>JAESFY010000076.1_pt1 | contig 77653 bp, 82 predicted proteins | sample 9266201 | NCBI WGS metagenome assembly JAESFY01 (sample SAMN14515071, study PRJNA621656) | algae metagenome | isolation source: Nodosilinea sp. WJT8-NPBG4 and co-occurring heterotrophs from soil, lower... | place: USA: Pinto Basin, Colorado Desert, California | collected 2006-05-27 | reverse complement strand
CCAGGCAGCCAATCCTTGATTCGTTCCCATTGGTCATCGCGTAGGGCATAGCGGCGGGTTGGCATCAGTATCAGAAAGCTGAAACTCAACTTCTCCCACCTTACCTAATTGATGACACGCCCTAGAAGTAGGCGTAGGACGATGCCGTGGCGGCGGCGATCGCAACCAACCCCTGCCGCACAAACGACAGCAGCAAAAAGGCAAGGATGGGCGAAATGTCGATACCGCCTAGGGGAGGAATAATCGAGCGAAACAGGTTGAGGTAGGGGTCGGTCAGCTGACTCAGCACCGAGAAAGGCGGGCTAAACCAATCCACATTGGGAAACCAGCTCAGAAGAATACGTACGATCAGCAGGATCGTATAGATCGATAAAAACGTGGTGAGGGTTTGTACCAATATGTCCATTTGAGAACCTCGGCAGTAGTCGTTATCAACAATACACGGAGCGTCTAAGTCTGTCAGTTAGTGTAACGGTTTGCTTCGTCCAGCACGGGACGAACCCGGTAGATTTGCTTAAGAGTCTATGCGGGAGGGGCTTTCCCAAGGGCGCTCAGGGTGGCCGTTGATGCCGCCGAGCTGCTGCCGCACGTCGTCGATCGCATCGTTGAGCTGGGCAATTTTGTCTTCTAGGCCAAGGCGGGCGGCTTCAATGCTCTCTTCATCGGGGTCATCAAATTCGCCAAAGGCCAGGCGGCCGCTGGTTTTGGGTAGCGCAGACTTAGCTTTGCCCCCCGACTGCTGAATGCGCGTGGCCGCCAGCGCACCCACAACACCACCCAGGGTGCCACCCACCAGGGTGCCGAGCAGAAATCCACCGACAAAATTGTCTTGTTGACTCATAGGTCGTTAATCCATCTAACCCAAAGAACCGAAGCCTACAATACTCTAATTGTGACAAAGCAACCGGCCAACTGCACAGTACAAATCCGGCGATCGCCCTCGATCCCGTTTTCATTCTGACGAATTTTGGGCGGCGATGGGTTAGGTACCAAAGGTGCGATCGCCCGCATCCCCCAACCCCGGCACTATAAACCCGCGATCGTTCACCTCTTCGTCGATCATGGCGGTGTAGATAGTCACCGCAGGGTAGGCCGCCGCCAGCTTTTGCAGGGCCGGAGGGGCCGCCACAATTGAAATAATTCGCACCACCGCTGGGTCAATGCCTCGCTGGGTCAGCTGATCCATCATGGCAATGATGGTGCCGCCCGTGGCCAGCATCGGTTCACTGATAATCACCCGCGTGGCGGGGTCGAGCTGAGCCGGTAGCTTGTTGAGGTAGCAGCTCGCCTCCAGGGTTTCTTCGTTGCGCACAAAGCCCACGTGGTACACCGAGGCCAGGGGCAAAAGCGCCTGAATCCCTGGCATCAGCGCCAGCCCCGCCCGCAAAATCGGCACGATCATCGTCGGCACCTCAGGGTTAATAAAGGTAGCCGGAGCGGGGCCGAGGGGTGTATTCACCGTCGTATCCATCGTCGGCACCCAATCGCGAATGGCTTCGTAGGTGAGCCAGCGGCCCAGTTCTTCCATCGCCGAGCGAAACAGCGGCCCCGGCGTGTCAGCATCGCGGGCTACCCCCAACCAATGCTTAATCAAAGGATGCGGCGGAACATAAATACGCAGTTGAAAAGATGACATAGCCCGGTTGCCCGCGAAAAATCTGCCACATCATACCCCGGAGTCTCCCAGAGAAGCGATTCCTCCCCACCACGGAACTGACGCCACTCAAACTATTACTCTCCACCCCTCACCCCTACCCATCCACTCCCCGCCCCCACACTCTACGGCTCTCCTCCTACGGTCGATTCGGTGTAAAAACCCCGTTTTTACAGGGGTAAGCCACACCTGTGGTCACCCTCTGTTTTTGTCAAGATGATTATGTCGGCGAAAGGAGATAGCAATGGCAAAGCGATTTTTTGGTAAGCCCTTTATGAACTGGTACCGTCAGTTGTTACGCAACTCTAAATACCGTTGGGTTGTGCTGTTTGGCACCCTGGTTTATCTGGTGAGCCCCATTGATATTGCTCCCGATGTTTTCCCAGTTTTAGGCTGGCTTGACGATGGCCTGATTGCCACGATCGCCGTTACCGAAATCACTCAAATCTTGCTCGATCGCAGACGCAACCTGCGCCAAGTCGATGAGACGATCGCGATGACAGAATCTGTAGATACCAGTGGAACAGTAATTGATGTAGATTCTGTTGCCGTTTTCTAAACCTGATTTAGGTCCAGTGTTAAAGCACTGCCGGTGAGAAAACGCCACTGCCAACCTGGACTCAATTCAACATCCTTTCAACCACATTTTTAATTAGGAGAATCCCCCATGACTCATCCCGTACAAGACCGCGTTAAGACCGAGTGGGAAAAAGCCCAAAAAGAAGGTGGCCAGCGCGCCAATCGCATTCGCGAAATCGTCAAAGCTGCTGCTGCCGAAGCCCTGGCTGAACTTAGAGAAGGTTCTAGCGAAATCGAAACCCAGGGCCGTAAAACCCTGGCAGAAATGATCGAGCAAATCCGGGTCAACGAAGCAGCCGATGCAGCTGCTGCCGAAGCAGTGGCCGAAGCAGTGGCCGATGCCGTTCAAGCCGAAGCGAATGCTGAGACCGCTGCTGAGACCAGCATCCCTGCCCCCACCTGGGCGCAAATCTTTGCCGACCTGCGCTATCTGGCCGACGATCGCAAAGTTGGCTGGGCCCAGCAGCTTCTATCTGGCCTCCAGACCCAAATCGATCGCCTCGACGCCAAAATGGCCACAGAACAGGGCGATCGCTACGACGTTGTCCGGCCCCTCGTGCGCGGCTTTCGCTCCCTAGTAGCGCTGGCCTACAGCAAACTGGATCAGCCCGCTGCGCCCCCTGCACCCACTCCCGTCCGCATCGTTGTGCTGGATGATGTCGAAACCTCAACGGATGATTCAACAAACGTCTAGTTTTGGTTGGTTGTGTGTTGATCCTTAGGTAAAGCAAGAGTGCCTCCGCGTGACATCGTGGGGGCTTTTTTTATCGAAAGTGCGGTTCTGATGCGGTTCTGATACGGGGGCACCAAAAACGGTAACAAAGTACGGCGGTTACGTTGCGCTGTGCAAACCTGTGCAACGTTTCCTCGCGTGCGCTTCCCAGCGGCCAACCAGCTTGATAGAACAGTGAAACCATGGGTTTGGTGGCTAGATCTAAGCCAACTCAATGGCGGTACTCCTCTTTGGCGAGTGTTTACCTATGGTTAGCTCTCCTCTCGCCCAGCCTTTTCAACGAGCCCAGTCGGGGAGTAGCCTGTCTGCTGCTGACCCGCAATTGGCTCTGGCCGTGGCCGATGATGTTTTTTTGCGATCGCTGCTTACCGAGAGTTTGCCTGCGATCGCCCACCCCCACGAAATTGGCGCTGTCACCGTTGAAGTCGGCGTTCCCCTGATCAACAGCCAGGGCCGCATAGATGCTGTGCTCACCTTCGAGCACATCAACTGCGTGCTGGCCGGCTCGTATCCCGATGCGCCGCCGCTGCCCGATGTCCACAACCATCGCGAATACCAAGCTATTACCCCCTGCCACTCCGACCTCGCCACCCTGGCGCAGAATGTTTCCCTGACCGAGGCGGAGGCTCTGTTGGCGCGATCGGGCTTTGACCCCGACGAGGTGCAGCACATTCTTAACTTGCCCTCCCAGGGATGGCACAAGTCGTGGTGGTATAGCCTTGCCCCAGATGGGTTTCTCACCGTACCCTTTCAGCGCCACATTCGCAGCCGCTGTTACGCCGACGGCACCGTCACCCTGCAATTCAAAGATCACTACGCCCAGCAGCGCCCCGAGGGCTTTCGCAGCCAGCCCCAAAAGCTGCCGGTGGTGGTGCACTCGCCCCAGGCCAGCTTTTGCGACAACTTGGCCGTCATCAATCTCAGCCGCCAAGCATTAGCAACTCCTCAAGCAATTCTGATTGCTGACGACTTGTCAGAGCTCGAAGTTGAGGGCTACATTCGCCAAAACGTGAGCCTCTACCGCCAGCGCAGTTTAGAGTATCTGCTCAACGCCAACTGCCGCTCCTGCGGTCAGACCAAGTGCCCGCTTCAGGGGGTAGATTCGTCGCCCGTGTTGGCCTGTAGGTCGTTTCGGCCCGTGGATGTCGGAACGTAAACCTGCCCCGGTGGGTTCAGCAGCACCGGCATTTTGCTAGAGGTAGCATGGCGCTGAATTTGCCCCCAGCTCAGGGTGACGGCCCCGCCCGCTAGCAGCAGGCCAAACAACGCCAAAGAGACCTTATCTTCTGTCGCCCCCATGAGGCCATCGACAGCGCCTACGGTGAGCGCTGTAGCCAGCCACGGTTGTTTTCTAAAAAGCACCTTAATGGGTCGGTCTCCTCGATGTAGCAAGTTTAATGACGGTGAAGTGACTCTTGGAGCTCCCCCCGCCTTTGAAAAAGGGGTACCAAGCAAAATCTTTACAGCAAAAAACTTGGGGGACTCTGTCTTAGATATAGAGTAGCGTTCCCAAAGATAGGGAAATAGCTTACTTATCGCAGCCCTAGCCAGGTGACGATCGCCTGCCCAGTAGCCATCTCCAACAGCACCAGCGCTACAAACCCAAGCATGGCGGCGCGCCCGTTTAGCCGCTCGGCATAGTCGTTAAAGCCCGCTTTAGAACGCTCAACAGTGGGGGTAACGGTGGGTTCGAGGTTGGCCATGGGTTTAGGGTATGTCGTTTGCTTTCCTAGCCTACCCTATGGGCTGATCGTTGTGGTAATGGGGTGTGACGGTGCAGCGGTAGTTGTTGGGGCAACTTACCCCGCATAGCCGACCGCACCAGTTTGATCACCCTCGCCCCTGCCGGCGGCCCTATTCCTGACCGCCGCGCCCCTTACAATAGAAACTCAAATCCTCGACCCCAAGAAACCGTGGCAGCAACCTCCTCCCAGGCCAAAAAGCCCACCCTGATGCTGGTAGACGGCCATTCCCTGGCCTTTCGCTCTTACTTCGCCTTTGCGAAAAATGCCGACGGCGGTTTGCGTACCTCCACCGGCATTCCCACCAGCGTGTGCTACGGCTTTTTAAAGTCGCTGCTCGACATGATGGAGGTGGAAAAGCCCGAGTATGCCGCCGTCGCCTTTGACCTCGACCAGCCCACCTTTCGCCACACGGCAGACAGCACCTACAAAGATGGTCGGCCTGAAGCTCCTGAAGGCTTTGGCGAAGACGTGCGGAATCTCAAAGAACTGCTGACTGACTTTGGCCTCAATATCTACGTCGCCCCCGGCTTTGAGGCCGACGACGTGATTGGCACTCTAGCAACCAAGGCCCTGGCGGAAGGGTTTTGCGTCAAAATTCTCAGCGGCGACCAGGATCTCTTTCAGCTGATCGACCCCAACGAGTGCATTACCGTGCTGCACTTGGGCAATGCCTTTGCCAAGGGGCCAAAGACGGGGATGGCGCAGGAGTTCAAGATTGAGGATGTCAAGGCCAAGCTCGATATTTTCCCTCACCAGGTGGTGGATTATAAAGCGCTGTGCGGCGACTCGTCAGACAACATTCCTGGCGTTAAGGGCATTGGGGCCAAGACCGCCGCTAAGCTGCTGGCCGAGTATGGCAACCTCGATGCCATCTACGCTGACATCGACAGCATTAAAGGGGCCACCCAAAAGAAGTTGATTGAGGGCAAAGAGTCGGCCTACCACTCGCGCTACATGGCCCAGATCATTACCGATGTGGATTTGCCCATTGACCTGGCCACTTGCAAGCTTGATGGCTTTGACCCCGATGTGGTGATTCCGGCGCTCAAAAAGCTGGAGTTTCAAAATTTTGTCAACCGGCTGGGCAAGCTGCAAATTGCTTTTGGGGGCCAGGCGGCTGAGGAAACAGCGGCAAAAGCTAGCCAAGCGCTGAGTGGAGATTCCAGCACTAGCAACAAAGAACCCAGTCGCTCCAGCCGCTTTCAGGATACCGGCGGTGCCGATGTGGCCTTCTTTACGGCGGAGGAAACCGACAGTGCCCAGGGGGTGGATGAGGTGGCGATCGCCCCCCAAATCATCACCACCGAAGCCCAGCTCTACGAACTGCTCGACATTCTCTCCGCTCAAAAAGACCCCCAAACCCCTGTTTCCTGGGACACCGAGACGACATCGCTGGAGCCGAGGGACGCCGCGCTGGTGGGTATCGGCTGCTGTTGGGGCACAGGCCGCGACGAGATGGCTTATATTCCTGTGGGGCACAGCGACGGGGAAATGTTGCCGTTGGATATGGTGCTAGAGGCGCTGCGTCACGTTCTGGAGAGCGATGAGTTTCCCAAGGCGTTGCAAAATGCCAAGTACGATCGCCTCGTGCTGCGCCACCAGGGCATTCACCTGCGGGGGGTGGTCTTCGACACTATGCTGGCCAGCTACGTGCTCAACCCCGAGACCAGCCACAACCTGACGGATCTGAGCCTGCGCTACCTCAACCTCTCCGCCCAGAGCTATGAGGATTTGGTGCCTAAGGGTAAGACCATTGCCGATATGGCGATCGCCGATGTAGCCAACTACTGCGGAGCCGACGTTCACACCACTTATCTGCTGGTATCCAAGCTCCAGGCTGAGTTGGACGAAGTCCCCGACCTCAAAACCCTGTTTGCCGAGGTCGAGCTGCCCCTAGAGCCGGTGCTGGCGGAGATGGAATGTACGGGCATTCGCATTGACCCCGACTATTTGGCCACCTTCTCAAAGCAGCTCGAAATCGACCTGGCCCGCTTGGAAAAAACCGCCTACGAAGCAGCCGGGGAAACCTTTAATATGGGTTCTCCCAAACAGTTGAGTACGCTGTTTTTTGAAAAGCTGGGCCTCGACAAGCGCAAGTCGCGCAAAAACAAGTCGGGGGGTTACTCTACCGATGCGCCAACCCTAGAAAAACTCCAGGGCGACCACGCCGTGGTGGATTTGGTGGTAGAGCATCGCACCCTCTCCAAGCTGAAATCGACCTACGTGGATGCCCTGCCCACCCTAATTCGCCCCGAAACCCACCGGGTGCACACTGACTTTAACCAGGCGGTGACGGCCACTGGGCGGCTGTCATCGTCGAACCCCAACCTGCAAAATATCCCCATTCGCACCGCCTTTAGCCGCAAGATTCGGGCGGCGTTCATTCCTGAAAACGGCTGGCAGCTAGTGGCGGCAGACTACTCGCAGATTGAGCTGCGCATTCTGGCTCACCTCAGCGGTGAGCCTGTGCTGGTGGAGGCTTACAAAAACAACGACGACGTGCACGGCCTTACGGCTAGGCTGCTGTTCGAAAAAGACGACATCACGGCGGAAGAGCGGCGGGCGGGCAAGGTAATCAACTTTGGCGTTATTTATGGCATGGGGGCCTCTCGCTTCGCCCGCGAGGCTGGAGTCAACCGCGCCGATGCCAAAACCTTTATCGATCGCTACTACGAGCGCTACCCCAAGGTGTTTGAGTACCTGCTGCAAATGCAGCGAGAGGCGATCGCCCACGGCTACGTGCAGACCATCTGCGGGCGGCGGCGGTACTTCAACTTTACGGATGGGAAATTGCGATCGCTGCGCGGCACCGACCCCGCCTCTATTGATCTAGATTCTCTACGCTCCAACGGCTTTGATGCCGGCTCCCTGAGGGCAGCAGCCAACGCTCCCATCCAGGGCAGCAGCGCCGACATCATCAAAATTGCCATGATTCACCTGCACGAGCTGCTAAAGGATTATCAGGCCAACCTGCTCCTCCAAGTTCACGACGAACTGGTGTTTGAGGTGCCCCCCAACGAGTGGAAAGAGCTCCAGCCTAAAATTACCGCTGTGATGGAATCTGCCGTGGAGCTGAAGGTGCCCCTCAAGGTCGAAGCCCACGCCGGATCAAACTGGATGGAAGCCAAGTAAAAACCCGGCGAACCGCTTAGAAAAAGGACACCTCAATGGATTCGACTCGGTATACCCGTGGGCAAGAGGCGTTGGCCAGAATTCATGGCCACATCGGCGAAGGCGTGATGACTGCTCTGGGGGATATTGCCCCTGATTTTGCGCGATTTATTATTGAGTTTCCCTACGGCGATATTTATTCCCGCGAGGGTTTGTCGCCCAAAGAACGGCAGATTGCCACGATCGCATCCCTAGTCACCCTCGGCAATGCACCCACTGAGTTGAAAGCTCATATTCAGGGGTCTTTGATGTAGGCTGCACCCGAGATGAAATTGTTGAAGTCATTATGCAAATGGCAGTTTATGCAGGCTTTCCTGCTGCCGTGAATGCATTGCTAGTCGCTAAAGACGTTTTTGCAGAACTAGATCTAAACCAACAGGCTTAAAGAGCAATCCAGTAATGTGGACTACTAGGTGGGCTTTTAACTGGGGTTCGCCTGCACCCCAGCTAAAAGCTAGAGTCTAAATTTGCCGAATTCGAGTCAATATTGTCGTTTCAGTCCCACTGATGGCACAGGTTTTAGTCGTTACCGGCGGCAGTCGGGGAATTGGCGCTGCTACGGCCCGCTTAGCGGCTGAGCGGGGGTATGCGGTCTGCGTCAACTATCTACACAGCCCAGCGGCGGCCAGGGAGGTGGTTGACTCAATTGTCCAAGGAGGCGGACGGGCGATCGCCGTTGCTGCCGACATTTCGCTAGAGGACGATGTGCTGCGCCTCTTTCAAACAGTGGATGAGCAACTGGGCACGCTGACGGCCTTGGTGAATAATGCCGGCATTCTAGAGCAACAGCGGCGTGTGGATGAACTCGATGCCGCCCGGCTCAATCGGGTCTTTGCCGCCAACGTTACCGGCAGTTTTCTCTGTGCGCGCGAAGCCGTGAAGCGCATGTCAACGAAGTACGGCGGGGTCGGTGGGGCGATCGTCAATGTGTCATCGGTGGCGGCGCGGCTGGGGTCGCCGGGGGAATATGTGGACTACGCCGCGTCTAAGGGTGCGATCGACAGTCTCACGATTGGCCTCGCGAAGGAAGTCGCCGCCGAGGGCATTCGCGTCAATGCGGTGCGCCCCGGATTCATCTACACCGATATTCACGCCAGCGGCGGTGAGCCCGATCGCATCGAGCGGGTAAAGTCTGCTGTGCCCATGCAGCGAGGCGGGCAGGCGGTAGAAGTGGCCCAGACAATTCTGTGGCTGCTTTCGGCCGAGGCCTCCTATACCACCGGGTCGTTTATCGATATAGCAGGCGGCAAGTGAGCTAAAAAATCTCTCCAAATTTCCGCTATAGAAACTGAGTTCAAAAGCACTAGAATGCACCTGCCGCTGTGACGCGCAGGCCCAACGTTCGAACCTGTTAACCTTTCCACCTGCAACCCAGCCATTCAACCGGCAAACTTGCCTTATCCTCCGCACAAAAGTTGGATAGATGGGGTAAGTTTAGGCCTGTGGTTTGGCCTTCCTCGGTTATGGGTTTTAAACGTTTTTTTACCGGCCTCTGCCTGGGCCTCGTGCTCAGCGTTTGCCTTTCTTGTTCCCAGCGGGCGCTACTCTCTGAGCCCAATGATCCAGCCGCCCTAGCCCCTGAGGCTGAAGCAATCTCCCCCATTGAAGCCCGCGAGGGTGCAGTAACAGCTGCCACCCCAGCCCCGCCAGAGCTGTCTGCTGAAGCTCAGGCGATCGTGGCCAGCGTTGCCGGTGGGCTGGCCAATCCGCCGCGCAAGGATGTGCGATTGGTAGCGATTAGCGATCTCAATAGCGCCTACGGCTCGACTGACTACGACCCCGAGGTGGACAAGGCGATCGCCCTACTGCCCTTCTGGCGGCCCGACTTGGTAGTGTGCGGCGGCGACATGGTAGCGGGGCAAAGTCCATCCCTTACGACACCTCAAATTCAAGCCATGTGGCAGGCGTTTGACGACCACGTGGCGGACCCCCTGCGCCAACAATCCGTGCCCTTTGGCTTTACCATCGGCAACCACGACGCCTCGGGTGCCAAGGGTTCCAATAACCAATTCCTCTTTCAGCAGGAGCGCGACCTAGCCACGGCCTACTGGACAGCCGCCGAGCATAGCCCTGGGGTTAACTTTATCGATCGCACCGATTTTCCCTTCTATTACACCTTTGAGCAGCAGGGGATTTTCTTCATGGCCTGGGATGGCTCGTCGAGCCGCCTGCCCGCGGAAAAACTGGCCTGGGTGGAGCAAGCCCTAGCCAGCGACGCGGCCCAGCAGGCCAAGGCCCGCATTTTGCTCAGCCACCTGCCCCTCTACGGCATATCGGTGGGGCGCGACAAACCGGGCGAAGTGCTCGACAATGCCGAGCAGCTGCGGGCCATGCTAGAGCGCTACAACGTGCACACCTACATCAGCGGCCACCAGCACGCCTACTATCCTGGACACCGGGGCAATCTCCAGCTGTTGCACACTGGCCTTTTGGGGTCTGGGCCGCGCGCCCTGATCGACAGCAGTCTGCCGCCCAGAAAGGTGTTAACGGTAATCGACGTAGACTTTGCCGACCCGGAGCTGACCACCTACACCAGCTACGACATGGCAACCCTGCGCACCATTGAGTACGCAGAACTGCCTCGGTTTTTAGCGGGCCACAATGGCATTGTGCTGCGGCGAGATGTCAGCTACGCCGAGCTAGCCCCCGACGAAAAATCCTTTTGTGAGCAGCGGTTGGGCCCAGCCTTCTGCACTGGGCATTTGCCCTTTCCTAGACCCAGAACCTACAGCGCCTAGCCACCGTTTGAACCCAAATGGGCAGGGCTGGGCAGCGGCATATTTTATGCTAGTGTGATAAAAATTACGGACAACTATGCCCGAATTTTTCTGTCTGTATATACTTCGTACTGACAGCTAATCATAACGACTCTGCCTGGAGCAATGGGAGGTGGCTCGACCGCTCCGGGGCAATCTAGAACAGTCTGTGAGTTCAACAACCTGTTGTCTGATTCGTTAGTGCATGCCCAAGGAGTATAGAAGCGATTTCGTATGACTCAAGTCGTTGTCGGTGAAAACGAAGGCATTGAATCGGCCCTGCGTCGCTTTAAGCGGCAGGTCTCCAAAGCCGGGGTTTTTTCAGAAGTTAAGCGTCGTCGCCACTTCGAGACGCCCCAAGAAAAGCAAAAGCGCAAAGCCGTCGCGCGTCGCAAGAAGCGCTTCCGTTAAACCCCAGCTCGTGTAAGACACGGGCAAGGCAACTGTTACAAAAGAGGGATGCTGCTGGTCAGTATCCCTCTTTTGCTGCGGCCCATGGGGCAGGCTAGTCGGCGGCGTTAGCGGTGACCAGGGTCAGCAGAGGGCCGATTTGCTCTTGGCCGCTGACCGCTAGTTCGCTGTGGCAGAGCACGACGCGATCGCTGACTCGCCCCAGCAGATCGCGCAAAATGCGCTCGGGGCGATCGCGGTGCAGCGTTTCAATATCCTCAGTAGTCCAGGGGCGACCCCGATACGAGCCCAAAAAGAGCGGATAGCCAAACAGCAGGTTATCGGTACCAGCCAGCCAGCGGGGCGACCCGGCATCAATCCAAAAGTGCCAGCGGTGGCGCAGGCGTTGCAGGCGGTATTGATACACCGTGGCGATGGTAATCACCTGGGCTGACTCCACCGGGTAGGGGTTAGCGGTCACGGTACCCTGGCGCAGCAGCAGAATGAACCGCTCCAGGGAATTGCGGATCGGTTCAGCCGGTTCTTTGGCCAGCATGGGTGTGACCTGGCGCAAGCGATCGTCCACCGCCCAGTAGTGCTGGGCGGTTTCCATCAGCTCTCGCAGAGCGGCGAGCTGGTCGGCGGGCAGGTGGCTACCGCCCCAGTAAAAGGCTTGAATGGCGCGATCGAGCACGCTCAGCACCCCCGGGGTCAAGCGCTGTTGGCGCTGCTGGCGCTGCTGCTCGATCCACTGTCGCAGGCGGCTGTAGGCTTCGGTAGCCTTGTAGCCCAGCCGATCCCAGCGTTCGAAGCGCTCTACCGGCAGCAGTTCGGGCTGCTCTAGACTGGGTTCAAAGCAGTGGTCAACCAGCAGCTCGGCCCGCACCGGGTCAATCTGCACAGCCTCAAACCAGGGGCCGACCTCGGGGGCCTGGGGAATCTGGCTCAATACCACCAGCATTTCGGCCACCTCCTCGGCGGTGGCCAACCGCCCTAAGCCGGGATACACAAAGGTCAGCAGGGTGAGCAGCGATCGCACCAGGGGCGAGTGAATCACCGGGCGTTGGTCGCTAAGGGAAGCCACCGGTAACCCCCGATCGCTGAGAATTTCAGCCAGGGTGTAGCGGGCGATCGCATCTAAACCCGGCCCAATAATCGCAACGTCTTGGGGAGCCACTCCCCCATTCACCACCTCGACTACTCGCTCCGCCGTCTGGCGCAGCAGCTCTCCCCGCGACACCGTTTGCAGCGTTTGGAAACAGGGCAGAGGTTCCGGTAGGGCTAGAGGATCCATCACCCACTCCACCACCTGGTCGCCCCACTCGTAAGCCAAGGAGTCGGTTGCCGGGGCGGTCTGGTCGGTCACCTGGCACTGCTCTCGAAGCTGTTCGAGGGCGTCAGGATCTGCCCCCAGCCCCATGCGCACCTTGCCATGGCGATTCCAGGTCATGGCCGCGGGACGCCCGGCATCAATAAACACCTGGAGCCACTGGGCGGCGATCGCCGGATACTCATCTAGGTCATCCACAAATATGCCGCCGTAGCGGGCCAGCAGTTTCTCTTGGTAGAGAGGATGGGGCAGCAAATGCCGCCAGTAAAGCTCGGTCATTACCCCGTAGGTGAGCAGACCCCGCGCCAGACACCAATCGCGCCAGTCTACCAGCGCATTGCCAATGGCCTGCCACACCGCTTCGGGGGCAAACCCTGGGGGAATGCCCTCGGGCAGCAGCACCGGCAGATCTTCCGCCGGAATGCCGCCAGCGGCCGCTAGCTGCAAAAAATCGAGCGATCGCCGCACGGTTTGAGCCTCTAGCCAGCCCTCCACCGCTAGGGTGCCATCCAATATTTGCTGACGCCAATGTCCGGCAGCCAGCTCCTGCTCATTTTCGGGCCGCAGCCGCAGCGGAAACTGGGGCGACAGGCCTAGCTCAGCCACTAGCAGCGGCCAAAATAGGGTCACCTCATCTTGAATGAACCCGTTGGGCGTAGTCGTGACCGCCGCCACGCCGGGGGCGACATCTCCCAGTCGCGCGGCCAGTCGCAGGCGGTTGTCACCGTTAGCCGCAAAGATTAAGTGGCTTTGGCCCAGTTCTAGTAGCGCCGAAGTATCTGGGCGCAGCTGCTCCAGCAACCAGGTGGTCTTGCCGCTGCCCGTTGCACCCTCAAGCCATTGGGGCGAGTTTGCCATGCCAACCCGAGGTAAACGCTATGCCTACTCTATCTCGACTCCAGATACAAGACAGCCGGCACAGTAGACTGCCCCGGCTGACGCTGAGATTCGTTTGCTGAACCGCAGAGATTACTTAAGAGACAGAGATTGCCACCGCCAAGAGCCCACCCACCAGAGCAAAGGCCAGACTGCCCAAAATCAAATAGTTGCGCTTTTGGTTAGGATCTGGGGGCTCAGCCTCATACATCTTAGGCTCAGTGGCGAAGTTGTTGAGGCGACCGCCCTCTTCGGTGGTGTAAGGCATAGCTATAATCCTTCTTAAAACTTGACTAACCTTAAAAGAAGGTTACCTGAATACTGCTCTTCTGGATACCCTCCAACTGGTGGGGATCGCACTACGCCACTAAGCTCCCGTTGCTAGAGGCTGGCGCGGCACAAGGTCTAAAGACAGCGGTTGACCCACAGTTGGGGTCAGCACTCGGGTCGAAAATCCCTGGGCCGCGATCGCCGCCTGCAGCGCTTGGGGATCGCCCACCGTCTTGAGCCAGTTGATCAACGCTCCGCTATAGGTGACTTCACCCGCATCAGCGGTGGGCAGCACTACCTGGGGTCGCAGCCAGTCCACCAGTTCTAAAGCCCCCTTCTGACCGCGGATGATTGGCCCCACCACGGGCAGCGCCAGATCGACCACCGGGGTGATCACCACATCCACCGGTCCTTCCGACCTCAGCTCAGGCCGGTGAAAGCCGTGGGGCTCATAGAACAAAGAGGCCCCTACCTCACCGCGCGAAATGTCCCGCAGGATGTAGCCATTTTCAACCACTAGCGGCCCCATGGGTGTGCCGGGGATCGCTTTAATGGTCACCTGCTGGTTAAGAGTGAAGGTTTCGCCATGGCCGAGGGCGGTGACTTGGCTATAGCCCAAGCTCTCTGCCACCTTCGCCGCACTGGGTGAGCCCACGACCGGAATGGCGCGATCGAGGGCGTCGAGGGTGGGGGGATGGGCGTGGTCTTCTAGCCCCTGGCTGAGCAAGATCAGGTCGATCGCCTCGGGCAGGGGCTGAGATTGGGGATGCTCTCCTTTAAACAGCCAGGTTTGCTGACCAAACACCAGTTCTCCCACCAGCCAGGGGTCGACCAAAATGCGCTGTCCGCCCAGGGTAATCAACCAAGAGTTGCTGTCGAGCCAGGTGACTTCCATCGAGTGAATTCTCTGCAAAGCGCTATTGGCTTTAGTGTAACGGATTCTTTACAAGGCTATAGCTAGCCAGCAAGGCGGCTTAGGCAAGGTTCGACAACAGACTCAAATGAACATTTACTTCAAAATCGTGGCTGGGAGTCGCTGCGGCCTTGTCTGCAAACGAACCTCGAAATTGTGCAAATGCTCTGATCCCCGTATAATCCATCTTGGTTTAAGAGTTGACGTTTGCTATCATTGCTCCCGCTAATTTTGCCATGCCCCGCCTCAAGCTCAAGCCCTACACCGTACTAATTACGGCAACCGGCAAGTCGCCTATCACCCTCCGGTTGCGCCCGGTGCCGCTACTGGTAGGGCTAGCGGTGCTGGTAGGGCTACCCCTCGCCTGGATTAGCCTGCTGCTCTACCAAAACGTGCAACTAGTTCAGCGCAACCAACATTTGTCTGAAACCGCCAGCGAAGTGCTCACCGAGCTAGACGCCATTGGCAACGAGATCGAGGTGCTCAAAAATCGAGCTGGCTTACCCGAGCAAAACCTTGAGAACACTCGCGTCCCTAACTCCAAAGCGGAGATTCCTCCCCGAGGCGGCGTGGCAGAGGAGGCTCCAGCTGAGGTCATGTTCGCCGAGGCCCGCCGTCAACTGCCGAGTCTAGAGGTCATGCTGGCTCGGGCTGTGAAGCCAGCCCTTGAGCAAACCCTGGAGTCCGAGGCCGAGCAGGCGGCAGCCTTCCCTAGTGGCAAACCGATCGCGGGCAAGGCATCGATTTCCTCAGAGTTTGGTTTGCGCCCCAACCCCTTCGGTCGGCGGGGCTACGAAATGCACGAGGGCATCGACTTCAAAGGGCTATTGGGCAAGCCCATTCTGGCTACCGCCGAGGGTGTGGTGGTACGGGCCGACTACAACGGCGGCTACGGCAACCACGTCAGAATCGACCACGGCTACGACTACGAAACCCTCTATGGCCACCTGTCAAAGCTAAAGGTCAAAATTGGCGTCGCGTCCAGGCGGGGCGATGTAGTGGGCTATCTGGGCAGCACCGGGCGTTCCTCTGGTCCTCACCTGCACTACAGCGTCTACCACAACGGTCAGGCGGTGAATCCTCGCTATTATTTGAAGCTTGCGGAAACTAAATAGTAGGATCGGTAAAACTACCTGGGCCGACGCCGGCATTACCGATCTATGGGCAACTCCTTTGGGGATTTATTTCGCATTACCACCTTTGGCGAATCCCACGGCGGTGGGGTGGGAGTGGTCATCGATGGCTGCCCGCCCCGCCTAGAGATTTCCGCTGAGGAAATCCAGGCCGAACTCGATCGCCGTCGCCCCGGTCAGAGCAAAATTACCACCCCTCGCAAAGAGAGCGATCGCTGCGAAATTCTCTCTGGCGTCTTTGAGGGCAAAACCCTGGGCACGCCCATCTCTATTCTGGTGCGCAACGAAAATACCCGTCCCCAGGACTACAGCGAGATGGTTACTGCCTATCGCCCCTCCCACGCCGATGCCACCTACGACGCCAAATACGGCCTGCGCAACCACCAGGGGGGCGGGCGATCGTCGGCGCGGGAAACCATCGGTCGGGTGGCGGCGGGGGCGATCGCTAAAAAGATTCTCCACCAGGTCACCGGCACCGAAATCATTGGCTACGTCAAACGCATTCAAGATCTAGAGGGCAGCGTGGAGCCTAGCACCGTCACCCTAGAGCAGGTCGAGAGCAACATCGTCCGCTGCCCCGACCCGATCGCCGCCGAGCAGATGATCGACCGGATCGAAGCCATCCGTGACCAGGGCGACTCCATTGGTGGTGTAGTGGAGTGCGTGGCTCGCGGGGTCAAGGTTGGGCTGGGTTCCCCCGTGTTTGACAAGCTCGAAGCGGACCTAGCCAAGGGCGTGATGTCACTCCCCGCCAGCAAAGGCTTTGAAATTGGCTCTGGGTTCGCGGGGACCCTGCTCACCGGCAGCGAACACAACGACGAGTTCTACACCGATGAGGCGGGCACCTTGCGCACTCGCACCAATCGCTCCGGCGGCACCCAGGGCGGCATCTCCAACGGGGAAAACATTATCATTCGCGTTGCCTTTAAGCCCACCGCCACCATTCGCAAAGCTCAAAATACCGTCACCAACACCGGCGAAGCCACGGTGCTATCCGCGCGGGGTCGCCACGACCCCTGCGTGCTGCCCCGCGCTGTGCCTATGGTCGAGGCCATGGTAGCCCTGGTGCTGTGCGATCACTTACTGCGCCACCACGGCCAGTGTGAGCTGTTTTAGTCGATGGCAGTTTTAAGGGGCTGATGCCAGATTATGAAAATTACCGGCCTTGACCAGGTACCTGAGGCGTCGGTCTCCCATAACCCAGCAATTAAAAAGCGGGTACTGCTTCACAGGGATGACTTACCCCACCTGACCAACTTTTCCCAGGCTCACTTTGCGCCAGGCCAGGTTGCCCCAGGCCACAGTCACCCCGACATGGCCGAAGTCTTCTTTGTCGAAGCGGGCAATGGCACCATTACCGTTGACGGTCAAGCCTATCCACTAACCCCCGGCACCTGTATTGCGATCGAGCCCGGCGAACACCACGAAGTCGCTAATACCGGCACTCAGGAACTCGTCCTCACCTACTTCGGCCTCCGGGTCTAGCCGTTTCCCATTCACCCCCTTCACTTCTCTGCGGATCCGGCCGCAAACACTCGCCCAATCACCTCCTCCACCGGCGGATCGCTCACGGTTAAATCCTGCACATCTAAATCTCCCAACAGCTGAGCCACCGTTTGAGTCAAGGTGTCGCGGTGCACGATCAGTCGGGCGGTGCAGCCCTCCAAGCTTTCTAATTCGCCATAGCGGCTTAGAGTGGCAGCATCGCAGCCAGTGGCCAAATCTACGGTGACTTCTCGGTAGGGGGCAAAGCGATCGAGCAGCCCTTCTAGGCTGCCGTCATAGATTAAGCGTCCTTGGTAGATCAGCAGCACGCGACGACACAGGGCCGTAATATCGGCCATGTAGTGGCTGGTGAGCAAAATGGTGGCTTCGTAGCGGCGGTTGTAGTCGCGCAAGAATTCTCGCACCGCCACCTGGGCGTTGACGTCTAGTCCTAGGGTGGGCTCATCTAAAAATAAGACGCGGGGACGGTGCAGCAGAGCCGCCATCATTTCGGCCTTCATGCGCTCACCGAGGGATAACTTGCGCACAGGCTGAGTCAGCTTTCCCTGAAGGGCCAGCATCTCGGTGAGTTCATCAATCCGATAGCGAAATTCTTTGTCAGAAAGACCATAGATAGCGCCATTAATTCGCAGCGAATCCAAGGCAGGCAGGTCCCACAGCAGCTGCTGCTTTTGCCCCATGACCAGGGTGATATCCTGCAAAAACTCAGTTCGCCGCTGAAAGGGCACCTGGTCGCCAACCCGCACGGTGCCGCCGGAGGGGTGAATCAGCCCGGTGAGCATTTTGAGGGTAGTGGTTTTGCCAGCACCATTGGGGCCCAAAAAACCTACCACTTCGCCGGATTCAATGTGGAAGGAAATGGACTGCACCGCGTCTACCAGGCGATACTGACGGCGCCAGAAATGCCTCAGCGTGCCCCCTAACCCAGGCTCCTTAATGGCGATGGGATAGCGCTTGCTGAGCTGATTGACATCAATGGTGGGCATAGCGGAACGGCGGATAGAGCAGCTAGACCCCATGTGGGGTTCATGGCTTTCACTTTACCGCTAACCTCCTGCTGCGGCAGCTGAGCTGGCGATCGCCCAGCTGCCAGGTAGTAAGTTCACACAGCCTGCCTAACCCCTAGGCTATGTTCGCCCCCACGCGATCGTTACGGCTCACCAAAAAACAGCTGAACCCAGGCTTAGCCCACAACCCGGCGCAAAAAGTGGAGGCGCTCGTTAAGCCCCATCGTGTTGATGCGGGCGAGCAGCGCCTTGGTTGTGGCCGAACCATCTTGGCAGGCCGTTATAGGCAGGCGGTTTGCGGGCGTGAGGCTAAACAGGCGGTGCCAGAAGGCCAACTTCATATTCGCGTTGAGGGTCTGATAAGCCTGGGTGAACCGGGTATCAGCCCCAGCCAGAATATCGCGCAAGATGGCCGCTTGATCGTCGCGGTCAACTTGCTGAATCTGGCCCAGCAGCTGCTGCACCGCTTGGGAGAAGAGTGCCACCGGGGCGATCGCCGCAAACGCCTGACCTAAGGTTTCATAAATCTGCCAAAGCACGGCAATCTTGCAGTCGACATCGACTGATTCAAACGATTGGACGGCTTGCTCAAACTGAAGGCGAACATCTATAGCGGTCATGGTAGGTTTCCTGTAAGAGCTTGCTATGGGGTGAGACAACAACGTGGCAGAACAGGTGAGGGCTCTGTCGCGCAGATCGCGATCGCTGGAGGAAGGAATTTAGCTTTGACTAGCCAAAGCTAAGGCAGTGGATTTAAGAGGTCGAGGCAGAAAAAGGAAGAAGAAGTCGTTTCAATTTAAAGGGGTTTATCGTCTATTCATATTGATCCCCGATGTCTTTGAATACAGGATATTTCTTCCAAGTTTCTTTTGTTTTAAAGCATAGCTAGGGTTGATGGCTACGCTCACCCTCCGAAAGAGAGGGAAAACGGGTCTATTTAGTGGATTGTTGCCGAGCCGGGGCTATTGTCTTTTAATATTTAGTTACATAGCTAGGGTGCCGTTCCAGCAGCGGTAGCGTCTTTAGGGCTAATCTGGCTCAGGCCATTGCTTGGAGTACTGTTCTCTAGAGTTATGAGGGCAATTTTGATGTTTAAGCGCAAAGCGGCTCCGCCATTGACCTATTTGAGTCAAAAAACCGAGTTTGAAGGGGTGCTCCACGCCGAGGGTATGCTGCGGGTAGATGGCGTGATTCACGGCACCGTAGATGTCAAGGGTGACCTAGAGATTTCCTCTACAGGGTTGATCGAAGGTCCCGAAGTGAAGGCCCAAAACATCATGGTGCAGGGAGTGCTGAAGGCCCGGGTGTTTGCCGAAGGCAAGCTCACCCTCAGCCGCACCGCTCGTTTAGAAGGAGATGTAGTAGCCGGAGCCTTAGAAATAGAACCGGGTGCCTACTACACCGGATATATAGAGACTCGAGATGCCAAGTCACTACCGCCAGCGCGCGAGGTGCCCGAGCTTTACGGCACCACTGAGCTTTAGCTCAGTGGTGCGCGAATAACAGTTGAGGCGCTGCTAGTCGCGCATAATCCAGGTGGTTAATACCAGGGCTATGCCCCCCAGCAGCCAGGGCGAAGGCACTAATAGCTGGCCTAGGTGGGTGAGGCTGTTAACTACATGGGCGATCGCCCATGTAGTCAACACGCAGATTGTCAGCATTACAAGTTCCATCGCTGGTGCCTCTGGCCGTCACTAGATACGCTACTTATATTGGGCTGGTGTCAATAGAGACAGTTCAACTTCTGTCTATTATGGCTGCCGATCGCGGCGGTTACCGAGCACCATAGAATTGAACCGTAGGAGGCTGGGGCCATGACCATTAAGCATCAACGTCGTGGGGCACTAGCATTGGCAGCAGGGCTTGCCGTGGGTCTGACATCAGCGCTGCCCACCCTGGCCCAACAGGCCAACTTTGAGTCGTTTACGCTGTCGGGCGCTACCCCAACCGCTAGCGTTAGCGGCTTTACCAACGGGATTTCTGCGCTGTCTAGTATTGCTGGGCGCGATCGCAACGGCAACATCTGCGCTGGGTTTGCCGACGTTGCCCCCGATCACGTCATGGTATTGCAACAAGACTTCGCTACCCTCACCCTTCAGGTCAACAGCGGCGGCAACGACACCAGCATTCTTATTCAAGGGCCCGATGGCACCGTGCGCTGTGGCGACGACACCGATCGCCGTAATCCCGATGCCTTGGTTCAAGACCAAAACTGGTCGACGGGTACCTACAGTATCTGGGTAGGCTCCCACCAACAGGGGCAGCGCTACAACTATTCCCTCAGCGCTAATCCCTAGGGTTAGCCTGCCCTATTCGTTATCGCCAGGCCGTAACGCCGAGCTAGAGTAATCCACACAGCGAAGGGTGTTGGTCAAGGACATGGCCACGTTAGGATAGTGAAGCTGCAGTTAACTCCATTGCCTGTGCTCACCACCCTGATTGCCGATTTTCGCATCGTCTTCGAGCGTGACCCAGCGGCTCGCAACTGGCTAGAGGTACTCACCTGCTATCCTGGCCTGCACGCCCTGGGGCTGCACCGCTTCAGTCACTGGCTTTGGAACCTGGGCCTGCCTGTAGTGCCTCGCATCATCTCGCACCTGGCGCGATTTCTCACCGGCATTGAAATTCACCCAGGAGCCACCATCGGCAAGGGCGTTTTCATTGACCACGGCATGGGGGTAGTGATTGGTGAAACTGCCATCGTGGGTGACTACGCGCTAATCTACCAAGGCGTCACCCTAGGAGGTACTGGCAAGGAAGTTGGCAAGCGCCACCCTACCCTAGGCAACAACGTGGTCGTTGGAGCCGGTGCCAAGGTACTGGGCAATATTTACCTCGGACACAACGTACGCATTGGGGCTGGTTCAGTGGTACTGCGAGAAGTGCCCTCCGACTGCACAGTAGTCGGTGTACCCGGGCGCATCGTGTATCGAGCTGGGGAGCGTGTAGAACCCTTAGAGCACGGCCGCCTACCCGACTCTGAAGCCCAAGTGATTCGTGCTCTACTCGATCGCATTGAAGCGTTAGAAAAAGAAGTTCAGGCTTTGGGGCAAGTGCGCCGCGAACCCGTTTTAGTGGGTGCTGTTCGCTCTCAAGACGGTGTTTACTGTCGCTTGCAAGACCGCGTTATTGAAGAATTTCTAGACGGCAGCGGCATTTAATCGAGAATTCCTAAAATTTTCAATACCAAAGTGTCCCAAAAGTTAAGGAGGTCCGGTGTCACAACGCCAGGCCTCCTTAACTTTATTTGGATCCAATTTTACCCACGAAAAGTGCTCTGTAACTATGCTTAGAAGAGATCCACTTACTAGCCTTAAATGTAAGGAGTTGCTTACAAAATTGGCGATTAAGGCAGTAGATTTTCCTGGGCAGTATCTAAGCAAATCGGGGCTACCCACATTCAAGAATTTTTGAGGAGAGGCGTCATTATTCTTTATAAAGGAGAAAATGAGAAGAAAGTGAAGTAGTTCATTTGCTCTAGTAAGTCAGTTTTTGTGCGATCGCCCTTAGTTCTGAGGAGGGTGTTTTGGTTGCAGCTTAAGCATTTCAGCCGATTCAATCGTTTCTGCCAAAGTTGGGGTGGTACATCACCTAACATTGCAGTTAAAATTGAAGGGCCATGGCGGCGCTGATGTATTTCTCTAGATAGAGGCGGCGGCGACCTGGGCTAGCAGCATCAAGCCAGTGTCGTAAACGTCTAGGTTGCTAGACACTTATCACTGGACTCCCAAAAAATAGATCCGCACTTCTTCGGAACTGTGGGCATCTATCCAACGGAGCTGTTAATCTGATCACAGTCTTTGTCTTTCAATTTTAAGGAGCACGAGGATCGCGGCATGACCCAAGCAAATCATCTGCTCGGCACCATCAACCCTGAAACTGAACTCGATCTTCTGATCGACGGTAACGATAGTGACGAGAATTTTGTTGCCCAAGATGACGAGGCCGGCGCCGATGACAAAGCGCCGAAAGGGAAGGTAACCCGCCGCCGAGCTCAAACCAAAAAGCGCCACTACACCGAAGACTCTATTCGTCTCTATTTGCAAGAGATTGGCCGCATTCGCCTGCTACGGGCCGAAGAAGAAATTGAGCTAGCCCGCAAGATCGCCGACCTGCTCAAGCTAGAGCGCATCCACGATGAGCTGTTCGATTCCCTTGAGCGCGATCCCTCTGATATTGAGTGGGCGGCGGCTGTCAGCCAAGACGAAGGCAAAGACTACACCCTAGCTAGCTTCCGCCACCGTTTGCACATTGGTCGCCGCGCAAAAGACAAAATGGTGCAGTCAAACCTGCGCTTGGTGGTGTCGATCGCCAAGAAGTACATGAACCGCGGCCTCTCCTTCCAAGACCTGATTCAGGAAGGCAGTCTGGGCTTGATTCGTGCCGCTGAGAAGTTTGACCACGAAAAGGGTTACAAGTTCTCGACCTATGCCACCTGGTGGATTCGTCAGGCTATTACCCGGGCGATCGCCGATCAGTCGCGCACTATTCGCCTACCGGTACACCTTTACGAGACCATCTCTCGCATCAAAAAGACCACCAAACTGCTCTCCCAAGAGCTTGGCCGCAAGCCCACCGAAGAAGAGATCGCCACTCGCATGGAAATGACCATCGAGAAGCTGCGATTTATTGCCAAGTCGGCCCAGCTGCCCATCTCCCTTGAGACTCCCATCGGTAAAGAAGAAGATTCTCGCCTGGGTGACTTCATCGAATCGGACGGCGAAACCCCTGAAGACCAAGTGTCTAAGAGCCTCCTTCGGGAAGACCTGGAAAGCGTTTTGGGTACCCTCAGCCCTCGCGAGCGGGATGTACTGCGCCTGCGCTACGGCCTCGACGATGGCCGGATGAAAACCCTGGAAGAAATTGGCCAGATTTTCAACGTTACCCGCGAGCGCATTCGCCAGATTGAAGCTAAGGCCCTGCGCAAACTGCGCCATCCCAACCGCAACAGCATTTTGAAAGAGTACATTCGCTAGGGTTGACCTAGACTTCAGCCCCATGGCTAAAGTATTAGTGATGCTTAACGAAACCCGCTGAAAAAAGGCTGCCTAAAGGCAGCCTTTTTTATTGGTATGGAGACCGCTGTTCTGAACGTGCCAACTCTAAATTAGATACTGGCGAGTCGATGGAAACAGATAGTCGTTCCTCTTAGGAAGCAGCTGAATTGAATTGGGATAATTAATATCGGGGTGGTATTAGTACTGACTTACCCAAAGGTTGACTGATAGAGTAGACAGATGGTCACCCAGTTGGTACACTTGTTCCATAACATGATTCGACGCCGTGGCTAAACCCCTATGGAATCCTTAACAACCGCTCAACAGGAGCTCTACGACTGGCTAGTTGAGTATATCCGGGCTAATCAGCACTCCCCCTCCATTCGCCAAATGATGCGGGCGATGAACCTACGTTCCCCCGCACCCATTCAAAGTCGCCTAGAACACCTCAAGAACAAGGGCTACATTGAGTGGAGCGAAGGGAAAGCGCGCACCATTCGCGTTCGGGATAATGTCCGTGGTGTGCCCATTCTCGGCACCATTGCCGCTGGTTTTGTCAACGAAGCGTTTACCGATACTGTTGAGCGTCTCGATCTCAACGGGTTGCCTATTCAGTCTGGTGACTATGCCCTCAAGGTTACTGGAGACAGCATGATCGAGGCCATGATCCAAGATGGGGACGTGGTGATTATGCGTCCAGTAAAAGATCCCCAAGGCATTCGTGAGGGGACCATTGTGGCAGCTCGAGTTGAGAGCGGTACTACCCTCAAATCATTTCACCGCGAGGGTAACCAGGTACATCTCAAACCCGCCAACCCCAAGTATCCGGTTATGGAATTTCCGGCAGACCTCGTAGATGTACAGGGTCGGCTAGTGGCCGTGTGGCGCGGTATCGATCCAGACTTTACTGTCTGACATTTTTCACAAGACTAATGCTCCTGGCCGCTGTTGTTAACCACAACAGCGGTTTTTTAATGATTAGCCGTAAGTTTGTTCGAGCAGTCGTTTGTGGCAGGGCAGCTTCGGAGTCTGATTCCAGCTCTGTCACAGGCGGGTGGTTGAGGCAGTACAGGCATTGCTCCAACGTCTCTCGTACTGACTCGTGGGTGTATTGATCATCGGGGTGGGGGGGCTGCCCAGGCTGTTGGAAGTGGGGGCGGCTATCGTAAATCTGGCCCCAAGTGACGTCGGTTTGGCGCACCAGTTCGTAGAGGGTGACAGGCGATCGCAGCACCGTTGCCAGCAAATCCTTCACCGCCTCGGCAGGGTACCCCACGTGTTGGCTGAGGCGGTGTTCATCGTCCACTAGCCACTGCTCCAGCACTCGGTGCAGAGCGCCAGGGCCATCCACCAGGGATTCTTTCAGCGCTTGCTGGGCGCCATGCCTAGCCTGCACGAGCCGCGGAATCGGTGATTCCCCTTTCATGAAGTTGCCCGCCTCCTGGCCAATGGCGTCAGCTAGGGTAAATGGGCGGCTGAGGCGCAATTCCTGCTGAATGTCGGGGATGTCGTCTTGGGAGGCAGGAGTCATGGGATAGGGCTACAGGGAGCTAGGGTAAGTGCTTTTGCAAACGCTGAACTGTCTTGTAAATTTCGGGCAGACGACGGTACACCGCTGAGGCTTTGAGAGAGACTTTGTGGGGTAGAGCCGGCGAGCCGGTAACGATTTCGCCTGGAGCGACGTCGCCGTGGACGCCGGCTTGGGCGGTGGCGATCGCGCCGTCGCCAATCACGGCCTGGTTGGCGATGCCCACCTGCCCCGCCAAAATCACCCGATTGCCGATGGTAACGCCCCCGGCCATGCCCACCTGACCCGCCATCACTACCCCTTCGCCCACCTGGCAGCCGTGGGCAATATGCACCAGGTTGTCGAGCTTGGTGCCGCGCCCCACACGAGTCGTGCCTACAGCAGGGCGATCGATGGTAGAGTTGCTGCCCACCCGCACGCCGTCATCGATGACGACAATGCCTGACTGCTCCATTTTTTCCCACCCGTGGGGGGTGGGCACAAAGCCAAACCCCTCGGCCCCGATCACTGCGCCGCTGTGGATGGCGCAGTCGGCTCCAATTTGAGTGCGCTCATGGATGGTGCAGTTGGCGTGAAGCACAGTGCGATCGCCCACCCGCACCTGGGGATAGACCACCACGTTGGGGTGAACGCAGACCCCCTCGCCCAAGTAGACTCCAGCTTGAATCACCGCGTTGGCCCCGATGGAGACATTGTCACCACAGGTGGCCGTGGGATCAATCACGGCGGTGGGGTGAATGCCAGGGGCAGGCTGGTAGGGCGTATAGAACAGCGCAATGGCCCGGGCAAAGGCCAAGCGCGGGTCAGGGGTGCTAAGCCAAGCGATGCCGCGTTCGGTAGCCTTGGCCTGCAACACGGGATTCTGAGGCAAAATCAGGGCGTCGGCCTGGGTAGTACTGACAAAGTTGGCGAACTTGTCTCCCTCGATGTAGCTCAGCAGGCCGACCGAGGCCTGGTCGACGGCTGCCACCCCGGCAATCTCAGGATCGTGGCCAGGGTTGGCAGTCAGACTAGAGGCGGCGGTAATCTGAATTTTGTCGGCAATGGTGCTGAACTTCATAGGAGCTGAGAGAAATGCAGTAAAACCAATCTGGCTTTTACGCTACCAGAAATGCGACGCATTCTACGTGGGGGGTCTGGGGAAAGAAGTCAGCGGGTTGGGCCTTGGTCAGGCTATAGCCGCCTTCATCCCGCAGAATTTTGAGGTCTCGAGCCAGGGTGGCGGGGTCACAGCTCATGTAGACGATGCGGGATGGACGAAGTTCGATCAGCGCATCGAGCACGGAGCGATCGCAGCCTTTGCGGGGCGGATCAAGCACGACTATATCCAGTGGATCGCTCAGACTAGCGGCCGCCTCAGCCAGCAGTGCCCCAACATCTCCGGCGCGAAATTCGACATTGTCAATGCCGTTGAGCCCCGCGTTGGCCAAACCCTGAGCCACAGCTTCTCCTTGAACCTCTAGGCCCATCACCCGCTTGGCCTGTTGAGCCAGGGGCAGGGTCAAGGTGCCCACACCGCAGTAGGCGTCGATGATGGTTTCACTGCCGGTGAGCTGTAGCTCGTCCAGAATAATCTGCAACACCTGCTCAGCCTGCTCGGTGTTGACCTGAAAGAACGTGGTGGCATGAATGCGAAACCGCAGCCCGGCAAACACTTCTTCGATGTAGGGCACGCCGTCAATTACTAGGGTTTCGGCCCCAAAAATGGCGTTGGTCTTGTCGGGGTTGAGGTTAACACACACGCCAACGAGGTCGGGGTAACGCTCGCGCCACTCCTGGGCCTGCAATTCTATATCCTTGAGATTAGGCGCTGTGGATACCAGGGTTAGCAGCATCTGCCCAGTGCGACGGCCCACCCGCAGCGACAGGTGGCGCAGCCTGCCCTGGTGCTTGCCCTCGCTATAGATCGACCAGCCCCGCTCCTGAATGTCGCGCTTGATCTCGGCCAGTAGAGGGTTCAGGCGCTCGTCCTGCACGGGGCACTGGTTGAGGTTGACCAGCTTGTGGCTGCCCTGACGAAAGTAGCCTGCCTTGACCTGGCCTTCGGGCGATCGCCCCAGGGGGTAGGTCGCCTTGTTGCGGTAGCCCAGGGGGGCTTCAGACGCTAAAATCGGCATCACCTTGGGATTTTCAAAGCCACCTAGACGCGTAAAGGCATCGAGCACCTGCTGCTGTTTAGCCGCCAGCTGAGATGGGTAGCTGATGGACTGCCACTGACAACCGCCACACTTGTCAGCCACGATGCAGGCTGCTCGAATGCGATCGGGAGAAGGGGTCAGCAACTGCCGCACCTTGGCCCGACCAAAGGTTGGCTTGGCCTGTACCAACCGGGCCCGCACTAGGTCGCCGGGTACGGTATCGGGCACAAATACCACCCGATCCTGCCAGCGGCCAATGCCGTCACCGCTGCTACTCAGGTCAGTAATTTCCAGATCAAGGGTTTCCCCCTGTTGCCACTGGTCCATGGCCGTACTCCTGCTGTGCTTGTGCTCATCTGCCTATCGACTGTAGCAAGGGAAACGACCGATGGGGGGATCCGTGACCTAAAGAAACCCAACCCGTTAGCTAGAAAATAGAGGGAGAGCTCGGCGGTGAACGATCTAAGCCCTAGAAAGTAAAGTTTGTGGCAGCACCCTGAACCCAACGCTTTCACCTAAACCGGTCAACACAAGCGGGTTCGTACCTAATCTTCGTCGCGCAAAGCCTCTATAGTTTCAGCACTGAGTAGAGGTTTAAGCTGCGCCTGCACGGTTTCCGGTTGATTACCCCAAAGCATTTTACAAAAGGCACTTTTGCCCTGCTGGCTGGCCTGGTTAAAGACGCTAGCCAATTTTTCACAGTTGGTGGTATCGCCCATGGTGAAACCTGTCAAATGGTGATGTCAGCATACCGGCTCTGGGCCGCTGTCGCATGTCCCTTAAAAGTAAGAAATAAAATGCCGTCCCCCAAAGGAGAACGGCATTTCCAACAGCAGATGATTAGACCAACGCCTAGCTCTCGGCGGAGATCAGCTCTCGACGCTGCTCGGACTGAATAACGACCTTGCCGGTGTCGTCCACATCGACGGTGGCGGTGTCGCCATCGCCCAAACGACCCGAGAGAATCTCCTCAGCGAGGGTGTCTTCGAGCAAGCGCATAATCGCTCGACGCAGCGGCCGTGCCCCGTAGCTGGGGTTGTAGCCTTCCTCCACCAGGCGCTCCTTGAAGCGCTCAGTGACCTGGAGGTGAATGTTCTTCTCGGTAAGTCGACCGAACACCTCCTTGAGCAGGATGTCGGAGATCTCCTTGACCTCGTCTTTGGTGAGCTGACGGAAGACGATGATCTCGTCAAGGCGGTTGAGGAACTCAGGCCGGAAGTACTGCTTGAGTTCTTCGTTCACCAGGGAGCGAATGCGGTTGTACTGCGACTCGGCCTGGTCTTGCTCAAACTCGAAGCCGAGGCCACCGCCACCCTTCTCGATGACCTTAGAACCAATGTTGGAAGTCATGATCAGCAGGGTGTTCTTGAAGTCGACCGTGCGGCCTTTGGCATCGGTCAGGCGGCCGTCTTCTAGAATTTGCAGCAGCATGTTGAAGACATCGGGGTGAGCCTTCTCAATTTCGTCGAATAGCACCACAGTGTAGGGCCGACGACGCACGGCTTCGGTCAGCTGACCGCCCTCGTTGTAGCCCACATAGCCCGGAGGCGAGCCAATCAGTTTGGAAACCGTGTGGCGCTCCATAAACTCCGACATATCCAGACGAATCATGGAGTCTTCGGAGCCGAAGAAGTAAGCAGCCAGAGACTTAGCAAGCTCGGTTTTACCAACCCCAGTGGGGCCAGAGAACACAAAGCTGGCGATCGGCCGGTTGGGGTTTTTAAGGCCAACTCGAGCCCGGCGAATGGCTCGGGAAATGGCCCTTACCGCTTCGTCTTGGCCGATCAGCCGCTGGTGCAGGGTATCTTCCATGTGCAGTAGCTTCTCGGACTCGGATTCGGTAAGTTTGCTCACCGGCACCCCAGTCCAGGAGGCGACGATATGGGCGATGTCTTCTTCGCCCACCACAGGCATGTCTTCACCGCCAGCGTCTTCGTTGACCTTATTCTGGGCGATCGCCCGGATCTCGGCCTTGATCTCCATCTCGCGATCGCGCAGTTCCCCAGCTTTGTCAAAGTCCTGGGAACGCACAGCGTTGTCCTTGTCCTTGAGCACTTGGCGCAGTTCGCGATCGAGCTCCTTGGCCGCTGGAGGCAGCTGGGAGTTGAGTAGACGAACGCGGGAGCCAGCCTCGTCGATCAGGTCGATGGCCTTGTCGGGCAGGAAGCGATCGGCGATATAGCGATCCGACAGTTTAGCGGCCGCCTCTAGGGCATCGTCGGAGATCTTTAGCTTGTGGTGCTGCTCGTAGCGATCGCGCAGGCCGTGCAGGATTTCGATGGTTTCATCCACGCTGGGTTCGCCCACCATCACCGGCTGGAAGCGGCGCTCAAGGGCGGCGTCGCGCTCGATGTGCTTACGGTACTCATCTAGGGTGGTAGCCCCGATGCACTGGAGCTCACCCCGCGCTAGGGCAGGCTTTAGGATGTTGGCGGCGTCGATCGCCCCTTCGGCAGCCCCCGCCCCAATCAGGGTGTGGACTTCATCGATCACCAGGATGACATTGCCCGCGGTGCGGATCTCATCCATGATTTTTTTCAGACGCTCTTCAAACTCGCCTCGGTACTTAGTACCGGCCACTAGCAGACCGATATCGAGGGTAACCACGCGGCGGTCTTCAAGAATATCGGGCACGTCACCGTTGCCGATGCGCTGGGCCAAGCCCTCGGCGATCGCAGTTTTGCCCACGCCAGGCTCACCAATGAGCACTGGGTTGTTCTTAGTGCGGCGACCCAGAATTTGGATGACGCGCTCAATTTCCTTCTGACGACCGACCACCGGATCGAGCTTGCCATCGGCGGCCATCTGCGTCAGGTTAGAGCCAAATTCATCCAAAGTGGGGGTCTTAGTGCGCCCACCACTGCTTCCGGCAGACACCTCTGCCGTTTCACCCAGCATGCGAATCACCTGAGTGCGCACCTTAGATAGGTCAACGCCCAGATTTTCGAGAACGCGGGCCGCGACCCCCTCGCCTTCGCGGATCAACCCCAGGAGCAGGTGCTCGGTGCCAATGTAGTTGTGGCCGAGCTGACGAGCCTCTTCCAGGGAGAGTTCAAGCACACGCTTGGCTCGGGGGGTAAAAGGAATTTCAACGGCCACAAAGCCGGAGCCACGACCAATGATCTTTTCAACTTCAATGCGCGCATCCTTGAGGTTGACGCCCATTGACTTTAAGACCTTGGCGGCTACGCCCGTGCCTTCTCCAATTAACCCCAGGAGAATCTGCTCAGTACCCACAAAGTTGTGGCCGAGCCGACGAGCTTCCTCCTGAGCCAGCATGATGACCTTGATTGCTTTTTCTGTGAAGCGTTCAAACATGATGGTATTAATCACCTGGTGCGTGCCGGATAGGCAAATTCTAGCACAGCGATTTTTGTCAGTTGTGCCCTACTAAACAGGCGGTTTACCGCGCTTCCTTTAACTACTCCTTTGGGCTTAGAAATCAGTTGGGATCGCCAACTGTCAATAGATTGAGTTTGTAGAAAATGTAAATTTTCTCAACTTTAAAGGTTCGGTTTTATGTTCGGTTGAGGGGCAATTTTTTGTTTGTTATCTGCCATCCTTGCCGTCCGAGACGATGACTTACCGCACTGCGTTGCTGCTGGAGTTGATCGCGAAATTCAGCGGTTTTGAGGGATTTTCGCCACAGAATCAGGGCATCCTCGCCGTCGGCGTAGTAACGACGTCGACGGCCTAGAGTCTCAAACCCAAAGCTCTCGTAGAGAGCCAAAGCACGACTGTTGGAGGGGCGCACTTCCAGGGTGGCGCGGGTTAGGGCGCGATCGCAGGCATCTGTCAGCAGGTTCACCAGCAGCCATTTCCCCAGCCCCCGCCGCTGATATCGGGGATCGACCGCCAGCACCGTGATGTGGGCCTCATCCAAAATCGCCCAGTAGCAGCCCAAACCAAGGAGATTGGGTTCGTCACTGGGGTCTAGGCCTGATACTGGTCTGGGTCCAGCATCTTCTGAACCTGAGGCCGTTTTCAGAGCAGCCATCGACGCTGTCGATAGATCGGCCTGATTCTCCTGGATACTATGAGGTTTATGCACCAGCATCAGCAGACAGCTGTTGGGGCTATCCAGCTCACGTCCGTAGCCCTCCGCTGACCACAGCCCCCCCAGGGTGCGCTGGTCAAGGGCCACCAGGGCAGCAATGTCGTCGTGGCACGGAGCCTGGCAAGAAAGGTAGCCCACCAACTTTACGGCTTTTAATTTCTGGGGCAATAAAACTGGCACAGCCCTTAATTGTACACTGGGGGTTGGGGTCAGGGGCGCAATGGGCAAAGACTGGTTGAGTCGGGCGATCGCCAGTTCAAGGTCACAGCTGTCTCAAATCAATCCTCGAACAACGTTTTTCTGTGAGCGCAACGTCTATGGTTTCGACTTCTTCTCTGCCGGCCTCGGTCGCCGATAGCCGCCAGTACCTCCCCCCAGTCAACCCCGAAGGAACGCTGTCCCCCAACCAGCAGCTGTTGCCCCTGACCGCCACCACCACCCCAGACGACCATCTCAGCGTCGGCGGCTGCGACGTGGTGGACTTGGTCGAGCGCTTTGGCACTCCTCTATATATTCTCGACGACTACACCCTGCGCACGGCCTGCCGCCAGTATCGCCAAGGGTTTGAGCGCTACTACCCCGGCGAGGCGCTCGTGATCTACGCGTCGAAAGCCTGGAACTGCCTAGCAGTGTGTGCCATTGTCACCGATGAGGGGCTGGGTATTGACGTGGTGTCGGCGGGCGAACTGGTCACGGCCACTGGAGCTGGAGCCGATCCTGAGCGCATCTACTTCCACGGCAACAATAAGTCGTTTGAAGAGCTGACTCTGGCGGTCGAGGTGGGCTGTCGGGTAGTGGTCGATAACTGGCTCGAACTCAAGACCCTGGGCGAGATCGCCACCAAAGCGGGTAAAACCGTGCCGATTTTGCTGCGGGTTACCCCCGGCATTGAGTGTCACACCCACGAATACATTCGCACCGGCCACCTCGACAGCAAGTTTGGGTTCGATCCCGACCAGATCGAATCGGTATTTGAGTTCCTCGCGGGCCAGCCCCAGCTCCAGTGCTTGGGAGTCCATGCCCACATTGGCTCGCAGATTTTTGAGCTGAATCCCCACACCGACCTGGGGGGCGTCATGGCCCAATGGGTGGTAACGGCCCAACGCTACGGGCTCACCCTGACGGAACTGGATGTGGGCGGTGGCCTGGGCATTCGCTACACCGAAGGCGATGACCCACCGAGCATTGACACCTGGGTAAAGACCGTGTGCGAGAGCGTGATCACAGCCTGTGCAGCTCACAACATTCCTCTGCCCAAGCTGCTGTGCGAACCAGGGCGATCGCTGATTGGCTCCGCCTGTGTCACCGCCTACCGAGTCGGCAGCCAGAAGGTGATCCCCGGCCTACGCACCTACGCGGCCATCGACGGCGGCATGTCCGACAACCCCCGCCCAATTACTTACCAATCGGTGTATCGGGCGCTGGTAGCCAACCGCATGACAGCCCCCCTAGCCGAAACCGTAACCCTAGCCGGTAAGCACTGCGAGTCTGGCGATATTCTGATTAAGGATGCGGCCCTGCCCGAGCTGAAGAGTGGCGATGTGGTTACTATTGCGGGCACGGGTGCCTACAATTACAGCATGGCTTCGAACTACAATCGGGTGCCTCGGCCTGCGGCGGTGCTGGTGGCCGACGGCGATGCTGCCCTGATTATTCGCCGAGAAACCGTGGCGGATCTGCTTCGGCAAGACTGTCTGCCCGAAACCCTCAGGCCGAAAGCAAAGTCTACCTAGTCAGCTCACCGTTGCTAGTCTTGGGCAGGGTTTTGCCAGGGGGCTGTCCGGGCCAACCCATCAGCCAGCTGCTCAGACACCATCCTTGAACGCTGCATGAACTATCTCTGGGAGCAATGGCTAACAAACCTTGACCAGGTTAGGTTCGTGCTCCAGACGCTCGACATTGCGCTGGTGCTGCTACTGAGCTACGTGGTGCTCGTCATCATTGGCGAAAAGCGCACCCTGTGGATGGTGCGAGGGCTGATTTTTTTGATGCTGGCAGCGGCCCTGAGCAAGTTTCTGGGTCTAGCCCTGCTCGGCTTTGTGCTCGACAAACTGGTGATTGGCTCAGCGGTGGCCATGGCCTTTATGCTCCAGGGGGAGTTTCGGCGACTGCTGGAGCTGCTGGGCCAGGGGCGGGTATGGGAACTGCTCAGCCCATCTCGTGAGGCCATGCCTCAGCCCGACAACGTGATCGATGAAATTGTTGACGCCGTCAAGGAACTGTCCCAAAACCGCACCGGGGCACTGTTAATTCTCGAAATCGACAAGCTAATTGACGAACGAGACTTTACGGTGCCGGGGGTGCGCATCAATGCGGAAGTGTCGCGGGAACTGATTCAAACCATTTTTCAAACCAACACCCTGCTGCACGATGGGGCCATGCTGGTGCGAGGTTCGCGCATTGCGGCGGCGGGGGTAATCTTGCCAATTTCGGAGCGGGTGGCCTCGCGCCAGCTCGGCACTCGCCACCGAGCGGCGATGGGAATTACCGAACGAGTAGAGCATTGCATCTGTGTTGTGGTATCAGAAGAAACGGGCTCTATTTCGCTAGCGGAAGGCGGTATTCTAGATCGGCCTCTAACCAGCAGCCGCCTGCGCAGTATTCTGCGGTCTAAGTTTTCTAAATCGGTAGATCGCGAGGCGGTGGCACCCCAGCTCAGAAGCCTTGGTCGGCGGCTGGGCAGCCTTGGAGTTAACTTCGTACTGCGCTTGTTTCGTCTCCCCTCATCGTCTCCCCGAGAGAAAAAATGACCACCAAGCCTGTTGTTCGCTACGCCCTGCCCGCCGACCTCAAGCCCGATCGCCTACCCCAGCACGTGGCGGTCATTATGGATGGCAACGGGCGCTGGGCCAAACGCCGGGGGTTGCCACGCATCATGGGCCATCGCCGGGGAGTAGACACCCTCAAAACTCTGCTGCGCTGCTGCCGCGATTGGGGGATTGGGGCGCTGACAGCCTACGCCTTTTCGACTGAAAACTGGGGTCGCCCGGTTGAAGAGGTAGATTTTTTGATGGCGCTGTTTGAACGGGTGCTGCGCCAGGAATTGCTGGAGATGATGGAAGAGAACGTCCGCATTCGCTTTGTGGGCAACTTGGCAGCCCTGCCCCGATCGCTCCAGGGCGAGATTCATCAGGCGGTGACCCAGACCCAGGGCAACCACGGCATCGATTTTACGGTAGCCACCAACTACGGCGGTCGGCAGGAGATTGTGCAGGCCTGCCGCTCGATCGCCGAGCAGGTGCAGCGGGGCGAGCTGAACCCCAGCGATATCAGCGAGGAGCTGTTTAGCCGCCACCTCTACACCGCTGAGATTAACGACCCCGACCTGCTGATTCGCACCAGCGGCGAAATGCGCATTAGTAACTTTCTGCTGTGGCAGCTGGCCTACGCCGAGATCTATGTGACCGACACTCTGTGGCCCGACTTCGACACCTCAGAATTTCACCGGGCGATCTATGCCTACCAGCAGCGCGATCGCCGCTTTGGCAAGGTCAAGTGATAGCGTTGCCTAGGCCGTTTCAGCGCTCCCTCACGCTGAATACCTCTCTTTAGGAGGAGAGAAACTTTAGCCCAAAAAGAACTTTGATGTAGAGACGCTAGGCGCTGCCCCGTTCATGCCAAATCTAAGCCTTCAAAAATCTATGAACCTTCCTACCTGGATCACCGTCACCCGGCTGCTTGGCGTGCCCCTACTGCTGCTCCTCCTTCAGTCGCCAACGGCCGTCCAGCGGTGGTGGGCGGCGGGCATTTTTGTGGTGGCGGCAAGCACTGACTGGCTCGATGGCTACCTAGCCCGCAGGCTCAACCAGGTGACTGAGCTGGGCAAATTTTTAGACCCCCTGGTGGATAAGCTGCTGGTGCTGGCTCCCTTGCTGATGCTGGTGGGGCTAGGCCAGGTACCCGGCTGGGGCGTGTTTTTAATCGTGGCGCGGGAGATTACTATTTCTGGCTGGCGGGTCAATCCGGCCATGCAGGGGGGCGCGGTGCCGGGGGCAAACCTGTGGGGCAAGGCCAAAACCGTGGTGCAGATTGTGGCGATCGCCCTGCTCCTGGCCCCGCTACCGGCGGTGTGGGATGGGCCAGCACAGATTTGCTTTTGGGCAGCGGTGGCGCTGACCCTGGCATCAGGATTGGTATATCTGTGGCCCCAAATGCAGCCCAGCCGCAGCGCTTAAGCAGGACGGTAGGGCACAATGTCATAAAAAGTCCTGGGGTTACTTTAAGTCTCTGCCGAGTGTCTGCTAAACTAACGAAGAACTACTTCTTGGAAGCGTGGCTGAGTGGTCGAAAGCGCCTCCCTGCTAAGGAGGTAGGGGAGTAAACCTTCCCTCGTGGGTTCAAATCCCACCGCTTCCGTATTTTGAGTCTACAAAAGCAGCTGGTATGAGTGCTCATACCAGCTGCTTTTGTTTGTAAACTAGGGGCTTTTAAACATACGGGTGTACTCGAGGTTCTCTTGTACTGTAGGCTGAGAATGATGGTGCTAATGTACCCATGATTCCCAAGCACATTGCCCTCAAGAATTTTCTCAGCTATCGCAATGCCAGCCTAGACTTCAACGGGCTGCACGTGGTTTGCGTGGCAGGGCCCAACGGCGCGGGCAAGTCGTCGCTGCTAGAGGCGATCGCCTGGGCCCTCTGGGGCCAGAGCCGAGTAGCGGCCGATGACGACATCATTCACCAGGGCGAGATGGAGGCCCAGGTGACGTTTCAGTTTCACCAGGGTGACCACACCTACCGGGTGATGCGCAGCCGTCACCGCAGCCAGGGCACCAGTCTAGAGTTTCAGGTGCACACTGAGGAGGGCTGGCGGGTGCTGACCCAGCGCGGGGTGCGGGCCACTCAACTGCTGATCTGCCGCCATCTCAGGCTCGACTACGACACCTTTATTAACTCTGCCTATCTGCGCCAGGGCGGGGCGGACGAATTTATGCTGAAGCGGCCCGGCGAACGCAAACAAATTCTGGCCGATTTGCTCAAGCTGCACCAGTACGACCACTTAGCTGAGGGCGCGAAAGAGCAGGCGCGCCAGGCCAAGGCTGAGGCCGCCCTGCGTCAGACCCAGCTGGATGAACTCACCGCTGCCCTAGCTGACTACGAACCGACGCTACAGCGCCAGGCCCAACTTCAGCGGTCGCTGCACGAGATCGATCAGGCTCAGGAGCGCGATCGCCAGCAGCAGCAACAGCTTCGCACCCTTGAGCAAACCCACTACGCCTACGATCAGCAGCTTCAGATGCAGCGACAGCAGCGGCAGCACCTGACAGCTCTTTTGCACCAAACCGAAACGTCCCTGGCGGCACTGACCCGCGAGCAGCACCAGCATGACCGGCGTTTGGCCCAAGCCGCCGAAATTGAGACCGGCTTAGCTGAACTGGCGGCTTTAGAGTCGGAAGATGCCCAGCTTAACCAGCGCTTTCAACGCTACCAGGCGCTAGAGGCGCAGCGACAGAGCTTAGATGCTGAGTGGCAAGCCCAGTCGGCCGAGGCCCGCACACGCTTGGGTCAAACCCAGCTACAGCTGGCGGCATTGCAGGCCCAGATTGCCGATTTAGACGCAGCTCTGATGCAAAGCGAAGCCGTTGATGCGGCCCGCCAGCAGTTTCTCACCGCCAAAGCCCGCCTCAAACATTTAGATGCGCTTCAGCTTCAGGCTGAACCCTTGCAGCAGCGACGCCGACAGCTAGAGAGCGGGTTACAGCAGGCCCAAACCCGGCTTCAAACTCGGCTAGAAGAACTCGCCGCCGCCGCCCAGCAGCTCCAACAAGATCAGGTGAATCCGCCCCAGCTAGTAGCGACCGCCCAGGAGGTGTCGAAAACCCTGAGCTATTTGGAGCAGCGCCGAGCCTACCAGGAGCAGGTGCGCGAGAAGGGGCTAGAGCGCCGCAGCTTTATGGAGGTGCTCCAGTCTAATCAGCGCGCCTGCGAAACCCAAATTGCTCAAATCGGCCAAAAGTTAGGCATGCTAGCTCAACCGGAGGCCGTCTGCCCGCTGTGCGATCGCGCCCTCAAGCCCCGTCACCGAGCCCTGGTTGAAGGTCGCCATCGCCAGCAGCAGCAAGAACTGCAAGAAGAGATTTGGGTAATTCGCGACCAGCTGGCTGTTTCAGAGCGCGAAATTCAGGTACTGCGGCAGGAGTACCGAGCGGTCGAAGCCGAATTGGAGGCCTACGCCCCAGTACTCCAAAAGCAGGGCCAGCTCACAGCGGAGATGGCCTCCCAAGCCACCGTCCACGAGCGGCTTCAAGCCCTAGAGGCCGAGCAGCAGCGCCTGGAGCAGTCCCTAACCGAGAACCAGTACGCCCTCGACCTGCGCACGGAGCTGCACCAGATCAATAACACCCTGGCTCAGCTAGCCTACGACGATCGCGACCATGCCCTGACCCGGGGACAGGTCAATCGGCTGCGCTGGGCTGAGATTAAGCACCACGAGCTGGCTCAGGCACGACGCCGACGGCAGCAACTCGAGCGGCGGCAGCAGCAGCTTGAGGCCGACCAAACTACCCTTGAGACTGACCTGACCCAGCTCCAGGTTGGCACCCAGGGCCAGGCCTTAGCGGCGGCCCAAGCCGCCCTTGAGCAGCTCAGTTACCGCATTGACCATCATCAGCAGGTGCGCCAGGCCCTGCTAGCAGCCCAAATCTGGCGGCAGCGCCACCAAGAGCTAGAAGTAGCCCGCCAGCAGCAGCCCCAGCGACAGATTCAGATCGAGGGACTTCAAGCCCAGGAGCGGCAGCAGCGCCAGGAGCTAGAGCAGTTGAGCGCTGCGATCGCCGCCCTAGAGGAACAGCACCAGGCCCTAGCCTACGATGCGGATGCTCTAGAACAGCTAGAGCGGGCAATTGCCGCCCGTCAGCACCAGCGCGATGCCCTGCTGGCTCAGCTAGGTGCCCTTGGTCAGGCCCGCCAGCACCTCGATGATCTGCACCAGGGGCTAGCCCAAAAGCAGCAAGAACTGGCCGCCGTACGTCAGCGCCACCGGGTCTACCAAGAACTGGCCCAAGCCTTTGGTCACAACGGCATTCAGGCGCTGATGATCGAAAACCTGCTGCCCCAGCTAGAGGCCGAAACCAACAACCTGCTGGGCCGCCTCAGTGCTCACCAGCTCCACGTGCAGTTCGCCACCCAGCGGGCCACCAAGCGGGGCCAAGGGGTGATCGACACGCTGGATATTTTAATTGCCGACTCCCGGGGCACCCGCCCCTACGAAACCTACTCGGGTGGGGAGGCGTTTCGGGTTAACTTTGCCCTCCGGCTAGCCCTGGCCCGGCTGCTAGCCCAGCGATCGGGGCGGGCGCTCCAGCTGCTGATCATCGATGAGGGCTTTGGCACCCAGGATCAGCAGGGGTGCGATCGCCTAATTGCGGCCATCAACGCGATCGCTGCCGACTTTGCCTGCATTCTTACCGTTACCCACATTCCCCACTTTCGAGCGGCCTTTCAAACCCGCATCGATGTGACGAAGACCCCCCAAGGATCGCAGCTTTCTCTGTCTGCTTAGAACCAGCCCCAGATTCTGTAAACCTTTGAGTAGCTTCTCAGAGTTTTATTAACATTCTTTTTAGATTTTAAGAATTTCCCCTGTGGCTACCTCAGAAATATGTCTTCTGGAATGCAATACACCCTAGTCAATCGCTTTAATCTAAAGGGTGAAAGCCTGCGGGATCAAGGCGGGCTGAGTATTAATGACCATTCACGACTTCCTTCATAAATGTTACAGTTGTTTACATATTCCATTAATAACCTTTTACCTATGAGCTTTGTTGGACCCCTTTTAGAAGTTGGTATTGCTGCCGTCGCTGCTGGCCTCATTCTCAAGCGTCAGGCTGAGGAAGCGGCTCTAGAGTCTGAGCCCATTCCGGTGCCAGTGCGCGATCGCCGCTAGGTCACGGGCCCTCCGTCATCTCTGCGCCAGACAACTATTGCTTTCCTGGGCTTTGAGCCCTGCCGTTCCCCGTCGCTCTCTCCTCACTGTGCCGCTATGAGAACTGTGCAAAATTCCACCGACCTGGTTCGCACTTACCTAAAAGAAATTGGTAAGGTGCCTCTGCTCACCCATGAAGAAGAAATCGTGTTGGGTAAGCAGGTGCAAAAGCTGTCGGCCCTAGAGGCCAAGCGACATGACTTAGAAGAGACAGCAGGCCATGGGTTGACCCTAGAACAGTGGGCCAATGCCGTCGAGATGCCCCTACCTGATCTCAAAGCGATCGTGCGCGACGGTAACCTAGCCAAGCGCAAAATGGTAGAAGCCAACCTGCGCCTCGTAGTATCAGTGGCCAAGAAATATATCAAGCGCAACGTTGATCTGCTTGACCTGATTCAGGAAGGCACCATTGGTATGCAGCGCGGGGTGGAAAAGTTTGACCCCACTAAAGGCTATCGTTTCTCTACCTACGCCTACTGGTGGATTCGCCAGGCGATCACTCGCGCCATCGCTGAGAAAAGCCGCACTATTCGCCTGCCCATTCACATCACCGAAAAGCTCAACAAGCTGAAGAAAGCCCAGCGCACTCTGTCTCAGCGCTACGGTCGAGCGGCCACGGTAGCTGAGCTAGCCATCGAGTGCGATCTGACCGCCAAGCAGGTGCGCGACTACATGGAAAAGTCTCGCCAGCCCCTCTCCCTGGACCTCAAGGTGGGAGACAACCAGGACACCGAACTGGGTGAACTGCTTGAAGATGACGGCCCTTCGCCAGAAGACTTCGCTACCCAGGTTTCACTGCGCCAGGATCTAGAGCGGCTGATGGGCGATCTGACTCCCCAACAGCGAGAGGTGCTTTCCCTCCGCTTCGGGTTGTCCGACGGCAAAACCATGACCTTGGCCAAGATTGGTGATCTGCTCTCCATTAGCCGTGAGCGAGTGCGCCAAATTGAGCGGGAAGCCCTGACCAAGCTGCGCAAGCGCCAGTCTGACATTCGCGAGTACCTAGCCAGCTAGAGCAACTGCGCTTTCTGCGGGGTTGCAACGCGATCACATTGAACCCATAGCCCGAGGGAATTTTCCTTCGGGCTATCTTTTTGGCTTTGAGCAGAGCGCTGTTTCACAAGTAGGAGATTCTTCTCGTCAAGTTTGACAACCGTAGCCCAATTGACCAAACCGGGGAAATCCCGCATTCTAGAGTGGTTCTAGCTAGATTCGCCCCAACTGAGGAGTCCCCATGAGCTATCGCATGGACCGCCGTGCCTATGCCGAAACCTTTGGCCCGACGGTAGGCGATCGCGTTCGCTTAGCCGACACCGAGCTCATCATTGAAGTTGAGCAAGACTTCACCACCTACGGGGACGAGGTGAAATTTGGCGGCGGCAAGGTAATTCGCGACGGCATGGGGCAGTCGCCGATCGGGCGCGACGCGGGCGCGGTAGATATGGTGATCACCAACGCCCTAATTTTGGACTGGTGGGGCATTGTCAAAGCTGACATCGGCATTAAAGACGGCAAAATCGACAAAATCGGTAAGGCGGGCAACCCCTACATTCAAGACAATGTCGACATCATTATTGGCCCCGGAACCGAGGTAGTGGCTGGGGAAGGCATGATCGTCACCGCCGGGGGCATTGACAGCCACATTCACTTCATCTGTCCTCAGCAGATCGACACTGCGATCGCCTCTGGCATCACCACCATGATCGGCGGCGGCACTGGCCCAGCCACCGGCACCAACGCCACCACCTGCACCCCCGGCGCTTGGAACATTTGGCGCATGCTGCAAGCCGCCGACGCCTTTCCCATGAACCTAGGCTTTTTGGGCAAGGGCAACAGTGCTCAGCCGGAAGGATTGGTGGAACAGGTGAAAGCGGGTGCTATGGGCCTCAAGCTTCACGAAGACTGGGGTACAACCCCTGCCACCATCGATACCTGTCTTGGAGTAGCTGACGAGTACGATGTCCAGGTTGCCATCCACTCCGACACCCTCAACGAAGCGGGCTTTGTAGAAGACACCATCGCCGCCTTCAAAAGTCGGGTGATTCACACCTACCACACCGAAGGAGCTGGCGGCGGCCACGCGCCGGACATCATCAAGGTGTGCGGTGAAGCCAACGTGCTGCCGTCATCGACCAACCCCACCCGGCCTTACACCCGCAACACTCTTGACGAACACCTCGACATGCTGATGGTGTGCCACCACCTTAGTCCCAGCATTCCCGAAGATATCGCCTTTGCTGAGTCGCGCATTCGCCGCGAAACCATTGCGGCGGAAGATATCCTCCACGACCTGGGTGCCTTCAGCATGATCTCCTCCGACTCCCAGGCCATGGGTCGAGTGGGAGAAGTGGTGATTCGCACCTGGCAAACCGCCCACAAAATGAAGGTACAGCGCGGGCCACTAGCCGAGGATTCTGAGCGCAGCGACAACCACCGGGCCAAGCGCTACGTGGCCAAATACACGATCAACCCCGCCATTACCCATGGTATTGCCAACTATGTAGGTTCCATCGAAGCGGGCAAATTGGCCGATATTTGCCTGTGGCGGCCCGCCTTTTTTGGGGTGAAGCCTGAGATTGTGATCAAGGGCGGCTTGATCGCTTGGGCGCAGATGGGTGATGCCAACGCCAGCATTCCGACACCGCAGCCGGTGCATATGCGCCCCATGTTTGGGAGTTTCGGGGGAGCGATCGCCGCCACCTCCCTCAGCTTTATTTCCCAAGCTGCAATGGATCTGGGCATCCCTGAACACATTGGTCTCGCCAAATCCACCGCTGCTGTGGCTAACTGCCGCAGCCTCAGCAAGGCCGACATGAAGCTCAACGACTACCAGCCCCACATGGAGGTCAACGTCGAAACCTACGAAGTGCGGGCCGATGGCGAATTGCTGACCTGTGAACCGGCCGATGTCTTGCCTATGGCCCAGCGATACTTCTTGTTTTAATTCCGTTGAAGCAAGAAAAGTTCTATGGATTGAGCCAGGGTTGGCAAGTAGCTGTTAACTATAAGGGCAGGCGATCGTTCAATCAAAAAACGTCAGTAGTAAGCCAAAAATTTGTTGGAAGACGTCTACAATGGCCTAGATGTCCAAGCTAGAGCAGCGGCAAAATCGAAGCCATATCTAGACTGTTGAGGCAGAGCAAACGATAGCCAGCAGTAAGTCACTAAGGCCATCAGTTAGCTGGGCAGGTTGGATCGAAACATTAGGTGACAGAACGTTGTCTAAAACCGGTGTCGACGGTTGGTGCTGAAGCTAGAACGCACTCCTAAATGACAACGAGATCGTCTGTTGCACCCTAAAATGCCTCAGCAATCGGTTTTGAACTACTACACAAGTTTCTGAAGACAGAAATAACATGCGGTTACCATAATATTGTTGCGAATGTCCTTGACCGGTGGCAGATTTTCAATTGTCCACAGTACAATAAAATGGTACTGAAACCTTTGTTTCAGTTCACTCCTCACACCACACCCCGCCCAGGCCTTTGGTCTGGGCGGTTCCTTATTTAAAGCACCTTTGGCTTGAAAACGCGGGAATCCGGCCAGTTTAGATGAGTTAGCGCCCATCCCCTCGGTAGATATTGACCACTCACCTAAGAAGCTGGGGATTGGCTATGATAAGATTGCGTGTGGTTAATAACGGCAAGGAACACAAGGCATGGCAGCCGCTCAGGTAACAGACTCTACGTTTAAGCAAGAAGTTCTTGAAAGCACCGTTCCCGTACTGGTTGATTTCTGGGCTCCCTGGTGTGGCCCTTGCCGTATGGTGGCTCCGGTAGTCGAAGAAATTTCTGAGCAATACGACGGCCAAATTAAGGTCGTTAAGGTCAATACCGACGAGAATCCGAGCGTGGCTAGCCAGTACGGTATTCGCAGTATCCCCACCCTGATGATCTTCAAAGAAGGGCAGCGGGTTGACATGGTAGTGGGCGCCGTACCCAAGACCACCCTAGCAAACACTCTTGAAAAGTATCTCTAGGCCACTTTTCTCTGCCTAGATCTGCTCAAGATTAGCCACACGGTGTGACGGAGGCGATCGCTTCAACCTTTGCACTAAGCGTCAGCGAAGGCACATCGTCCAGGTTTAGTCACTAGCTTATTAACATTTACACAGCCCTCTAGCGTTAGTTAGTCTCTCGCTAGAGGGTTTTTGCACGGCAGGGGGCAAAATTGTCGTTAGAATGGGGTGCTACCTCTATGGACCCAACAGCGTATGGTTGCGCTTCCCTCAAATCTACCCTCTAGCGTTCAGGCCGATTTGGCCGCGGTGTTTGAGCAATTGCATCACCTAGAGCATGGCAAGATCATTCGCCAGGTGCTAGAGACCATTCTACGCATGATGGGGCGGGAGGCAGACCGACTCGACTGGAAGATTCTAAATTCCGCCCTGCTGGATATGGAGCAGGGATTTCAGGTCTTTTACCCTTACCGGCATACCCGCAAAATTACTATCTTTGGTTCGGCTCGGACGGGGGCGATCAGCCCCGATTATCAGCTGGCCGAGAAGTTTGCTAAGCAGATAACCGAGCTGGGCTTTATGGTCATGACCGGTGCCGGGGGCGGCATCATGGAGGCGGGTAACGCTGGGGCTGGCGCAGAGCAATCCTTTGGATTAAACATTCAGCTACCTTTTGAGCAGGGCGCTAACCCGGTAATGGAGGGCGACCCTAAACTGATCAACTTCAAGTATTTCTTTACCCGCAAGCTGTTTTTCCTGCGCGAAAGTGATGCTCTGGTGCTGTTTCCGGGAGGGTTTGGCACCCAAGATGAAGCCTTTGAGTCGCTGACGCTCATTCAGACTGGTAAGGCCGACCCAATGCCCATCGTCATGGTCGATCATCCTGGCGGTAATTACTGGCAGGGGTGGGACAACTACATTCGCGAGCATCTGCTGAGCCGAGGGTTAATCAGCCCCGACGACCCCAGCTTGTACACCATTACCGACAACGTCGATGACGCCTGCCACGCGATCAGCAGTTTTTATCGGGTATATCATTCCTGCCGCTATACCAGCGATCGCCTCGTCATTCGCCTCAAGAGCGATCTGCCCGAGGGCGCCGTCGACCTGCTCAATCAGGAATTTGGCGACATTCTGGCCAAGGGAACGATTGAAAAGTCTGCCGCCCTGCCCGAGGAGCAGAAAGACGAAACCATCGCTTTGCCCCGGTTGGTGATGCATTTCAACAACCGCGACTTTGGCCGGCTGCACCAGTTGATCTGGCGGCTCAACGATCTGGGCGACCATCGCCCCGAGGCTCAGCACCCCGAGCAGAAGTAGGTGATTTAGGTGGATGGGTAGATGGGTGGATGGGTAGGCGGGTGGTCATGCCTTCCGCAATCTAGAGCGTTTCCGCGCCTGTAATCTTTCACTCCTGTACTTGCCTACTCACTTACCCACTACCCACCGACTCTCAATGAACCAAGTTCAAGCGTTTTTAGAGCAGCTTTACCACGAGTTTAAGGGAGTTTCTGAGGGTCGAGTAGCGTCTTATATTCCTGAGCTGGCGCGGGCTAACCCCGGCTGGTTCGGCATTAGCATTGTCACCCTCGACGGCCGCGCCTACGAGGTGGGGGATGTGGCGCAGAAATTTACCATTCAATCGATTTCAAAGGTGTTTGTCTACGCCATGGCCCTGGAGGACTATGGCCGTGAAAAACTGCTCAAAAAAGTGGGAGTAGAGCCCACTGGGGATCCGTTCAATTCCCTAATTCGGCTGGATGAGGACTCTAAGCGCCCGGATAACCCAATGGTGAATGCGGGGGCGATCGCCACCACCGGCCTGATCCCCGGCAAAGACCCCGCAGAACGCCTCAACCGACTGCTGGCCATGTTTCAGCGCTAGGTTGGCGACGAGGTATTTGTCGATGTATCTACCTTCATGTCGGAGCGATCGACCGGGCACCGCAATCGGGCTATGGCTCACCTGATGCTCAACTTTGGCATGATCGACCAGCCGATCGATGAAGCGCTTGACCTGTACTTTCAGCAGTGTGCGGTGCTGGTTACAGCCCATGACTTGGCAGTGATGGCCGCGACCCTGGCCAATCAGGGCATTAACCCCGTCACCGGGCATCGGGCGGTGGGGGCTGAGCACGTGCGTGACATTCTCAGCGTTATGTACACCTGCGGCATGTATAACTTCGCTGGGGAGTGGGCCTTTCGGGTTGGTATTCCGGCCAAGAGTGGGGTTTCAGGTGGCATTCTCGCCGTCGTGCCCAACCAGGCTGGTATCGCCGTATTTTCGCCGCCCCTCGACAGTCGCGGCAACAGCGTGCGTGGGCTCAAAGTATTTGAGGCCCTATCGCGAGAATACGGGTTTCATCTGTTTGACCTGTCCCTTGGCCACTGCCGCTTTTCTCAGGCTGTGCAACCCCCAGATGCCGTGGCCCTAGATGCTTAGTCCCCTGCTTGCTCACACCAGGGATAGCTCTGGCTTTTGACCAGGCTGCACCAGGCTAGGCCGTTCTGCGGCGGGTTTGGTGACAAATTCCACCACTTTGCCCAGATCCTTGAACATTTTGCTTTCAATGTCGCGGCGGTAGGCCTCGACGACTGAGGTGGCGCGGAAGTAGCGCACGGCATCGGTGAGATAGCGCACGTGGCGTTCTTCGTCGTGCAGCACTGACTGAAGCGCGGCCCGAGTGGCGGTGAGATGGTCGGGTAGGGCCTTGAGAATGCAGCGAAAGCCCCTTACCCCCAGTTCTTCGGCTAGCAGCACGCTGGCCAACAGGTGGGGCAAGGGGGCCACCGCTAAATCGTCGACCTGGTGATAGCGCCGCATGGAGGACTCGCCCACACTGGAGAGCGACTGCTGGGCAGCTTTGCTGTCTAAGTCGATAAAGTAGCCCTCGCGTTCAACAGCTTTAGTAAAGATCTGAGCGTGACGCACCTCGTCGCTAACGTGGCGCTGCATCTGCTCATCAAGCCAGAGAGGAATCTCGGCTGCTTTGGCAGAGCGAATATGGGCGACGGTGCGGCTACCTTCAGCCTCTTGCAGCGCTAGGGAGGCAAACAGGTGGGGCCGCCGCTGGGGGTTAGCGGTGCTCTGGCTATAGTAAATAGCGCTAAAGCCGATAAATAAATAGTGCTGGAGCATGGCGAGGAGAAGTTGAGGTCACGGATCCTGTTGGCTATTGTAGAAACTTCTAACTGTTTGTGCCGTCTGACCAACCCGTTCAACGCGTGAAGCCGCAGTGACCTAAGTGACTACGGCTTCACGCGTTGTTGAGAACAAATTTCAGAGGAAATAATCCCGGTTTACCTCATTAGGCCAGTGGAGTTGATGGCCTAACGGATCTATTCCCTAAGCCAAATCATCGTCCTCTTCAAGGCCGGCGCTCACGGTCGCGACCGGAGACAGGGGTTCATCGGGAATCGTGGGCTCAACTGGAGCCGGCGGACCGCTGGGGGTAGGAGGTTCAACCGGGGTCGGAGGCTCAACGGGGGTGGGAAATGGAGGTGTTACGGGAGGGGCAGGAACAGGCGAAATGGCGGGCTGCGGCTCCGGTTCTGGAATGCCCAGCTGCTGACGGGCCTGGGCTAGCAAATAAGACGTGCTTGACTGCACGGTATCGAGTAGCGCCTGACCAGTAGAGGTCATCGATTGGGCGTCGGTGCTGGAGTCCTTTTCGCTGAGGCCGATGTACCAGGCGCGGGTGCTGCGCCCTAGGCCAACCCCAGTACGGTAAAACCATTCGGCCCCCACAAAGGCTAGGCAAACAACTAGCCACAGCAGCAGGCCCACTTCACGCAGAATATCCCAGGTGCGGGCAAGGGCTTTCTTGTAGATGTCGCCCGTGTCGGTGGAAAATAATAGCTGGCTAACAGTATTGGCCTGCTCTTTGATCGTATCCATAGGTGTAACTCTCCAATAGCTGGGCACGGTTGGGGTAATGATGGCCCTCTGCTGACATAGTAGGTGTGGAGTCTATGGGGTAGCTATGGCAGGGTTAGCCCCAGACCAAGCTGGGCCATTATGCCCCCTCGCTCCAAATTTTTTTCAGCACCTGGTCGGGGGTAATGTCGGCCAGGGTACCGGTGGAGGAGGTTAAGGCAACCAGACGATCTTCGCCTGCGATGGCCTGGACGCCGCTATTGCCAGAGAATAGCCCCAGGGTGTAGACGTTGAGGGCGATCGCCAGCGCTAGGGGATATCCCTCTACCGCTACTAATAGGTTAGCGGCGGCGATTAATGCTGCCGTCTGTCCTGGGGTTTCAGGTCGCAAAACCTTAAGATTGGGCAGGGCGCTGGCGATCGCAACGGTTTGGGGAGCCGCATCGTCAGTTTGCAGCAGGGCCAGAGGCATGTCAGGCTGGCGCTGCTGAAAATCTTTGAGAATAGCGATCCAGCTTTCGGTGGGGTAGGTAGTGCCGCTGGCCGTGGCACCGGGGTACACCAGCACATAGCCATTCGTGAGCCCGTTGCTCTGGCGCAGATTGTCTACGGCGGTCAAGTCTTTGCGGGGAACATTCACGGAGAGGGCAGGCGGGGTATCGGTGATGTTGATCAGCTTGAGCAGATCACCGTAGTGGGCCGCCTCAGCGGAGCGGGGTACCGTTGCCGTCATTAGCAGATCGTTGGCAGACCCACCGTAACCCAGGCGAGTAGGCACGCCACTTAGCCACAGCAGCAGGGCAATAGACCAGGAGTCGGTCAGGGTGAGGGCAACGTCGAACTCGCGATCGCGCACAATCCCTAACAGGTTGGCCCAGTCGGCAGGGCTGTTGCTGGCCTCAAAGTTGTAGGGCACAACTTCGTCAACCCCCTTAGAGAGCTGATAAATAGCCGTAGCGCTGGGGGCCGCAACTACTGATACCTCAGCATTTTCGAAGCTATCCTTGATCTGATTGATGACCGGAAAGAAGCTCAGCTGCGTCTCCGTTTCTCCTGGAACAAGAGCCAGTACCCGCATATGTTACGTCCATGCCTGTTCGCAAGTATTGTAGTGGAACCTGGCCAAGGTTTAGGGGATATGTGACCTACAAAATGAATTAAATTTCACCCTAGGGGATAAAAATTTCCCAATTTGCCCAGCCCATTATGGTTTTGCCCTGTGTCTATGTCCCCCGTTCATGTACTGATCCCCGCCGCCGGCAGCGGTCGTCGCATGGGGGCCGATCGCAACAAAGTGCTCCTTGATCTGCTCGGTCAACCGATCATCGCCTGGACGCTAAAGGCCGCCGCTCAAGCCGAGGCTGTGGTTTGGATCGGGGTAATTTGCCAGGTGGGCGATCGCCCTACCCTAGAAACCATTGCCAAGTCGCTGAACCTGTCCAAGCCAGTGGTCTTGATCGATGGCGGCACGACTCGTCAGGAGTCGGTCTACAACGGACTGCAAGCGCTGCCCACCGAAGCCACCCACGTGCTGATTCACGACGGAGCCCGCTGCCTAGCCACCCCAGACTTGTTTGATCGCTGCGCCGCGGCCCTAGACACCTGCCCCGGTTTAGTGGCGGCGGTGCCCGTCAAAGACACGATCAAAGTTGTAGATGCCAACCAGCGAGTTGAGACTACCCCCGATCGCCAGCAGCTATGGGCCGCTCAAACCCCCCAGGGCTTTGATGTGGCTTTGTTGAAGCAGTGCCATCAGCAGGGCATTGAGCAAGGCTGGAGCGTCACCGACGATGCTGCTCTGTTCGAAAAATGCGATCTGTCGGTGCAGGTAGTTTCCGGCGAAGAGACCAACCTCAAGGTGACGACGCCGATGGATTTGGCGATCGCAGAATTCATACTAAAACAGCGCTTGGGTTAGCCGAGAGGCCTCCCCAAGCGCTGCTTCTAGATCCCAAGGTTTTGGTTCTAGAGGTCGCCGCCGCGCAAAAACAGCAGAAACACAATCGCTGGGCCAGCGATGACGATCATGGCAAGCATGGTCAACTGGGCAATAAGCTCAAAATTAATGCTGCTCAAAAAACCACTCAGAAAGCTCATGAGACCTCCCAACACAAGGCGACTGGACTGATATAAACTTCATTACAATCCCAGAAGTGGAGTTTTGCCTGTAGAAAAGCTACAGACCCCGCTCTGGACTTGGCGTAAAGCTTGCTTATCGGAGCTTATTTTACCTGCTAACGCTGCCCTCATTTTAGATAACTTAACAAAATTCTAAGGCAGCACCGCTTGCCTTCCCAACGCTAGGCCTGAGACGGCCGAAGGAAATTCAATGGCCACCTGGCAATGTGTGAAATCCTGCGGGGCCTGCTGCTTCTTGGCCCCCAACGAACGCCCCGACCTCGACTCCTATCTCGAACCCGACCAGCTAGCGCTGTATCTGAGCATGGTGGGCGAAGACGGCTGGTGCATTCATTACGATGCGGGCGATCGCCTCTGCACCATCTACTCCGACCGACCGAGCTTTTGCCGAGTTACCTTTAGCACCTTCGAAACCATGTTTGGCGTTGAGGCCGATGAGCTCGACGACTTTGCCATCGACTGCTGCCAGGAGCATATTGCCGACATCTACAGCGAAGCCAGCCCAGAGATGGAGCGGTTCAATCAAGCGGTGGGGGTAGAGGAGTGAGCAGGTAGGGGTAAGAAAGGTGAGGAAGATAGGGGAGTGAGGAAGATGACGAAGGAGGGCAACCTAAGGGGGCTGGGGTTGCGGTTTGGTTGACTCTTGCAGATAATGAAAGCATTATGAAATCTCTGGCAGTACTCAACGGTCTCGGCGTTGCTCTGTGCCCAGCCTTGTTGACCGCTTAGTTAACCTGCCTTTTACCCTATTGTGTCTATCTCTAGCTCTCTTCCCCCCTCTGCTACCGCCGTCGAAGCCAAGTCTTCCACCTTGAGTCGAGCGGCCTTTTGGCGGGTTTTTGGCTCCACGTTTATCACTATTTTTTTGGCTGAGCTGGGTGACAAAACCCAGGTGACTACACTGCTTATGAGCGCCCAGTCTCAGGCGCCCTGGATCGTTTTTTTAGGTGCTGGCACCGCCTTGATCACCACCAGCCTAATGGGCGTACTGCTAGGGCAGTGGCTAGCCCGCCGCGTTTCCCCTGCCACCCTAGACACCGCCGCTGGCACCATGCTCATCGGCATCACCGTCTGCCTCCTCTGGGACATCGTCCACCTGTAGTCTTTGTCGTGGTCTAGAGTCCCAGGCTGTCTCTAACCCCTACCCATCCACCCCCTCACCTCCCCATGGATTGGAACCTTCTTGCTGTCAGCTTTACCGCCGTGTTCATCTCAGAGCTGGGGGATAAAAGCCAGCTGGCGGCGATCGCCCTCGGAGGCAGCTCAAAGTCTCCCCGTGCCGTGTTCCTAGGCACCGCCGCCGCTCTGCTGCTGGCCAGCTTGCTGGGGGTAATTGTGGGAGAAGGCACTGCCCAAATTTTGCCAGAACGATCGGTCAAAGCCGTTGCCGCCGTTGGGTTTGCCCTGCTGGCCGTCAAGCTGCTGTGGCCCGCAGCCAGCGACGATTAAAAGGGGTTAAAACTCAATCTGGTCAATCACCCCTCGCAGGGTCTGAGCTGAGTGCTGAAGCAGCTCCTCCTCATGGGGACTGAGCAGCATATTCAATCGGCGGCTCACCCCCGTGCGCCCCACCACCGCAGGCACACTCAGACACAGGTCTTGAACGCCAAAGATTTCGTCGACCACGCAGCTTACCGTCAGTACTCGGTTTTGGTCGCGCACAATCGACTGCACAATCTGAGTCACCGCCAGACCGACCGCGTAGTTGGTGTATCCTTTGCGGCGGATGATCTCGTAGGCAGCGTTTTTGGTCTGCTGAAAGATCTCATCCATGGCTTGGCGATCGCCATCGGCCATACCGTGGTCGTAGAGGGGAGTGCCGCAGACATTGGCCTGGCTCCAAAACGGCACCTCGCTGTCGCCGTGTTCGCCAATGATGTAGGCATGCAGGCTGCGCGGGTCAATGCCCAAACGACGCGATAGCAAATACCGAAACCGGCCCGTGTCCAGCACTGTGCCGGAGCCAAATACCCGAGACTTGGGCAGCCCCGACAGCTTCCAGGCGGCGTAGGTGAGAACGTCTACAGGGTTAGACACTACCAGCAAAATGGCTTCAGGGCAGTGGGCAACAATATCGGGAATTAGCTTTTTGAGAATTTCGACGTTTTTTTGCACCAGATCCAGGCGAGTTTCGCCCTCTTTTTGGGCGGCACCAGCGGTGATCACTACCACGTCGGCCCCAGCGGCATCAGCCATGGTGCCGGCCTTAATCAGCGTCGGCTCGACGAAGGACATGCCCTGCTCTAGATCCATCACCTCGCCAAGCAGCTTGTCCTGGTTGATGTCCACCAGCACCATTTCGTCCAGCACGTTTTGGATCATCATGGCGTAGGCGCAGGCCAACCCCACCTGACCGGCTCCCACAATCACCCCCTTCAAGGGTCGTAGCGGATCAGTTTGCAGGTCGGTCAGCGGATTGGAGGTAAAAAGGCTATCAAACATAGGAAGGACATCCTGGTTTACAGGCCAATGCCTTTAATAAACCACGGTCTAATCAGATTGTCCTGTCCTCGGCCCTTCACCTCGATGGCATTTGGCGACAACCAGGTCGTTAGGACGGTACAACGGGCTGCGATACGGCGTTACCTTGCCGAGCACTGACCAGGCTTTCTAAACGAGTCTTGAGATCTTTGGTGAGCTCAGCGGCCCCGGCCTTTAGCACTTCGGGAGCATCCTCCCCTCGGAGATAGGCCTGTACCGGCAGCGGTGCGCCAATGTGAATTTGAGCCGGGCTACGCCAGCCTGGATAGGCCGCGCCATAGCAAATGTCTACCGGCAGCACCTGCACGCCCAGCCCAGTTCTGGCGGCCTCGGCCTGCACCGCCAATCTAGCCAGACCAGGCTTGAGGCCGTGGATTTTGTCCTCTCGACGAATGCCCCCTTCGGGATAGATCACCAGCATTTCGCCCTCTAGCAGCAGCTCGATGCCGTGGCGCAGGCTGGCTACCGTGGGCCGCCGCACATTGACCGCGAACCCCCCTAAGCGACGAATAAACCATCCCTGGAGGCCTTTAACCTCGTCAGCGGTGACCATGAAGCGCAGGTCGCGGCCTGTAATGTCTCGGCCGGCGGCGTAGGGCAGCAAAATCGAGTCCCAGCGGGCTCGGTGGGTAGGGGCCAAAATGACTGGCCCGACCGTGGGCACATGGTGCTGCCCCGTAATAGTGATAGGGCCAAAGTAGGCGGGCACCACCAGGTGGCGGCCCAGAAAATAGGCTAGGGGAGTCAGCACTGGCGAGCAGCGCGATTGGGCAGGGGCGATCGCCCCACCCCTAACCAACCCAGCCGACGATTCAGGAAGTTCAGAGGATTTCATAGGAAGGCGTAATACAGGAGCCATGATCAGCTAAATCCCAATAGTGCCGATGTTAGGCCTTCCCAGTATGCCCGTCGCTAGCTACCACACAGCCTGCGATCGGAAACAAAACGGGTCTGACCCTGGTCTACATGCTTTAAACTACAGCCCTTGCCAGAGGACGCAACCCGGCTCAGGACAGTTCAGTCGGTGTCATGGTGAGCGGGGGGCGGCGCTGCTCTTGGCGGCGCTGCTGAAACCACTGCTGAAGCTGCTGACGACACGGTTCGGCCAAAATGCCGGCCACCACCCTCAGCCGATGGTTAGAGGCGGGGCCATCAGGCAGATTTAGCACCGATCGCACCGCTCCCGATTTGGGGTCGGGGGTACCGTATACCAATTGCCCTAAGCGGCTTAAAACAATTGCCCCAGCACACATTGGGCAGGGCTCCAGCGTGACGTAGAGCGTGCAGTCGTTGAGATGCCAGTTGCCCAACTGGCGTGCGGCCTCCCGCAACGCCAGCACCTCGGCATGGGCAGTGGGGTCTTGATCTTGCTCCCGCCGATTGCCCACCTCCGCCAGCACCTTATCCCCAGGGCCAACCACTACGGCTCCCACCGGCACATCCCCCGCAGCTCCGGCGGTCTCGGCCAGTTCTAGGGCCCGCAGCATCCAGCGGTGATGCAGAACAGTTTCATCAGCCAGGTCATAGGGGGGCATGCCATGGGCAGGCAGGTCATAGGGCATGGTAGGTCACTCAAGCAACCACAACAGGATTTAGCCTACCCATAGTAGATCAGAGCATTCTTCAAGCATTAATTTCCCAAAGTAAACCCCCTTTGTAGACCTAGGGCCGACGAAGGGGGTGAGATGTTGTAACGCAATACTGTCTGTAGCTTTGGAGCTCAGGCCAGATGACGTGACCTCGCTGAATCCAAGGTTTAGATATAGGCCGAAATATCTTCGCCGCATTCGTCGGCTAGGTAACAAAGGGCCCGAAATCGCAGCTCGACCAATTCGTTGTAGAGGGGGTTGAGCTTGCACAGGGGCGGAATGTGAGCAACCGAGCGACCCAGCACCACAATGTCGCGCTCAAAGGGGCACTGGGCGGGGATCAACTCTGCCACCTTACGGGCGCGGCGGGGGGTCTCGACCCGCAGGCGGCTAACCCACTGGCGCAGCGGACGAAATAAGTCTAGGGGTAGGGCTTGACCCGGAGCGTGCAGCCCGTGATGGAGGGAAGATAGAAAGCAATTCATGGTTAAACCTCTCGCAAGTCCAACAATTGAGACTGTCTGAGAAACGATCGAGCACTGAGTCTGGACTTGGTATGGAAACTCAATACTGGGTGGAGCGAACATAGAACCCACTTAGACATTGGTGAGCCTTCTGCTTAAGCTAAAGAATTCCCTTAGCTATCAGGTAAAGTATCAGCAAAGGTCATTGGATTTCCACTAAAGCTCCGATAAAGAGTTACTTCAACAGGGTCAATGGCAATTCCGGAAAGGACTGTGAAATATGGAGTACAGGTTGTTTTAGGAGCAAAAATAGCGCATTAAAATCGAGTAGTTCTACTGAAGTGACCTGTGTTTAATTATTTCCGGTGAAGGTGTTTTTTGCGTGAATGCCATGACACTTTTGCAATTGGGTATACCGTCTCTTCCCCTCTCCATGCAGCTCATTTTTCTGTATAGGACACTACCTAATCTGATACCATCGGCGATGAACTTTTGAGGCGCTCAGCCATGGCCAAATATGTGATGTGGGGCAGCTATTGTGAGGATGTGCTTGAAAAGCGGGCTCCCTTTCGAGCGGCGCATCTTCAGGGATTGCAGCAGCAAAAAGACGACGGCCTGTTGGTAGCCCTAGGCCCAACCACTGACAACACCAAGGTGTTCGGCATTTACGAGGCTGAAAGCGAGGCTGCTGTGCGGCAGTTGGTGGAGGGCGACCCCTACTGGCAAAACGGCGTTTGGACGGAGTACGAGGTCTATGCTTGGAACCAGGTGTTTTAGGCGTGCCAGGGTTTTCAACGGCCTTGGCTACACTGGCGGCCATTTCCCATTAAAATGACCTCGTTCGGGTTCATCGACCAGGGCATAGTTCCCCGTAATGTCTTCAGTGAGGTGCCGTGGCTAAGTTAGCTCCTACCCAAATCGAGCAGCTCCAAAGTATCGGGGCGTACCTACGCCAGGTGCGTCAAGAGCAAGGGCTGGCCATCGACATGCTGGCCAATCAAATTTTTATCCGCCCAGCTCTATTGAAGGCATTGGAATCGGGGCATGATGCTGAGCTACCTGAGCCGGTATTTATTCAAGGATTCATTCGTCGCTATGCTGAAGCTTTAGGGCTCGATGGTCAAACCATTGCCCAAGAGTTTCGGGTCACGCCGGTGAATGTACTACCGACCCCAGAGCTGCTCGAACGGGCCGACACAAACGGCACTGGGGCACTGAAACCTCACACAAACGGCACTGGGGCACTGAAACCTCCTAGCCATAGCCCTCAGCCGAGCGATCGCACCCCTAAGGCAGCGTCTAGCCCAGCGGGTCGGTTGTCCCTGCCACTAGTGCTGAGTCTGGCCGCTTTGGCGACAATTTTGGGGTTGGGGGCCTGGGGGCTGTTTGGTCGCAGCAACGGACCATCCCAAGTCAACAACGACAATTCAGAAGCGGAAACAACCCCTGAAACCGCCAGTACTGGCGCCGCAGCCCCAGCCCCAGCGGAGACTACAACCCCGCCAGAGGAACCGTTGGAGGCCGAAGATGAATCTAGTGCCCCTCTAGAAGCACCGGTGGTAGTCAGCGCTAACCTGAGCGATCGCTCCTGGCTGAGCGTGGTGGCTGATGGTGAGAATGTCTACGAAGGCGTCGCCGAGAAGGGCTTTGAAGAGACCTGGACGGCCGAAACCAGCCTGACATTGAGGACGGGTAACGCGGGGGGGGTAGAGCTGTCAGTCAATGGCGATCGCGCTGTTGTAATGGGCGATTCTGGAGTGGTTAGGACTCTCACTGTAACCCCTGATTCGGGGGTAGAGAGTGTTGAGTCGCCTTAGGCTGGGTCATTATCCCAAGCTAGCGAAATCATGGGCTTACAATAGAAGCGATCGTCCTACTGCTCATCTGCCCAACCTATGATACCGCCCACCGAGCTTGAGAGCGCCACCACCGAGACGGCCATTCTTAATGGTGACACCGCTGACCTCGACGAAGTGCCCTACGATGTCGAGATGTCGCTGTTTGACCACCTGGAAGAACTGCGGCAGCGGATTTTATACAGCCTGATTGCCGTGGTGCTGGCTATTGTGGTCTGCTTCTGGCAGGTGAAGCCCATTGTCAGCCTGCTGGAGGTGCCAGCCCAGGGGGTAAAGTTCTTGCAGCTGTCGCCAGGGGAGTACTTTTTTGTCTCCTTTAAAGTGGCGGGTTACAGCGGTCTTGTAGCCGCCAGCCCATTTATTCTCTATCAGGTAGTGTTGTTTGTACTGCCGGGGCTGACTCGGCGGGAGCGTCGGCTGGTGGGACCGCTGGTGCTGGGGTCGAGCGTACTATTTTTTGCCGGGCTTGTGTTTGCTTACGTGGCACTGATTCCGGCGGCGCTGAACTTCTTTATCAGCTACGGGGCCGACGTGGTTGAGCAGTTGTGGTCAATCGATCGCTACTTTGAGTTTGTGCTGCTGCTGTTGTTTAGCACTGGGTTAGCTTTTCAGATTCCGATTCTACAACTGCTGCTGGGGCTGCTAGGCATCGTCAACTCCGACCAAATGTTGAAGGGCTGGCGCTACGTCCTTCTGGGGGCAGCGGTGCTGGGGGCAGTGCTCACCCCTTCTACTGACCCAGTCACCCAAAGCCTGCTGGCGGGGGCAGTGCTGTTTCTCTACTTTGGCGGCATTGGTTTGGTGAAGGCGATCGGGCGATAGCGGTTGGGAACGAAGGCTAAACGGTCTAGGGGTGAGGGTTTAAGGGCGATGGCCCAGCCCCGAGGCGCTAAAGCTTCCGGCCCCGAACCGTTTTAGTCAACCAAAGTCTAAGCTCTAGCTTTTAACCGATACCTTTTTCGCAGGCTTTCAGGTTAGGATCAAGCCGTCGCTACGGACTGACTCAATGTTTTTAGACGAGCTTACTCCCTTTGTGCAAGAGCTGACCGCTCACCCTGTGGCGTTTTTGGGTGGGCTAGCCTCAGGGCTGCTGCGGCTTAGTCTATCGGACGACCCAGTCAAAGGCTGGCTGCAGAACCAAGGGATCACACCTACAGGCGGAGATAGTAGTGGATGGGGAGGCAGCGATCGCAATGGCGGTCCCCAAAGCATCTCAATTGATTAATTGGAACTAAATAGATGCACGCTGAATTAGCGTTAGATTCGCCTTCTCAAAAGGAGCAGGTACAAGGTGTTATCGTTACGCCCAGTTCTGCTGGGGCAATAGCTCTTCTGCCCAGCACTTGACCCGCTGAACTAGAGCCTGGAGCTGATCGCTCGACTGCCGAGCTGTTGCTGCTGTCAAAGTGCGGCGGTAGTCGGCGATCGCACAGTTCCAGTCGCCGCGCAGGTGGTAGGTGCGGCCTCGTTCAGCATAGATAAACTCAGGCAGCTGATGAAACATCAGCGCTTCGTCAAAGCAGTCTAGGGCGCGATCGAGGTCGCCCATCTGCCGCAGGGTAGCGCCCATGTTGATGCGGGCGCGGCCATTAAAGGGGTTGAGGTCAACAGCCTGTTCGTAGTCGTTAAGGGCAGCGGGCAGGTCGCCCAGGGCCGCGTGGCACATGGCCCGGTTATTGTAGGCCTGGTCGAGGTCTGGGTTGAGCCGGATGGCGCGATCGCAGTCAGTCAAAGCTGCCCAGGGTTGCCTCAGCCACAACTGCACCAGACCCCGATTGCTGTAGTACATCGCCCGTTGGGGATTGCGCTCAACCAGCTGATTTAGCAGCTGCAGCGCCTGGGAATACTGTTGCCGCTTGACTGCTGCCGCTGCCAGCCGGCTGAGGGTATCATCGTCGGTGGTGTAAGACCCGGTTACTGAGTCGTGGGCCGTGGGCTGGGCCGCCGAGTCAACCGGAGGAAGACCCGGCGGAAGGGGAAGCATGCAAACCAGAGGCTGTTGTGATCGGTAGATGTGCATGGTTGTAGTCCTGTCGTGTGCTCATAAACCGTTAAATCAATTTAGCGGGAGAGCAGAGGTCAGAAACCCCTAAGCTCGTGCCCTCAAACCAGGAACTGTTTATAGAGTCCCATCTCGGCTGATGGGGTCTGGACGAACCTGTGGCAGTTGTCGAGCTGGCTAGATCTAGCGGCGAAGGCTCACTAATCATTCAAACGAGATCTTCGCTGGCGCTATGTCTGTTATCCTGCCTGATGTCGTTATGGTCGCATCTCCCCCTTGGGGTCTAAACCGGAAAAAAACGGAGGTTAGACCCGCCTTTTGGCAGCTCAACCCCCGTTTAGCGTCCTACCTAAGGGAATATACCGAAAATCTACATGTAGTTTCTTGTGGTTAGGTGATGACTTTGTAACCGCCTGAGTATTTATCGGGCATTTAGCAGCAGTTAGAGCGCCATTTACTCAGCCCGCTGCAGTGCCGAAATCTTGGGATCAACGATTTTACGGCCCTGGCCAGGAAAGTTGATTGCCAGGCAAATTTTGTTGCCTGCTCCAAATATGTGGGTTACTTCTCCGGCCCCATAGGCTTTGTGCACTACCACATCACCCACAGTCCAGTCTGACTCGTGGGCCCCGCTACCTGGTTTGGCAGCAGCCTCACTGCGATTGCGGGCTTCGCGGATGGGGGTGCTCCACTTTTGGGGCAGGCCTGTGGTGCTGTTGCCAGTCACGAGATCGAGGGGCAACTCACCCAAAAATAGCGAGGGGCTAGCGGGTTCGCGACTGCCGTAGAGGCGACGGGCGCGGGCATGCGAGATGAACAGGCGCTCCTTGGCGCGGGTAATGCCCACATAGCAAAGGCGACGCTCTTCTTCGGTGGCGGCGGGGTCTTCGAGAGAGCGATGGTTGGGGAAAAGGCCCTGCTCTAGGCCGACGAGAAACACCACGGGGAACTCCAATCCCTTTGAGGAATGCAGGGTCATGAGTGACACCGCATTTTTGCCATCTTTGTTGTCGTCCATGTCGGAGGCCAGGGAGGCATTAGACAAAAAGCCCAATAGCGATGGATCGTCTACGTTTTCTTCTTCAAACTGTAGTGCAGCGTTGTAAAGCTCCTGCACGTTGCCAAAGCGATCGTCGGCTTCGTCGGTGCCCTCAGCCTTTAGGGCGGCCAAATAGCCGCTGTCTTCGAGCACTCCCTGAATAATTTCAGACCCCTTTTGGCCATCCATGTCCTGGCGATACTTTTTAATCAGCTCGGCGAATTCCAGCACGCCTTTTGCCGATCGCCCCGCCAGGGTCTTCACCGAAGTATCATCGGCGAGAATCTCCCACAGGGGAATGCCGCCCAGGGTCTGAGTAGCTTGTTCTAGCTTATCAATGGTGCCCTTGCCGACGCCGCGTCGGGGCACGTTGATCACCCGCTTGAGGCTGACGGTGTCGAAGGGGTTGGCGATCGCCCGCAAATACGCCAGCACATCCTTGATCTCGCGGCGATCGTAGAACCGCAGCCCGCCTACCACCTGGTAGGGAATACTGTAGCGGGTTAGCACTTCCTCAAAGGCGCGCGACTGGGCATTGGTGCGGTAGAGGATGGCAAAATTGCCCCAGTTCAGCTCTGGGTGCTGGGTTTCAAGATTGCGAATTTGGCTGATTACAAAGTCGGCCTCGGCGGTTTCATCCTCAGCCCGGTAGACGTAGATGCTTTCACCCTCTCCCCGGGTGGCCCGCAGCACCTTATCGATGCGCTCAGTATTGTTTTCGATCAGGTGGTTGGCGACTTCGAGAATGTTAGAGGTGGAGCGGTAATTTTCCTCCAGCTTGACCATGCTGCGGGTATCGTCGTCAGGTAGGCCATCGCCAAAGTCATCCTGAAAGTTCATCAGAATGGTGAAGTCGGCAGCGCGGAAGGAATAAATTGACTGGTCAGCATCGCCCACCACAAATACCGAGCGATGATCCCAATTTTTGTAGGTGGCGATCGACTCACCGTTGGTGGCCAGCAGACGAATTAGCTCATACTGGGTGCGGTTGGTGTCCTGGTATTCATCCACCAAAATGTGGCGAAAGCGCTTGTGCCAGTAGGCCAGCACCTGCTCGTTCTGCTGAAACAGGAAAACCGGCATGAGAATTAAATCGTCAAAATCGAGGGCGTTGTTCTCCGCCAGCGCCTTTTGGTAGTAGCGGTAGACATCGGCGATCACCCGACCTCGGTAGTTAGGCTGCTCCTTTTCGAGGTCGTCGGGGGTGAGCTTTTGGTTTTTAGCATTGCTGATGGCAAAGCGCACCGATCGCGGGTTGAATTTTTTATCGTCCAGGTTCAGGGTTTGGGTGACGATGGTTTTAACCAAGCCCTGGGCATCTGATTCGTCAAAAATAGAAAAATTCTTCGTCCAGCGGTAGCCGGCGGGGTGCTGATACTTTTCGATATCCAACCGCAGAATGCGGGCACACAGGGCATGGAACGTACCAATCCACAGGTGCTTGGTGACGGTTTTGTAGACCTGAGATCTCAGCTTAGTCTGCTCATACTGCGGCAGGCTGGAGAGCGATTTACCGTGGCGGGCCTGGGCATCCTGCTCGGCAAACAGCACCTCAATGCGCTCCTTCATTTCCTTGGCGGCCTTGTTGGTAAAGGTCACCGCCAGAATGTTGTCGGGGTCAGTTTTGTGGGTGAGCACCAGGTTGGCGATGCGGTAGGTGAGTGCTCGAGTTTTGCCCGACCCCGCCCCCGCCACCACCAGCAGCGGCCCGCAGTAGTGTTCAACAGATTGGCGTTGGGCGGGATTGAGGGGAGCGAGAAAGTCAGTCATCGGTAGCCGAGGGGTTTTGCCTATTAAGTATGACACTGGCCGAGGGGAAACGATGGCCTCACCCCCTACCCTAGCTAGAGGTCCTCGCCGTTGAGGCCGCTACCTCGCGCAGCAGCAGCACTTGCCAATAGGGAATCGGGGCCAGCAGCACCGTGCCATGCCCTTCAAAAACATTGACGAGAAACTCCCCAGAGGTCACAGAGCTCACTATAGATTTGGTGGCTTTTTCGGCCCGATAGCGAAGGGTGCCAGTGCGGGCGATCGCAAAGCTACCGTCTACCACCAGACGTTCCCCTCGCAGCTCAACGGTTTCTACAGGGCCTTGGGCCACCATCACTACCTGGCCACGGCCCTTAACCTTGGTTTGAAACAGCCCTTCGCCACCCACCATACCGCTCAACAACTTATTGCGTTCAGTCGCAATCTCAACGCTGCCTTCGCTGGCCCAATAGGCACCCCGATCCAAAATCCACTCCTCACCCGACAGTTCTAAAGTGTGATAGCCAGACAGCGATGGCGCTAAATATAGCTCCCCTGTGCCGGTATAAGTAGGACGAAAGATATTTTCTCCCGTCGCCAAAGACTTCAGAAAACCTCCTGCTGAAGGGGTTTGGGTCTGCATAGTAATAGCCCCTCGCATGTAGTGCAGGGCACCTGATTCAGTGCGCACGGTCTCGTCATTTAAAGTGACTTTGACTAACCGTGTCCCTTCTCGCTCAATAATTTCGAATTTAGCCATAGAAACCTCTGAAGCAACACTAAATTCAACTCATCCGAAGCGCAACAGTACCGACCTCAACCATCCTAGCTTTGCCATCGATCGCCTCATGGCTGACTCGCTGGTCAGCATTTTCTCTACCAGCCTCACGGGTACAGAGTCTCACCGTTTTGGCAGCAGCGGGGGTCACACTATCGTCATAGGGCCGTCATCTCGCTGTCATGGTTGCCCCCTAGGGTGTCAACCCATAGGCACCAAAGTAGTGCCTAGTGCAAATCTCCCCGGCGAGGTTTGCGACTGACGTATGCGAGGATCATCGCTAATGAAACCTTCCACACTGTTCAAAGGTCTTCTGGCCGCCACCCTGTTGCTAGGTGTTCCAGCCGCCGCCGTGGCTCAGGAGCAAGAGGCACCAGCGCCAGAACCGGCTCAAGCTGCCCCAGCAGAGGCTGCCCCCGTAGAGGTATCTGAGACCCAAATTGACCGTTTTGTCAGCGCCTATCAGGCGATTCAAACCATTCAGCAGGCGGTACAGGCTGATCTGGTTGCCGCTGTAGAGGCCCAGGGGCTAACGGTGGATGACTACAATGCGATCGCCGAATCGCAGCAGACTCCCGAAGCTGCCGCCGAAGTCCCACCGGAGCAGGCCGAGCAGTTTGCAGCAGCGGCTGAACAGGTTGCTACCCTGCGCGATGGCGCCCGAACTGAGATGCAGGCCGCCATTGAGGCTGAATCGCTGAGCATTGAGGAGTTTGAGCAGATTATGGCCCAGGCCCAGGCAGACCCCGCTCTGCAACAGGTGATTGTTGAGCGTCTAGCTGAGTAGTCAGTAGGGTAATCCAGAGCCTCAATTGGTCCAGGCCTGAGGTTCTGGAGACAGAGAGCCTAGATTTAGATCAAAGCCCTCCTTCAATTCGCGTTGAAGGGGGGCTTTGACGTATTGAATTGCTAGCGCTGGCAGCCGTTTTTTAAGGGCAGGTGATTGGCGTTATGTTATTGCCTAGGCCATTGGCGCCAGTGCGGGCAATCCAGCCGGTACTGCCGTTATAGATAGTCACCTGCATCCAGCGGCGACCGTCTGTGGCGGTTTGCTGAGTCGGTGGGTTAGCACTAGCGATAACGGTGTCGCCGATATTGTAGCCAGCGACGGCACTAGAGCCGGCTGTGGGGCTAGACCTAACTACCATTTCACGATCGGCCCGAAAGCAGGCTTTGGTGGTAACAGGCGGCGTGCCACCGCAGGCGGTCAAAACGCTGGCGTTAATCCAGCCGACGGGCTGTGCCGAAGACAGGATGCCACTTCTCAGAAAAACCTGTGCTCGCCCTGGGGAGGTTGCCCCGGTTAAGCTCACCTGGGTGCCCGCTTGTAGAGTGCCAAGGCGATTTGCAATCGGCCCTAGAGTGGAGTTGTCAAAAACTTCGGTGGCTCGGTTGAGCTGACGACAGCCTCGAATTAGGGCTGGATTTTCGGTTAGAGCCCGGGTCTCCTGAGCGAGGGCTGGGGCTACGGACAGCGACCCCGCAGATAGTAGCGCGATCGCCCCAAAAGCAGATTTCCGCAAAATTTTTGATGGCATGGACACTCCTGATCCCGTTATATATGGCTTTTTAAGGTTAAATTCCAGGGTTCACCCGGCCATCCTACCACCCACAAAATTAATCCTTACGACGGGTTTCATGAAGCTTATCGAAGGGGTTGCAGACACTTTCCATCTCCCTGAGTGAGAGGATCCTGGCCAAACCAAACCGCTCGACAATCTCTAGGTTGGCAGTACGGGCTGAGCCTCACCGCGATCGCATGGATTGAACCTGGGCCATTGGATAACCAGGGCGCGGTAACGCAGGCAGACGTGGGAGAATGAACACCCTGTGCGCAAGTGGTAACAACGGTATGACGGCGGCAATACCCTATTCTTCTGAGGTAATTGAGTCAGCGATGCAGTCAGGGGAGCTGACCTTTGCCCTCCCCGACCCCACCGACGAAAAAATCTCGGACTATGAGTTTAACCAGCAGATGGAGGCGGCCTGGCAGGTGTGCGATCGCTTCGACCTGCAAACCGACATTTGGCGGGGAAGAATCTTGCGGACAGTGCGCGATCGCGAAAAGCGCGGCGGTGATGGGCGCGGCACCGGCTTTCTCAACTGGCTCAAAGATCGCGAGATCACCAAAAGCCACGCCTACAACCTGATCGAACTCGCTGAAAGCGCCGACCAGCTGCTCGACGCGGGCATGCTCACCCCTAAAGAGGTCAACCAATTCAGCAAACGTGCCTTCGTCGAAACCGCTAAATCGGCCCCCGAAGTGCAGCAGTTGGTCAGCGACTCCGCCCGCAAAGGCGATCACATCACCCGCCGCGAAGTGCGCCAGGTGGCCAACGAGTGGGCCGCTATGACATCAGATCTCATCCCCGAGACCCTACGAGAAAAGGCCGCCAACAACACCATCCCCACCCGCTATATTGCGCCGTTGGTGAAGGAGATGGAGAAGCTGCCCCCTGTGCACCAGAGCACTCTCAAAACCGAGGTAGAGCTAAACCCCGATTTGGATACGCTCAAGCAGGTCACTGCTGAGGCTCGCTACCTGTCAAAATACTTGGCCTCCGCCAATCAGGTACAGCTGCTTGAAGCTAGCGGCATTGATTTAGAGCTGGCCCTCGAAGAAGCCCTGCGGGTGGGCTGCCTTAACTCCGCCGCCGACATGGTGGCCCAGGCCGCCCAGATCGAACAAACCGCCGTCAAACTCTACACCGTTTGGAAACGCCTCAACCAATTGGCAGAACGGGTATTTGTCGACAGCGGCGAAAGCACCCCCAACCTGCGCGCCTTGCTCACCGCCCTCGGCCCCGTCACCAGCGAAACCGTCCAGGTGCGCCTGGGTGAAATCGACAGCGTCACCTCCCAAACCATTCGCTGGCGACTGATGGTAGAAGAGGATTAGGACAGTCACCGGCTCAAGTCCTATTGAGCCCAGTTCAGAAACTCATCGGGGATGACAAATCTATCCATTAGTATCCCTTCATACGAGTCTACATTTGCCGTGGACCGGCCCTAGTCATGCCCGAGAGCACGAGCATGTCGCGCTAGGGTGTAGCTAGGACTGATTAGCTTGAAACTGTTCCCAATGCCTTTTGCCAAACGTTTTATCCACATTCGTCAAGCCATTGGTTTTGTCGCTGTGGCCCTAGCGCTGGTCAGCTGCGAACCTACCGATTTAGAACAACTGGTCGAACGCATTCCTCCAGTTACTCGAATTGGGCGAGAACCGCCCGCGGAGCCAGACGCGGCAGGAGCTCAGTCATCGGCTACCGCCGCGATGGAAACCCTGGTCTATGAGCGCATCAATGAGATTCGACAGCAGGAGGGTCTCAATGCTCTACAGCCCAACGGGCCATTGGCCCAAGTAGCACGCCAGTACAGCCAGCGAATGGCTACCGAAAACTTTTTTGGCCACGTTAGCCCCACGGGGGATGCCCCGGCCCAGCGGGTATCAGAGGCAAACATTCTCTACGCCATGGTGGGCGAAAACTTGTTTACCAGCACCAATGCCCCCGACCCAGCCCCTCTAGCCGTGCAGGGCTGGATGGATAGCCCCGGGCACCGAGAAAATATTCTGCGATCGGGCTTTACTGAGACGGGAGTAGGCGTCTGGCAAAGGGGCAGCACTTACTACTTCACCCAGTTGTTTTTGCGGCCCTTATAAGATTAAGTATCTTGCTACCCCCTCGAAAAAGAAGGGCCATAACTATTTAAAAATCAATCCGCTGTAACTTCAAGCCTTTATTGCTCAGCTTGTTGGCAGTGTAGGCGGCTGGAGCAGACAACTCGGTTGCGCCCGGTTCTTTTGGCTTGATATAGAGCTAGATCGGCGACATGGAGTAAGTCATCATCATTGATGCCTTGCTTAGGGAAAATGGCGATACCACCAGACACAGTCGCTTTTATTTCAGCCCCTGACCAATGCACTGTAGAGGCTGCAAACGCTTGACAAATACTTTCGGCTCTCTGACGACCTGCATCCAATGATAGGCCAGGAAATACTACCAAAAACTCTTCGCCGCCGAGCCGAAAAGAAATATCGTCGGCTCGTACTTGTTGCAGAAGAATTTGGCTAAACGCTTTGAGTACCAAATCGCCAACCCGGTGCCCAAAGGTATCGTTAATGCGCTTAAAGTAGTCGATATCAAACATAACAAAGACCACGGAGTAGCCCACCTGTTCTGCTTTTTCTAATGCTTTAGGCAAAACCTCGTTGAGGTAATAGCGATTAAATAACCCAGTCAACTGATCTTTTTCGGCCTGATCTTTGAGGCTGGTCTGTAGAAATTTAATCTCTTCTAGCTGATGTTGAAGGCGGTCATTAGCTTGGCGCAGTTCTACTTCTGCCTGATAGCGCTTGGTAATATCATGCAGAATGAGCAACCGCCCGCGCATTCGCCCCTGGTAATCGGCTAGGGAAGAAATTTGAATGGTGACATAGTGCGAATGTTGAGAATTTAGCCAGAGGCCGAAGGGTGTTTCTATGCCTCTGTCATAGTTTGTCAAGAGTTCTGGAACACTTGACAAAGCCTCGTGAAGCGATCGCCCCAGATAGTTGTCTTTTAGGCGCGTTAGCAATTGCCCCTGGGGATTGATATCAACAATTCGATGCTTCAAATCGACAACAATCACACCATCTTGCAGCTGTTCGATCAACATTTCGCGTGCAAGGGGTACGGCATCAAAAACACCGATGCGAAAGAGCACCCAAAAGGAAAAGAGCCCCGTTGCCATAAATGACATCGGGGCAAGGTTTAGGTTGACGGGGGTAATCTGCAAAGAATAGAGTGCGCCGCTGATGTAGGGAAACAGCGACCCCAACGAAAGGAATAGTGCCTGTCGTCGTTGTAAAGGTCCGCCGCTAAAGGCAGAGTGGGCCAACAGCTGAAAGCTCCACAGCCCATACAGATAAATGCAGCTAAGAATCCAGAAATAGCCAGGGCCGTGCTCATAAACGGCACTATTGCTGGGCGGCAAACCTGGAACAACCGCCGTCCAAACCCAATGGTGCCAGGCATTTGTAGCCACCAGAATAACGTTGAGTAGGGGCCAAAGACTGAGCCGCACCAGTTGTCGAGCATTGAAGCGTGATCGCTCGTAGGCGAAAGCTTCAGCAAACAGGAGGAAAAGGACAGCAATTCCGCCGCTACCAACATATTCCAACGTAGACCAAAAAATTTTGTCAGAGATCGCCACTGACCCTGCTTCCATAGCGGCCACCGCCGCATAAAAGGTTGCCGCGACCATCATGAGAGAAAAATAAGTGCGCGCCAGCGTTGAACCGCGCCGCCGCCAGGCAATGCTGGCAACCAGCGCATTAATCACCGCCGTGAGGGCAAGCACACCGAAATTAATGTTAATTTGCAAGTCCATGGAGTAGTTAATTGGCCCCATGGGGTGACAGCAGAGGCATGGGAGCAAAACCTAATGCAGTGCAGTCAATTGCGTCTTCTCAGTTTCCCCCTGTTCTCAGTTTTCCCATTACCTATCCTGACTTGCAACCCGGTTTAGCGAAGGGTATCACAGTTTAATTCCGGCTTTATTTCTGTATTGATAGCGATCGCATCTTTAACGCGGGCAGACCGGGGAGAATAGGCAACCTGGGCGTGTGGCATCAGTTGCATGATAAATAATGTCTGTCAGGCTGAAGCACATCTAACAATTGAGCCGGATTAAGACTGCACCAAAGCCATCAGCATGACCTCCCACACTAAGCGAGGCTGCACGAAGCGGCGCAGGTAGCCTTTGGCGGCTTCAAGTTTGGGCAACCACTGGAGACTTTCGGCGGGGTAGCTTTGCCAGTACCAGTTGAGCAGGTAATCGAGCAGCCAGAGCTGCGATTCGGTGTCGAGGGTTTTGGCCACCTGGCGGCCCTGTTCTAGGGCTTCGCGCAGGCTGCGGGGTGGCTGGTGCAGGGCGTTGAGCAAGTCAGCAGGAATGGTTTGAAGCTGTTGGTAGGCGGCGATCGCACTTCCTGGGCTTCCCTGGGCCATCGCCAAAATTTGCGGTTGCCCTAGCACCTCAGCTTGCCCTGCCCGCTCGAGCACCGTTGCCATATCCGCCGCGTTCAGCCGCTGAAAGGGAACCGTCTGACAGCGAGACACCAGGGTAGGCAACAGCGATTGTGGGCCAGGGGCCAGCAGAATAATCGTCGCCTGACCGGGTTCTTCCAAGGTTTTCAGCAGGGCGTTGGCCGCCCCCTCGGCCATGGTTTCAGCCGCCTCGACCACGACTACGGCGCGGGGTGCTTCCAGGGGCGGACGGCTGAGAAATTGGGCGATCTGTCGCACCTGGTCTAAGCGGGTTTGAGGCGGGCTTTTGCGGGCGATCCCCTCCTCAGCCGCCTGGGAAGATGCGATTAGCTTGCCCTGGTGTAAATAGGTCGGTTCGACCCACAGCAGGTCGGGATGGTTGCGCTGGGCAATGCGTCGCTCTAGAGCGGCTGGCGGTGCCCCAGCCTGCGGGGTAAACAACATTTCGGCAAAGTGCTCCGCCGCTAGCCGCCGCCCGATCCCGTGGGGGCCAGCAAACAGGTAGGCGGGAGCCACCCGCCGCTGCTCCACCGCACGGCAGAGCAGGGCAACGGCGGTGTCTTGGGCCACTAGGCCGTCAAACTGGGAGCGTACCACTGCTGCAAATGTCCTTCCACAACGGCAAAAATCTCGGCGGCGACGGTATCGACCGCACCTGTCGCATCAATGGCCACAATCCGTTCTGAATGCTGTGCCGCCAAGGCCTCAAAGCCCGCTTGCACCCGCTGGTGAAAACCCAGATCGGCCTGCTCCATGCGATCGGCAGCCCCTCGCTGGCGAGTGCGGGCCAGACCAGTAGCGGCATCGAGCTTGAGCCACAGGGTGAGGTTGGGCACCAACCCACCCGTGGCCACCTGGTTGAGTTGGTCAATCAGCCCTAGGTCAAGGCCACGCCCGTAGCCCTGGTAGGCCACGGTGGAGTCAGTATAGCGATCGCACAGCACCCAGTAGCCCTTCGCCAAAGCGGGCTTAATCAACTCTTCGACATGCTGGGCGCGATCGGCGGCGTAGAGCAGCAGCTCAGCCCGACTAGACATCGCCGCCCCACCCTGATAGCCCAGCAGCAGCTGGCGCAAACCCAAGCCCAACTCTGTGCCCCCTGGCTCGCGAGTAGCGAGAATTTGGGGAATCAGACCTCGCTGCTGAAGCTGCTGGAGGCGATCGCTTTTCCCTAAAGCGCTATGCAGGAGCTTTAGCTGGGTCGATTTGCCGCAGCCCTCCACCCCTTCAAATACCAGCAGCTTACCCGGCATAGTTTGTCCCAGTATCGCCTCTCAAGCTTACAGACAAGGGGGCCACAGCCCAGCCCCCCAGCAAGCTATGGTATACACTAAGATACAAACCGGACTAGTGCATACTAAGGTCAAGGGTGCAGCTCAGCGTGGGCTTGTCAAAACATGCCTACCACGACCATGCGCTAACTTGTAGTTTTGATGGTCTCAGCGAGGACGCCTATGGCCCGGTATACCAACACACTTCCTATCTCGGCAACCACTGCTCGGCTGCGCGATGCGATTGTTAGCTCGCTGCAAGCCTTCGGGCTCAATATGGTCTACGAAACCAGCGACTATCTGATGGCCAAAGAACAGCCAGGACAGGTCTCCCTGGCTCAGCTCACCACCATTGAGGTGCTGATCAGCCCACCTACCGTAGCTGCCGACCCAGCCTCGGTGAATTTGGTTGTCAGCAACCAAGAACTACCTCTCCGCCACAATAATCATTGCGAGCAGGTGTTCAGCGCCATCAACCAGGCTATTGTTGCTCTAGTCTAAGGCTTAGGCATTCAAGTCCCCCAGGGCGATGTGCTAGATCTCGGTGTCATCGTCCAGACTATCCGACTCCTCATCGCCCTCTTCAACCATGTTTGGGCTAATGAGGGTGATATCAAACTCGTCGGGGGGCAGAGTCGACTGGCTATCGCGCTTGAGCTGGTAGTAGATGGCGCGAGCTTGGGGCCAAACACGATCTCATCTTCGTTTTTGAGATCGTGGGCCTGGAGCTTGCGCCCGTTGATCAGCATCCCGTTAGCGCTGGGTTTGCCCTTCAGGTTACCGTCAACTATGCGGTAGTAAAACGTATCGTCGTCCTTCGGCAACTGCACGAGAGTGGCGTGGTGCCGCGACACAAACTGCGACGACAGGCGAATGTCGCACTTAGGATCTCGCCCAATGGAGTATACAGACCCGTCCAAGACAATTTCTCGGCGGCCTTTACTATCTTCAACAATGAGAATATTACTGAGTTTGGTGTGGAGTGGCATGCGCTGACACTAGCAAAAACGGAGCTCAGAATCGGTTGAGAATGGAACGACGACCTTAATTAACCAGGGAAACGTAGAGCATATCGCGTTTGACCCACCCCATCGCCGCGATCGCTCCTATGAGCCAGTCTTAACCACCGCAGATATAGCCCATACCTAAGCTCACTTACGCCAGCTTACCTTTAGCCAAGAGGGGCATAGCCATGGGGGTGCGCCCAACGGTTGCTCTATATTACCCCCTAGTTGCCTTGCCTGAATGTTAGCAAAATCTTTCTTAGGTGATGGATGTGGGCCGCATCCATCAAAAATGCTTGACCCGTCGCTCCAGCCAAGGAGCTAAACGGCAAACTCCTAGAGACTAAATGTTTGGGAAAGCCCTAGTCGGCAGAGTCTACCTCAAGTTCTTCCCAAGGATTAGAGTTAACGTTGCGCAGACGCTTGAGCATCCAGTCAAAGCGAATGTTGCCCATAGAGAGCATATCGCCCATTTCGTCGAGCCCGGCATCGTTGGGGTTGGCTACAGGACGCCAATGTTCGCCCTGCAAATGTTTGACGGTGCTGCGCAGACGACTAGAGAGCAAAATAGCCAAAGCTCGATAAAAGCGCGAGGCAAACCACATATCCTGCTGTAGCTTGTGGCGCAGCTGACTACAGGAAATAGCCAGCACAATGCCAGGTTCGAGGGCCGTTACCGTCGCAGAAGGCGGTTGACCGTCAACAAACGACATTTCGCCGACCACCTCGCCAGTTGCCAGCTGGGCTATGGACTGGTCGCCCATGGCTGCCACCGAAACCTCCAAGCTACCGTTTAGAATAAGGAAAATATCGTCGCAGGCGGCACCCTCACGAATCAACACCTCTCCCGGCTGCAGTTCTCGACGCTGACCAGCATCAATTAGCCAGTCAACGTCTTCATCCTCTAAAACCCCAAGAATAAATACCACACGCTTCATGGCTGCGGCCCTACGTCACAATACCCGAACCGCCCATGGCGGTGATAACAGCACCCAATTGGCTTGCACTTTTAAAGACAGAGGCTAGCCAAGGACATTGCCGCATCGCTGCCTGATGTCAACCCATGCCAGTTTTTAACATAACCTACGATGGGATGTGAGGAACATTTCTCTAGTATCGGTGTTCTGCAATAGTTTTCAACACCAGCCGAAGGAGTGAGACCCTGTCCTTCGAGCTGCCGGATATTGCCTGTTTTTTATCTTAAATTCCCATGACTACTGTTATATCAGAGACGGCTACGGCAGCCTCCGATCGCACCAACGACGTGACTGTACGGGCCTATTTTTTGGGCCAAAGTGTTGATTTAGGTGCCCTAGCCAAACCTAGCGGTCCAGCACCGGTGCCGTCTTCGCCACTGATGGTGCCCGTTGGCGAGGGCGGGCAGGGGGTGCTGTTTAGCTACGGTGCCGTAGTGCTGTTTGGCCTTTCTGCCGCCGCAGAACAGGCTTTTATCACCAGCCTCAGGCCCCACATTGCCAATCCCATCGACCACCCTGAAACCGAAGCGGCCACCATTCGCCTGGCCCCCAACAGCAACGGCAAAGTGCAGGATGGACTGATTTTTTTGTCGTCCCTTGATGAACGGCGCCTGCACCTGGTGGCCGATGTGATGGCTAAGAGCGTGGTGCTGGCTCACTACGAGATCGGCGCGGCGGCTGTGTTTGACCGCATTGAGCCCTATGCCGTGGAGTTGCAACACCAGCATCGCCCTAGCATTCAGGGCGATCAGTTGCTCAAGCAGATTGGCCAAACGCTGATGATTCAGCACAAAATTGTGGGTCGAGTCGAAATCATCGATAAGCCCGAGCTGCTGTGGGAATATCCTGAACTCGACTCTTTGTACCACCGCCTGGAAGACGAGTACGAAATTCGCGATCGCCACTCGGCTCTAGAGCGCAAGCTCGACTTGGTCAGCCGCACCGCCGAAACAGTGCTCGACCTTCAACGGCACCAAACCGGTCTAAGGCTGGAGTGGTACGTGGTGCTGCTGATTGTGGTAGAAGTGCTGCTGTCGCTCTATGACCTATTTGTTCGCCCCCACTGAGGTACCCGATGGGACAGTCTATTGTTGTGAATCAAACCGAGTTTGAGCAAGCGGTGCTGCAACCGTCGTTTGAACAGCCGGTGCTGGTCGATTTTTTTGCCACCTGGTGTGGCCCCTGTCAGCTGCTTAAACCCATGCTCGAAAAGCTGGCCCAGGAGTATGACTTCACCTTGGCTAAGGTTGACATTGACGCCAACCCCGAGCTAGCCAAAGCCTTTAAGGTTGAAGGGGTGCCCGACGTGCGCATTGTCAGCCAGGGGCAGGTGCAGGAGGGGTTTGTGGGGGTGCTGCCTGAGCCGCAGCTGCGTGAACTGTTGGCCGGTTTGGGTTTTCAATCCTCCCTGGAACAAGATCTGGCAGCGTTTGAAGCTGCCCAGGCCAGCGGTGACACAACAGAGATTTATCCGGCCCTGGCCACGCTGCTGACCCGCTACCCCAACAACGGCCAGATTTTGCTCAAGGCCGCCCAGGTCTATCTGGTGCAGGGGGATGATGCCTTAGCCAGCCAGTATTTGGATTTGATTGACCCAAGCGATCGCGCTACCGCCGACCAAGCTGATGGCATTCGAAGCTTGCTCACCCTACGCCAATCCTTAGCCGACCTGGGGGACTCTGAGCTAGATGCCGCCTACGGGGCCGCAGGTAAGGCAGCGCTAAAGGGCGATTTTGCCGCTGCCCTAGAGGGCTTTTTGGGAGTGGTGGAGCGCGATCGCACCTACCGCAGTGACGCCGGTCGAAAGGCCATGCTCACCGTTTTCAAACTGCTGGGCGACGGTGACCCGCTCACCCCCATCTATCGCAAACGCCTGATGCAAGCCCTTTATTGAACCAACCCTTTACTTAGGAAAGTTTGAAGAAGATGAGGCCAAAAGCGTTTGGTTAAAGCCACGACAGTTATTGTAGAGACAGTTCCCTAAGAGTATTCCATCTAAAATAAGTGTCTCCTTTGAGGTCGCAACCTCGGCCCGTCGGGCCTGTTGCCGAAAACTTTGGATAAGTATTTAGCTGGAACACTCTAAGCTGATTTTTTAGCATTTTGGCCAACGCTACCTAATCGGTAAACCCTATGTCTCTCCTGGCACGCTGGCTTCAGTTTTTGCGATTTCTCGAAGGGCTGTTGGAGTTCTTAGACTTTCTCACAACCCCCCTGGGTTTGGTGGCTAGCATTGGGCTAGGGCTCTACAGCCTGCTGGTGTTCTTAGGAACCGATGCCTCAGCCGCCGCCACCCTAGCCGGGTCAGTCGCCTTGGGCCTCAGCTGCCTAATCACCCGCCCCGACTTTTAAGGCTACTTCTAAAAAAGTTTCCCCTGTGGTGGGCAGTGCCCACCCTACAGTGGCTACAGTCGCTGGGCTTAAGCTAGTATTTTCTTTCCCAAAAATTTCCTGACGTCTACCGCCTCCGCCATCCCTATAGATGGCGCGATAGATAAGCGCACTAACTCAAAACTAAGAACTCAAAACGCCTCTCCCCATCCTCCCCACCTCCCCTATCCCCTCACCTTCTCCACCTCCATGCTCCCCGCCGTCGAGGCCGAAGCCAAAATTCTCGATCTAGTGCTGCTCCCAACTGAGGTAGAGCAAGTTTCCTTAGATGCCTGCCTAGGTCGTGTTCTAGCCAAAGCTATCCCTAGTCCGCTCGATTTTCCCCACTGGGACAACTCGGCCATGGATGGCTATGCCGTGCGCTACGAGGATGTGCAGGGAGCCAGTGCTGAGCAGCCCAAAGTGCTGACGCTAACGGAGACAATTCCAGCAGGGCGATCGCCTCAGCTCCCCGTCGGCCCCGGCCAGGCCGCGCGCATTCTCACTGGCTCCATGCTGCCCGATGGAGCTGACACCATCGTGATTCAAGAGGTGACCCAGCGCCAGGATGACCACGTTTTGGTGCTAGAAAGCCCAGAGCCGCAGCAGTTTGTGCGCCACCGAGGCAGCTTTTGCCGAGCGGGTGACCTACTTATGGCCCCAGGCCTTTCCATTGGCGGGCCAGGATTGGCGGTGCTGGCCTCGGCCCAATGCCTTCAGGTGCCAGTGTTTCCCCAGCCCCGGGTAGCTATTCTCTCCACGGGTGATGAGCTGGTGATGCCAGACATGCCATTGCGGTCGGGGCAAATTGTGGACTCTAACCAGTACGCGCTGGCGGCGTTGGTGCGGCAGGCGGGGGCAATTCCGATAACCTTGGGCATTGTGCCCGACCAGCCCCAAGCGCTGAGAGCCGCAATTCAATCGGCGCTGGCCCAGGCCGATGTAATTGTGTCTTCTGGCGGTGTGTCTGTCGGTGACTACGACTATGTCGATGAGATTTTGGCCGAATTGGGGGCAACGCTGCACATTCGTTCGGTGGCGGTAAAGCCTGGCAAACCCCTAACCGTGGCGACCTTCCCAGCCGAGCGAGGGCCTGCGCCGCTGTACTTTGGACTGCCGGGAAACCCCGTGTCGGCCCTGGTGACCTTTTGGCGATTTGTGGCTCCGGCACTGCGGAAGCGATCGGGCTTGGCAAAGGGCTGGGGGCCAAAGTTTGTGCCCGCTATGACTCGCGATGCACTCAAGGCTGGTGGCCAGCGAGAAACCTATCTGTGGGGCAAGCTTGAAACTACTGCCCAGGGCTACGAGTTTGCGTTAGCGGGCGGCGGCCACAACTCTGGAAATTTGATCAACCTAGCGGGAACAAACGCTCTGGCGATGGTGCCGGTGGGCACGAAGCTGATCTCTGCCGGGGCAACGGTCTCAGTGATGGTGGTGGGTTCATAGCAGGTCAACCCCTTTGATTTCACGCAGGGTACGACATCCGCAGAATGCTTAGTCTGGCTTGCTCTGGGCGACGATCTCACAGGCATACTCCATTGCCGCATAATTCAAAGGGTCAGGGTCAACGGGCATCCAGCCACTGCTGCCTACAGGGCCATTGAACTCGACATCGCGAAAGCGGCGGCGATCGCAGTCATACTCGGTCAAATAATCAGTGCGCTGGGGCTGTCCAGAGCGGCGATCGACATAGTAGCTGCCCACCCGCACGTGTCTCCAGCCCACAGGCTCTATAGAATCGATATCGACAAACTGCTGTTGCTGGCCTTGGCTAGTTTCGGCCACTGCCTGCCAGGTAGTAGCCAGGGCACTGGTAGGGTAAACAGCCCAAGCCAGAGCTAATCCTAGAACTAAAGCAACCATCTTGCCCAGCCACCATTGCAACGCTGTCCCTGAAGGCAACAGGACATGCTTAAAAAATTGTGGGCGTTGTTTCACAGTGGGCGATCTGAAAGTATTGTGAACTCAAGTTCAGGTGACGATGTAGCGTTCGGGAGCCGACTCGAAACGAGTATCCGTTCCAGAAGCGCCCTACAGATCATGAGTTACCCCAGCCATCTTGGTCAAGGCCATGGGGTTGGGCACAGGCAGCAGCAGGCCTGCCGTGACCCGCAAAATTCGCACAATGACAACGTTAAAGAGTGGGGAAAAACAGAGCCCGGTAACCCCCAATCAATACCTCACCCCAGAACACTGTGATCACAGCACCGATCGCCAAAAACGGACCAAAGGGCATCGGCTGACGACGGCTGATGAGTTTGAGGGCGATCGCGCCGCCCCCCACCGCCGCCCCCACCACACAGGCCAAAAAACCGCTGAGCAACACACCTTGCCAGCCCAGCCACGCCCCTAGCATCGCTGCCAACTTAGCATCACCGCCCCCCATCGCCGTTTGTCCCAAAGCCGCCGAGGCAAACAGGGTAATTAAGTCAAAAATCCAAATGCCTAAGACCGCCCCCAAGATTCCGCCCAATAAACTTTGAATGGGGGTAGGCCCAGGTTCGCTCTGAAGCAGCGGCAGCAAAAGTTTCACCCCCAGACCGAGCAGCAACCCTGACTGGGTGAGGGAATTGGGCAGCGTCAGGGTATCAACATCAATAAACGCCAGCGCCACCAGCCAACTCAGCAATAGCCAATAGCCCACTGTGAGCCAAGTGAGGCCAAATAGCCAAAACGTCGCTAAAAACAGCGCCCCTGTAAACGCCTCAATCAGCGGGTAGCGAGGAGAAATGGAGGTGCGGCAGTAGCGACAGCGCCCTTTGAGCCAGAGCCAGCCCAGCACCGGCACGTTGTCGTAAGGTTTGAGCTGGGTATGACACTTAGGGCAGCGAGACGGGGGGTGCAGTAGCGATAGCCCCGCCGGTACCCGGTAGATCACCACATTGAGAAAGCTGCCCACGGCGGCACCAAACAGAAACACAAGGGCAGAGGTGATCAGGGCATCCATAGTGGGGCAGTAAAGCGGACAAAAGGACAGTAGGCAATTTAGGGCTAGAGCAGTCGCAAGGGGGAGTACCGTTGGTTGTGTAGTTTTCCCAATTAATGGACGAACTGCTAGGTTCAGAATGCCCAGGACATAGGGCATAAACTATCTGCTGGGCGATCGGTCCATGGCCAGGCTTGGCCAACACCCCTAAAATCAAGGGCAACCCATCGTTTCTAATTCTATGTCTCCCGACGCCACGCCTTTTTTCCCAGAAACCCAGTCTATTCACAGCGGCCGAGGAATCGACCCCAGCACGGGAGCCCTAACGCCGCCGATTCATCTCTCGACCACCTTTGAGCGAGATGGCGATGGCAGCTATCCTAAAGGCTATATTTATGGCCGCAGCGGCAACCCCAACCGCGACGCCCTCGAAGCAGCTCTAACTACCTTAGAGAAAGGGTCAGAAACGGCCACATTTGCCTCCGGATCTGCTGCCACCTTCAGCCTGCTGCAAGCCCTTAGCCCAACCGAGCACGTGATTGCCCCCCAGAGCGTCTACTATGGCGTGCAGCAAATGCTGAGCAACATTTTTGCCCCCTGGGGATTGAGCTATACCCTGGTAGATGCGACAGACTTAGCGGCAGTAGCCGAGGCCCTGCGACCCAACACTCGCCTGGTGCTGATTGAGACACCATCTAACCCACAACTAGCCGTTACAGACATTCAAGCGGTTGCCGACCTGGCCCACCAGGCCAACGCTTACCTAGCCTGCGACAACACCACGGCCTCCCCCGTGCTGCAAACTCCGCTCACCCTGGGGGCCGACTTTGTGATTCACGCCACCACCAAATACCTGGCGGGCCATGGGGATGTAATTGGCGGCGCGGTGGTCACTCGTGAGCCCAATCCACTGTTTGACCAATTGCGGCTGGTGCAAACCATCGGCGGTGTGGTGCCGTCTCCCTTCGACTGCTGGCTAACGCTGCGCGGTCTGCAGACCTTGCCCCTGAGAGTTCGTGCCCAGGCTCAGGCCGCGCAGGCGATCGCCACCTGGCTATCTCAACATCCCGCCATTGAGCAAGTGCTTTACCCTGGACTGCCAGAGCATCCCGGACATGACGTTGCGCAGAAACAAATGCAGGGCTATGGTGGCCTGCTCTCATTTTTAGTGAAAGGCGATCAAGACAGGGCTATGGAAGTTGCCGCCAAAACCAGGCTGATCGCTCGGGCTACCAGCTTTGGCAGTCCCCACAGCGCGATCGAACACCGCGCCTCAATTGAGCAAGGGACTCAAACCGCCCCCAACCTGCTCCGCCTTTCCATTGGCCTAGAGCACGTAGACGATCTAATTGCCGATTTAGACCAGGCTCTGAGCCGCTAATTGAGGCCTCTTCCTCTCCCCCGTTCTCTCACTTACTTACAGGACAGATACATCTTTATCAACCCCTATCCTTTGTGTCGCGATCTTCAAATATGTCGCGACACAAAGGATAGCTGTGCCTGAGCCGCTCACAGGTGGCCTCGCTCGCCGGAGCCGGAGCATAGAGTAGACCATCCCCACCACTAGGCATCATCAACGGTTTTAATTTTTTGGGCCCAAGCGATCGCTGATCGCTTGGGCCCAAAAAATCTCATCCAGCAAACGCACTAGCTGGCTTGGCACTGCTACCGCCAAGCCAATGAAGTCAACTGCGACTTGCTACAGACAATAGCGGTTAACGCATAAGCAAAATTAAGGCAAGAAATTGTTGCAATATCGTTACATAGCTGTTACATTAATTTACATAAAGAGACATTCAGCACCCCAGGAGGGCCTCGCAATGTTCACCACCACCCAACTCGACAACGGCATTCTCAATAACTACGCCGTAGAGCCTGAAGTATATTTCGCGTCCTACCCCTCGCCTGAGCAGCAAAAAGGCTACGCCATGCAAGCCGCGATCGCCACTCTCTTCGTGACTGGTCTGATGCTAGTCACTCTGGCAGTCAGCTAATTTCGTTTAGTTTCGCAAGCAGTTTTTAAGAGTCTTTGGAGAAAGAGCGCTATGTTTGCACCGATGGTTCTGGTAGTTCGCAATATCATGGGAACCCCGAAATTCAACAAGCTGCGGGGTCAGGCGATCGCCCTTCACTCCAAAACAATTACAAACTTCTGCAACCGCTTTGGCATCGACAGCAAAGAGCGTCAGGCGTTAATCCGCAAAGCAAAAGCCAACGGCCAAAGACTCGGTTTTCTGGCCTAGTTAATATCGATTTAATTTATAAAGTCGCTGATATGTAAATCCCTTAGCCGTAGCTAGGGGATTTTTATTATTGCAGCCGAAGGCGTGATTAGGACAATATAGAGGGGAAGTGTGTTTACCGTACTACTCCTCCTAATGCCAGCCGCTTACAGTGATGACCTGCGTGAGAAAGTGCTTGCTGCCGTTGACCGAGGT
>JAESFY010000075.1_pt1 | contig 78643 bp, 71 predicted proteins | sample 9266201 | NCBI WGS metagenome assembly JAESFY01 (sample SAMN14515071, study PRJNA621656) | algae metagenome | isolation source: Nodosilinea sp. WJT8-NPBG4 and co-occurring heterotrophs from soil, lower... | place: USA: Pinto Basin, Colorado Desert, California | collected 2006-05-27 | reverse complement strand
CTCGTCGCCGACGATCCCCGCGGCGATCTCCACGACACGGTTCATGACGAGTCCAGTCTCGCCAGCATCGACCTCGAACACCGGGACCACGGGCGCGTGTCGTCGGAATGCCGCCACGACGTCGGCTCGCTCGACTCCGATCACGACGGCAGCGCGGGCGGTCGAGCCGACATCGGCGATGAGGTCGGCGACGTCGACGCCCTTCAGATCCCCCCCGACGATCCACACCGCGCCCGGGTACGCACGCAGCGACGAGGCCGCCGCATGCGGGTTCGTGGCCTTCGAGTCGTCGACCCACACGACGCCCCCGTGGCGTGCGACGACCTGGATGCGATGGGCATCGAGGTGGAAGCTCTGCAGTGCCGTGTGGATCGCCTCGGGCTCGACACCGAGCGACCGCGCGAGCGCACTCGCGGCGAGGATGTTCTGCACGATGTGGGGCGCTGCGAGACCCGCACGGTCGAGATCGGCGACGGTCGTCAGTTCGAGCGCACTGTGGGAGCGATCGTCGAGGAACGCGCGGTCCACGATCAGGCCTTCCACGATGCCGAGGTCGCTGGGGCCGGGGATGCCGAGATCGAAGCCGATCGCGCGGGCGCCCTCGACCACCTCCGCTTCCTCGACCATGACCCGCGTCGCGGCGTCCGCCTTGTTGTAGACGCACGCGACGCGGGTGTTGCGATACACGAGCGCCTTCGCATCCCGGTAGGCCGCGGCGCTCCCGTGCCAGACGAGGTGATCGTCCGCGAGATTGAGGCAGACCGACGCGTACGGGTACAGCTCGCCCTCGGTCCGCGACTGGCCGAGGTACCAGAGCTGGTGACTGGAGAGCTCGACCACGAGCACGTCGAATCCGCTCGGGTCACGCACGGCATCGAGCACCGGTACGCCGATGTTCCCGCACGGTGCGGCACGACGCCCGCCGGCGACGAGCAGCGAGGCCGTCAGCTGCGTCGTGGTGGTCTTGCCGTTGGTTCCGGTGATGAGCACCCAGTCTGCCGGGGTGCCGTCGGTACGCAGCACCTTGTCGCGCACGCGCCAGGCGAGCTCGATGTCCCCCCAGATCGCGATGCCCGCGTCCTGCGCCCACCGGATGAGCGGATGCGACGGCGAGAAGCCCGGTGAGGCGATCACGACGTCCGGGCGGAACTCGACGAGCGCCGGAGGCACCGCTGCGAGTGAGCCGAGCTCGAGCCCCGCGCCGATCACCGGCAGCAGGCGCTCGTACTCCTCCTCGGCCGATTCGCTGAGAACCAGCACCTCGGCACCGAGCTCGACGAGCGTGTCCGCCACCGAGAAGCCCGTCATCGAGAGGCCGAGCACCGCTGCGCGGAGCCCCTGCCAGTCGGCGTGCCAGCTGGTGAGGGTGGTCAGTCGATCAGCCGACACGTGTCAGCCACTCCACGTAGAACAGGCCGATGGCCGACACCGCGAGGAGGCCGGCGATGATCCACATGCGCACGACGATCGTGATCTCGGACCATCCGCGCATCTCGAGATGGTGATGGAAGGGGCTCATCAGGAAGAGCCGCTTGCCGCGCGTGATCTTGAAGTAGGCACGCTGCAGGATCACCGAGCCGGAGGAGAGCACGAACACGCCCGCGATCACCAGGAGCAGCAGCTCGGTGCGGGTGAGGATCGCCATCGCGGTGATCACGCCGCCGATAGCCATCGACCCGACGTCGCCCATGAACACCTTGGCCTTCGGCGCGTTCCACCAGAGGAAGCCGACCAGTCCGGCCGCGAACGAGGCCGCGATGATGGCGAGGTTGAACGGGTCGCGCACCTCGTAGCATCCCCCGAGCGCACCCGGGTCGCCGCCGATGCAGGGCTGCTTGAACTGCCAGAACGCGATCAGGCTGTAGGCGGCGACAACGATGACCCCGGCGCCTGCGGCGAGCCCGTCCAGTCCGTCAGTGAGGTTCACGCTGTTCGATGTCGCGACGCCGATGATGGCGATCCATGCGAGGTACAGGACCCAGCCGAGGATGACTCCGAACGCGAACAGGTCGAGCCACGTGATGTCGCGGAACAGCGAGATGGATGCGCTGGCGGGCGTCTGTCCGAACTTGTTGGGGAAATTGAGCGCGACGATGCCGAACGGGATGATGACCAGCAGCTGCCCGATGATCTTCCGCCACCCGGACAAGCCGAGGCTCCGCTGGCTTCGCACCTTCATGTAGTCGTCGATGAATCCGACAGCACCGAATCCGACCATCAGCCAGATCACCAGCAGCGCTGAGAGCGCGGGCACCTCCCCGCTCACGAGCACACCCGTGAAGTATCCGACGATGGAGCCGGCGATGAAGATGACGCCGCCCATCGTGGGAGTGCCGCGCTTCGCCTCGTGGTTGGGGTTCTCGATGGCCTCCGGGGTGCGGATGACCTGCCCCCACCCCCATTTCCGGAAGAGCCGGAGGAACACGGGAGTCAGGAACAGGGTGAAGGCGAGCGAGATCGCCGCCGCCATGATGAGAGACCTCACGAGAACAATTCTCCCAGACGATCGCCGAGATGCCGGAGGCCCACGGAATTGGATGACTTCACGAGCACGCGGTCTCCGTCGCGCAGCTCGGTGCGAAGGTAATCGAACGCTGCGTCCTGATCGGGCAGATGCACGGCCTCGCTGTCCCAGGACCCCTCGCCGACGGCGGAGAGGTAGAGGCGCCTCGCCTCGGGACCCACGACCACGATCCGCTGGATGTTCAGCCGCACAGCGAGGAGACCGATCCGGTCGTGCTCCTCCCCCGCGGCTTCGCCCAGCTCGCTCATCGCACCGAGAACCGCGACGGTGCGCTCTTCGGGACCCGTGATCTGCGCGAGCGTGCGGAGAGCTGCGGCCATGGAGTCCGGGCTGGCGTTGTACGCGTCGTTGATGATGCGTACGCGCTCGTTCCCCATTGGCTGCATGCGCCAGCGTTCGGCGATCTCCACCGTCTCGAGACGAGCGACGGCATCCGCGAGGGGTACGCCGAGAACGCCGGCCGCGGCGATCGCCGCCAACGCGTTCGTGATGTGGTGCGCGCCGAGCACGCGCAGGCGCAGGCCGATGCGCTCGCCTCCGGACTCGATCTCGCAGGTGGTGCCGGATGCCGTCACGACGAGGTCGTGTGCGCGCACGTCGGCGGCGGTGCCGTGTCCGAAGCCGACGACGTCCATGCCTCGCGAGGTCGCGAGCTCCTGCATCGCGGCGACGCGGGAATCGTCGATGTTGAGCACGGCGGTTCCCGAGGCCTTCGCTGCGGCGACCAGCTCGGACTTCGCCTTCGCGGTCTCCTCGATGCCGCCGAAGCCTCCGGCGTGGGCCATGCCCACCATCAGGACGACCGCGATGTCGGGCTCGACGAGACCGGCGAGGTGCGCGATGCTGCCCGGCGCCGCGGCGCCGAACTCGCTGACCAGGAAGCGTGTGCCGTAGGTCACGCGCAGCATGGTGACCGGGGCCCCGACCTCGTTGTTGAAGGAGTTCACCGGCGCGACGGTCTCGCCCTCGTCGGAGAGGATGCGGGCGAGGAAGTTCTTCGTCGTGGTCTTGCCGTTCGAGCCCGTGATGCCGACGATCCGGAGGTCGCCACGGGAACGGACGCGGGCCACAACCTCGCGGGCCAGGTCACCGAGAGCCGCCACGGCCCCGGGTACGACGATCTGGGAGATGGGCGCATCCACGAGGTGCTCGACGATCGCGAGCGCTGCCCCGGCCTCCCGGGCGGCCGCGACGAATCGGTGGCCGTCGGTCTCTGCACCGGGCTTCGCCACGAAGACCGATCCGGGTCCCATGGTTCGCGAATCCGTGTCGACGACGCCGTCGACGACCGTGTCCGCCGTGTCGTCGCCGACGACGCGCAGGTCACCACCGACAGCGGCGGCGATCTCAGCGAGCGTCAGGGCGATCATGTCATCTCCAGGCGCGGCTCTCGCCGTCTATCCGAATTTGGGAAGAAGCTCGTCCATGGGGATGGTGGACGGCATCACGCGGTATGTCTTCATCACCTGCGTCACTGCCTTCTGGAAGGCGGATGCGGTGGCCGCGGACGATACAACCTTAGTCGGCTCGTCGAGGGTGACCACGATCACGTACTGGGGGTCGTCGACCGGCGCGAAGCCGACCATGCTGGTGTAGTACAGCCCCGCCTTGTAGCCGCCGTTGCCGTCGGAGACCTGCGCCGTACCGGTCTTGCTCGTCACCCGGTACCCGGGAACCTCGATGCGATCGGCGTTACCGCCCTGGACCGCGACGTTCTCGAGCATCTGTGTCAGCTGCGCGGCCGTCGTTTCGGCCACGACCTGCTCGTGAGCGGGCGCATCCGGGGTGACGACGCTGCCGTCTGCTCCCGTGCACGACTCGATCAGCGAGAGATCGATCTTCTCTCCGCCGTTGGCGATCGCCTGGTACGCGCCCGCGAGCTGCGGCGCGGTCACGGTGAAGTACTGGCCGAAAGTGGTCGTGTAGAGCGACTGGTTGTCCCACTCGCTCACCGGATGCAGGATGCCGCCGACCTCCGACGGGAAGCCGAGCGTCTTCTCGCCGACGCCGAATCTCTGCAGGTAGTCGTAGCGCACGTCGGGGCCGACCATCGTCCCGAACTTCGACAGTGCCACGTTGGAGGAGTCGATCAAGGCACCCGCGAGTGTGTACTCGAAGGCGGGGTGGGTGAACGAGTCGTTGATGACGGCCCCGTTCGGGAACGTCTCGCGGGACGAGGCGGACACAGTGCTCAGCGGGCTGAGCCCTCCGCCCTCGATCGCCGCCGCGGCGGTGATTGCTTTGAACGTGGAGCCCGGCTCGAAGTCCTTGTGGAAGATCTGGCTGTAGCGCGTCTCCGGGGTCGAGGAGTCGAGGTCGTTGGGGTCCATCGCCGGCCACTCGGCGGCGGCGCGGATCTTCCCCGTCTTGACCTCGACGACCGTGACGGTTCCGCCCTTGGCACCCTGCTTCTGCGCCTCTTCTGCGATCATCTGCTGCAGGTACCAGTTGAGGTCGCTGTTGAGCGTGAGCTGCACGCTGCCGCCGTTCACGGCATCCACCGTGCGCTCGCTACCGGGAATGACGACGCCGTCCTTGCCCTTGCGGTAGGACAGCTCGCCGTTGACCGGGGCGAGGCATTCCTCCTCGAGCTTCTCGATTCCCGCCTGAGCCTCGCCGGAGTTGTCGAGAAAGCCGAGGACGTTCCCCGCGACGGCGCCGTTCGGGTAGACCCGCGTCTCGCGGGCCGGCATGGAGAGGTAGGACGAGAGTCCCAGCTCGCGGAGCGCGATGTACTGTTCGGTCGTCAGCCCCTTCTTCAGCTCCGCATACTGGCTGTCCGGGTTCTCGGCAAGAGAATCCGAGACGATCCTGCGGACCTCCTCGCCGGTCTGACCGGTGATCGCGGCGATCTTCTCCGATGCCTTCGCCCAGGGCAGCTCGGGGTCCTTCTCTTCGAGGAGCATGATGACCTGAGGGCTGAGCTGCGCGTCGTAGACCATCACGCTCGAGGCGAGCACGGTTCCGCCGGCATCGACGATCGAGCCGCGCTGGCCCGGGATCGTGGATCCGGCTCCCAGGTGCTTCAACGAGTCGGAGACATGTTCGTCGGCGCTCACGACCTGGATGTCGACCAGGCGGACCACGAACGTCGCCAGCACCGTGAGGATGACGGCGAGGGCGACGACCGTGCGTCGCCTCGGGCCGCGGGTGGCTCTTGTCGTCATGCGATCTCTCCGTCGGATGAGGGCGGTCGTGTGTCAGTGCGTCGTGGGGCTGGGGAGCCCGTCGGTGATCGCGGGCGGAAGCTCCTGCGTGGTCTGCTCGGTCGTGCCGTCTTCGGTCACCGGCGTCTCCGGCGGGGTCACCGTGATCAGCGCGTTGCCGACGGCGCCCGCGCCTTGGGGATCGACGGTGGACGTCCCCTCGGCGCCCGAGCCCGTACCGAAGACGGCCCCGTCGCTGAGGCGGAGATAGGACGGCGCTCCGGCGACGACCATTCCGAGACCTGCCGCACTCGTCGCCAGCACCTGGGGTGAGCTCAGTCCGGTGAGCTCCTCCTGGAGAGCGTGAGTGCGCAGATTCAGCTCGCGCTGCTGGGACGAGAGTTCGGCCAGCGCGAACGAGTCCTGGGTGATCGCCAGCGACAGCGCGATCTGCGCGGCACCGATCGCGAGGGCGCCGCCGAGAGCGATCAGCGCGTAGGCGAGCTTCGGCTTGCGGCGTGCGACCGGGCGGGTGACCGGCTGCAGCCGCCGCTGAGGCGCACGTGTCGGGGCAGCGGGCTGTACCGGCTGGCGGACGGTGGCGTTCAGGCTCATGCGCTCTCTCGCAGCTTCTCGGCGGCGCGAAGGCGAACCGGGATCGCCCTGGGGTTGCGTGCCCGCTCCTCGTCGTCGGCGAGCTCGGCCCCCTTGGTCAGAATGCGGAATCGAGGAGCGTGCTCGGGCAGCTCGACCGGGAGTCCGGGAGGAGCGGTGGAGGCGGATGCCGCAGCGAACGCCTGCTTGACGAGGCGGTCCTCGAGCGACTGGTACGACATCACCACGATGCGGCCACCGACACTCAGGGCGTCCATGGCGGAAGGAATCGCGTCAGCGAGCACGTTCAGCTCGGTATTGACTTCGATGCGCAGCGCCTGGAAGACGCGCTTCGCCGGGTGCCCCGCGCGCTGTGCGGCCGCGGGCGTCGCCGCCTGAAGGATGTCCACGAGCTCACCCGAGCGCGTGATCGGCTTCTTCTGCCGCGCCGCGATGATGAAGCGCGCATACCGGCCCGCCAGCTTCTCCTCGCCGTAGCGCTCGAAGATGCGGCGCAGGTTGCCCTCGCTGTAGGTGGCGATGACGTCCGCAGCGGTGACGCCGTCGGTCTGGTCCATCCGCATGTCGAGAGGAGCGTCCTTGGAGTACGCGAAGCCGCGATCCGCCTCGTCGAGCTGCAGCGACGAGACCCCGAGATCGAAGAGGATGCCTGCCGCACCCTGCGCGTGGAGTCCGATCTCGTCGTAGACGGTGTGCACGAGGGTGATGCGGTCGCGGAAGCGGGCCAGCCGCTCCCCCGCGATACGGAGCGCGTCCGTGTCACGGTCGAGTCCGATCAGCCGGATACGCGGGAACCTCTCGAGGAGTGCTTCGGAGTGGCCGCCCATCCCGAGGGTGGCATCGACGAGCACCGCTCCATCCGCCTGGAGGGCGGGAGCGAGCAACTCGACGCAGCGATCGAGCAGGACGGGGGTGTGGATATCGCGGAGGTTCATGATCTTTCTCGGGTGACCTTCGGCTCTGATCCCCCTCCGCTTCTCGACCCGGCACCGGGGAAGTGTGTCGGGGCGGGAGCGGCGGGGCATCACAGCCGTGGTCAGAAGAGTCCCGGAATCACCTCCTGCTCGAGATCGGAGTAGGTCTCCTCACCGGCGGCGAGGTAGGCGTTCCAGCTCTCGGCATCCCAGATCTCGGCGTGGGCGCCGACACCGGTGACGATGAGTTCTTTCTGCAGTCCCGCGTACTGACGCAGGTGGACGGGGATGGTGATGCGGTTCTGACTGTCGGGCATCTCCGCACTCGCTCCGGAGAGGAACAGTCGCATGAAGTCACGCGCCTGCTTGTTCGCGAGCGGAGCCTGACGGATCCGCTCGTGCATCGCCTCGAACTCGGCCGTGCTGAAGACGTAGAGGCAGCGTTCCTGACCACGGGTGACGACGATGCCGCCGCCGAGGTCTTCGCGGAACTTCGCGGGAAGAATGACCCGTCCTTTGTCGTCCAGTTTCGGAGAATGCGTTCCCAGCAACATCGGCCATCACCCCCTCTGCGTCCGGCCAACTTCGAGGTGCGCCCCACTTTACTCCACTTTCCTCCACAAACCTACGGCCAATCGCCTCCGCGGTGATGGCAGGGATGGCACGCACGCCAAAGATCCGCGGGATTCCGCGGTGGAGGACGGTGGAGGGAGAGTGGAGGGCAGCGGCACCGATGCGCTAGGAGACGAGGGCGAATGCGAAAAAGCCCGGATGCTCAGCATCCGGGCTTCAGAAGGGGGTGGTCGGGGGCAGTCAGTGTCCGTCTTGGCGACGGTCCCACCGATCGTTCATGCGATCCATGAACGATGCGGAACTCGGCTGCTTGGTCACGGATCGCTCTCGCGGCGGGGCGGTCGTCGATCGACGCACGGGGGTCACGGCGACCATCACTCCGGCGAGCATGGCCGCGAAGCCGACGACGCCGACCACGATGCCCCAGACGTCACCGATGATGACTCCGGCGACGAGGCCGCCTACACCCGCGAGAAGCAGCAGCGCGCCGTAGACGAGATTGCGGTAGCTCAATGTGCGGTCGCCGCTAGGCGCGCTCACGACGTCGGCGTCGTTGTGAAGGAGATGGCGTTCCATCTCATCGAGCAGACGCTGCTCCTGTTCGGAGAGTGGCATTTCGTCCCCCTCGGGTATGGTGCTCTCCAATATACGCGCGACTGAGGGTCGGAGGCTAGCCGATCCGACCCTCGTTGCTTTACGTATGCTGGGAGTCGTGCCGTCCCCCTCCTCCGTGCCCGAAGCGGTCGCCGCTCGTCTGGATCGCTTCCTCACCTCGATGCGCACGGAGTCCGAGGTCTACGGGCCCGAGGCCATCGCGTTCCTCGAGGCCGCCGCCTCCACGCTCACGGGCGGGAAGCGCCTCCGCGCACGTTTCTGCCACGCCGGCTGGCGAGCCGTCGCGCGGTTCCGCGACCGCGATGCCGCCGAGGCCGATGCTCTCTGGGACACCTGCGCGGCACTGGAGATCTTTCAGTCCGCTGCGCTCGTCCATGACGACCTGATCGACAACTCCGACACCCGCCGCGGTCGGCCCGCCGCGCACAGAGCGCTGGAGACGTCGCACCGCGCCGCCGGATGGTCAGGTGACGCGGAGTCCTTCGGCCGCGCCTCCGCAGTGCTGCTCGGCGACCTGCTCGTCGCGTGGAGCGACGACCTGCTGGAGTCCGCCCTGGCGCAGCACGACAATGCGCGGGCGGTGCGGGCGGAGTATGCCCGGATGCGACGCGACGTCACGACCGGGCAGTTCCTCGACATCGCGGAGGAATCGGCCTGGAGCGTGAACGACGGAGCGCTCCACGCCGAGCGCGCTCTGCGGGTGGTCTCGCTGAAGTCCGCCCGGTACAGCATCGAGCAGCCGCTGGTGCTCGGCGGCGCTCTCGCCGGAGCCGCAGAGGACCAGATGGCGGCGTTGAGGAGCTTCGGGCATCCGATCGGGATGGCCTTCCAGCTGCGCGACGACGTGCTGGGGGTCTTCGGCGACGCCTCCGTCACCGGCAAGCCTGCCGGCGACGATCTGCGCGAGGGCAAGCGGACCGTGCTCATCGCGCTCACACGCGAAGCGCTCGACCCGTCCGCCCGGAACCTCGTGGACGAGATGCTGGGCGACCCGGAGCTGACGGCGCAGCAGGTCTCTTTCCTGCAGGCGACGATCGACGGGTCCGGAGCGCTGGAGCGCGTCGAGCAGCTGATCTCCGACTATGCCCGCGAAGCCGACCGCGCTCTGTCGGGAGCGCGGCTGGACAATGCATCCGTCGGCGAGCTGCGCGATCTGGCGCGTGCCGCCACCGTGCGCTCGTCCTGAGACGCGACTTCGCTCAGGCGAGTGTGCGCGCGAGCCGGCGGACCGCGCTCTTATGACCGGCGAGAAGCGCGGCGATCGGCGAACGACCGAGGCTCTCCTCCTCCTCGAACAGCCAGTCGATGAGTTCGTCGTCGGTGAAGCCGGCATCCTGCAGCACGATGATGGTGCCGCGTAAGGAGCTGAGGGGATGCCCATCGACGATGAAGGCGGCCGGGACCGCGAAGACACCGCTGCGACGCGAGCCGACGAGATAGTGCTCATCGATCAGGCGGCGGACGCGACCGAGCGGCACATCCAGCACCTCGACGAGGTCGGGCATGGTCAGCCACTCAGGGGCGGGGTTTTCCACAACGTTCTCAGACACGTTGCCCACTATCTCACCTCCGATCACATGACGCATGTCGGCACTCCTGTCACATCCTTCACTTCTGTCACTTCAGTTGACTTCCGTTTACTTCCGTGTCAACGTGAGGTGCTCGAAAAGGGGGACCCTTGAGACAGGACAGCGCCACGCGTCGCACGCGATATCTTCAGCTCGGCATGCCCGCCGCCGTGATCGGCGCGCTGGCTGGAACGCTCATCGCCGCACCGGCAGAGGCATCATCGGCGCCGAGCGCGGTAGAGCGCCAGCGTTCCACGCCGGTCCGGCTCGTCCCTGCCCAGGCTCCGCCCGCGCACTACGTGGTGCAGCCCGGCGACACGATCTCGGCGATCGCCGGACGATTCGGGCTCCAAACGGCCGACGTGCTGACCTGGAACGGCCTCTCATGGCGCTCGGTGATCTACCCCGGCCAGAACCTGATCCTGCAGGCGTCCATCGTCGCTGCGGCCCCGGTCGCCACAACCCCCACTGCGACCGTGCATACCGTGGTGGCCGGTGACACCGTCTTCGCGATCGCGCAGAAGCACGGCGTCACTGTCGATGCGGTGCTCGCCGCGAACGGTCTGACCCGCGCGTCGGTCATCTATCCGGGACAGGCTCTCGCCGTGTCCGGTGCAGGTGCGCCCGTCGCGGTCGCTCCGGCGGCCCCCGTGACCGCAGTCGTCCCAGCGGCCACCGCGACCCACACCGTCGTCGCCGGCGACACCATCTTCGGGATCGCGCAGCGGTACGGGACCACGACCCAGGCGCTCTTCGCTCTGAACGGCCTCGATGCGTCATCGATCATCTACCCGGGCCAGACCATCGGCGTGCAGGGCTCGGCGGCGCCGGCGGCGGCACCCGTCTCGGCGCCCGCGGCCGCCGCATCGACGCTCACGGCGGAGCAGGCTGCGAATGCGGCGCTCATCATCCGCATCGGGCGAGAGCTCGGCGTCTCGGACCGAGCTGTGGCGATCGCCCTCGCGACCGGCATGGTCGAATCCGGATTGCGCAATCTCGACTGGGGCGACCGCGATTCGCTCGGCATCTTCCAGCAGCGTCCGAGCACGGGCTGGGGCTCCCACGCACAGATCATGGACGCAGATCGCAGTACGCGGGTGTTCTACGGCGGCCCGAACGATCCGAACGGGAATCTGACGCGTGGCCTTCTCGACATTCCCGGCTGGGAGAGCATGGCGTTCACCGACGCCGCCCAGGCCGTGCAGATCTCGGCGTACCCGGACAAGTACGGCCAGTGGGAAACGCAGGCGTACAGCTGGCTCGCCCTCTACGGCTGAGCCGCACGGGGAAAACCCACAGCCCTCAGGGGTGCGCCGTTCCCCTGTCTTTCAGGCAGTTCTCCATAGAATTCTGACGTGACGACCAATCATCAGGCCGACCCCCTCATCGGGCGGCTTGTCGACGGTCGCTACCGCGTACGGGCGCGGATCGCCCGCGGCGGCATGGCCACGGTCTACGTGGCCACCGATCTCCGGCTCGAGCGCCGCATCGCCCTCAAGGTCATGCACGCGCACCTGAGCGACGACTCGGCTTTCCAGAGTCGTTTCATCCAGGAGGCACGGGCTGCGGCACGCCTTGCGGATCCGCACGTCGTCAACGTGTTCGACCAGGGCCAGGACGGGGAACTCGCCTACCTGGTGATGGAGTATCTCCCGGGGATCACGCTGCGCGAGCTGCTGCGCGAGCAGAAGAGGCTCACGATCCCGCAGACCATCACGATCATGGACGCGATCCTCGCCGGTCTCTCCGCAGCGCATCGCGCCGGGATCGTGCATCGCGATGTGAAGCCGGAGAATGTGCTCCTCGCCGAGGACGGCCGGATCAAGATCGGCGACTTCGGCCTGGCCAGAGCGACGACCGCCAACACCGCGACCGGGCAGCAGCTGCTCGGCACGATCGCGTATCTCGCTCCGGAGCTCGTGACCCGCGGGACAGCCGACGCGCGTAGCGACATCTACGCCCTCGGCATCATGCTCTACGAGATGCTCGTCGGCGAACAGCCCTACAAGGGCGAGCAGCCCATGCAGATCGCCTTCCAGCACGCCACCGAATCCGTCCCCCGGCCGAGCGTCCGCAACCCCGCTGTGCCTGAACAGCTCGACGAACTCGTACTGTGGGCGACCGAGAAGTCCCCGGACGAGCGCCCCGACGACGCGCAGCAGATGCTCGACCGGCTGCGCGAGATCGAGCGCGACCTCGGCGTCGCCCCCGCGGTCGCCGCCGCGACGATGTCGCAGCGCAGCCAGGGAGACTCGGGCGATCTGACCAAGGTGATGCCGAGCACGATGGTGATCGCCGATCCGACGGCACCGGCCCCGCAGGCGATCGACAACGCGACGCTCCTGCGACGGCGGGCGTCCCGCCGCCGAGCCCGGGGAGCATTCCTGCTCACATTCGTCCTGCTCCTCGCCGTTCTCGCCGGCGGCGTCGGCTGGTGGTTCGGCTCCGGTCCCGGGTCGTTGATCGCCGTGCCCGACGTGGCCGGGTCAACCTACGATCAAGCCTCCGAGGCGCTCACGACCGAGGGACTGACCCCTGTCCGCGGCGAGGAGTACTCGATCGACGTCGAGAAGGACCTGGCCATCCGCACCGACCCTCAGGCCGGCGACCGGCTCGAGAAGGGCGCGGAGGTGACCGTGCTGATCTCGCTGGGACCGCAGCCTCACACGGTCGAAGCGCTCAACGGCAAGACAGAGGACGAGGCCCGCGCGTACCTTGACTCGCTGAATGTGAGCGTCGCCGAGGAGACGCTCGATCTGTTCTCGGATGCTCCCGCTGGGTTTGTCATCAATGCGTTCGTCGCACCTCGCGCGGGCGGCGACAAATACGAATGCGGCAACGGATGCGAACTGTTCGAGGCCGACACCGTCGACTTCTTCGTGTCGCTGGGACAATTGCCGGACGTCACCGACACTTCGGTGCAGCAGGCCACGCAGGCGCTGACGGACAAGGGCCTCAACGTCGTCGAGGAGCGCATCGAGCAGTACAGCGACTCGATCGCCGAGGGGCGCGTCATCGGTTTCGCCGACCGCGCGGAGGAGGGCAACTGGCGCCCGGGAGATGACATACGCCTGATCGTCTCGATCGGGCCCGAGCCCATCGAGATCCCCGATGTGTCGGGCATCTCGATCCGAGATGCCGTGAAGAAGCTGCAGGATGCCGGGTTCAAGCCCGTCACCGCCGCGCCGGAACTCGTCTGGGACATCTTCACCGCGACGCGCACCGACCCGGAGGCCGGGGAGTCGCGCGTGCGCGGAGCCGAAGTACGCGTCTTCGCGGCCGGGTGATCACGGGCGGGTGATCACGGCCGGGTGATCACGGCCGGGTGATCACGACCGCGTGATCGCGGCCGTCGCGGTATGCGACAACGAACCCGGTGACAGAGAACCCGCCCTCCCGATCGACGGTGAGGGCGGGTTCTCTCTGACGAAGGCTCAGCGCTTCTCGAGCTCCTCCGCGACGAGGAACGCGAGCTCGAGCGACTGCATGTGGTTCAGGCGCGGGTCGCACAGGCTCTCGTAGCGCGTCGCCAGAGCCGCCTCGTCGATCTGCTCCGAACCCCCGAGGCACTCGGTGACGTCGTCTCCGGTGAGCTCCACATGGATGCCGCCAGGGAACGTGCCGACGGTGCGGTGCGCCTCGAAGAAGCCGCGCACCTCGTCGACGACGTCGTCGAAGCGACGCGTCTTGTAGCCGGTGGGCGTCGTGATGCCGTTGCCGTGCATGGGATCGGTGACCCAGAGCGGCTGAGCTCCGGAATCGCGCACCGCTTCGAGCAGCGGAGGCAGGGCGTCGCGGATCTTCCCCGCACCCATGCGCGTGATGAATGTCAGGCGCCCCGGCTCGCGTTCCGGATCGAGCTTGTCGATCAACGCCAGCGCGGTGTCGGGCGAGGTCGTGGGTCCGAGCTTCACGCCGATGGGGTTGCGGATCTTCGAGAAGTAGTCGACGTGTGCCCCGTCGAGGTCGCGGGTGCGCTCCCCGATCCAGAGGAAGTGCGCGGACGTGTTGTACGGGGTGTCGGTGCGCGAATCGATGCGCGTCATCGGACGCTCGTAGTCCATCAGCAGGCCCTCGTGGCCGGTGAAGAACTCGACTCGCTTGAGTTCGTCGAAGTCGGCGCCCGCGGCCTCCATGAACTTGATGGCGCGATCGATCTCGGCTGCCATGCGCTCGTAGCGCTGGTTGGCCGGGTTCTGCGCGAAGCCCTTGTTCCACGAGTGCACCTCGCGGAGGTCGGCGAACCCACCCTGCGTGAAGGCACGGATGAGGTTCAGCGTGGAGACCGCCGTGTGGTAGCCCTGCAGCAGACGGCCGGGATCGGCCCGACGGGAGCCTTCAGTGAAGTCATAGCCGTTGACGATGTCGCCTCGGTAGGCGGGGAGCGTGACATCGCCGCGCGTCTCCGAGTCGCTCGAGCGCGGCTTCGCGAACTGCCCGGCCATGCGCCCCATCTTCACGATGGGCATCGAAGCGCCGTACGTGAGCACGACGGCCATCTGCAGCACCGTCTTGATGCGGTTGCGGATCTGCTCGGCGGTCGCGCCCGCGAACGTCTCGGCGCAGTCGCCGCCCTGGAGCAGGAACGCCTGACCGGATGCCGCGCGCGCCAGGCGCTCGCGGAGGTTGTCGACCTCACCCGCGAAGACCAGCGGCGGGAGCGAGGCGATCTGCCGGGAGACGTCGGCGACGCGGTCCGCGTCAGGCCACTGCGGCTGCTGCTTGATGGGAAGCGAGCGCCATGCATCAAGGGCGTCGATGTGGTGCGGGAGCATGCGTCAAGCCTAGTGGTCGGCGTGCAGCCGAGACGCTCTACGAGGCCCGTGTGACGCGGGAGGGAAGACGGTCCTTGACCGTCGACGCGTAGACGTCTTCGTACTCCTGTTGGCCGAGGCGGTGCAGGGCCACCATGATCTCGTCGGTCACCGAGCGAAGGATGTATCGGTCGTTCTCCATCCCGGCGTAGCGGGAGAAGTCGAGCGGCTCGCCGATGACGATCCCGACGCGCATCACGCGGGGAAGACGTCGTCCGATCGGCATGGCGGTGTCGGTGTCGACCATGATGACGGGCACGACCGGCACCTTGGCCTCGAGTGCCATGCGAGCGATGCCTGTGCGGCCTCGATAGAGCTTGCCGTCGGGGCTGCGGGTGCCCTCGGGGTAGATGCCGAGGAGGTCTCCCCCGCCGAGCACCTGGAGTCCGGTGTTCAAGGACGCCTCGGAGGCCTTGCCGCCTGACCGATCGATCGGGATCTGCCCGGTGGCCTTCATGAAGAACTTGGTCGCGAGACCCTTGATGCCTCGGCCGGTGAAGTAGTCGCTTTTGGCGAGGAACGACATCGGGCGATCGATCACCAGCGGCAGGAAGATGGAATCCGCGAACGAGAGATGATTGCTGGCGAGGATCGCGGCGCCGTTCGCGGGCACGTTGCGGCGTCCCACGATCCAGGGGCGGAAGATCGCCTTGACCACGGGGCCGATCACGACATACTTCATCAGCCAGTAGAACATCGAGGTGAAGTCTAGCGTCGCGCCCGGCATCCGATCGGGTCTTCTTCATGTTCCCGACTCCCTCGCGACTGAGTTTCATCTGGAGTGCGACGCGGTGTCATGCCCTAGACTCAAGACACACAAGTGCCCGACCGGTACCGAAGGAGCTGCCGTGGTCCAGTTTGAAGTCCCCGCGATCGTCCCCGCTGACCCCGACGCAAACGTCTCGGACCTGCTGTTCCAGCGCGTCGCCGCGACGCCCGACCGCGCCCTGTTCTCCGTCCCGGCGGGCGATGGCTGGCGCGACATCTCCGCTGCCGACTTCCAGACGGCCGTGGTCGCTCTGGCGAAGGGCTTCGCCGCCGCCGGTATCCAGCCCGGTGAGAAGGTCGGCTTCCTCGCGCGCACGACGTACGAGTGGACTCTCGTCGACTTCGCGCTCTTCTATGCCGGCGCCGTCATGGTGCCGATCTACGAGACCAGCTCCCCTTCTCAGATCCAGTGGATCCTCGAAGACTCCGGCGCGATCGCCCTCATCGTCGAATCGCCCGATCATTTCGCGCGCGTCGACGAGATCCGCAGCGACGTGCCGCTGGTCCGCGAGGTCTGGCAGCTGCACCTCGGCGCGATCGACACGCTCACCGCCCAGGGCGCGGCCGTGACGGATGCCGAGATCGAGCGGCGCCGGAACCTCGCCGTCGGCTCCGACATCGCGACCCTGATCTACACGTCAGGATCGACTGGCCGCCCGAAGGGCTGCGTGCTCACGCACAGCAACTTCGTCGAGCTCACCCGCAACTCGGCGAAGGCGCTGAACGCCGTCGTGGAGACGCCGGGCGCCTCGACGCTGCTGTTCATCACCACCGCGCACGTTTTCGCCCGGTTCATCTCGATCCTCGACATCCACGCCGGCGTCCGCACCGGACATCAGCCCGACACGCGCCAGCTGCTGCCCGCGTTGGGCTCCTTCAAGCCCACGTTCCTCCTCGCCGTCCCGCGCGTCTTCGAGAAGGTGTACAACTCCGCCGAGCAGAAGGCCGAGGCCGGCGGTAAGGGCAAGATCTTCCGCGCCGCGGCCGATGTGGCCATCGAGCACTCCAAGCTGCTCGAAGAGGGTAAGAAGATCCCGTTCGGGATGAAGCTCAAGTTCGCCCTGTTCAACAAGCTCGTCTACAGCAAGCTCCGCGCGGCGATGGGCGGAAACGTCGTCTACGCGGTCTCCGGCTCCGCGCCGTTGGGTCCGCGTCTCGGTCACTTCTTCCACAGCCTCGGCGTCGTGATCCTCGAGGGTTACGGCCTCACCGAGACGACGGCGCCGGCGACCGTGAACCTGGCCGACAAGTCGAAGATCGGAACCGTCGGGCCGGCGCTGCCCGGGGTCGGTGTGCGCCTGGGAGAGGACGGCGAGATCGAGGTCCGCGGCGTCAACGTCTTCAAGGAGTACTGGAACAACCCCGAGGCCACCGCCGAAGCATTCAGCGACGGCGGCTGGTTCCGTACCGGCGATATCGGCAGCTTCGATTCCGAGGGCTTCCTCACCATCACCGGACGCAAGAAGGAGATCATCGTCACCGCCGGCGGCAAGAACGTCGCTCCCGCGGCGCTCGAGGACCCCATCCGCGCGAACCCGATCATCGGCCAGGTCGTCGTGGTCGGAGACCAGCGTCCCTTCATCTCGGCGCTCGTGACCCTCGACCCGGAGATGCTGCCGACGTGGCTCGCGAACAACGGTCTCGACGCGAAGATGACGCTCGAGCAGGCCTCGCGGAACGATGCCGTCCGTGCCGAGGTGCAGCGGGCTGTCGACGGCGCGAACGCCCGAGTGTCGCGCGCCGAGTCGATCCGCAAGTTCACCATCCTCGATTCGGAGTGGACGGAGGCGTCGGGTCACCTCACGCCGAAGCTCTCCATCAAGCGCAACGTCATCATGAGCGACTTCGCCGACGAGATCTCCGCGATCTACGACGAGCCGGTCTCCACGACGAACGTTCCGATCGGCGGCTGAGCCCGCCGGGTCGACCGGCCCCCTTCGACGCGAACGGCCCCCTTGCGCACATGCGCATGGGGGCCGTTCGACGAAAGAGGGGCCGGTCGGCGAGGAGCGTTCCTCAGAACCAGGAGCTCTCGCGCACCTCGCGCATGGCCTGCTTGCGCGTTTCGGGATCGAGACGCGAGAGGAAGAGTGTGCCGTCGAGGTGATCGGTCTCATGCTGCAGCGCCTGCGCGAGGAGCCCTTCGCCCTCGATCACGACGGGGTTGCCGTCGAGATCGATGCCCTCGACGCGAGCCCAGGGATGGCGCTGCGCGTCGTGCCAGAGGCCGGGGACGGACAAGCATCCCTCGCCGGTCGGCACGGGATCGCCGCGAACCTCGGTGAGGACCGGGTTGAGGACGTAGCCGATGTCGCCGTCGATGTTGTAGCTGAAGGCGCGGAGCGCCACGCCGATCTGCGGGGCCGCCACACCGGCGCGACCGGGGAGCTCCACCGTGTCGACGAGGTCGGCGACGAGCGCCCGCACCCCTTCGTCGATCTCCTCGATCGGCGCGCACCCCGTACGCAGGACGGGGTCGCCGAAGATACGGATCTCGCGCACCGTCATCAGGCGGCCTTCGCCCGGAGGCCCTCTACCAGGAGCGCGGCAAGCTCGCGGGCGGCGATCCGCGTCTCGGGCAGCAGGTTCGCGAAGACGATCGTTCCGCCTCCGGCGATCTGCGGGTCGTACGGCATCCTGATCACGCTCTTGGCGCGGGTCGCGAAGTGGGTCTGCAACTCGTTCAGGCGAACGAGCGGGGCGCCGGGGTTCGACTGGTTGAGCACGACGATCGCCTCGCGCGCCTGGTCGGCATACCCGTTCGTCTCGAGCCAGGTGAGCGTCTCCGACGCCAGCCGCGCCTCATCGACACTAAGTCCCGACACGATGACGATCTGATCCGCGAGGTCCAGCGTCGCCGACATCACCGAGTGCACGATCCCCGTGCCCGTGTCGGTCAACACGAGCGAGTAGTAGTGCGCGGCGACTCCGGCGACGTCCCGGTAGTCACTGTCGCTGAACGCTTCGGCGATCCGGGGATCGGCATCCGAGGCGAGCACGTCGAGGCGAGTCGCGTCGCGGGCCACGATCGCCGAGATGTCGTGGTATCCCCGCACGTCATCGTGGATCCGAACCAGATCACGGACCGACTTGTTGTGGGGCGGCCGAACGATTCGCTCGGCCAGCGTGCCACGGTCGGGATTCGCGTCGACAGCGATCACGCGATCCTCGCGAGCATCGGCCAGTGCCATCCCGAGCAGGGCGGTGATCGTCGTCTTGCCCACGCCGCCCTTGCGCGAGAGCACAGGGACGAACCGAGCGCCACCCACGAGCGGGGCGGCGATCCGTGCGCTCAGCGCCTTCCGCTCGCGAGCCCGTCGGCCGTCGCCGATGTTGATGCGGTGACCCGACACGGTGTACAGGAAGTGGCTCCACGCTCCTTCGGGTTCCGGCTTCGTGCGGCGGTGGGGATCGAGCAGCCGGTCGGCGGTGAGAAGGTCGGCGGACTCGCGCGAGGACTCTCCCAGTTCGTCCAGACGCTTCGAGGTGAGCGTCACATCGGTACGGGCGGATGCGCGCGTGGGCTGCGGAACGACGGACTTCTCGTCAGGAGTGGACACGGCTTCGGTCTCCTTCGCGGCGCGCGGGCGCGCAGGGGCGGGTGCGGATGCGACGAGCGCGGAATCGGAATCGGCTGTCGCGCGGGCGAGGAACCGAGCGGCGACCGCAACGTCTTCCGCGTGCTTGCGTGCGGTGTCCGACAGGTCCGCAGCGGATTCAGCAGGCGCAGTATCCGGCTCGACTGTGGCGGGAACTTCCGCGACCGGGGCAGGCTCCGGCTCCAGTTCAACCTCCGGCTCCGGCTCCGGCTCAGGCTCAGCCTCAGCCTCAGCCTCAACCTCAACCTCGACATCGATCTCGACGATCGACTCGGGTTCCGGAGCGGGAGCGACCGGCTCGGAATCCGGCTCCAGCTCGCCTTCCTCCGGTTCGGCTTCGTGCGCGATCTCTTCGGGCTTCGGGCGCTTCGCGGCTGATGCTGGTGCCACAGGCTCGTCGATCACGATGGGGCCGATGTCGATCCCGACGTCGCGGCGCGCGGTGGAGTCCGACCCTCCGTTGATGCTCTTCGCCGAGAGTGGGGCCTTCATCACGCCCACGGGCAACCGTCCTGGATCCGCGATCGGCCGGGTTGCGGCGGTCGCCGCGACCCGGCCGGCGACAGCGGGCAGCTCGTCGATGATGAGGTCGCCGACGACTTCGCCCTCGATGACGCCCTCGTCATCGAGATCGTCGTCCTCGGCGATGGGCAGCGTCACACTCACCTGCGCGGTTCCGCCGAGGATGCTGATGCTCGCCGTGTCCGGGGAACCGGCGTCGTCGAGCACCCCCAGCGGATTCTCCTCAGGGTCAGTGGTGTTCTTCGGGGTCACGATGTCACTCCAAGCCTGCGCGGGCCTCGGGAGCGCAATGCGCGGCCCTCGCCCGCCCAGATTAGTGCGCTGGACGGATGACGACCAAAAGATCGCCGGCATCCACCTGCTGCGTCTCGGAGATCGCGTGACGCTCGATCACCCCGTCGACCGGTGCGGTGATGGCTGCTTCCATCTTCATCGCCTCGATCGAAGCGATCGGCTCACCGGCGCGAACGGAGGCGCCGACCTCGGCCTTCAGAGTCACCACACCCGAGAACGGAGCCGCGACCTGGCCGGGAGTGGACGTGTCCGCCTTCTCGACCTCGTGGGCGTTCACCGTGACGGATCTGTCCCGGACGAAGACGGGACGGAGCTGACCGTTGAGGGTCGTCATCACCGTGCGCATACCCTTGTCGTCGGCCTCGCCGATGGCTTCCAGGCCGATGAAGAGCTGCACGCCGCGATCGATCTCGATGCGGTGTTCCTGACCTTGGACCAGTCCGAACAGGTAGTCGCTGGTGTCTAGCACGGAGAGATCGCCGAAGAGCTCGCGCCGCTCGGTGTACTCCGCGGTGGGTGCGGGGAACAGCAGACTGTTGAGCCGGGACCGGCGCTCGGCGCTGGATCCGCCGAGAGCCGCTTCGTCATCCGCGCTGATCTCGGTGAGCCCGGTGCGCACCGAGCGGCCGGCGAGCACCTTCGTGCGGAACGGCTCGGGCCATCCGCCGGGCAGGTCGCCGAGCTCTCCCGCCATGAAGCCGACGACCGAATCCGGCACATCGTACTTCTCGGGGTTGGCCTCGAAGTCGGCCGGATCCGCCTTCACCGCGGCCAGGTGCAGTGCGAGATCGCCCACGACCTTCGAAGACGGCGTCACCTTCGGGACGCGGCCGAGGATGCGGTCGGCGGCTGCGTACATGTCCTCAATGAGTTCGAAGTCGTCTGCGAGCCCGAGTGCCTTCGCCTGCTGACGGAGGTTCGACAGCTGACCACCGGGGATCTCGTGATGGTAGACGCGACCGGTGGGCCCGGGCAGACCTGATTCGAACGGTGCATACTGCCGGCGGACCGCCTCCCAGTAGGGCTCGAGATCGGAGACCGCGCCCAGCGAGATGCCGCTGTCACGCTCGGTGTGCGCGAGCGCGGCCACCAGGGACGACAGCGAGGGCTGGCTGGTGGTGCCGGACAGCGGTGCCGACGCGGCATCCACAGCGTCCACGCCGACCGCGCTGGCGGCGAGCAGGGTCGCGAGCTGGCCGCCAGGGGTGTCGTGGGTGTGCAGATGCACGGGGAGGTCGAAGCGCTCCCGCAGCGCGGCGACGAGCTTCGCCGCGGCGGCAGGACGGAGGAGCCCCGCCATGTCCTTGATCGCGATGATGTGGGCTCCCGCGGCGACGATCTGGTCGGCGAGACCGAGGTAGTAGTCGAGGGTGTAGAGATTCTCCGCCGGGTCGAGCAAATCACCCGTGTAGCAGAGAGCGACCTCTGCGACGGCGGTGCCGGTGTTGCGCACGGCCTCGATCGCAGGCCGCATCTGCTCGACATCGTTGAGGGCGTCGAAGATGCGGAAGATGTCGACGCCGCTGGCGGCGGCCTCGACGACGAACGCCTCGGTGACGGCCGTCGGGTACGGCGTGTAGCCGACGGTGTTGCGTCCGCGCAGCAGCATCTGGATGGCGACGTTCGGCAGCGCGGCGCGCAGCTTGTCGAGTCGCTCCCACGGATCTTCGCCGAGGAACCGCAGCGCGACGTCGTAGGTCGCCCCGCCCCACGCTTCGACCGAAAGCAGACCGGGGGTCAGTCGCGCGAGGTACGGAGCCGCCGCGACGAGGTCCTTCGTCCGAACACGCGTGGCGAGCAGTGACTGATGAGCGTCCCGGAAGGTCGTGTCGGTGATCGCCAGAGCCGTCTGCTCGCGGAGGCTGCGTGCGAAGCCCTCCGGTCCGAGCTCGAGCAGGCGCTGCCGCGAGCCCGGAGCAGGCTCGGTCGAGAGGTCGACGGCCGGCAGCTTGGTGACCGGATCGATGACTCCGGGGTGGGAGCCGTTCGGCTTGTTCACGGTGACGTCGACCAGCCAGTTCAGGAGCTTGGTCCCACGGTCCTTGGAGACGCGGCCGCGCAGCAGCTCAGGGCGCTCGTCGATGAAGGAGGTGCTGACGTCTCCGGCGATGAAGGCGTCGTCGTCGAGCAGAGCCTGGAGGAACGGGATGTTCGTCGAGACGCCGCGGATGCGGAATTCCGCCAGCGCGCGCCGGGCACGGGCGACGGCTGCCGGAAAGTCGCGTCCGCGGCAGGTGAGCTTCGCGAGCATGGAGTCGAAGTGGGGGCTGATCTGCGCTCCCTGGTGGACGGTGCCGCCGTCGAGGCGGATTCCGGCGCCACCGGGCGAACGGTAGGTCGTTATCTTGCCGGTATCAGGACGGAATCCCTGAGTCGGGTCCTCCGTGGTGATGCGGCACTGCAGGGCCGCGCCCCGCAGCTGGAGGTTGTGCTGCTGGAGTTCCAGCTCCGCGAGTGTCTGGCCTGCCGCGATCCGCATCTGGCTCTGCACGAGGTCGACGTCGGTGACCTCCTCGGTCACGGTGTGCTCGACCTGGATGCGCGGGTTCATCTCGATGAAGACGACCTCGCCGGTCCGCTCGCCCGCCGTCTCGAGCAGGAACTCCACCGTTCCGGCGTTCTCGTAGCCGATCGAGCGCGCGAACGCTACCGCGTACCCGTGGAGAGCTGTGCGGATGCCGTCGTCGAGGTTCGGAGCAGGAGCGATCTCGACCACCTTCTGGTGGCGTCGCTGCACCGAGCAGTCACGCTCGAACAGGTGCACGGTCTCACCGGTCTTGTCGGCGAGGATCTGCACTTCGATGTGGCGGGGGCGCACGACCGCCTGCTCGAGGAACATGCGGGCGTCACCGAAGGCGCTCGCCGCCTCCCGCATCGCCTCGGCCAGAGCGGGCGCGAGGTCACCGGCCGTCTCGACGCGCCGCATGCCGCGGCCTCCGCCGCCGGCCACGGCCTTCGCGAACAGCGGGAAGCCGATGTCCTCGGCCTGGGCGACGAGTTCGTCCACGTCGTCAGATGCCTCGGTGGAACGCAGCACCGGTACCCCGGCCGCGATCGCGTGGCGCTTCGCCTCGACCTTGTTGCCGGCCATCTCGAGCACCTTCGCCGGCGGACCGATGAAGACGATGCCGTTCGCCGCGGCCTTCTCCGCGAGCTCCGGGTTCTCCGAGAGGAAGCCGTACCCGGGGTAGATCGCATCCGCTCCCGCCTCGAGAGCCACACGGATGATCTCGTCCACGTTCAGATACGCGCGGACGGGATGCCCGCGCTCGCCGATCTCGTAGGCCTCGTCGGCCTTCAGACGATGGACGGAGCCGCGGTCCTCGTGCGGGAACACCGCGACGGTGCGCGCCCCCACCTCGTAAGCCGCTCGGAAGGCCCGGATCGCGATCTCGCCGCGATTGGCCACAAGGATCTTCTGGAACATGCACACCTCTGAGAGCTCGATGCACGGCGTTTTCGGCGTGCAGGGGCGGGGCTGAGTGTTCCCTCAGCCTAGGGGAAGGTAACGTGGTGTCCGTGCACGTACTCAGCGTCAGCTCTCTCAAGGGGGGCGTCGGCAAGACGACCGTGACACTCGGGCTGGCCTCAGCGGCTTTCGCTCGAGGCGTCCGGACTCTCGTCGTCGACCTCGACCCGCAGTCCGACGTCTCCACCGGGATGGACATCCAGGTGGCCGGACGACTCAACATCGCCGATGTCCTGGCGAACCCGAAGGAGAAGGTCGTCCGTCAGGCGATCACCTCCAGCGGCTGGGCCAAGGTGCACCCCGGAACGATCGACGTGCTCATCGGAAGCCCGTCCGCCATCAACTTCGACGGCCCGCACCCGAGCGTGCGCGACGTCTGGAAGCTCGAGGAGGCGCTCGCCGCCGTCGAGGCCGACTACGACCTCGTCCTCGTCGACTGCGCCCCGTCGCTGAATGCTCTCACCCGCACCGCCTGGGCTGCGAGCGACCGCGTCATGGTCGTCACCGAGCCCGGTCTCTTCTCCGTCGCCGCCGCAGACCGCGCTCTCCGCGCGATCGAAGAGATCCGCCGCGGACTCTCCCCACGTCTCCAGCCCCTCGGCATCGTCGTGAACCGGGTGCGCCCGCAGTCCATCGAGCACCAGTTCCGCATCAAGGAACTCCGCGACATGTTCGGCCCGCTCGTCCTCGCCCCTCAGCTGCCGGAGCGCACTTCACTGCAGCAGGCACAGGGTGCGGCCAAGCCGCTGCACATCTGGCCGGGAGACTCCGCTCAGGAGCTCGCCGCAGACTTCGACTCGCTGCTCGACCGGATCATCCGGACCGGGCGCATCGCGCTCCCCGAGAACGTCTGACGCTTCGACAGGCTCAGCGACCCAACGGACGCGCGGCGAAACGGCCATCCTCATCGAGGGTGGCCGTTTTCTTGTGCGTAAGAGTCAGGCGGAGCGCTTGGACCGGCGCGCGGAGAGTTCGTCGACCGGGTCCGGGGCGGTCGCGTCGAACGCGACGAGCGTCGACTCCACCTCGCGGAGCACCTTGCCGACGGCGATGCCGAACACGCCCTGGCCGCGGCTGACGAGATCGATGACCTCGTCGTTCGACGTGCACAGGTAGACGGAGGCTCCGTCGCTCATCAGCGTGGTGCCGGCGAGATCGCGGATGCCGGCACGGCGCAGTTCTTCGACCGCGGTGCGGATCTGCTGCAGGGAGATGCCGGTGTCGAGGAGGCTCTTGACGAGCTTCAGCACCAGGATGTCGCGGAAGCCGTAGAGGCGCTGTGAGCCGGAGCCACTGGCGCCGCGCACGGTGGGCTCGACCAGCTCGGTACGCGCCCAGTAGTCCAGCTGGCGGTAAGTGATGCCGGCGGCACGAGCGGCGACAGCACCGCGGTAGCCGACCTCGTCATCCATGGCCGGGAGACCGTCCGTGAAGAGGAGTTCGGGTACGAACCGCGGGTCGCCTGTGAGCTCATCCGCATTCATCTGAAATCCTCCCTGGAACGGTTATCTCCACGGTAGAGCAGTGCTCGGGCACCGGCAATGACATCCGCGGAGCGTCGAGGGTGTGTCGCAATCAGTTCGTTACGAAAGCACACGCGACAGCGCATCCTTGACGAAGAGCGCCCGCACTTCGTCGATCTTCGATGCGAGTTCGGGCGCCAGTTCACTCGCTTTTGCGCGCGACGCGGCATCCGGCCGGCGCAGCAATGAAGACATGGCCGACTCGATCAGGGCGACCTCGCGCTCTGCTCCCTGGCGGAGCGAGCGCAGATGCCGCGGCTCGATGCCGTGGCGGTCCAGCGCCACAAGCCCGCGCAGCAGGGTGACCGTCGCCTCGGGGTAGTTCTCCTGTGCCGTGATCACGCCGGTGCTGATGGCGTCGTTGAGCAGCTGAGGCCCCGCACCTGCCGCGGCGAGCAGCTCCGCGCGTCGATAGCGTCGGGGCGTCGGGGCGATCGAGGGGGGCGGCGCGAGCGACGGCTCCCCAACGGCGTCATCGAGCTGCTCGCGGATGACGCTGAGCGGCAGGTAGTGATCCCGCTGCAGGGTGAGCCCGAGACGGAGACGCTCGATGTCGGCGGCCGAGAACTTGCGGTAGCCGGACTCGGTCCTCGACGGACTGACGATGCCCTGGACCTCGAGGAAACGCAGCTTGCTGGAGGTCAGATCAGGGAACTCCGGAGTGAGACGCGCGAGCACCTGACCGATACTCAGCAGGCCCGCGGACGCTGAGCGTTCGCGGGCGGGAGCAGCCGCCATCAGGCGTTCGCCGCCTGGCGGTCGTGCGGAGAGGCGAAGAAGTTCAGCCGGAACTTGCCGACACGCAGCTCGGAACCGTCGACCAGAGGGCTGCGGTCGACACGCTCTCCGTTGACGTAGGTGCCGTTGAGGGAGCGCTGGTCGATGATCTCGAACGTCGTGCCGGTGCGGGTGATCTCCGCATGCCGGCGAGACACGGTCACGTCATCGAAGAAGATGTCGGCCTCCGGGTGACGGCCGACCGTGGTGACGTCGGTGTCGAGGAGGTATCGAGCGCCGGCGAGCGCGCCGGAACGGACCAGCAGCAGAGCCGATCCCGACGGCAGCGCGGCGATCGCGGTCTGCTCGACGTCGGTGAGTTCCACTCCGAACGGCACGAAGGACAGGTCCGAATCGTGCCCGAACGTCTGCGTCACGTCGTGTCTCTGCTCGCCAGAGCGGTGGATCGCGGCTTCTCCGGCCGGTCGGCTGTCGCTGTCAGTCACTGTGCCCTCCTAGGCTTTCCAGACTAACGGATGCCGAGGGGGCCGCGGGAGGCCGTGTGCACACTCAGCGGTCACATACCGGCGATTCATAGGCTGACCCTGTGAAGACTGAAGCCCTGCGCCGCTCCGCCGCCCCCGTCGCTCTCGCAACGACGCTCCTCGCCGCCTTCCTCGTGCTCCTCTCCCCCGTCTCGGCCTTCGCGCACGACGCGCTCGTCTCGTCGACGCCTGCGGCCGACAGCGAGGTCGAGACGCTGCCGGCTGAGTTGACGCTGACTTTCAGCGCCAAGCTGATCGACGGCGAGGGCGCCACCGAGGTGGTCGTGACCGACCCCGACGGCAACGCGGTCACCGAAGGGCCTGCGACGGTGAACGGCGCCGTGGTCACGCAGCCGCTCGTCTCCTCCGCCCCGGCCGGCGAGTATCGCGTGATCTGGAAGGTCGTCTCGAGCGACGGGCATCCGACCTCGGACGAGTTCTTCTTCACCGTCACCACGGGATCCGAGGCCGCACCCTCCGGCGAGCCGAGCGCGGCGCCGACGACGGCCGCGCCCAGTGACACCGTGTCCGCGACGCCCACGCCGACGACCACGGAGGGCGCCGAATCGGCTGACGGATCCGGCGCCGGCACGTGGATCTGGATCCTCTCGATCGGCGGCATCCTGGTGATCGTGGCGTTGATGGTCTGGTACTCCATGCGTCGCCGCGGCGAGGGTGCCGAGCCCGGTTCCGACCCCTCCTCGGAGCGATAGGCTTAACGCATGCCCCATTACGATGTCGTCATCCTCGGTGCCGGTCCTGGTGGATACGTCGCCGCCGTCCGCAGCGCACAGCTCGGCCTGTCCACGGCCATCATCGAAGAGAAGTACTGGGGCGGTGTCTGCCTCAACGTCGGCTGCATCCCCTCCAAGGCGCTCCTCAAGAACGCGGAGCTGGCGCACACGCTGAACCACAAGGCCGATTTCTTCGGCATCTCCGGTGAGTTCACGATCGACTACGGCAAGGCCTTCGACCGGAGCCGCGTGGTCGCCGACGGACGCGTCAAGGGCATCCACTTCCTGATGAAGAAGAACAAGGTGACCGAGTACGACGGTCGCGGCACCTTCACCGGCCCGAAGGCGATCTCGGTCGCGAAGGCCGACGGCTCCACTGAAGAGGTCACGTTCGACAACGCGATCATCGCCACCGGCTCACGCGTGCGACTGCTGCCCGGCGTCGAGCTGAGCGAGAACATCGTGACCTACGAGGAGCAGATCCTCAGCCGCGAACTGCCGAAGTCGATCGTCATCGTGGGCGCCGGCGCCATCGGCATGGAGTTCGCCTACGTCATGACGAACTACGGCGTGAAGGTCACGATCATCGAGTTCCTCGACCGCGCCCTCCCCAACGAGGATGCCGACGTGTCGAAGGAGATCACGAAGCAGTACAAGAACTACGGCGTCGACATCCTCACCTCCACCAAGGTCGAGACGGTCGTCGACAACGGCTCCTCCGTCACGGTCACCTATACGGGCAAGGACGGCCAGCAGTCGTCGATCGAGGCGGAAAAGGTTCTCATGTCGGTCGGCTTCGCCCCGAACACCGAGGGCTTCGGTCTCGACGCGACCGGCGTGAAGCTCACGGAGCGCGGCGCGATCGACATCGACGACCACATGCGCACCAACGTCGAGGGCATCTACGCGATCGGCGACGTCACCGCCAAGCTGCAGCTCGCCCACGTCGCTGAGGCCCAGGGCGTCGTCGCGGCCGAGACGATCGGCAAGGCCGAGACCATGACGCTCGGCGACTACCGCATGATGCCGCGCGCGACGTTCTGCTCGCCGCAGGTCGCGTCGTTCGGCCTCACCGAGCAGCAGGCGAAGGACGAAGGTCGCGACATCAAGGTCGTCAGCTTCCCGTTCATGGCCAACGGCAAGGCGCACGGCCTCGGCGAGCCCGTCGGCTTCGTGAAGCTCATCGCCGACGCCGAGCACCTCGAGCTCATCGGCGCACACATGATCGGCCCCGACGTGGCCGAGCTGCTCCCGGAGCTGACGCTGGCGCAGAAGTGGGATCTCACGGCTCTCGAACTGGCACGCAACGTGCACACGCACCCGACGCTGTCGGAGGCGCTGCAGGAGGGCTTCCACGGCCTCGCGGGTCACATGATCAACTTTTGATGCGGCGCGACTCGATGCGACGAAGGAGCGTTGAGTTGTGACGGATCAAGGTTGAGCGAGCGAAGCGAGTCGAAACCTCGGCTACCCGCGTCCTACTGGATCCACGCCACGAAGGCCCCGGTCCTCTTCGGAGGGTCCGGGGCCTTCGTGCGTCAGATCCCGCGCATCGTGATGAGCCCGGCCGACCAGCGACGCAGCGGCCTACTCCCCATCGCGCGGATGACGAGCTCCCGAGAAATGACGGCGCCGATGCCGGCGGGCGCCCCCATCGACATGTAGAACGCCGATCGCCGCTGAACGACGCGCGTCGCATGGCGCGTGCGCCGCTCATAGCGAGTGAGGTCCGGCATCCGCCCGGGGAGAGAGCGGGTCAATTCGGCGGCGAGGTGCACGGCATCCGTCCACCCGAGATTCATCCCCTGTCCCCCGATCGGGCTGATCTCGTGCGCGGCGTCGCCGAGCAGGATCACGCGTCCGCGAAAGATGCGCGGCGCGGCGTGCTGTGCGGCGACGAAGACTGTCGGCGGGTCCTCGTCGGTGAGATCCAGACGGATGCCGGTCCGTGCCTCGACCGCGTCACGGAAGGCCTGCGGCGTGTCCAGCTGCGCGCCAGGATCTTGTCGCGCGACCCACCGACGCCGTCCGCCGGGAAGGGGGAAGGCCTCGACGAGGCCGGCCGGCTCGCAGTGCAGCACAGCGCGGTCGCCCGGCTCTGGATCGGCGACGTCGATCATCGCGTAAGTCGCGCGGCCGCCTCGGCGACGCCAGCCGAGTCCGATCTCCTCACGGAGACGGCTACGCACGCCGTCGGCCGCGACGACGACGGCGGCGGTGAGTTCTCGCGGCCCGTCCAAGCCGTCGACCGAGACGCGCACGACAGCACCGTCGTCTCTGATGGTCCGCACGGTCCAGCCCGCTCGAAGCGCATCGGGTGCGAGCGCCGCCAGCCGCGCTCTCAACAGGGCGTCAGTGCGGGTCTGCGGAAGGATCAGGACGGGGCGGTCGGGTGCGAACGTGAGCGAGGCCAGGGTTCGTCCGCGGCTGCGCACCTCTCCCCCGGCGAGGCGCAGCGCCTCGGCGCGGACCTCGGCCCCGAGCCCCGCCGCATCGAGTGCTTCCACGCCGGGACTGTGGATGCCGATGGCACGGGTGCGCGTATCGGCATCCGGGCGGCGCTCGCACACGGCGATCCGCAGTCCGTCCTGGGTCAGCAGACAGGCCAGCAGCAGCCCGACGGGACCCGCGCCGACGATGAGTACATCATGGTCGGGCACCGTCGCCCTCCCATCGCAGCTCGATTCGGAAGGGCGCACCGCCTCTGACCTGCCAGCCGCGGGGAGCGATGGTCGCGAGCTCTGCGACGGTGAAGGAGCGGCGGATGCTGAGCAGACCGTCCACGCGGATGAACGAATCCGCGAGCAGGTTCGACGACAGCGGCCACGTCGCAGCAGAGAACAGCACGTAGGCCGCACGTCCGCGGGCGATGTCGTGATGTGCCGCCAGGCCACCCGGGGCGAGCAGCCGCCGCGAATCGTCGAGCACCGTCTGCAATTCCCGCTCGTCGAGGTGGTGCAGCACGTGGTTCGACAGCACGACGTCGAAGGTCTCCCCGGCATCCACCAGCTCCGTCGACAGCGCCGAGCGATACCGCACCCCGGCACCGCGGTCGTGCGCCACAGCCCATCGGATGGCTCGCTCGTCGACGTCGAGCGCAGTGATCTCGGCGGCGAGTCCGTCGCGGCGAAGCCGTCCGGCGAGGAACCGGCACAGGTCGCCGCCACCGGCTCCGATGTCCAGGATCCGAAGCGGTCGCGCTGCGGCTGCTGCCCGGGGACGGATGTCTCGCCGGTAGATCAGCCCGGGGCGGGAGACCATGGCGTTCACGAAAGCGAAGCGCCCGTAGGTTCGCGCCAGCATCCGCTCATCCGCGTGCGGATCGTCCATCAGTTCGCGGACGTCGACGTCGCGAACCGAGAGTCCGGGGCTCATGACTCCGCAGCGGTCATGACGGTCATCAAGGCGCTCTCAGCCGTCAGGCCCGGTCCGAACGCCATCGCCGCGACACGGTCGCCGGCCCGGGCGCCTTCCTGCTCGAGAATGCGCTTGAGGACGAACAGGACGGTCGCGCTGGACATGTTGCCGTTCTCGCGCAGCACCTCTCTCGCGGGATGCAGCTGGGTGTCGCTCAGGTGCAGCTTCTCCTGCACGCGATCCAGGATGCTACGCCCGCCGGGGTGGATCGCCCAATGCGCGACCTCATCGCCGACCGCACCGTCGTCGAAGGCGGCGACCAGGGCGTCCTCCGGCGCGTACAGCGGACGCAGGGCGCCGATGATCGTCTCGCCGATGATCTGGGGCACGGTCGTCGCGAGGATCATTTCGAACCCCGTATCGCCGATGGTCCACGCCATCGCCTTCTCCCCCTCAGGCGCGATCGCAGTGTGGAAGCGGTCCAGGCGCAGGCCGGTTGTCCCCACCGGGAGTTCGCGCGCCGTCACGATTCCCGCGGCGGCACCGTCGGCGAACAGCGACGAGGCGACGATCGTGTCGGGGTCTTCAGACGAGCGGAGGTGCAGGGTGCACAGCTCGACGCTGACCACCAGGACGACCGCGTTCTCGTCGGCGGCGCAGAACTGGCTCGCGGCACGGAGCGCGGGCATCGACGCATAGCAGCCCATGAAGCCGAGGTGGTAGCGCTGCACGCTGTCGGCGAGGCCCAGGGCGCGCACGATCTCGTAGTCCGGACCCGGGGCGTGGAACCCTGTGCAGGAGACGGTGATGACGTGTGTCACATCCGACGCTTCGATCTCGGGATCGGCGTCGAGGGCGCGGCGCGCCACATCGACGAACAGCCGGGCCGCCTCACGTGTGTAGACGTCGTTGCGCACCTTCGTTCCCGGTGCGAGCAGGGCGCCCGATCGGCGGTCGAAGAACACCGGGTCCGGCGTATCGGAGTCGAGGGACAGCTCGTCGATCACGGTGTGCCGCGTGTCGATGCCGGACACGTTGAAAGACGTCGCGACGATCCGCTGGGCTAGGCGTCCGAGCTCGGGCTGCGCCGCGAAGACATCGCGCACCTCATCCTGGTGGAGGACGGTCTCAGGGACGATCGTCTGCAGCGATCGAAGCACAGGCGGTCGGCTCATGGTGTCACTCAAGCACGCGCCGAGCAGTCCCGGGAAGGGGTTGCGTGCGGCGTCGCCATCCGGCTAGAAGCCGAGCGCGCGGGCGAGCTTGGAGCCGGATGCCGAATCACGACCGCCGACGGCGCGCACGGCCTGCTCGACGGCGTCGAAGAAGTCAGCGCGCCCGGCCTCGTCGGCAGGTGCCGCCGGTCCGAGCTCCATCTCCCACTCCCGCCACTCGCGCTGCACTCCCTGACGGAGGTCGGTGGCGCGGACCCGGTCGTCGACGAACTCCGCCACGACCCCGTCCGGTCCGGTTAGCAGGTACGCGGTGCGGTCGTTCTCGATCCGGGCGAGCGGGGTGAGGGGTTCGGTCGTCCAGGTGGAGACGGTCTCGGCGACGGCATCCGGGAGCTCATCGCCCTCGGTGAGCGGCCAGCCTAGCTCGAGACGCCCGTCACCCTGCCGAGGACCCTTGACATGCCAGCCCTCGTCGGGGCCTCCCGTGCGACGACGCAGAGCGACTCCGGACCGGGCGAGCACGCCGTCGGCGGTGTCGAAGTAGCGGGCATCCAGCGTCCTGGCCTCCCCTGTCGACACGGTGTCGACGCCGGGGATACCGTCCCATTCCGGCAACGGCGTCTCGATGTCGACGTCGTACTTGCGCTCGACCTCGACCGTTCGGGACGGCTCAGTCGTCATCGTTCAGCGTGAGATCCTCGAGGGCTTCGTCGAACCAGTAGTCGATCTCGGTGGGACCGTCTTCGGGTCCGGTGTTCGACGGCTCGCCGCGGCGGTTGTACACCACCTGCGTCTCGCTGTAGGGGACGATCAGCTTGTCGTCCGCGTCGTCGAGGGGGATGATCTGCCCGTCCAGCGGGCCTCCGTGAAGTCGTGCGAGTGCCATGGATTCAGAGTAGTCCCTCACCCGATGAGGATGCCGAGGACGGCGCCGGCGATCATCCACGGACCGAACGCGATGCGGGTGGTGCGGTCCGCGCGCCCGAGGAGCATCAGGGCGAGGGCGTACAGCGAGCCCAGCACGAAGGCGGATGCTGCGCCGATCACTAGTGCCTCCCAGCCGTGCCATCCCAGGATGAGGCCGATGACCGCGGCGAGCTTCACATCGCCGCCGCCCATCCCGGACCGGCTGATCAGTCGCAACAGGGCGTAGAACCCGCCGAGGGCGAGCATGCCGAGGAGCGCGCGGATCAGCGGACCGCTCTCCGCGGTGAGCAGGGCATCGATCGCGGTGAGAGCGATCAGCGCCGCAAGTGTCGGCAGCAGGATCCGATTCGGAAGGCGATGCGTGCGGCCGTCGATCACGATCAGCCATGCCCCGATGCCGAGCAGCACTCCGTGCGCGAGAGCGACGAGCGCAAGGCGGGGGTCCATCCCGGCAGATTAGGAGATCGGCGGATGCCGTGCGGCAGGGGTGTGGATAACCGCGGACGGCGTGGATTTCCGGATGTCCGATGTACGAACTAGCGTCATCAGTGTCACTTGCTTTATTCGTACATATATTCGAGGATGGTTGCATGGGGATCGGGCTCGATGCGGTGACCGCGCTCTCTCCGACCAGCGATTCTCGCGCCGGAGAGGTGCTGCGTCTGCGCCGCGAGATCAGCAGGATGCAGCGGCGTCGCAGCGAGCACGCTCTGCTCCCGATCGACCCCTCCCTCGCCACGCTACTGCCGGAGGAAGGACTGCAGACCGGCACCGCCTACACCGTCTCCCCCTCGCCGAGTCTCGTGCTCGCCCTGCTCAGCGCGGCATCGCAGAAAGGGCATTGGTGCGCGGTGGTCGGCATGCCCACGCTGGGCGTCGAGGCGGCGGCCGCTTTCGGCATCGACCTGGCTCGACTCATCCTCGTCCCCGAGCCAGGAGAACGCTGGCTCGCGGCGACCTCCGCCCTGGCCGAGGTCGTCCCCCTGATCGTCGTGAACCCTGGTACCAGGGCTCGAGACGCCGATGTCTCCCGTCTCAGTGCGCGGCTGCGCGATCGCGGGTGCACGCTGCTGGTCGCCGAGTCGTCCACTTCGCAGTGGCCGCAGAGCGAGGGCTCGATCCGCATCCACGACCCGCACTGGCACGGTCTCGGCGCGGGCTGGGGACTGCTCTCCGACTGCACCGTGACGGTGACAGCCACGACCCGGCACAGTGCCCGGCCGTCGAGCGTGCGTGTGCAGCTGCCGGGCGGTCATGGAGCCATCGAGGCCGCCGCCGCAGAGCTCACGGCGCTGCCCTCACTCGGTGCTGATGCCGCAGCACCCGGCAGGCCGTCCGCCGGCAGACCCAAGGTCGGCGACGACGCTCCGTCTGAGCTCCTGCATTGGGCGGAGGCGGGATGAACACCCCGCTCCGCGTCCTCGTACTCTGGTTCCCGGACTGGCCGCTGCGCGCCGCTCTCGGCGGACCGCCCCCGCACCCACCCACCGCGCTGGTGCAGGCGAACACGGTCGTCGCCTGCACGGCCTCGGCCAGAGAACATGGCGTGCGCACCGGACAGCGGCGCCGAGTCGCGCAAGGGCATCTCTCCTCGCTGCGGGTGCTCCCGCACGACCCGGCGCGCGACGAACGGGCGTTTCTCCCCGTGCTGCAAATCATCGAGAAGCACGCCCCCGGTGTGACACTGCTGCGTCCGGGGCTCGCCGTCCTCCGTTCCCGGGGCATCGCCCGGTATCACGGCGGTGAGGCCGAGGCCGCCGGGGCGCTCACCGCCGTGCTCGCCGATGCCGGCCTGCCCGAGGTGCGCATCGGTGTCGCCGATGGGCCCTTCACCGCCGAGATCGCCGCACGGGGCCGCGATGCCTGCACCGTCGTCCCGCCCGGTCGGTCGCAGGAGTTTCTGGCCCCCTATCCGGTGCAGGTGCTGCGTGACGAGCAGATCGCCGGTCTCCTCGCTCGACTCGGCGTGCGCACCCTCGGGGAGTTCACCGCGCTCGCCCCACTCGACGTGCGCGACCGCTTCGGCGAGCACGGCGCCCGTCTGCACGCGCTCGCCTCCGGCGCCGATTCGCGTCCTCTGACACCTCGTCCCCCCGATCCCGAACTGGTGCGGAGCATCGAGTTCGAGACGCCGCTGGGCGGGACCGACCAGGTCGCCTTCGCCGTGCGTCAGACGGCGGATGCCGTGCTGCTCGGTCTCGGAGACGCCTCGGTCGTCTGCACAGAGGTGCGGATCGACATGACGGACGACAACGGGATGGTCTTCTCCCGCACGTGGCTGCATCCGACCTGCTTCGACGCCTCCGACCTCGTCGATCGCGTGCGCTGGCAGCTGGAGGCACTGGCCGCGCAGTCGGCGAAGGAGCCCGTCGACGAAGCTCGGGCGTTCGGCGGCATCGTGGCGGTGCGGATCGTGCCGGTCGCCGTCGACGATGCCGCCCATCACCAGCCCGGCCTCTTCGGCTCGGGCACCGACGAACGGCTGCATCATGCGGTGTCCCGGGTGCAGACCATGCTGGGTCACCAGGGCGTGGTCACCGCCGCCCTCGCCGGTGGTCGCTGGCTCGCCGACCGCCAGGTGCTCACCCCGTGGGGCGAACGGCCTGTCCCCCCTCGGGATCCCGACTCGCCGTGGCCGGGCAGCCTTCCCGACCCGCTCCCCGCCGAGGTCTTCCTGCCCCCACGCCCCATCGGGGTACTCGCCGCCGACGGGGCCGTGATCAGCATCGACGAACGCGGCACCCTCTCCCAGGAGCCTGCCCGCATCGACGGCGCCGCTGTCCAGGCATGGGCGGGTCCCTGGCCTGTGCATGAACGCCGCTGGGCATCCGGCGGAGGCAAGGGGGGGCACCGGCTGCAGATCGTCGACGACCGCGATCACGCCTGGCTCGTCTTCCGTACCGGCGATCGTTGGTGGGCAGAGGGGAGGTATCGCTGATGGGCTGGCACAACCCGCCGCAGACCTGGAGCGAGCTCGAACGCACCCTCAACGGGGAGGACCTCCCTCCCCGGCAGGCAGTCGAGCCATCCGCCTCGCGCCCCGACCCAGGGCCGGTGAGCCGGCGCCGGCAGCGCACCCCGGTCACCGGGATATCCCGGCCGGTCGATGCAGTGCCCTATGCCGAGCTGCACGCGCATTCCTCGTACTCGTTCCTCGACGGCGCCTCCGCACCGGAAGACCTGCTCGCCGAGGCCGAGCGCCTCGGACTCACCGCGCTCGCGCTGACCGACCATGATGGCTTCTACGGCGCCGCCCGCTTCGCCGATCAGGCCGAGCTCATGAAGTCGCCGCTGCAGACGGTGTACGGCGCCGAACTGTCTCTCGACCTCCCCGCCCCGCAGCGCGGCAGCCCCGATCCCGCGGGCGAGCATCTGCTGGTCCTCGCCCGCGGGATGGAGGGCTATCACCGCCTCTCCGGCGCGATCACCACCGCTCAGCTGCGCGGCGGTGAGAAGGGGCGGCCGGTGTACGACCTCGATGAGCTGGCGGCGAGCGCGGGCGGCCAGTGGACGATCCTGACCGGATGCCGCAAGGGCGCGGTGCGCCGGGGACTCGAAGCCGGCGATGCCGCGACTCCGCTCCGGCATCTCGTCGACCTGTTCGGCGCCGACCACGTCGCCGTCGAGCTCTTCGATCACGGAGATCCGCAGGACACCCGCCGCAACGACACCCTCGCCGAGCTCGCCCGGCGGATGCAGCTGCCCGTGGTCGCGACGAACAACGTTCACTACGCCACTCCCGCGCAGGCGCCGCTCGCCGAAGCGGTGGCCGCGGTGCGGGCCGTCCGCAGCATGGACGAACTCGACGGATGGCTGCCCGCGCACGGCGGTGCCCACCTGCGCAGCGGGGCGGAGATGTCGGCGCGGTTCCAGCGCTATTCCGGGGCGATCTCGTACGGCCTCGAGCTGGCCGCGGCATCCGCCTTCCCCCTCCGGCTCGCACGACCGGCGCTGCCGAAGCAGAAGGTACCGGAGGGACACACGCCGATGAGCTGGCTTCGTCAGCTGGTGTGGGAGGCCGTGCCGTCGAAGTATCCCCGACTGACGGACGAGCAGCACCGCCGGATCGAGCGGGAGCTCGACGTCATCGAGGAGAAGGACTTCCCCGGCTACTTCCTCATCGTGCACGGCATCGTCGCCGAGGCGAGGCGGCGCGGCATCCTCTGCCAGGGGCGAGGTTCCGCGGCGGCGAGCGCGGTCTGCTATCTGCTGGGCATCACCGCCGTCGACCCCATCCTCTACGGCCTCCCGTTCGAACGGTTCCTCGCGACCACCCGGGAGGAGGAGCCCGACATCGACGTGGACTTCGACTCGCGTCGTCGGGAGGAGATCATCCAGTGGGTCTATGGGGAGTACGGCAGGGAGCGCGCAGCCCAGGTGGCGAATGTCATCCAGTACCGCCCGAAGAACGCGGTGCGCGACATGGCCAGGGCGCTCGGGCACTCCCCCGGGCAGCAGGACGCCTGGTCGCGTCAGGTCGACGGCTGGAGCACAGGACTCGAGGCCTCCGAAGGACACGACATCCCGGAGAATGTGCTCGCCTATGCGGGTGAGCTGCTGAAGGCGCCGCGCCATCTCGGCATCCACTCCGGCGGCATGGTGCTCACAGCTCGTCCGGTCGGCGAAGTCGTGCCGGTCGAGCATGCCCGCATGGAGGACCGCACGGTCATCCAGTGGGACAAGGACGACGCCGCCTTCATGGGGCTGGTGAAGTTCGATCTGCTGGGCCTCGGCATGCTCGCCGCGCTCCAGCACTGCTTCGACATGATCCTCGAGGCCACGGGTGAGAAGTGGACGCTCGAAGACCTTCCCAAGGAGGAGCCGGCGGTCTACGACATGCTCTGCCGAGCGGATTCGATCGGGGTGTTCCAGGTCGAGTCCCGCGCCCAGATCGGCCTGCTCCCCCGACTGCAGCCCCGGAGCTTCTACGACCTCACCATCCAGATCGCTCTCATCCGTCCCGGGCCCATCCAGGGCGGGGCCGTGCACCCGTTCGTCCGGCGCAAGATGGCCAAGGATCGCCTCGACGAGGAGAACCGGGAGCGGGCCACCCGGGGCGAGGCGCCGGAGGAGTTCCCGATCCCCTACCCGCACAGCGATCTCGAGCCGATCCTGAAGCGCACCCTGGGGATCCCGATCTTCCAGGAGCAGCTCATCCAGATGGCTACGGCGGTCGGCGACTGCACGGCCGACGAGGCAGACCTGCTGCGCCGGGCCATGGGATCGAAACGGGGTCTGGAGAAGATCGAGCGGGTGCGGGAGAAGCTGTACGCGGGCATGGCGAGGCGAGGTCTCGACATGGACGCCTCAGACCGCATCTACGCGCAGATCCAGGCGTTCTCGAACTTCGGGTTCGCGGAGTCCCACTCACTGTCCTTCGCACTGCTCGTCTATGCCAGTTCCTGGCTGAAGCTGCACTACCCCGCCGCCTTCCTCGCCGGACTCCTGCGTTCGCAGCCGATGGGGTTCTACTCCGGCGCGACCCTGACCGCGGATGCGCGGCGGCACGGCGTCGAGGTGCGTCGTCCCGATCTGCATGCGTCCGGCGCCACGGAGACGCTGGAGCCGCTGGACGACCGCACTGTTCGGAGACCGACCGGACTGGACGACTGTCTCGCCACCCCGCAGCCGCCGACACTGCGTTTCGACAGAGGCGCTCCGGATGTCTCCGCCGATCACCGTCGGGATGGCGGCTACGCGGTGCGACTCGGACTCAGCGGCATCCGCGGGATCGGCGTACCCCTGGCCGAGAAGATCGTCGCCGAACGCGAGGCGAACGGTCTCTACCGCGACCTCCACGATCTGGTGCGGCGCACGGATACCACCGCCGCTCAGCTGGAGGCGCTCGCCACCGCGGGCGCTTTCGCCTGCCTCGACCTCGAGCGGCGAGAGGCGATCTGGCTCGCGGGTGCGGCGGCTGATGACCGGTCGCGTTTCCTCCCCGGCACCGCCGTCGCCGTGCAACCACCGTTGTTCTCGGACCAGAGCAGCTACGAGCGGCTCTCCGCCGACCTCTGGGCGACGGGTGTCTCGACCGACGACCACCCGATGGCCCACTTCCGCGCGGCGTTGCTCGAACGCAGCGTCCTGACCGCCGCCGATCTGCGCGGACACGAATCCGGACGGCGCATCGAGGTCGCGGGTCTCGTCACCCATCGCCAGCGACCGGCCACGGCATCCGGCATCACGTTCATGAACCTCGAGGACGAGACCGGTCTGGTGAACGTCATCTGCTCGACCGGCGTGTGGAACCGTTATCGACGAGTGGCCCGCGACTCTCCGGCGCTCATCATCCGCGGCATCCTGGAGCGCTCAGAGGAAGGGGTCGTCAACGTCCTGGCCGATGCCTTCGAAGACCTGCGCACGGGACTCACGCACCGCTCCAGGGACTTCCGCTGATGCGTATGCCGTCTCACACGCGCAGGGGCTCACACGCGCAGGGTCTCACCAGAAGCGTTCGGGCTCCTCCACCGGCGGGCGATCGCTCCCACCCCAGCGGTCGGCCTCGGCCTTCGCGGCATCCGCTGCGGCATCGGCACCGAGCAGGGCACCCTTCGTCCCTGCAGCGTCTTGCCCGATCGGATCGACGCGAAGCACGGTGCGCCCGGAACCGCCGATCATCACCGTGCACTCGAGCACCCGCCCGATCCAGCGAGAGAACTCACCGCGCGCGTCATCCGAGCGGCGGTAGCGGATGCCGGTGTCGAGGTCTGCGATCGAGAGCACGACAGGCTCTTCGGTGAGGGGGTCGATCTGCTCGATCACCTCGACGCGGTGGCCGTGAGCGATGGCGACCTGAGCTGCGAGCACGAGCAATCTGTCCATGACTCCACCTTAGGGAGCACCGCCGAGAAGACAACCGGGCTAGTGTTCGGCACACTTTCGAAAATTTCTTTGTCCCCCAAATGGCGGACAAGACAAAAGAGGGCTAGTCTGCTATACGTAGCGGGGGCTATGGGCTGATGTCTGGGGAATCAGCCAAGAGTGCAGCGATATCTTCGCCGCCTCCCCAACCGTCCGGGAAGGGCGGTGGCCCTCTCGGCGACAACGTCTGGGGCGGGGTCCGTCGGGAGGGCATACCTCGCGCATGTTCCCGGCGCAGGCTACTCCCGAGGTCGATCCTCCTCGATCGGCACTTCAACGCGCTGATCGGCCGCATCCGCGGCATCCGCCTCCAGGTCGTCGAATCCAGGAGGCTCGGTCACATCGACCTCCGGCTCCTCTTCGATATCGCGCCGTTGCTCCTCACGATCCGCTGCGGGCTTCTCGTCATCGATCCGGTCAGTCTCGAAAGACATCGGCGACTCCTTTCCTCGAGATGATGCCATCGACGATGCGCGCTTCCCCTCCTCCGTTCCAGGGGCTTGACGAAAGACCGTGATCGGCTCCACTAGCGATCACCCGGCGACGGGTCAATGCACTGGGATGGCCGATACACCGGTGCCTACCGTGGCGTCATGGCAGAAGATCGCGCGCGCTCACCAGGAAGGGCTCTGGTCGGTGTGTCCGGATGGCGCTATGCGCGTTGGCGTGGAGATTTCTATCCGGCGGGGCTCGCGCAGCGACGAGAGCTCGAGCACATCGGGCAGCAGTTCTCCACGGTCGAGCTCAACGGGTCGTTCTACTCGCTCCAGCGGCCCGAGAGTTACCGGCGCTGGCGGGACAGCGTGCCCGACGACTTCGTTTTCGCCGTCAAGGGCTCGCGGTACATCTCGCACATGCTGCGCCTCCGGGACGTGGAGCAGGCTCTCGCCAATTTCTTCGCATCGGGGGTGCTCGCTCTGGGTTCGCAGTTGGGGCCGATCCTCTGGCAGCTTCCGGAGCGACAGGAATTCGATCCCGACGAACTCGACGCGTTCCTCCGGGCCCTGCCGCGGACGACCGGCGAGGCGCAGGGGCTTGCGAGACACCACGACGCTCGGCTCGACGGGCGGGCGTGGCTCGATATCGAAGCGGATGAGCCGCTGAGGTACGCGCTGGAACCCCGGTCCGCGACCTTCGACGACGAGCGCTGCGTCCGCCAACTTCAGGAACACGGCGTCGCTCTCGCGATCGCCGACACTGCCGGGCGATGGCCGCGATTCGACGTATTGACGACCGACTTCGTGTACGTCCGGTTGCACGGCGCCGAGGTTCTCTACCACAGCGGCTACACCGAACCGCAGCTGGCCGAGTGGGCCGCTCGGATCGCGGAATGGACTGGCGCGAAGGGATCCGCCGACGTCCCCGCGCGCGACGTGTACGTGTACTTCGACAACGACGCGCAGGGCCATGCACCACACGACGCGAAGCTGCTGGACCGACTCGTCCGGGAGCTGTGACCTCGCGGGGTCTACGGACACCGGCGGTACCGCCGGATGGGAGAATCGGTCGACGCAGGGCACGAGAGGAGCCGACGAGTGGACGTGAACGTGCCGGAGTCGATGACGCCGTGGATCCGTGGCGGGGCAGGTGAGCAATCCAGGGCACCGGCCCCGCAGGACCTGACGGTCGGAGAAGTCGCAGCGCTCGTCGGGGTCAGCGTGCGGACGCTGCACCATTGGGATTCCGTCGGCGTCGTCCGACCGCGGGGCCGCACGCCCGGAGGTTACCGGGCGTATTCGTCCGGCGACGTCGGCCGCATCCACCGCGTGCTCGTCTATCGCGAACTCGGATTCAGTCTCAGCAGCATCGGTCCTCTCCTCGACGACCCGACCGTCGACGAGGTCTCGCAGCTCCGCCAGCAACGGAAACTGCTCGCTGACCGCATCGGCCGGTTGCGGGCGATGGCAGAAGCGGTCGACCGGGTGCTCGCAGCGCGCGCGGCGGGAACGACTCTCAGCTCTCAGGAGCAGGCGGAGATCTTCGGGCGCGGATGGCGCGAGGATTGGGCAGAAGAGGCGCGTGACCGCTGGGGAGGCACGGAGGAATGGGCGCAGTTCGAGCGGAACGCCTCCGGGTTCTCCGAAGCCGACCGCCGTCGAATGCACGAGGGTGGTGAGCAGCTCTACGCGGAGCTGGCCGAGGCGAAGCGGACCGGCGAGACGCCGGGTGGCGAGCGAGCCAACGCCTTGGCGGAGCAGCACCGCGCGATGATCTCCCAACTGTTCACCTGCACGCACTCGATGCAGGTGTGTCTCGGGCAGATCTATGTGAGCGATGAGCGGTTCGCCACCTACTTCGACGAGATCGAACCGGGTCTCGCTGACTGGATGTCACATGTGATCGACGAGAACGCCCGGAGGTACGGCGTCGATCCTGCGGCGGCCGTATGGGAGTGAGCGCGTCCGATTCGGCTTGACCCTGACGTCGCGTCAACCTGCACGCTGGTCACCATGACGATGACCACTGATCCGGCGATCGACTCCGTGCGCCATCCGGCCGCCCGTCGCGTCTCCGACGTGTTGCGCAGCCGTGCCACCAGACCGAAGGTCTTCGTCATCGATGATCAGGAGAACATCGAGCAGGCGGTCGCGTCGGGAGTGGAGCTCGACAGCGTATATGTCACCGCGTCCGCCGCCGACCTCCTCCCGACGCTCGCCGGCCTCGCGCCTGCCGCGTCGGCGCACATCGTCGACGACGGCGTCGCGGGGAACCTGTTCGGGGAACATCGGCACGCACGAGTCTTCGCCATCGCGCGCACGCCGCGGATGCCGACTCTGCGCGAACTCGGACGCACGGCCGGCGACATCGTCGTGCTCGACGGGGTGCGCCTGGTCGGCAACATCGGGGCGATCACGCGTACGGCCTGTGCGCTCAGCGCCGCCGGCGTCGTCGTGGTGGACAGCGGTCTCCGCTCGGTCCTCGACCGGCGTCTCATCCGCGCCAGCCGAGGGCTGGTCTTCGCGACACACGTCGTGCTCGCGGGCAGATCCGAATGCGCCGACTTCGTCAGGGCGGAGCAGCTCACCGCCGTCTCCCTCGAAGCGGATGCCGTCGAGCCGCTGGCATCGATCCGCGTGGTGGACGAGCGGCTCGCCCTCATCCTCGGTGGTGAACGCACCGGGGTGTCGTCGGAGCTCGCCGCACTCACCACTCACCGGTACGCCATCCCGATGAACGCGAAGGTGGAATCCCTCAACGTCTCCGTGGCGGCAGGCATCGCGCTGTACGAGCATCGGACAAGGTGATCCTCGCCCGATGCTCACCGCTCACCGTCTCATTCCGCGGCGTCGACCCGATACCGTGTTCTCCCGGCTACGATCGTCTGGATCACGCGCGCGTCGAGCAGCGATTCCACTCCTTCGGTGAACGGGTCGGTGTCCAGCACGATCACGTCGGCCGCGAAGCCCTGTGCGATGCGGCCACGCCAGTCAGCGTCGCCCACGGATGCCGCGGCGTCGCGCGTCGCGTGCCCGATGGCGGCAGCGAGAGGGAGCGCGAACTGCGGGTGAATGGCACCCACCCTCCGATCGAGCGCCGATGCGCGCGTCGATGCGATGTACATGTTCGCCAGCGCCTCGTGCGGCGCGGTGGGCGCATCGGTCGAGAAGGCCAGGAGCGCCCCTGCATCCTCGTACTCCGGCCAGGGGAACGCACGGTCGACGCGGTCGTCGCCCAGCATCTCGGCCCAGTTGGCGAAGATCGCCGGATCGCTGTGCACAGGCTGCATCGATGCGGTGACGCCGAGGCGGGCCATCCTCTCGGCCGTCCCGGGCGCCGCGTACTCGAGGTGCTCGATGCGGTGCCGTCGCGGGCGTTCGCCGTTGACCGTGATCGCATGCTCGATGGCGTCGAGCGCGATCTCGCTCGCGTGGTCGCCGATCGCGTGCTGCGCGATCTGCAGGCCCGCGGCATCCGCTGCCACCACGACGGGATTCAGCTGCGCGACGGGCCAGATGGGCTCGGCATTGGATCCGTCAGCGTACGGATGCCGCATCGCCGCGGTGCAGGCATCGATCACGCCGTCGAGGATGAGTTTGATGCCGACCACGCGCACCCCGGATGACGAGACGCGCGCGAGCTCTGCCGCGCGAGCGACCTGCGCGAGGTTCTCGGCGTCGTCTCCGGTGTTGGTGATGATCCAGTGGGCGGCGACGCGGATCGGCAGTTCTCCCCCGTGTCGCCCCTCAGCACGACGGAGCGCCGCGAGTCCGAACTCGTCGAACGCCATGTCGATCGCTCCGGTGACTCCGGCGGCCAGATAGGCCTCGATGACGCGGTCGACGTCCGCATCGCGGTCGGCGTCGGTCGTGGTCTCATCGCGGTGCGCCCAGGCGTACTGCGTGGCCGCGGTCTCGTAGAGGAGTCCGGTCGGCTCTCCCGCGGCATCCCGCGCGAAGTGTCCCCCGATGGGATCCGGCGTCTCGCGAGTGATGCCGAGCTCGGCCAAGGCAGCACTGTTGACCCAGCACGAGTGGTAGTCGTTCGCGTCGAGGTAGACGGGGATGTCGTCGACGACCGCGTCGATCATCGCCGCTGTCGGGGCGCCGTCAGGTACGGAGTCGAACAGCCATCCTCGGCCGCGGATCACTGCGGCATCCGGGTTCTCGGTGCGGGCGTCACGCAGCAGAGCGTGGATCTCGTCGAGCGAGCGTGCAGCGGTGAGCGGCACCTGCCCGAGAGCCGCCCCTGCCATGAGCAGGTGCGTATGGGCGTCGGTGAAGCCGGGGAGCACGAGCCGGCCCTCGAGATCGATGGTCTCGTCGGCGAGCGGTGCATCCGCACCGGTGCCGACGTAGGTGATCGTCGCGTCGTCGATCACGAGGGCCTCCGCCCAGGCGTGCGCCGGGTCGGGGTCCGCGGTGAAGATGCGTCCGTTGAGATAGCGGGTGGTCACGGTCGACCGTCCTTTCCGAGGGGTGTCCGCAGCATTCCGGCGTAGAGCGCCGCAGCGACGAGCATGCCGACCGGCACGGAGAGATCGATGTAGCCGGTGAGTTCGGCGATCGGACCGCTCCAGACGCTGGTCGACAGACACAGCGCGGTCGCGATGCCGCCGACGAGGAGCGCCGTGATGCCGGGGATGCTCCATCCCGCCGAGTACCAGTACCGGCCGCCGGGTCGGTCGTGGAAGAGGTCGACGCCGTCGTAGTCGTAACGGCGCATGATCACGTCGACGACGAAGATCGCCATCGCGGGTCCTGACACGACGACGAGGAACTGCAACATGAGGTTCGCCGCCTCCACGAGGTTCGACGCCAGCACCAGGTAGATCGTGAGCGCCGTACCGACGACTCCGACGATGATGGCTGCCGGGATGCGCCTCAGGCGGAAGCCGATCGCCTGGAGGGCCATGCTCGACGTGTACGCGGTCATGGCGTTGAGCGCGATCGTGTTGATGACGACTCCGATCACGAGCACAGGACCGAGCCACGCCGGCAGCAGGTCCAGCAGCGCCACGTCGATGCCGGTCTCGAACGCCGCGGTGCTCAACCCCGTCGCGAGCAGTACCCCGACGGTGGTGAAGACGATGAACGGGATGGCCCCTCCGAGGGCCGTCGCGGCGGTGATGTGCGAGGGCTTCGTGCCTCGAGGGAGATAGCGGGCGATGTCGGGGCTGTTGATGAACGACAGCGGAGTGGAGGCGAGGATCGTGAACCCGATCGAGATCGCCGACCAGAGTGCGGCGCCGCTCAACGGCTCGGGGGCTGCGTACTGCCAGTCGACGGTCGGCAGGATGAAGCCTGCGACCGCGAGGAAGATCACGAACAGCGCGCCGGCCATGTACGGGTAGGCGCGCAGGATCAAGCCGTGGCCGAAGATCGCCACGAGGATCGTGATGGCCGCGACGACGACCGTGACGCCGATAGGAACCCAGATCGGGTCGTCCATACCGGCGCGTCGCAGCAGGTCGGCTCCCATGAACGAGGAGGCGAGCCAAGTCAGTGACAGGAAGACCGCACCGATGAACCATCCGACCACGGCGACGAAGAGGCGGTTGCCGAGGATGCCGTACATCGCCCGTGTCACGACCGAGCCGGACGTACCGGCGGCCGGTCCGCTGCCGGCGATGATGCCGGGCAGGATCCAGAGGAGCGAGGCCGCGACGATCACCGCGACGGCCTGCCAGATCTCGAGGCCGAGGAGGATCAGGGATGCGCCGATCGTGAGGTTCAGGATGCTGACGCTCGGGGCCGCCCAGATGAGGAAGAGGTCGCGCGCTCTGCCGTGGCGTTCGGCGTCGTCGATCAGCTCGATCCCGCGCGTCTCGGGGCGAGAGGCGGTGTCGACGGTCTCGGCGTCGGAGGGTGCGTTCCGGGTCATGGAGTTCCTTTCGGGAGGAGAGCGCCATTGCTATTGGTCACATGCCCAATGGACTATTGGTCACTCATTCAATAGCATGGGTGAGGTGACGTCAAGCACTTCTTCCCGCGCGACTCCCCCGCGAACCCGCAAGCCCCCGGAAGAGCGGCGGGAGGACATCCTCGCCTGTGCTGCGGCGATCGCGATCGAAGAGGGCCTCGAGCGCATCACCCTGCGCGCCGTCGCCGCCCGGCTGGGCGTACGGCCAGGCCTGATCACCCACTACTTCCCGATCGCCGAAGACCTGGTGGTCGCGGCTTTCGCGCGGGCGGCGGTGCTCGAACGCGAGCAGTTCTTCACGTCCGACGGCACTCCTCTGCAGCGTCTGGCGCACTTCATCGATCACGTCGAGCGCGGGCGCTCCCTGCCTTTGGCGCGGCTCTGGCTGAACGCCAGGCACCTGTCCCGCTTCAGCCCGGCGCTCGACGCCGAGCTGGAGGTGCAGGATGCCCTCGACCGTGAGCGCCTGATGGTGATCATCGAAGACGGCATCGCGTCAGGCGACTTCGGAGAGGCGGATGCCGAGGCGGCGTGCATCCGGATACTGATCGCCCTCGATGGCGGCGGGTCCTACGTGAACGCGTCGACGCAGATCGAGCACCCCGCGCACAGGCAGGTCGTCGCGGACGTGGCGGAGTGGGCGCTGGGACTGGAGGCGGGGAGGCTACGAGGGGCCATCGACGGCGGCGCGTAGTCAAGCGGATTCGCGGAGTCCGGCCTGCTGCTCTAGCCTATTGAGAACGTTTCTCAATAGATGGTGAGCTCATGCCTGCAGACCCGAAGATCCTCGATGCGCTGGTCGTGGGCGCCGGCCCTGCCGGCATAGGCACCGCCCTCGCGCTCGCCGCCGTGGAAGATCTGTCCTTCGGAGTACTCGAACGAGGCCGGATCGGACAGACGTTTCTCGACTGGCCCATCGCCCAGACCTTCCTCACCCCCTCGTTCACCGGAAACGGATTCGGAGCCACCGATCTGAACGCGGTGCATCCGGAGACGTCTCCCGCATTCAGCCTCGGTGTGGACTACCCCTCAGGGCAGCAGTACGCGAAGTACCTGCGCAGCGTCGTGAAGCACTTCCGCGTGCCCGTGCTGGACAACACCGAGGTCACCGCGGTGACCCAGAAAGCGGAGGGCTTCGAGATCACATGCGCGCATGGCCCTGTACTGACTCGCTCGTTGGTCTGGGCCGGCGGCGAGTTCCATCAGCCACTGAACCCGCGACTTTCGAGCAGCGGCCTGAGCGACCTGGCGGCCAACGCCGCCGCCTGGGAGCCGCGACAGGGCCGCGCAGTGGTGATCGGCGGTTACGAATCAGGCATCGACATCGCCTGCCACCACGTCGAGCGCGGCGCCGACGTCACCATCGTCGACAGGGCGACCCCCTGGGATGCCGGGACCGGTTCCGACCCCTCCTTCCGCCTCGCCCCTCGATCCCGGACACGTCTGGCCGCGGCGCTGGGCACGGAGCGTCTCACTCTTGTCGGCGCGCACGCCGGCGGGATCAAGCGCGATGGAGCGGAATGGGTGGTCAGCCTCGACAACGGCTCCCGCCTTCGGGTGGACTCCCGCCCGATCGCCGCAACCGGGTACGGACCGGGTCTCGGCCCGGTCGAACAGCTGTTCGCGCGACGACCGGACGGCTGGCCGGAACTCGATGAGGACGACCAGTCCACGATCGCGCCCGGTCTGTTCCTGTCAGGACCGGCGATTCGCCACGGCGGATTGAAGTTCTGCTTCGTGTACAAGTTCCGGCAGCGTTTCGCCCACATCGCTCGCGTCATCGGAGAACGGGCGGGGAAGGACACCGGCGCGCTGGAAGCCTGGCGCGCTGCGGGAATGCTCACCGACGACCTGTCCTGCTGCGGGGTGGAGTGCGCGTGTTGAGGCCGCCTCGGCGGGTGGGGGTCGCGACCGCCCTTTTCCTGGGTGCCATCCTCGGCGGGAGCCTGCTGGGATCGATGGCGCCGGGGACGGCGGATGTTATCGGCGGGCTCACTGATCCGCTGATCCTGCTGCTCGTCAGCGCGTTGCTCTTCACCGTGCGTCTCGACGGACTGCCCGCCCTGCGTCGCGCACCGCGGACGGCCCTGCTCGCGGTCGGGATGAATTTTCTGGTGATTCCCCCGGTCGCTTTCGCTCTGACCTCGCTGCTGCCGGACGACGGCTCGGTGTGCTGCTCTACTGCCTGGCTCCGTGCACCGACTGGTTCCTCGGATTCACGCGCCTCGCCGGCGGCGACACGACGACAGGCGCTGCGCTCATCCCGGTGCAGCTGGCCCTGCAGTTGGTGCTCTACCCGGTGTGGCTCACGCTCTTCGCCGGGACGGGGATGGAGTCGGCCGGGACTGCGAGTTGGGGTGGGACTCTGCTGACCTGGTTCGCGCTCCCGGCCGCCATCGGGCTCGGGCTGCGCCTGTTGCTGCGGCTTGTGCCGCCCGCCGCACGACCGGAGCGGATGATCGAGTCGGTGGATCGCGCCGTACCGGTGATCATCGCCGCAGTGATCGTCACGATCTTCGCTGGCCACGTCGGTGCGGTGCTCACGGACCCTGGTTCGTTCGTGCGCGTGCTTCTCGTGGTGTTCCTGTTCTTCGCCGTGACGTTCGCGCTCGGAGAGGGCGTCGCCCGCCTGTTCCGGCTCCGCCACGCCGAGCACGCCGTGCTGACCATGACCACATCCGCCCGCAACGCTCCCCTGATGCTGGCGATGACGACGATCGCCCTTCCCGATCAGCCTGTCGTTCACGCGGCGATCATCTTGGGGATGCTCATCGAATTCCCACATCTGACCGTGATCACGGACCTGCTCCGGCGTCGGACGCAGAGACGGATAGCAGCGTCCGTCGAGGCGCCCGCGATGGGGCCGTGGTGACCCGCTGACCAGGAACGACGTAGCCCTGGTGAAAGTAACTTTCACCAGGGCTACCAAGAGGCGGAACGGTATTTCCTGAGTTGCACGCGAACAGGGTCAGCTGACCACGATGAGACCCTGGGTCACGGTGCGGGCAGCTTCGAAGCGGCGCTGCACGTCGGGCCAGTTCACGATCTGCCAGAAGGCCTTCACATAGTCGGCACGCACGTTGAGGTAGTCGAGGTAGTAGGCGTGCTCCCAGACGTCGAGCTGCAGCAGAGGGATGACACCGAGCGGCGCGTTTCCCTGCTGGTCGAACAGCTGGAAGATCACGGGGCGGGCGCCCACGGAGTCCCAGGCGAGCACTGCCCATCCCGAGCCCTGCACACCGAGTGCCGTCGCGGTGAAGTGCGCACGGAAGGCGTCGATCGACCCGAATGCGTCGACCAGCGCGGCGGCGATGTCGCCCTCGGGCGCGCCGCCGCCCTCGGGCGAGAGGTTCTGCCAGAACACGGAGTGGTTGATGTGGCCGCCGAGGTTGAACGCGAGGTCCTTCTCGAGCTTGTTCACGTTCGCGAGGTCACCCGCGCTGCGCGCGGTGGCGAGCTGCTCGAGCGCGGTGTTCGCGCCGGTCAAGTACGTCTGGTGGTGCTTGGAGTGATGCAACTCCATGATCTTGCCGGAGATGTGCGGCTCGAGCGCAGAGTAGTCGTAGGGCAGCTCGGGGAGCGTGTAGAGAGTGGACATGATGTCTTCCTTTCGATGATCTTCAGTGGTGGGAGGCGTGCGGGAGCGCGTGGAAGCGGCGGTTGAGATAGACGAGCGGGCGCCCCTGGGGCCCCGCGAGTACCTCGAGGACTTCGGCGATCACGACCGTCGATGAGCCGACGACCACGAGCTGCAGGGTCCGGCAGCGCAGGGCGGCCCGCGCCGAGGCGAGATGGGGCTCACCCGTCGCTAGCGCCGACCACCCCTGCTCGGGAGTGAAGCGCTCCGACCCGCTCACCGCGAAACTCTGTGCGAGGTCAGAGTGCTCGTCGTCGATGAGGTGCACGACGAAGGTACCGGCGCCGAGGATCGCACCCGCCGAACCGGTGGCCCTCGTGACCGAGAAGACGATGGCCGCGGGATCGACCGCCACCGAGGCCACGCTCGACGCCGTGAGGCCGACGGGGCCGTCTGGGGTCGACGCCGTGATGATGGCGACGCCGGCGGGGTGCGTGCGGAACGCGGCCTTGAGTCCTTCGCCGAGCGGCGTGGGTATCGGTGTCACGGTCATCGCCCAGCCTCCGTCATCTGTTCCTGTTTCGCATGCTCGAGCATCTCCGCGCGGTCGACGATCTTCGTCCGCTCACGCCCGCGTTCAGCTCCGGCACTGCGCTCAGCGGAGTCGATGCGCAGCCAGCCATCGAAGTCGACGGCGTGGCCGAGTCGGTTGCTCGGTTCTTCGCCGCGCGAGACAGGTCCGGCCTCGGCGAGATCGTCGACGAGGTGGCGCACGGTCTGCGCAGCATCCGACTTGGTCGACCCGATGAGCCCGACCGGCCCGCGCTTGATCCAGCCGGTGGCATACAACCGCGGGATCGGCGTTCCCGCCGCGTCCACGACTCGCCCCTCGGTGTGCGGAACGAGTCCGAGATCCGCGTCGAACGGCACCCCGGGAACCGCGGTCGAACGGTAGCCGACGGCCCGGTAGACGGCTCCGACGTCATAGCGCAGCAGCTCGCCGGTTCCAACCATCCGTCCCAGCTGGTCCGACGCGGTGCGCTCCATCTCGATACCGGTCACGCGGTCCGTGCCCAGCAGACGAACGGGATGCTGACGCAGGTGCAGGTGTATGCGGCGCGAGGCAGTCCGGACCGCCGGATCGAGCGCGGCCCACTCGGTCATGGTGCGCACGATGATGCGGCGCTGCGAGAACTGCGCGACCATCCGCTCGGCGTGCTCATCCAGGACGAGCTCCTCCGGGTTGACGATCACATCGACGTCGTTCTGCTCGGCGAGCTCGCGCAGCTCCATCGCCGAGAAGCGCACATCGGCCGGGCCCCGCCGGGCGAACAGGTGCACATCGCGCAGCGGGTTGGCGGCGAGCTGATCGAGCACGGCATCCGGGGTGTCCGTGTGCGTCAGCGCGGAGGCGTGCTTCGCGAGGATTCGGGTGACGTCGAGCGCGACGTTGCCCGCCCCGAGCACCGCCACCGATTCCGCCTCAAGTGGCCAGGTGCGCGCCACATCCGGGTGCCCGTCGTACCAGGCGACGAAGTCCGCGGCGCCGAACGATCCTGGAAGGTCGATCCCGGGGATGTCGAGCCTGACATCGAGGTCGGCGCCCGTCGCGACGATGACCCCGTCGTAGGCCGCCCGCAGTTCCTCGACCTCGACATCGACGCCGATCTCGACGTTGCATAGCAGGCGGATGCGCGGGTTCGCCAGCACGTCGTGCAGGGCATCGGTGATCCTGCGGATGCGCGGATGATCCGGGGCGACTCCGTACCGGACCAGGCCGTAGGGTGCCGGAAGCTTCTCGAACAGGTCGATCGAGGCGGTCGGTGCGAGGCCGAGCAGGATGTCGGCGGCGTAGATTCCGGCCGGCCCTGCCCCGACGACGGCGATGCGTGGTTCGGTGACGGTCGAGCGTGTTCCCCCTGCGGTGCGAGCGCGACGATGATCGGATGGTCGAAGGCGAGCAGTCCCGTCCTGGCTGCGCCGCCCGGCGATCCGATCTCGTCGAAGAACTCGACATTCGCCTTGTAGTAGTCCTGCCACTCGTCGGGCAGATCGTCTTCGTAGTAGATGGCCTCGACGGGGCACACCGGTTCGCAAGCGCCGCAGTCCACGCACTCATCGGGGTGGATGTACAGCGAGCGTTCACCCTCGTAGATGCAGTCGACGGGGCACTCGTCGATACAGGCCTTGTCCTTCACATCGACGCACGGCAGCGCGATCACATAGGTCATCGCTGGGTTCTCGTTCGGGTCACACGGTCCTCGTTCGGTCAAAACGGTCCGCATTCGGGCCATTCGACAACCCTAAAACCTTAAGTAGACTTGAGGTCAAATCGGGAAGGAACGCCAGCTGAGGGTCGTCCACCCTACTGGTCTGACAGCGGGGATGGGTTCACTGCTGGAACACCCGCTGAGCAGTAGCGTTTGAGGCATGCAGTCGACCCTCAACGATCATTTGACAGGCACTCGCGTGGGAGTATCCGTGGCCGAGTACGAAGCGAGCAAGGCTCTCGATTCTCGGCAGGGAGCGAGTTGGGCAATCTGGGGCGCAACAACCGGAGACCTGTCGATCTTCGAGGACAGCGCCACGGCTGCGCCCCTGCTCCGCAAGGATGTAGTGCTCATCGGAGCAAACTTCGGCCTCAGCGGAGATGCGGGCGAGTTCAAACCTTTCCAGAACTTCCACGCCAGAGCCAGCGGCGGCGACAGACACTCCCCTGGAAACCTGGATCGAGTTCCCCCACCCCGAAGCGCCCTTCGAGGACTGCGAGGGGCGGGAATCGAGTGGGCCACCGGGAAGGCAGTGGCTTCACACCCGCCTCGACAACCTGGACGCTCAAGGGTTCGCCTGTGATGCAGCCGCAGATCCAGGAGTGGATGAGCGATCGAGACCTCGACAAGTTCCTCGGGCTCTGAACGTTTCCACGCGCCAGCTTCTACGCGGAGACTGGGGCACCATCAACGGCCCCACGGATGCTTCCGTGAACCCCTCCGAAGAGGACCACGGAAACACCGAATCCCGGCGAGAAACATGTTTTCACCCGGGCTTTTCTGTCGGGATGACAGGATTTGAACCTGCGACCCCCTGACCCCCAGTCAGGTGCGCTACCAAGCTGCGCCACATCCCGTTGTTCCGCGCTCCAGCCCGGGCAACTCCCCTATCTTAGCCTGACCGAGCGGCGCTCCGCGAACCGGTCGTTGCGGGTGTCGGACGCTCGGCGTAGCGTCGCTGGCATGGCGACGATCACGACCGAGGTGGCGACCACCGCCCGCTGGGACGACGTTCAGCATGCACTTACCGGGGGCGGCGACGGAGCCAGCTGCCAGTGCATCTGGCCGATGCTGAGCAATAAGGACTGGAACGAGACGACTACTCCGCAGCGCACCGAGATGCTCCGCGCCGAGATCGGCGAAGGCCCGCCACCGGGAATCATCGCGTATGTCGACGGCGAGGCAGCGGGGTGGATCCGGATCGGCCCGCGCACGAAGCAGGCGCGTATTCCGCGCACGCGCATCATCGCCGCCGCGACGCCGGAACCGTTCGACGATGACTCGGTGTGGGCCGTGACCTGCTTCGTGGTCCGACGCGAGCACCGCGGATCCGGCCTCAACCTCGAACTGCTGCGCGCGGCGGTCGACTACGCGCGCGAATCAGAGGCGCGGCTGATCGAGGGGTACCCCGTCGACACCGGCGGTGAGAAGCAGCGCAGCAACGAACTGTTCCACGGCACCGTAGGCACGTTCCTCGCCGCCGGGTTCACGGAGACCGCGGAGCTCAAGCCCGGTCGCACCCTCGTCACCCTGGAACTCCGCTCGTGAGCGACGAGTCAGAGCTGCCCGCGACGATGGGCAAGGTGGCCCGGCGCGAGCTGGCCCTTCGCGGACTCACGCGTCTCGAGCAGGTCGACCGCGCCTCCGTGGAGCAGCTGCTCGCGATCCACGGTGTCGGCCCGAAAGCTATCCGCATCTTCCGCGAGCACCTCGGACCGGAAGGCCGCGACCTGGCGCCCTGACCGAGCGCTAGCGTGAAGACATGAGTGACGAGCATCCGACCATCGACGATTCCGAACTCGGCGTGCTCGCCCGCGCGACCACGGAGCTGACCGACGGGAGCGTCCTCACCCACGACTGGTACGGTCGCACGATCATCGTTGACGGCGACGAGGTCGAACTCATGATCGAGGGCACGAATCCGCGCGACATCACCCCGCTCCTCCCTCGGGTACGGGAGACGATCGCTCGGCTCGCCTCACTGCGGCGCATCGCCTCGGATGCCGTGGTCACGACGTTCAGCAACGGCGAGCCCGAACCTCACGAGCTGGATGAGGCAGCATCCGATCTCTCCCTCGAGACGATCGAGGCTGCAGCGGACGGAACGATCATCCTGCATCTGATCGATGAATGCGGAGACCATTTCCCTGAGGGCTACTGGCCCGCCGTGCATCTCGGCGCAGGTGACCATGTCGAGCAGGTCACCGTCGAGTCCTGATCCGGCGGGATCGGTCGGCCCCCGACCATACGATGGGGAGATGCAGCGCCGCACACTCCCTCCGTCGATCGCGTGGATGTTCGCGCCCTACATCGCGGTCTCGATCCTGCACTGCGCGCTTCTGGTCATCGACAGCTCGGTGGCTGACACCACCAAGCTGCTCCTGATCCCCCTGCTGGCCATCCCCGTGCTGCTGTCCGCCCCACGCCTGACCCCTCGCTCGGCAGTGAGCCTCCTCCTGGCCGCGCTGCTGTTCTCGTGGCTCGGAGACAGCGTCGGAGCACTCTTCCCCATGACCCCCGAGCTGCCGCTCATGCTGCTCTTCTTCGGTATCGCGCATCTGGCATACATCTTGTTGTTCGTCCGCCATCTGGCGAAGCGACGGATGCCGTGGTGGGCGCTGGTGTACGTGGCCTGGTGGGTCGGGATGCTCGTCGTCCTCGGACCGCACACCGGCGGCCTGCTGATCGCCGTCGCCGTCTATGGACTCGTTCTCGCTGGGACGGCCGCCTTCTCGGCTCGATGCCACCCGCTCGCCGCGGTGGGAGGCGCGTTTTTCCTGGCCAGCGACTCGATCCTCGCCTGCCGGCTGTTCCTGCCCGACGGCCTGCCAGCCTGGAGCGACCCTGCGGTCATGCTCACCTACACCCTCGGCCAGGGGCTCATCGTCGCCGGCGCACTCGCCACTCTGCAGAGAAGGAGCTCGTGATGGTGGACGCTGCGAGGGTCGACAGCTGGCTCTGGGCCATCCGCGTCTACAAGACCCGGTCGGCCGCGACGACTGCATGCCGCGCGGGGCATGTGCGCGTCAATGGGGAGAAGGTGAAGGCTGCGCAGACGATTCGACTCGGAGATGAAGTGCGCATCCGGATCTCCGGTTTCGACCGGATCCTCGGGGTCCGCCAGATCCTCGTGAAGCGCGTCGGTGCTCCCGTGGCGGCTCTGGCGTATGAGGATCGCACACCCGAACGCGAGCCTCAGGCAGCACTCGGCCTCCGCGATCGAGGTGCGGGCCGGCCCACGAAACGGGAGCGACGCGACATCGACAAACTGCGCGGACGGGACGAGTTCTTCCTCGACTAGTATGCTGCCATATTCGAACATCTGTTCTAGTCTGGGGGTATGGCTCAGCAGGAGACGGATCTCGACCTCGATCTTGAGGAACGCCGTCGTGTGCTGGACGCGTGGGTGGAGAATCGGCGGCAGGTCGCGGTCTTGGAGGCTGAAGCATGCGAGCTGCTGGTCGAACAGATCGCGTTTCATGACGCGGATGTCGCCGAGAGCCCGTTTCATCGGGAGGCGATCTACCGGTCGATGGTCGCGGAGTTCTCTGCCGCTGGCCGGGTCCCGAAGGGGTCGATGGAGTTCGCGTTCACCGATGCCCGCACCCTGAGCTGCGAGCTTCCCACGGTGCGGGCGGCGTTCGCGGTGGGGCGGGTGAGTGTGGGGCATGTGCGGCAGATCGCCCGGGCGAGTGCGATCGTGGCCGAGGCGATCCGCAACAAGAAGGTGGATGCCGACGTGCTGGGCCTGTATGAGGCGGCGGTGCTGGTCTTCGCGGAGCGGGAGACGGCGGCGCGGACGGGTGCGCATGCGAAGCAGGTTGCCGCCGCCCTCGTCGGGGAGACCGTGGTGGAGCGGCACCAGCGGGCGGCCGGGGAGCGGTGCGTGAAGGTCCGCTCCGTCGGCGACGGCCTCGCGTTGCTGTCCGCGGTTCTTCCGGAATGGGCCGCGGTCGCGATCAAAGACCGCCTCGACCAGATGGCCCGCCAGGTGATGAACACCCGTGACGGCCGGGACCCGTCTCTGGCCGCGTGGGCGTTCACTGATGACACCGACACGATCACCGCCGCCGACATCGCCCCCGACGACCCGGCGTTCGACCTGTTCGCGGGCCTCTTCGACGACGAAGTAATCGACGGGCATGACGTGATCCACAGCGGTGGCACGTTTACTGTGGACCCCGACGCGAACGTCCAGCACCTCCCCGCCGACACTCGCACGTGGGATCAGGTCCGGGCTGACCTGTTCACCGACCTGCTGCTCACCGCCGACCCCAGCGCCGCGCAAGGGTCCGGGCTGGACAACATCCACGGCCGCATCCAGGTCACCGTGCCCGGGAGCACCCTCACCGGCGCCGACAACCGTCCCGCATTCCTCGACGGGCACGGGCCCCTGCATCCCGACATCGCCCGCGCTCTCGCGGGTCGGAACACCGGCTGGTCACGCCTGTTCCTGGGCCCCGACGGCATGGTCACCGAAACCGACACCTACACCCCGACCGCGCAGATGCGCCGGTTCCTCCGCGCCCGCGACCAACACTGCCGATTCCCCGGATGCCGAACCCCCGTCCACCGGTGCGACATCGACCACACCCACGACCACGCCAAAGGCGGCCCAACCCGGCTGAACAACCTCGCCCACCTCTGCCGCACCCACCACACCCTCAAACACCCCGACATCCCCAACAAACACCGCTGGACCGCCCGACGACAACGCGACGGCACCCTCACCTGGCACAGCCCCCTCGGACGCGAATACCAGGACTGCGTGCCACCCCGCGTCATGTTCACCTGACATGAGGGGCGTCAGTCCGATGGAGCTATCTCCCCGCGCGGTCCGCCTGGGCCAGAAGGTCCACAAGCCAGCCCGCCGAGCGGACCTGCGAGGCCCCCGCACGCTCGACCCGCTCGCGGAGCGCACGGTCGCTGGTCACCGCCAGCACCGTCTCCCCCGTCGCGACCCGACGCTCGACCTCGGCGACGATCGCATCATCGCCCGAAGCCTCGGCGTTCACGACAACCACAGACCCGGCATCCAATCCAGAAGAGATTCCGCGCGCTTGGCCCTCGAGCACCAACGACACCGCGGGGAACCACAGGTGCCCCTCCAGCCCGAGATCCCGCGCCGGAACGGCGAGACCTTCCAGACGCGCACGCAGACGCGAAGCCGCGCCGGCGCGGTCCTTCCACCATCCGTTCGGCACGGAGCCGACGACGTTCGCACCGTCGACCACCACCACAGGACGAACCTCGAGCAGGGCACGCAGCGCCGGCCACGCCGCCCCGAACCCTGGGTGCAGAGGTCGGGACCCGACCTCGTCCATCGGCACCCACTCGAGAGCCACACTCTCGGGATCGCTGATCACCGGGTCGAACGGCACCTGCACGTCAGCGATGACCGTGGTGTACATCCAGATCTCCAGATCGAGCACACTGGTGAATCGCGGGCGAACGGCGCCGTTCGGCACTCCCGCTTCCTCCTGCGCCTCGCGAATGGCGCCAACCATGGCCGATTCCCCCTCGTGCAGCGCCCCACCGGGCAGACCCCAGGTCCCGCCGAAATGGCTCCACGACACCCGATGCTGCAGCAGGATGCCGCGTGCGGGGTCGAACGCGAGAAGACCGGCCGCGCCGAAGCGCCCCCAGTACTTCTCCCCCGTCTCTGCGACCACCCAGGCATCACCCGGATCCCGCGGCCCGTCGGGACGACGCGGTTCACCGCTGGCAGGGGGTACGACAGTCACCCCTTCAGCCTTTCACAGCATCCGGATATCGGCATCACAGACCGCAACAGGCGGAACAGTTCAGCGCTGACGCTTCTCGCGCACGCGCATGTTGATCACGATCGGGGTTCCCTCGAACGAATACAGCTCGCGCAGGCGCCGCTGGATGAACCGGCGGTAGCCCGGGTCGAGGAATCCGGTGGTGAACAGCACGAACGTCGGCGGACGCGTGGTCGCCTGCGTGCCGAACAGGATGCGCGGCTGCTTGCCACCGCGCAGCGGGTGCGGATGCTCGGCGACGAGCTCGGCGAGGAAGGCGTTGAACTTGCCGGTCGGAATACGGCGATCCCAGTTCTCCAGCGCCGTCTCCAGCGCCGGGACGAGCTTGTCGAGGTGGCGACCGGTCTTCGCCGAGATGTTCACGCGCGGGGCCCACGCGACGTGCGCCAGATCCTGCTCGATCTCACGCTCGAGGTAACGGCGACGGTCCTGGTTCTCCAGGTCGTCGTCGTTCAGGCGGTCCCACTTGTTGAACGCGAGCACGAGTGCCCGGCCGGACTCCAGCACCAGGTCGATGATGCGCACGTCCTGCTCGCTGATCGTCTCCGAGACGTCGAGCACGACGACAGCGACTTCCGCCTTCTCCAGCGCCGCGGACGTGCGAAGGGACGCATAGAAGTCCGCGCCCTGCGCCATGTGCACGCGGCGACGGATGCCGGCCGTGTCGACCAGCCGCCACATCTTGCCGCCCAGCTCGACGACCTCGTCCACCGGGTCGCGGGTGGTGCCGGCGAGTTCGTTGACCACGACACGCTCTTCACCGGCCGCCTTGTTCAGCAACGACGACTTTCCGACGTTCGGACGGCCGAGGATGGCGACACGACGGGGTCCGCCGATCTCCTGCTTCGCGACGGCCGAGATCTCGGGGAGCTTCTTCAGCACCGCGTCGAGCAAGTCGGCGACGCCGCGACCGTGGATGGCCGACACCGGGTACGGCTCACCGAGGCCGAGGCTCCACAGGGCCGCAGCCTCCGGCTCCTGCCGCGTGTCGTCGATCTTGTTCGCGACGAGGAACACCGGCTTGCCGCTCTTGCGCAGCAGCTTCACGACGTGCTCGTCGGTCGACGTGGCGCCGACCATCGCATCCACCACGAACAGCACCATGTCGGCGAGGTCGATGGCGATCTCCGCCTGCATCGCGACCGAGCGGTCGATGCCGCGTGCGTCGGGCTCCCACCCGCCCGTGTCGACGATCGAGAAGCGGCGGTCCGCCCACTCCGCCTTGTAGGTCACGCGGTCGCGGGTCACGCCCGGGGTGTCCTCCACGACGGCCTCGCGGCGGCCGAGGATACGGTTCACGAGCGCGGACTTGCCCACGTTCGGCCGACCGACGATCGCGACGACCGGCAGCGCGGGGCTGAACATGATCCCGTCTTCGCCCACGGTGATGCCCGCGAGAAGGGCAGCATCCTCGTCGTCGAGTTCGTAGTCCGCCAGACCCGCGCGGAGCGTCTCGGCGCGCTGCTCGGCGAGCTCCTCGTCGAGCAGCTCCATCTTCTCGGCGAGCTGGTCGGGGCCGCCTTCGTATTCGTCGTCAGCCACTGTGTGCTCCTCGGTGTTGCTCGATCACCGAGAGAACGGCGTCGATGGTCTGGGAAAAATCTAGGTCCGTCGAATCGACGACCTCGACGCCGTCTGCGGCGTTCAGGAAGTCGACGACGGCGCTGTCGGAGGCGTCGCGCTTGTGCAGCGCCGCAGCGACGGCATCCGCATTCTCGCCGGCGAGTTCGCCGGCACGTCGGGCGGCCCGCACCTCGGGCGCGGCGGTCAGCAGGATCCGCACGGGCGCGTCGGGCGCGACCACGGTCGTGATGTCGCGGCCCTCGACCACCACCGCCGGGTACGCGGCGTCGGAGACGAGAGCACGGAAGAGCTCATTCACCTGGGCGCGCACTTCGGCGACCCTGGCGACGCCGCTCACGGCGCCGGAGACCCGCGGATCGCGGATCGCCTCGGTGACCTCGACGTCGCCGACGCGCACCGTGCGGTCGTCGGGATCGAGACCGAGCACGACCGGGAAGTGGGATGCCGCGGCGAGAACCGCGTCGGAATCAGACGTGTCCGCGCCCCGATCGAGCACGTACCAGGCGAGCGCTCGATAAGCGGAACCCGTGTCGAGGTAGCCGAAGCCGAGCCGCCGGGCCACGGCCTTCGACACGCTCGACTTGCCGGATCCGGCGGGACCGTCGATCGCGATGAACTTGGTGGCGTCCGTGAAGGAGAGGGAGGTGTCAGTCATTGGTGTTCCCTGCAATCCGCCATCCGCGTTCCTGTAGACCCGTGATCGCTCCGTGCAGCGCCGCCGGCTCGACGCTGATCTCCGCCAGGCCGAACTGTGCGCCCGGCGAGTGCTCGAGGCGCAGGTCTTCGACGTTGACGCCCAGCTCGCCGAGCTCGCCGAACAAGCGGCCGAGCTGACCCGGAGTGTCGTCGATCATCACGATGAGCGATTCGAACCGTCGGTTCTGGCCGTGCTTGCCGGGAAGGCGGTCGACACCGTCGTTACCCTGACGGATCGTCTCCGCGACCACCCGTCGGGCGCCGGGCGCTCCGGGCTGGCGGAGGGCATCGGAGATCTCGCCGAGATCCGCGGCCAACGCATCGAGGATCTCCACGACAGGTCCGGCGTTCGCGCCGAGGATCTGCACCCAGAGCTCGGGAGCGGATGCCGCGATGCGCGTCGTGTCGCGGACTCCCTGACCAGCGAGGCGCAGCGCACCCTCCTCGGCGCCGGCGAGCCGCGCGGCGAGGAGACTCGCGACGACCTGCGGCACATGCGAGGTGAGCGCGACCGAGCGGTCGTGCTCCTCGGGAGTCATCTCGAGCGGCATCGCACCCACGTCGAGCGCGAGCGCTTCGACGAGGGCGAGGTCCGCAGCCTTGGTCTCCTCGTCGCGGCAGACGACCCACGGGCGGCCGATGAACAGGTCGGCGCGCGCCGAGATCGCTCCGCCGCGCTCGCGACCGGCCAGCGGATGCGAGCCGATGTAGCGCGTGAGGTCGACGCCACGAGCCTGCAGCGTGCGGAACGGCTCGAGCTTGACGCTCGCGACATCGGTCACAACGGCATCCGGGTATCGCGCGAGCTCGGACTGGATCACGTCGGCGGTCACATCCGGCGGCACGGCGACGACGATCAGGCTCGGCGCGTCGTCATCGGCGCCCAGGCGACCGGCGCCGTAATCGACCGCGAGGCGCAACTGAGCGGGTGACGCGTCGGTCAGGACGACGTCGATGCCCTTCGCGCGGAGGGCGTGGCCGACACTCGCACCGAGCAACCCGGCGCCGACGATGCGGACGGTGCCGGAGAGGCGAGGCGCGACGGCACCGGCCTTCCGCACCGTGGGCGCACTCGTCGTGTCGGTCACTCGTTCTCCTGCTGCTCACCTGACGCCGCGACGGCGTCGGAATCCTGGCGCGACAGAGTCAAGAGCGCACCGAGTTCGATTTTACTCAGTTCCCGCGTCTTCCCTGCCGGGAGCGTTCCCAGGTGCAGCGGCCCGAACTGCCGCCGGACGAGTTCGGTGACCGGGTGGCCGACAGCCGCCAGCATCCGGCGGACGATTCGGTTGCGCCCGGAGTGCAGCGTCAGCTCCACCAGGCTCGATCCGCGGGACGTGTCCAGGAGCCGGGCCTTGTCGGCGGCGATCGGCCCGTCCTCGAGCTCGATGCCCTTCGTGAGCTTCGAGATCGTCTGAGCCAGCATTGTCCCCTCGACCTTCGCGATGTACACCTTGGTGACACCGAACGACGGGTGCGCCAGCACGTGTGCCAGCTCGCCGTCGTTCGTGAGGATCAGCAGCCCGCTCGTCTCGGCGTCGAGGCGTCCGACGTTGTACAGCCGCTCCTCGTAGTCGGCGGTGTACTGACGGAGGTCGGGACGACCGTTCTCGTCCTTCATGCTGCTGACGACGCCGGTGGGCTTGTTGAGCATCACATAGCGCTTGGACACGTCGAGCTGCACGGCGGTGCCGTCGACGTCGACCAGGTCGTGCTCCGGGTCGATCCGGCGGCCGAGCTCCTCGACCACCACGCCGTTGACGCGGATGCGTCCCTCGGTGATGTAGTTCTCGACGACGCGGCGCGATGCCACTCCCGCGGCGGCGAGCACCTTCTGCAGGCGAACGCCCTCGGGCGCTCCTTCGCTGGAAAAACCGCTCATCGGATGGTCCCTTCGTCGAAGCCGTCTGCGCCGTCGTCGAGCAGCGGCGAGATCGGGGGCAGCTCGTCGAGCGAGTTGATGCCCAGGTGCTGCAGGAGTGCGTCTGAGGTGCCGTAGTTGATCGCGCCGGTCTCGGAGTCGGCGAACAGCTCGGTGATCAGGCCGCGCGCGAGCAGCGTGCGCACCACCGAGTCGACGTTCACCGCGCGGATGGAGGCGACCTGACTGCGGGTGACCGGCTGCTTGTAGGCGATCACGGCGAGAGTCTCGAGTGCGGCCTGCGACAGTCGTGCGGGTGCCTGCCCGCCGAGGAACTCGGCCACGAGGTCGTCGTGGTCCTCCCGCACGTACAGCCGCCACCCGCCACCCACCTCGCGCAGCTCGAAGCCCCGACGCGGGCCGTGCCCTCGCCCGTCGTAGTCGTCGACGAGCGTCTCGAGGGTCTGACGCACGGCGGGCACCGGCGATCCGACGGCGGCGGCCAACGCGACCAGGCCGATCGGCTCGTCCACGATCAGCAGGATCGCTTCGACGCGCTCAGAGAGCGGGGAGTCGCGTACGGCCTCCTCGATCGCGGAACCGGTCAAAGAGTCATCGGTCATAATCGGCTCCCAGGGTCGCCAGAGTCTCGTCCGACCAGGTGTCGGCTGCCCAGCGCAGCGTGAGCTCGCCGAGCGGTTCCAGTTGTTCGAAGGACAGCGCGGCGTGACGATACAGCTCCAAGACGGAGATGAAGCGTGCGACGACGATGCCCGGCTCGGTGACGCCCGAGACGAGTTCGCGGAAGCTCACGGACTCTGTGCCACGGAGCAGGGTCACCACGATCGCCGCTTGTTCACGGATGCTGATGAGCGGGGCATGCAGATGGTCGAGGCCCACATGCGGGATCTCCTTCGGCGCGAAAGCGAGAAGGGCGAGGGCGGCGAAGTCGTCGACGGTGAGCGACCAGACGAGCTCCGGCGTCTGGCGACGGTGCTTCTCGTCGAGACGCACGGCGCGGACGTGCCGACGATCCTCTCGCTGCAGGCAGCGCGCGAACCAGGCGGAGACCTCCTTGAACGCCCGGTACTGCAGCAGTCGCGCGAAGAGCAGATCCCGCGCCTCGAGCAGCGCCACCGCCTCGGCGTCGACCAGTTCGCCCTGGGGCAGCAGACCCGCGACCTTCATGTCGAGCAGGGTCGCCGCGACCACCAGGAACTGGGAGGCCTGATCGAGCTCCTCATCGTCGTCGAGGTGGCTCAAGTAAGCGATGAACTCGTTGGTGACCGCGCTCAGCGAGACCTCGGTGATGTCCATCTCGTGTTTCGAGATGAGGTTCAGCAACAGGTCGAACGGACCATCGAAGTTCGAGAGGGAGACGCGGAACCCCGTACTGTCATCGACGCCTTCGGCAGGCTCGGACTCGCCTTCGACCGGATCGGACTCAGGCGACAGCGCCACGGGCGACCAGCTCCCGCGCCAGCCGCAGGTAGGCCTGGGCGGCGGCGTGCTCTGGGGCGAACTCGGTGATGGGCACGCCGGAGACCGACGCGTCCGGGAACTTCACGGTGCGGCCGATCACGGTCTCGAGCACGTCGTCGCCGAACGTCTCGACCACGCGCTCGAGCACCTCTCGCGAGTGCAGGGTGCGCGAGTCGTACATCGTCGCCAGCAGACCGTCCATCGTGATCGACGGGTTCAGCCGGTCGCGGACCTTGTCGATCGTCTCGATCAGCAGCGCCACTCCACGCAGCGCGAAGAACTCGCACTCGAGCGGGATGATCACGCCGTGCGCGGCAGTCAGGGCGTTGACCGTGAGCAGACCGAGCGACGGCTGGCAGTCGATGAGGATGACGTCGTACTCCCCCGCGACCTGTCGGAGAACCCTGGCGAGGATCGTCTCGCGCGCGACCTCGTTCACGAGGTGCACCTCGGCCGCCGAGAGGTCGATGTTCGCGGGCATCACGTCGAGACCTTCGACACCCGAGGCGACGATCGCGTCATGCGCATCGCGCTTCGTGTCGAGCAACAGATCGTAGACCGTGGGCACATCGTGCGTCTGGATGCCGAGACCGGCGGAGAGCGCTCCCTGCGGATCGAAGTCGACGGCGAGCACCTTGCGACCGTACTCGGCGAGAGCCGCAGCGAGATTGATGGTGGTGGTCGTCTTTCCGACGCCGCCCTTCTGATTGCAGAGCGCGATGATGCGGGCAGGGCCGTGGGACTTCAGCGGGGCAGGGGTCGCGAACCCGTGATACGGACGGCCGGTGGGTCCCAAGGGGGTCTCATCGGCCTTCTCTGCCTTCGCCCTGGACTTCGCCGCTTTCTCAGCCACCGGTTCTCCTGCTCCTTCGTGCTTGGTCGATTCTAGCGGCCGACCCCTTGCCCGGCTTCCCGGCACGCGCGACCGCCGTCGATCCGGAGATGACGCAGCATCCGAGCTCTCACCCGCCGCGCAGCGCCTCAACGGGTTCGATGCTCGCTGCGCGACGGGCCGGATACCAGCCCGATGCCCATCCGACCGCGGCGCCGAGAAGGGCTCCGCCGATCGCGACGAGCGGATCTGTCTCGGGCGCCCAACCCTGCATCACCGCCACGAGGATCACCGCTGCGACGCCGACGGCTGACCCGACGATTCCGCCGATGAATCCGATCACGATGGACTCCACCATGAACTGTCTGCCGATCTGCCGTCGCGTGGCGCCCAGTGCGCGGCGAAGCCCGATCTCCCCGATGCGTTCCATCACCGAGAGGAACGTCACATTCGCGATGCCGAGACCGCCGGCGAGAAGCGCGATCACTCCCAGGATCAGGAAGACGACGTTGACATCCGACTGCACGCTCTCACTCAAGTCCGACGAGGACGACGGCGCGTTGGCCTCGAGCGACTCGGGGGCGTCCGGCTGAAGCGCGACGACCGCCTGATCAGCGACCAGCGGACCTGCTCCGACGGAGATGCGGATGGCGAGTTCCGACGGCGCGGCGAGACCGAAGTCGGCACGTCCCGCCGCCTGCGGAATGATCACCGCGTCCTGGAGCTCCGAGCGCGTGTCTGTGCTGTCCATGATGCCGATCACCGAATAGGCGACGCCCGCGATGAACACGGATGGCTGCGAATCGACCCGGTTGACGCCCATGTTCTGCGCTGCCCGCTGACCGAGCACCGCGACGCGGTCGGTGCGCGCCTCATGCCCCTGATCGAAGAACCGCCCCGTCATGACCGTTCCTTCGATGGCCTCCAGCACGTCGGCCGTCGCCGCGAAGAGTCGGGGCGATGCGACGATCGGCGCCGAGGGGTCGTTGACGGGAACCGTGGTGATCGTCTCGCCCTCCGCCAGCTCGAGCTCGCTCAGGAGCGCGGCGCTCTCGACGCCGACCAGCATCCTGACCCGCGCCGGAGAATCCCAGGGAAGACGGCCGGCGGCCACGGTCGTGTTCTCCTGTCCTGTCTTCGCCTTCGCCGGGGTGACGACGACCTGGGTCGCGGCGACGCCGTCGAACTGACGGGCGATCTGCGCCGCCGCCGTCTGAGCGAAGCCCAGAGTGGCGACCAGGGACGCTATCCCGAGGACGGTACCGAGGATGGTCATGACGAGCCTCGCCGGGCGCGAGCCGATGTCTGCGGTCGCCTCCGCCACCAGGTCCTGGAACGTGAAGCGATCGCCGCGGGCGACGGTAGGGAACAGAGCCGACGGGCCCTCCCCGACCGGATCGGTCACAGCTCGCTCAATCTGCCGTCGGCGATGTGAATGCGACGTCGCGCCCGCCGGGCGACGGCGTCGTCGTGCGTGATGACGATCAGCGTGAGCCCCTCGGCATTCAGGCTCTCGAACAGCTCCATCACCTCGCCCGACGTGCGCTGGTCGAGGTTTCCCGTCGGCTCATCCGCGAGAAGGAGCCTCGGACCGCTGACGACGGCACGTGCGACCGCGACCCTCTGCCGTTCGCCGCCCGACAGAGAGCTCGGGAAGAAGTCCACCCGATGGCCCAGACCGACCCGTTCCAACACCTCACGGGCTCGTGACTCCCGCTCCGGTCGGGGCACCCCGCTGTAGAGCATGGGCAGGAGCACGTTGTCGAGCACCGTTCTGCGCGACAGCAGGTGGAAGGACTGGAAGACGAAGCCGATGAATCGAGCCCGAACGGCTGAGCGCTCGTCGTCGGTCAGGTCACCGGTGCGGGCGCCGGCCAGGCGGTATTCTCCGACGGTCGGCCGGTCCAGCAGACCGAGGAGATTGAGCATGGTGGATTTCCCGGAGCCACTCGGTCCCACGATCGAGAGGTAGTCCCCCGCGGCGACGACCAGGGTGGCCGCCTTCAACGCCTGCACCTCCGGGGAGCCGGGGAAGGAGCGTGTGACGTCTTGCAGCTCGACGAGCGGCATCCCCGGCGTCATCGTCCCACCACGACGAGGTCGCCCTCCCCGAGCTTCCCCTCTTTCGGAGTGATCTCGACGGCCCCCTTGGCGGCCAGCCCCGTCTCGACGACGACAACACGAGTCTCCGCGTCTTCTCCGTCACGCGGGTCCGAGTCCACGACCTCGACCCGGGACTCACCGCCGGGTCCGGCGGTGAGCGCGGCCAACGGCACTGAGAGGACGTCGCCCTCGGTCGCACCGACCTTGATCTTCGCGCGGACATTGCTCCCCTGCAGCTGCGCGATCTGCTCCGGCGTGAGCGGATCCGGCGCGAGCAGCACCTCCCAGCGCGACTTCTTCTCTTTCCCGGGCTTCAGTTCGGAGACCACGGCTCGATGCTCGCCGCCGTCCGGGAGATCGAAGCTGGCCTCGGCTCCGGCTTCGAGAAGGCGGGCGTCCGCCTCCGCGGCAGCGCCGGTGAGCCGCACCGTCGCGCCCGATACCGTCATCGCCGGTCCCTCCAGTACCGCACCGCGTTTGACGGTGGTGGCGTCGACGCGTCGGGGCAACTCGGTGAGGTACAGGACCTCACTGGCGGGAAGATGCGGGAGCGTCTTCTGGCGCGCCTCGGCGAGCGCGTCATTCGCCGACGAAAGCTGCGCTCGCGCCGCATCCAGCGTGGACCGTTCCGACGCGGTGTTCTTCGCCGCGTGCAGCTGCTCCCGCTCCAACGTCGCCGTCTGCAGGTCCCACTCCGCCTGCTGGACCCCCGCGCCCGCCGCACGTGCGTCAGTGAGCGCCGTCTCGGCCGCTGCCACCTTCACGTCCGCCTGCCAGCTCTCCACCTTGCTCGGCCCGGCCCCGGCCGCGTCGACGGCCTGCTGGGCCGCCGCCACCTCCTTCTGCGCTGCACGCACCCCCTCCTCCGCGCCGCGCAGTGCCTCCGCCGCGCCCTCGTCAGAAGGCGGCAGGGGATACCCCACCTGCGCGTAGAGTGCACCCACGGCGTTCGCCGTCGCTTCGTCGAACACGTTCGACGCCGCGTCTCCCACGTCGAGGCCGATGCTCACGAGGGCCTGCTTGAGCTGGAGCACGTCGGGACCTGCGACTCCGATGCGCAGTGTCCGGTAGGCGGGAAGTTCGCCCGGAAGCACGATCACCGGTCGACCGACCACCTCCAGCGCGATAGAGAGCGCGCTGAGAGTCGCGCCGACCTCGGGTACCTGCCCGGTGACGACCGCACGCCCGGACACCGCTGAGGTGTCCACCTTCACCTCGACGGCATCCGCATATCCCACGTCGGCGCGCACAGTCACATCGTTGCTCAGCGGACCGAACTCGACCGGCACCGTCACGAGTCCGGCATCCGGAGCTTCGCCGTCGGATGCCGGAGCCAGGAGGAAGCGCCCGACCACAAGACCCGCCACCAGGCAGACGATCGCGGTCAGCGCGACGATCCACAGGGCGCGGTTGCCGCGCACGACGCGACCCCATCCGCTCACGCGCCCATGCTGCGCCGGTTCCTCCGACGTCTCGCCGTCTACTCCGGCCTCTGGGAGCAGTTCCTCCGTCGGCGCCTCGTCCTCTCGCATGTCACTCGCTCTGCTCAGCGGCGGCCTTGAAGGCCTCGAGTTCGGCCTTGTTGTCGGCGATGAACTCCTCCTCCATGGCGAACTGGATCTTCAGCGACTTCTCCTTGAAATCCGTCTTCTCGCGGCACTCGAGATCCACGAGCGCGAGCTCGATCTCCCGCTCGCCCAAGGCCTTCATCTCGGGAGAGTCGGTGGCATCTTCGCCGGTCGGCGGGCTCTCGTCATCGGTGGCCGATTCCGCGCCTTCAGCATCGCCCGATTCCTCCGGCGATGCCGCTTCCATGAGCGTGGTCTGTTCGTCGATGATCGACTGCATGGCATCGCCCTGTGCCGTGAATCCGGGCTCTCCCGCGTCGGACATGCACGCGACCCACTCCGCGTTCAGTTCCACCATCTCCGGCGAATCCTGCGACTCCGACCAGAGTTCCTGCATCTTCGTCATGAGGCTGGTGAATTCCTCGCCCTGCCACGGATCCTCGCCCTGGACCTCGTGCTGCGCCCTTCCCTGGCACCCGCTCGTCTTCCAGTCGTACTCATACGTCTCCGCGTCGACGGCGTCCTCGTCGGGGGCGGGCCCGTACAGAACCTCGTAGTACGCGGCTTCCTCGGATTGGGATAGAGACTCGACGTACTTCTCGTTCGGGTCGGTGGGAGCATCATCCTCGGTGCCCTCGGTGAACGGACTCACCACCATGCCGTAGCCGAACTTCTCGACCCATTCCCGCTTGTCCGGTTCCCACACCGCGTCAGCATCGCTCATCGCTGCTGACCCGTCCTCGTTGGCGGGCGTGTATTCGAAACCCTCGTCGGCCATGCACTCTGCGACGACCTTCTCCACCTTGCGCTGCGTCTCAGCGAACTGCTTCTGCTGTTCCTCAGGAGAGAGGTCGCCACCCCAGGCCGCCTCGAGATACTTGCCCAGCGGGGAGTCCTCGTAGTCGAGTTCGGCGTCCGACGTCGCGGCGGAGCAGCCGGCGAGCGCGAGGATGAGGACGGATGCTGCCGCAGCGGCGAGTGGGACCGGAAGACGCATGAGACTCCTTCAGCGTGGCGGATGAGCACCGGAGACCGGCGCAAGAATCAACCACGCTAGAGAAGGGACGAGTTCGGAGCATCCTCCTCCGGTACGACATCAAGAGACGTTGGTACGACTTCTCAGCGAGCGCGAGGATGCGAGGTCGCGTAGATGTCGCGCAGCGTGTCCACGGACACATGGGTGTAGATCTGCGTCGTCGCGACGGACGCATGCCCCAGCAGCTCCTGAACGACTCGCACATCGGCCCCGCCCTGCAGCAGGTGGGTCGCGAAGGAGTGTCGGAGGGTATGCGGCGATACGTCGCTGGTGATCTTCGCGCCCTCCGCAGCGGCACGGATGATGAGCCACGTGCTCTGCCGGGACAGCGGCGCCCCCCTGGCTCCGAGAAACAGCCGAGAGGAGGCACGCCCCTTCGAGGCCAGCCCCGGTCGAACCCTCGTCAGATAGGCGTCGACCGCCTCCCGCGCGAATGACCCGATCGGGACAATGCGCTCCTTCGATCCCTTGCCGCGCAACCTCAGCACATCCCCGTGCGCGAGGTCATCGACATCGAGCCCGATCGCCTCTGACACGCGCGCACCGGTCGCGTAGAGCAGTTCGAGCAGCGCTCGGTCGCGGATGCCGAGCGGCTCATCCGGCGCCGGGGCGGCGAGCAGGCGCTCCACCTGATCGATCGTCAAGGCCTTCGGCAATCGGCGCGGTGCCTTCGGCGGACGCAGGCGCCCGCTCGGGTCGTCCGCCTCGATCCCTTCCCTCACGAGGAAGCGGTGCCATCCGCGGACCGACGACTGCAAGCGCGCGAGACTCGACGACGCCGGCGGGGGTTGCGCCGACGATCGCTCTGCTATGAAGCGCCCGACGAGCGCGGGGGTGATGTCAGCGGTGTCGGCGATCTCCTGCGCCGCCAGCCACTCCAGATATCCCCCGAGGTCACGCCGATACGCTGCGGACGTGTGCGCGCTGAGGCCTCTTTCGACCGTGACGTGTCTCAGGTACAGATCGAAGGCGCGCGCGAGCAGCATCCTCAGGACCGATCGCGCAGCCTCAGCGTGGCCGCGAGCACTCCGATCGACAGGATGCCGTTGCGCATTCGCCCGGCGAGCACCGCCTCGACCGCGTCGGCGAGCGGCACCCATTCGATGAGGATGTCCGCTTCCTCGTCTTCGCGGGTGTGCGCCGACTCGGCAGCCGAGATCTCCGTGGCGAGGAAGATATGGATCATCTCGTCATTGCCGCCCGGCGTGGTCCACGAAGAGACGAGCGGCTCCCACTTCGCGGCGACGAGGTCGGCCTCTTCGGCGAGTTCGCGTTTCGCCGCTGCCAGCGGCTCCTCGCCCTCCAGGTCGAGAAGGCCGGCCGGCAGCTCCCAGTCGCGGTGACGGATCGGATGCCGGTACTGCTGGATCAGCAGGACGCGGTCGTCGTCGTCGAGCGCGAGGATCGCGACGGCACCCGTGTGCTCGACGTACTGCCGCCGGATCTCTCCGGCGCCGTACCGCACACGGTCGTCGCGGACGTTCCAGACGGCGCCCTCATACACGAGATCGCTCTGCACGACCTCCGGTTCGAACGGCTCGTCGCGCAGGAGCTCGGGCGACTCACTCATCGGCGGTGACGTCAAACAGCTCGCTGGCGCGGTGCCGGTCGATCGCGGCGCCGACGAGTCCGCGGAACAGCGGGTGCGGGTCGGTGGGCCGCGAACGCAGCTCGGGGTGTGCCTGCGTGGCGATGTAGTACGGGTGCACGTCGCGCGGGAGCTCGACGTACTCGACGAGGTCGAGCTCCGGGTTCAGACCGGAGAACACCAGGCCCGCGTCGGAGAGCCGGTCGCGGTAGGCGTTGTTGACCTCGTAGCGGTGGCGGTGTCGCTCCGATGCCTCGGGCGTGCCGTACAGCTCGCGCGCGAGGGATCCCTCCGCCAGCGCAGCCTGGTAGAGACCGAGGCGCATCGTGCCGCCGAGGTCACCACCGTCGAGGATCTCGATCTGCTCGGCCATCGTCGCGATGACCGGCTCGGTGGTCTCCGGATCGAACTCGCTCGACGAGGCACCGTCGATGCCGGCCACGTGACGCGCGTACTCGATCACCATGCACTGGAGGCCCAGGCACAGGCCGAGCGTCGGGATGCCCTGCTCGCGGGCGAACTTCAGCGCGCCGAGCTTGCCCTCGATGCCGCGGATGCCGAAGCCGCCGGGCACGCAGATGCCGTCGAGGTCGGCCAGCTGCTCCTGTGCACCCTCGGGCGTCTCGCACAGGTCGGAGGGGATCCAGCGGATGTTGACCTTGGTCTCCTGGGCGAAGCCGCCCGCCTTGAGCGCCTCGGTCACCGAGAGGTAGGCGTCGGGCAGGTCGATGTACTTGCCGACGAGGCCGATCGTCACCTCGTGCTTGGGGTTGTGCACGGCGTGCAGCACCTTGCTCCAGCGCGTCCAGTCGACCTCTTCGGCCGCCTTCTCGGCGAGGCCGAGGCGGCGCACGATGAAAGAGTCGAGATCCTGGTCGTTCAGTGTCGACGGGATGTCATAGATGCTCGGCAGGTCGACCGTGTTGATGACGGCTTCGACGTCGACGTCGCACATGAGGGCGATCTTGTTGCGGTTGCTCGCACTCACCGGACGGTCGCTGCGGAGCACCAGCGCGTCGGGCTGGATGCCGACCTGGCGGAGAGCGGCCACCGAGTGCTGCGTGGGCTTGGTCTTCTGTTCGCCGGACGCGCCCATGAACGGCACGAGGGAGACGTGCACGAAGAAGACGCTGTCGCGGCCGAGCTCGTGACGGAGCTGACGTGCGGCCTCGAGGAACGGCTGCGACTCGATGTCGCCGACCGTGCCGCCGACCTCGGTGATGATCACGTCGGGGCGCGGCTCTTCATGTGCCTGCAGGCGCATGCGGCGCTTGATCTCATCGGTGATGTGCGGGATCACCTGAACGGTGTCGCCGAGGTACTCGCCGCGCCGCTCGCGCGCGATGACCTGAGAGTAGATCTGGCCGGTCGTGACGTTGGCCGCCTGCGACAGGTTGATGTCGAGGAAGCGCTCGTAGTGGCCGATGTCGAGATCGGTCTCGGCGCCGTCATCCGTGACGAAGACCTCGCCGTGCTGGAACGGGTTCATCGTGCCCGGATCGACGTTCAGGTACGGGTCGAGCTTCTGCATCACGACGCGGAGTCCCCGAGCCGTCAGGAGGTTGCCCAGGCTGGCCGCCGTGAGGCCCTTACCCAAAGACGAAACGACACCACCTGTCACAAAAATGTGCTTGGTCGTGTCGTTCTTGGGCCCCGCAGAAGAAGAGTTCATCACGGGCTTCGATCCTATCAGGCAGCGGAGGCGCCGAGGCTGAGAAGTTCTCGGGCGTGGGTCAGTGCGGCATCCGAATCGGCGAGTCCCGACAGCAGCCGGGCCATCTCGGCCTCACGCTCGCCACCTTCCAGACGCCGCACGCTGGAGGCCGTGACCGCGCCGTCGTTGGACTTCACGACGGACAGATGGTTGCCCGCGAAGGCGGCGACCTGGGCGAGATGCGTCACGGCGATGACTTGCGACTTCTCTGCGAGCCGGGCGAGTCGCCGGCCCACCTCGATCGCCGCCGCACCGCCGATGCCCGCGTCGACCTCGTCGAACACGAACGTCGGTACCGGGTCGGTTCCGGCGATGACGACCTCGATCGCCAGCATCACGCGGGAGAGCTCTCCCCCGGACGCGCCCTTGCCGACTGGGCGCGGCTCGGCGCCCGGATGCGGCGCGAGCAGGATCGATACGTCGTCGCGTCCGTGGGTGGTCTCGGTGCCCTCGGCCACCGCGACCTCGAGGCGAGCGTCCGGCATCGCGAGGGCGTGCAGCTCTTCGGTGACGGCTGCACCGAGCCGCGCCGCGGCGGCGGTGCGTTCGGCGGTGAGCGCCGTGGCGTGCCCGTCGAGCTCGGCGCGCACGGCGTCGCGCTCGGCGATCAGCCGCTCGATGCGCTCTCCGTCGTCGTCGAGCTCGGCGAGCCGGGCTGAGCCCGTCTTCCAGACATCGAGGGCTTCGTCGAGCGATCCGTGCGCACGGATCAGAGTTCCCAGGGCGGCACGACGCTCCTCGACCGCGGCGAGTTCGTGCGGTCCGGTCTCGTCGAGGTCGGCAAGGTAAGCCGAGAGGAGTCCGGCCACATCGGCGATCCGATAGCCGATGTCGGCAAGGCCCTCCGCGATCTCGGCGAGCTTGGTGTCGGAGACGCGTTCCAGCAGTCTGCGCGCCTCTGCGACGAGGGCAGAGGCATCGGGCTCGCCATCCTCGCTGGACAGCGCGCTGTGCGAGAGCGAGGCCGCGAGTCGAAGCTCCTCGGAGTTGGCGAGACGCTCGGCGCGTTCGCTGAGCTCCTGGTCCTCCCCCGGCTCCGGGGCCGTCGCCTCGATGAGAGCGAGAGCTTCGCGCAGGCGCGACGCCTCTTCGGCTCGACGGTCGCGGTTCTCGGAGATCTCGGTGATCTCAGCATCGAGCGCCCGCCAGCGCGAGAAGGATGCCGCGTAGGCGTAGAGCGCCTTCGCGATGGGGACGCCGCCAAAACGATCGAGCGCGTCGCGCTGTGCGGCCGCGGATCGCAGACGGAGCTGCTCGGACTGACCGTGCACCACGACGAGCTCCTCTGCGAGGGCCGACAGGACGCCCGCCGGGGCGGCACGCCCTCCGACGCTGGCGCGGGAACGGCCCTCGGCACTCAGGGTGCGCGACACATAGAGCTCCGCGCGGGCGTCACCTGCAGGCTCGAGCTCGCCACCGGCATCCGTCACGATGTCGGCGACATCGCCCTTCTCCGGGACGATCCACACGCCGGCGACCGAGGCCTGGGCGGATCCGGCACGGACGGCGCCGGAGTCGGCGCGCTGTCCGAGTAGCAAGCCGAGACCGGTGACGACCATCGTCTTCCCCGCCCCGGTCTCGCCGGTGATGGCCGTGAATCCGGGGCCGAGGGGCAGCACGGCGTCGGCGATGACGCCGAGGCCCTGCATCCGCATCTCCTCGATCATGAGGTCTTCCCCGGCTCCTGGCCGCGCCAGCCTTCAACCGGCAGACGGAACTTGCGCACGAGGCGGTCCGTGAATGCGGTCGGATGCAGGCGCGCCAGACGCACCGGGCGCGACGAGCGTCGTACGATCACGCGCGCCCCGGGCGGGAGATCGTGCGAGCGGCGACCGTCGCACCACAGGATGCCGGAGCCGTCGGTGCGCTCCAGCATCTCGATGGCCACTGCAGCGTCGGGGCTGACCACGAGGGGCTTGGCGAAAAGGGCATGCGCGGACAGCGGGATGACGGCGATCGCCTCGACGCTCGGCCAGATCACCGGGCCTCCGGCAGAGAAGTTGTAGGCGGTCGATCCCGTCGGGGTGGACACGACCATGCCGTCGCAGGCGAAGCTCGACAGCGGTCGGCCGTCGATCTCGAGGACGACCTCGATCATCCGCTCCCGACTGGCCTTCTCGACGGTCGCCTCGTTGAGCGCCCAGGTGTCGTAGACGACCGCGCCGGCGGCATCCTTCACCCGCACGGACAGGGCGAGGCGCTCCTCGACCTCATAGTCGCGGTCGATCACGCGCCTCACGGCGTCGTCCATGTCGTCGCGATCGATCTCGGCGAGGAAGCCGACGTGCCCCATGTTGATCCCGAGAACCGGTGCGCCGATATCGCGGACGAGTTCCGCCGCGCGCAGGATCGTCCCGTCGCCGCCCAGCACGATCGCCAGTTCGAGTGGCGTCGCCTGCGAGGAACCGTCGAGCACATCCACATCGGCGAAGAACGGGTCGACGGCGGCGAGGGCGTCGTGGTCGTCTCGGGCCAGAACCGGTCGCGCACCCGCACCACGCAGAGAATCGATGACACGACGGGCGGCTTCCACGGTGTCGACGCGGCCGGCATGGGCGACGACCAGAATCCTGCGCTCGTTCATCGTCCTCCTGCCAGTCGGTTGATGCTGTCCAACCATTCTGTCGGATTGCTGCCACGTCCCGGCGCGAGGTGCACGAGATACTCGGCATTCCCGTGCGTGCCGAGTATCGGGGAGGGAAGGATGCCGAGCATGCCGAGCCCGGCGTCCCAGGCACTCCACACGGTGCGGGCCACGGCATCCGCCCGGGTTGCGGGGTCGGTCACGAGGCCGCCGCGCACGGCCGTTCGCCCGACCTCGAACTGCGGCTTCACGAGAAGCAGGATGTCGGATGCCGGTGCGGCGACAGCCGCCACGGCAGGGAGCACGAGCTCTAACGAGATGAACGACAGATCGCCGACCACGAGCTCGGGGGGTTGTGCCTCGCCGGTGGTTTCCGCCAGGTTCTCCGGCGTCATGTACCGCACGTTGTACCCCTCGACGGCGACGACCTCGGGGTCGGCAGCGACGGAGGGTGCCAGTTGTCCGTGTCCGACGTCCACGGCGAGCACGCGTCGGGCACCGCGCTCGCGCAGCACCTGCGTGAATCCGCCGGTCGAAGCGCCCATGTCGAGTGCGAGACGGCCCTCGACCGGCACACCGAAGCCGTCCAGTCCGGCGATGAGCTTGTGCGCGGCGCGCCCGACATAGTGATCGGCGCCGGCGATCGTGATCTCTGCGGCGTCGTCGACCGGGGTCGAGGACTTCACGACGGGCCGTCCGTCGACACTCACGAGTCCTTCGGAGATGAGGGTGGCGGCATGGCTGCGCGAACGGGCGAGTCCTCGTGCGGCGAGGGCGGCGTCGAGTCGCGTCATCGGGTTCCCGGAGTCTCCCGCTGCTCGAGCCTGGCACCGCTCTCGAGGCGACGCGACAGCTCGTCGTGCAGAGCCGAGTAGGCATCGGCTCTGGCGGGGAGCGGCTGACCTTCGATCAGGCGCAGGCGACTCCACAGACCGTCGGTCGGCGCACTCGTCGTCTCTTCGCTCACGGTCCTACTGTACGCGGCACCTCCGACGGCACGGGGAGCCACGACGGCGCTGGGTCAGGGCCGGTGGAACGGGTCGTCGTAGAGGCGTTCCGGTACCCGGAGCACGAAGACCGGGGTGCCGGAGGCCCAGATCGCGGCCGCAGCGGCGCGGAGCAGATCGATTTGCGTGCCCGCGTCGGCGACGATCTCGACATCCGCGCCGGAGACCCGCACGGCAGCGCCGTTCACGCGGAACACGCCGTCCTTCTCAGCGACCTCGGGATAGGGCTCATGCAGCTCCCGGAGGTCTCCCAGTATGAACGTGGGACGCGAGCCCTCGGGCGCCGCCAGCACATGCTTGGGCCGGTCGATGCCGGTGAGGACCAGTGCAGAGTCGATGCCGGCGCGGTTCGCCCCCATGATGTCGGTGTCGAGACGGTCGCCGATGAAGAGCGCCTTCTTGGCCCCGAAACGCACGAGAGCCTCTTCGAAGATCGGGATCTCGGGTTTGCCCGCGACAGTCGCCAGACGACCGATCGCGGTGTGCACGGCCGAGACCAGGGTGCCGTTACCCGGCGCGACGCCGCGCTCGCGCGGAATCGTCCAGTCCGTGTTGGTGGCGATCCAGGGGATGCCGCCTTCCTCCTCGGGCACCTTGAGGGCGAACGCCGCCTCGGCCAGATCGGTCCATGCGACCTCGGGGGCGAACCCCTGCACGACGGCGGCCGGGGAATCCTCGGCGCTGCGCGTGACCGTGTACCCGGCCTTCGTGACCTCGTCGACGAGCCCATCGCCCCCGACGACGAGAATCGTCGCCGGAGCGGGAAGGATGCTCGCCAGGAGACGCATGGCCGCCTGCGGGCTGGTCACGACGTCGGATGCCGTCACCTCGAGGCCGAGACCGCTCAGGTGCGCGGCGACCGATGCATCCGTGCGCGCGGCATTGTTCGTGATGTAGCCGAGACGGGCGGATTCGCCCGCACGGTTCAGGCTCTCCACCGCGTGCGGCAGAGCTCCTGGGCCGGCGTAGACGACGCCGTCCAGATCGGCCAGAACGGTGTCGATGCCGTCGAGCGGAGTGGGGGCGTTCGTGCGCTTCCGGGAGAAGAGCGCCATTACGCGTCCCGCTCCGTTCCCTCAGCTTCTTCCTCGGTCTGGTCGGCGTCGATGACGATGGCGTCAGCGTCCGTCTCTTCGTCTTCGCCGAGGAGTTCGCGCACCTCGTCTTCGACGGTCGGTTCCGCGGCAGCCGAGGGCTCGTCGCCCTCCTCGCCCTCCTGAACGTCTTCGGTTGCGGCATCCTCGGTTGCCGCAGGGGCGTCCGTCTGCTCGGTGATCTCATCGTCGATGGACTCCCCCTCGATGAGCCCGTCCTCGATGATGATCTCCTCATCCCCTGCCTCGTCGACGCCGAGCGCCTGCGCGGCGACCTCGGCGCGGTGAGCCCAGAACTCAGCCTCCTCGGATCGACCGAGGTCTTCGAGCACGGCGGCGCGGGCGGCGAAGAGCGCAGGGCTCCACTCGAAAGCGCGGTCGGGGTCGAGCTCTGGGATCTCGAGTTCACCGAGGGCAAGCTCGAGGTCGCCCTGGTCGAGGCGTGCTCCCGACATCGCGATGGCGAGCGAAACGCGCACGGGCGTGGTCAGTGCAGAGCGGTCGACCGCGCGTCCGGTCTCGAGGGCGCGGTCAGGTCGGCCGATGCCACGTTCGCTGTCCACCATCAGCGCGATCTGGTCGTCCTTGCCTGAGATCCGACGGTAGGTGCGCAGCTCGCGCAGAGCCAGCGCGAAGTCCTCGGTGGCGTATGCGGTGATCCCGAGCGTCTCTCGGACGATCGCGATGCGGCCGGCTCGGCGGGATGCCGCCAGCGCGTGCTCATGCGCCAGAGCCGGGTCCTCGTCGATCAGCTGGGACGCCATCGCGAGGTGACGCGCCACCAGTTCGGCGTTCTCCTTGCTCAGAGTCTTGAGCTCGTTGCGGGCCGACGTGTGCAGGTCGCGAGCCGTGACCTCGTCAGGGATATGCGGGTCATTGAACCGGGGGCGCTCGTCAGCGGCCTGAACCGGCCGCTCCCGGCCCGCTCCCCCGCGCTGGGGGTAAGAACGTGCGGATTCGCGGTCGGACCCGGAATCGCGCCGCGGAGCGCGGTCGCTGGACCGGTTGTCGCCGTCGCGTCGCGGGGCGGAGTCGCGGTTGTACCCGCTACCCTCACGGCGCGGAGCGGAGTCACGGTTGTACCCGCCACCCTCGCGACGCGGGGCCGAGTCACGGTTGTACCCGCCACCCTCGCGACGCGGGGCCGAGTCACGGTTGTACCCGCCACCCTCACGGCGCGGAGCGGAGTCGCGGTTGTAGCCGCCACCCTCGCGACGCGGGGCGCCGCCGGAACGGTTGTCGCCGTCTCGGCGCGGTGCGGAGTCACGGTTGTAGCCGCCACCCTCGCGACGCGGAGCGCCGCCGGAGCGGTTGTCGCCGTCACGGCGCGGGGCGGCGTCGCGGTTGTAGCCGCCACCCTCGCGACGCGGAGCGCCGCCGGAACGGTTGTCGCCGTCACGGCGGGGAGCGGAGTCGCGGTTGTAGCCGCCACCCTCGCGACGCGGAGCGGAATCGCGGTTGTAGCCGCCACCCTCACGACGAGGAGCGCCACCAGAACGATTGTCGCCCTCTCGACGAGGAGCGGAATCGCGGTTGTAGCCGCCACCCTCGCGACGCGGGGCGCCGCCGGAACGGTTGTCGCCGTCACGACGGGGAGCGGAGTCGCGGTTGTAGCCGCCACCCTCTCGGCGCGGTGCGCCGCCGGAGCGGTTGTCACCGTCACGACGCGGGGCCGAGTCACGGTTGTACGCAGGGCGGTCGCCGGAAGGGCGCTGACCGCGCGGTCCACTGTCGTTGTTGCGACGCGGACGGCGCTCTTCCTCTTCCGGCATGATGCTCCCTGTTCTTGTTTGTAAACGCAAAATGGCCACCCAGCGTTGGGTGGCCATTTTGTTTAGAAGAAGTCCGGCGGTGTCCTACTCTCCCACAGGGTCCCCCCTGCAGTACCATCGGCGCTGTGAGGCTTAGCTTCCGGGTTCGGAATGTAACCGGGCGTTTCCCTCACGCTATGGCCGCCGAAACACTATTGATGTTTCAATCAAACACATAACAAAGTCATTGTTGTTATGCGGTTCTCGACCGTACATCGAGAACCACTCAGTGGACGCGTAGCACCAACAAACGGTGTGTTATCAAGTCATCGGCTTATTAGTACCAGTCAGCTGCATGCATTGCTGCACTTCCACATCTGGCCTATCAACCCAGTAGTCTGGCTGGGAGCCTCTCACCCGAAGGTATGGAAGTCTCATCTTGAGGCCGGCTTCCCGCTTAGATGCTTTCAGCGGTTATCCATCCCGAACG
>JAESFY010000074.1_pt1 | contig 81959 bp, 70 predicted proteins | sample 9266201 | NCBI WGS metagenome assembly JAESFY01 (sample SAMN14515071, study PRJNA621656) | algae metagenome | isolation source: Nodosilinea sp. WJT8-NPBG4 and co-occurring heterotrophs from soil, lower... | place: USA: Pinto Basin, Colorado Desert, California | collected 2006-05-27 | reverse complement strand
GCCATCGAGCTCGATGGCGTCAATGACCTTTTGCCTCAAATCGAGGCTGTAGGGTTTGGGCATAGCACTGGGAGGAAAATGTCTCTGCCTATAACTTACGTCCTAAACCATATGGCTGTAGCTATATCTTTCGAATAACGTCTTCCACCTGAGCTTCCCAGCTTTTTGAGTATGTAAAAAACTGTCCCCTCAAAGTCATAGCGCTTTTCTGCTTTTGTCGATAGAAGTCCTTGTCCGTTGCTAGCTTCAAAATAGCGTTGAAGTAATCATCTACGTCGTCAGGAGTAACTTCTACTGCTGCATCTCTAACTATAGACAGCGCTGGACAAACAGGAGATGTGACGATTGGCTTTCCCATAATCACTCCCTCAGCAACAACCTTATTGAATCCTTCAACAAAATGTTTGGTTGTTGGAACAGCAACTATATGGGATGCTTCATACATCTCGCGAAGCTTATCTCGCTGACAGTGGCCATGTACGACAAACTGTTTTTCAATGCCAGCCTCCAACGCAGCCGCTTTAAGCTTCTCCACCTGGCTACCAGTACCGCAAATATTGAAAATACAGTTGGGGTTAACGGATATAAACTTCTTCGCGACTTCTAAAAGTAGATAAACCCCTTTGCTCACTTCTACTCTACCAGCAAATAAAACCTGAAATGTTTCAGATTCGGCATCGTAATCTCGAATCTTGATGTCGTCAAGAAACTCTTTTCTATAGACGGGAACAAACGTTCGGATAGGACGGCTACGACCATCGGTAATCTTAACAATCTGATTTTTAATGTCTTCAGAGACAACGCAGATTTCTACGCAGCCGTACCGAAAGAACCAGCTATTCATCTTTTGAATAATTCGCTGTACGGCAGTAGGTTGCTTATACTTGGGCCACAAAGTGCAGTGGATTGTAGGAATAACCTTGATGCCAAGCAGAGGAAGAATGCCTAGTAAAAACCAAAAAGTTCTATCTTCGCTAATGACTAAGATTTCAGCCCTGAAGAGAATCACCGAAACAATCAGTCTTAAACCTGACCAAAGCTGGCCAGCAAAGAAAGCGATGCTACTTCTAGATTGATGTTTTATGGACCTAAATTCAATCCTAAAGTCATCATCTTGAATGAGACCTTTTTTATCTCTTGCTGAGATCAGCCAAGACTTTGCATTGAATTTTCTAGCCAATTCATAAAAATGCTGAGCGTAGGTAATTGCAAAGTGGGAAGGATCATCTTGACCCAAGACCCAATGCATATAAACACTTGTAGCATCTACAGGGGCTGAAGAGTATACTATTCTCAGCTGTTTATCAGGACTCATCGTAGTAATAGGGGTGCACTTTGGTGCTGAATTTCATGCTACTGATTACACCTAACGTTGCATGTTAGCTATACAACATTTAGGTTTAATGTAGCGACTTATCAATTGGCAGATGCAGCTTCTGACGCTATGGCTCAGCTTTTATTGTAGCTAGATGAATATTCAAATTTAGCTCACCTAGAGCTATTGAGAGCCAAATTCAATAATATATAAAACCTGGAGCTGAGTCATATGCTTTTAGGTAGATTCAGCCTCCAGTTTTAATATATGGCTGCAACCACATGCATTAAAACATAAGCTAAACATTGAAGAATCTCTATTTGAGTGCTCTGCCTAAGCCCTATGCGGGGCGTCGTGGCTGTGTAGTAGGAACAACTGAACAGGAAATAAATGACTAAGAAATAGCAGGCCGATTTGCACCTAAAAAATCTATGATATTTTGACTCAAAAAGAAGCTAATCGTCAGGATTAGTTCTTCGATTTTCTAAAACCCTTGCCGGTACTCCTATGGCTACCGAGTAGGGCGGAATATCCTTAGTCACTACCGCTCCGGCACCAATAGCACTACCGTAACCAATAGTTACGCCATCTAAGATTTTGGCTCCAGAACCAATCCAACATTTGTCTTCAATCGTGATGCCCTCTGTCCTAGAGCCTACGTGGTGATGTTGGTTAGCGTATATACCAACCATAGAAGCGATTATGCAATCACGACCAATCTTGACCTTACCAGGCCCAGATAAGCAGGAGTATGGTCCTATGTAAGTATTATCCCCAATATCAATGGTGCAGTTATTTTCTAGCCGAATACTAACACCTCGGTCTAGAGAAATGTTTCCCCCTAATCTAAGTAAGCAATTCTCAAAGTTGCAGTTTAGGAGGGAATATCTAAGGATACTAATATTATTGCCAGTGATGATATTGTTGGCACCGAGGATTTCAACCCATGCTTGAATATAAGGAGCTTTTCCCCAGCTCTTAGCTAGAAGAGGATAGAGAAATTTTCTCACTACTGTTCCCAAAGGGCGAGGAATAGGCTCAATTAAGGAAAATATTAATTTCCTGAGCACGTTATTTTTTGAATTATTGGGTCTAACAACTTCTGGATTCTGAGGTTTAATATCGTTTGCTTTAAGTACTGCGTAAACTTCAGTTTTCATTGCAGAAACTCCTTTTTTGGAAATTTAGTTGTCTTGCACGCACTACTTCTTACTTAAATGAGTTCTAATTTTTTATCTGGGCTAGTAGAGAGTTGTTCTTTACGGCTTTTAATTACTCTAGCGGGTACCCCTACAGCTACCGAATATGGTGGAATATCACGACTAACAACGGCCCCAGCCCCAATCACACTCCCTGTACCAATTGTTACTCCGTCAAGCACTTTGACTCCTGTGCCTAGCCAACAGTCGTCTTCAATCGTGATTCCCAGCATCGTTAATGGTTGAGAATGCATAGGTCTTGTTAAATCATCGAACCCGTGATTGTTGGCATATATGCAGCAGTGCGATGCAATCATGCAGTTGCTGCCAATATTGATTGCTCCAGGACCTGCTAAACAGCAGTAAGGCCCTAACCCCGAGTTTTCTCCAATGACAATGCCACTTGACTGACCCTGATGGCCACAATCTCTAATGCTCACGCCGAGGTCTATAGCTGCATTGGCCCGAATCTGAATGAGATTGCCTCCACTATGAATCTCAGCATATTGATTTATCCAAGCACCTTTTTCAATAGAAATGCGATTTGTGCCGCTGAATCTAACTCTCGAGCCGATTGTTGCAGAACTATCTAACTGCTTGAACAAAGGCCGAAATCCTATAACTCTTATTACCTTTCCAGCTTTCGTTGGAATGGCGCTTAAACTTCCGGTCACAATTGATTCGAGGCCCCGCCTTAAATAGCTCATGATTCTAATTTCTCTATTTTTTGATTTACTTAATTCGCGAATTCACTTTTCAAAGCAGGCTTATTCGTAATTCTTTTGCTCCAAGAAACCTAGGCATATACACGCTAAATACTGGCATTTCACGGCACAAGCTTGTCCGCCGTCGCGCAAGGTATTAGCTTTCTGCAAACGCAACGATGGTCGAAGATTTTCCGCCTTTACTAGTCCTCGACGGCACAAACTTTGCCGATCCGAGTTCAGTTTAGACAAGGAGTTTAAGCCCCTTGATTATCGGTAGCCAGATTTTCGCCGTACAGCACTAGAATGTTTATCCCTGTGGTGCCGCATTCCTAGGTAGCAGACAATTTGCTACCGCGAGTCGATTTGACTGTTAAGAATAGAGGCAACTACAGCACTAGGAAGTTTGGCTAGTGGCAAAACTAATATCAAAAAGGCAAGAAGCTGATATTGCTTGGCCTAGCTAACGTTAGTCCTAGGCGGGATCTGAATTGGAACATTCTGGAATGCTGAAAATGCTGCTCTCAATCAATGAGAGCGATCGCATTTCCTCTAATAAATTCTTGTTTAAGGGGGAGTCAAGCCGCCTGGAATTCTCACCGCCATGACCGGCAAGCAAACTCGGTTTAAGCGGGCCAAGCGCAACCCTTTCAGCAAAGGCTGATAGATATCGGTGTAGAAGTATGACTTGTTAAGAATTGGCATAAACATACATCAACTTCATACAGGCTTTACGTTATTGTTAAGCTCTCAATAAACGCAAGGCGGAGGGTTTGGTTTAAGCTTACTGCTAAATTCTTTTAACGACAACCCATGTTTAATTAGTCTTGCATTAATTCATCTAGCAAGGTTGTGCTGACTAGGTCGGACTGGTTCAATCTTGCCCCTGTGCAATCAACTCTTTGAGATCAAACGAAGGCAAGATTGTGCGATCGCATTTCGCTCCGACTTGTTTAGCGCGATGCTGGAGCTGCTCGGTGGGGAGCTGCTGCTGTAGGAGCGGGTGGATGAACACCCCCGAGCTGATACTGGCCTACGGCGCTGCTGGCCCCGATTATTGTAGGCGGGGTAAAGCTTTGGGCTGAGCAGCGATCGCAATAAAAAAGGAACAGAGTAGAAGATCTAAGGCTTTGGCCTCAGGATTAGCCCAATAAGGCCAATAGCGCTGTCAACTTGATAAGGCGTTCGGCATGGCAAAAATGAGGTAGTTCGAGTGTAATACGAGTCTTGGTCTTTGCCGAGCGGTACACAATGCGATCGCCCTGGAGGTCGGAGCGCTTCAAACTCGCTATTTCACCACAGCAGGCCGCAGTGAAATAGCAAAGTTGTTACGAGCACCAGTCGAGAACAAACGGCGCTTTGCGTCCAACAGGAAATTGAGAAGTTGGTAGAGGCTTAAGGACTGCGCTGACCTAAACCGACTGAGCCTGGGACAGATGTTTGCCCTCAGAAAACTCCTCTACGATTTTGCTGTTGAAGGCGGGCAAATCGTGGGGGTTGCGGCTGGTGACCAACCCCTGATCGACCACCACCTCTTGATCGACCCAGGTGGCACCGGCATTGCTGAGGTCAGTCTTTAGAGAAGGCCAGGAGGTGAGTGCGACCCTTGACCACATCGGCCTCAATTAGGGTCCAAGGCCCGTGACAAATTGCGGCTACGGGTTTGCTATCGGCAAAGAATGCCTTAATAAACTGAATGGCTTGATCGTTGGTTCTGAGCTGGTCAGGATTCAACACTCCACCGGGCAGCACCAGCGCATCGTAATCGGTGGCGTGAGCCTGATCGAGGGTGCGATCGACCGGCACTGTATCGCCTTTGTCATGGTGGTTCCACCCTTGAATAGAGTCACCTTGGGGGGCGATCACATGCACTTGGACACCGGCTTTCTCTAAAGCTTGTTTGGGCTCGGTCAACTCAATCTGCTCAAATCCATCGGTGGCTAAAATTGCCACTTTGCGGTTTGTAAGTTCTTGGGCCACGCTGATTCTCCTAAGGTTCAAATTGTCGGTTCTAGATTTACATGGCTCTTGGCTAAAACCTGCCCTTGAAATTAATGCAGCACATCCTCAGACGTACTAGGCGCAGCCAATATTTACCGCTTGATTTAAGTCAATGGGCCGTGCTAGCCGTTGCGGACTCATGGGAGTTACATCACCTGCTAACCATTGAGGCCGCAGGCTAAAGCTGGCAGATTTGTTGCCGAGAGCTATTTTCAGCTTAGGTAACTGACCTGCGGGCAGCGTCTAGCCGCAGGTGGAGTTAGCCAATCAACAGCAGCAGTTCGGCAAAGCCTAGAGTGGCAGGATTGCGATCGCCGCCGCTAAAACTGCCCTACGACACAAAGTGGGGGGCGAATGAGTGGGCTGACTACTACTGTTGCCAACGCAAAATGGGTTCTTCATCACGTTTTCCGATCTTGAAAATCGTGATGAAAGATTGAGAAATCTACAAGACCCTTTTGAATATTTACACTGAAGCTAGTCCAGTGTTAATTCAGATCGTAGCTTTTTCGGCAAAGCAGCAATTAGCTATGCCTTTCGGTGGATAGAGCCAGCCACATTCGCTGTAAATCGGCTGAAATAATTTATTAGATAGAGCGATCGCACCCTGGCCCAAAGCAGCCTTGACGAGATTCTCCCCAGCGATCTTCAGCAGAGCCTATTTGAGATGGAGCTAATTCCATGAAAAATACCGCTATTGAGACTAAGCCTCACCAGGTTGTGATCGTTGGAGGAGGGTTTGGTGGTCTCTATGCCGCTAAGGCATTGGGAAAAATTAAGCAAGTTGAAGTCACGCTAATCGATAAGCGAAACTTTCATCTGTTTCAACCGCTGCTCTATCAAGTGGCCACGGGGAAATTATCACCTGGGGATATTTCGTCGCCCTTGCGAGCTATTTTGAGTGCTCACCGCCACGTCAGGGTGCTGATGGATGCAGTAATTGATATTGACCCTCAGCACCAGCAAGTGACGCTAACCCATACAACTTTGCCCTACGACACGCTGGTGGTAGCCACAGGTGTTAGCCACCACTACTTCGGCCATGACCAGTGGGCCGAAGCCGCACCAGGGCTTAAAACCCTCGAAGACGCCTTAGAAATGCGGAAACGAATTTTTGGGGCTTTTGAAGCCGCTGAGAAAGAGTCAGATCCAGAGCGGCGGCGGGCCTGGCTGACGTTTGTGGTGGTGGGCGGCGGGCCAACCGGTGTGGAACTGGCTGGGGCCTTGGCAGAACTGGCTTTCCACACGCTTAAGGACGAATTTCACCATATTGACACCACCGAAACCCGCATTCTGCTGCTGGAAGGGCTCGATCGCGTGCTGCCCCCTTACCCCCCTGACCTGTCGGCCAAAGCCGCCGCATCGCTGAAGGAGTTGGGCGTGACGGTGCGTACCCAGTCGCTGGTAACCGAAATCAACGACGATGTGGTGACCGTGCGCCAGGGCGAGCAGACAGAGCAGGTGCGGGCCAAAACCATTCTTTGGGCCGCTGGGGTGAGGGCTTCGGCGCTGGGCAAAGTGCTGGCCGCTCGGGCCGGAGCCCAGCTCGATCGCTCGGGTCGAGTGATGGTGAATCCTGATCTGAGCCTGCCAGAGCAGCCGAACATTTTTGTGGTGGGGGATTTAGCGCACTTTGCCCACCAGGGCGCGCAGCCCCTACCAGGGGTTGCACCTGTGGCAATGCAGCAGGGGGCCTACATCGCTAAGCTAATTCAGCGGCGTCTCCGGGGGGACGATTTGCCTCCCTTCCACTACGACGATGTGGGCAATCTGGCCGTAATCGGCCACCACGCGGCGGTGGTCAACATGGGGCGGTTCAAACTGTGGGGCTTCCCCGCCTGGCTGATCTGGATTTTTGTGCACATCTATTATCTGATTGAGTTTGACAACAAGCTGGTGGTGATGATCCAGTGGTTGTGGAGCTATTTCACCCACAAAGGCGGTTCACGGCTGATTACCTGGGAAGAGAGCCGCCTGGATGAGCCAGTGGTTGTAGATCAGGAGCCCCAACGGCTGGAGCGGCATGATGCTCCAGAACGCACCTTAGGAGAGCTAAAAGCGCCAGTCATTGCAGAATCGTAGACGGGAGAAACTGAATTGGCGGACGTAGTCATTGGTTTAGACTTGGGAACCGGCGGAGTGCGGGCGATCGCCGTCAATCTGCAAGGCCAGGTGGTGGCCCAAACGACCCAAAGTTATCCCCTGCTGACGCCCCACCCCGGCTGGACGGAACAGCAGCCCGCCGACTGGGTCGAGGCCAGTCTCACAGCTCTGAGTGAGGTAGCCGAGCAGATTGAGGGGCAGAGGGCGATCGCCCTGGGTCTATCGGGCCAAATGCACGGCATGGTGCCGCTGGATGAGGCGGGTAAGGTGATCCGCCCCGCAATTCTCTGGAATGACCAGCGCACGGGCAAAGCCGTAGAAGCGATTGAAGCAGCGGTGCCCCGTCAAGAACTGATTCAGCGCACCGGCAATCCGGCGATTACCGGGTTTCAACTACCCAAACTAGTGTGGTTACGCCAGGAAGAACCCCAGGCCTACGAACAGGTGCGGCAAATTTTACTGCCCAAAGACTATCTCGGCTATGTGCTGACTGGCGAAGCGGTGACGGAACCCTCCGATGCCTCTGGCATTGGCTGTTTGAACCTGGCCAGCCAACAGTGGGATCTGGAAATTTTGAGCGCCCTGAAGATCAGCCCTGAACTGTTTCCTGCGGTTGTCAAATCGACCGCCGTTGCTGGACGACTAAAGCCGGAATTGGCTGAGCGCACTGGCTTACCCTCGGGACTGCCAGTAGTGGCAGGAGGGGGTGACAACGCCGCAGCGGCGATCGGCCTGGGCATTTCAGACCGCAACCTGAAGCGGGGCAGCCTCAGCATTGGCACGTCGGGAGTGATTTTTGCCCCCTGCGATGTCCCTACTCCTGACCCCCAAGGGCGCGTGCACCTGTTTTGCCATGCCGATGGGGGCTACCACCTGCTGGGAGTGACCCTGGCAGCGGGAGGTGCCCTGCGCTGGTACCGAGATACCTTTGCTCCCAACATCGCCTTCACCGACCTGATGACTTTGGCAGAAAAATCTGAACCGGGGGCGCGGGGCGTGCTGTTTTTGCCTCACTTGGCGGGCGAGCGCAGCCCCTACCTCGACCCCGATACGCGGGCGGCCTGGGTGAATTTGTCGCTGGCCCACACCCAGGGCGACCTGATTCGGGCTGTGCTAGAGGGAGTGGCCTTTAGCCTACGGGCAGCCCTGGAAGTGATTCAGGGAATTTCTCCAGTGAATCAGTTATTGGCAACGGGGGGTGGGGTGCGATCGCCCCTCTGGTTCCACCTGCTGGCGGATGTGCTGCACACCGAACTGGTAGCCCCCAAAGCCGAAGAAGGAGCGGCCTATGGAGCGGCGATTTTAGCGATGGTGGGGGTTGGGGCGTACCCATCGCTAGCGTCGGCGTTTGAGATGCTGCCTGAGGCGATCGAGGCGGTGCAGCCCCGGTCGCATGCGGCCTATGAGGCGGCGTTTGAGCGCTACACCCCGCTCTATGAGTCGCTGAAAGTTGTCAGGCAAGGAATTTCCGTCAGACCTGCGGTGCTGTCAGCAGTGTATTGTGACCCACAGGTAGCGTGTGAAGAGCTCTAATGGGGTTTTGGCCACGTAGGCAGAGCCGCGTCCCTAACGCTATGCACCATACAGCTCAACCTGACCACCGCATACGAATATGCGCAATGCCATCTTCCAAATAAGGCTCGCCAATGCTCTGAAAACCAAACTCTCTATAAAGTTTCTCCAGATGATGCTGGGCTGAAAGCACAATGGCTTGCCCAGGAAATTGTTGCTGCGTCTGTCTCATTCCTTCCGCGATCATTTGCCGTCCCAGACCCTGACCACGCATCGCAGGCAAAATCAGGACTCGGCCAATAGCAGGTGCTGGTCGGTGGTTATCAGGAGGGAGAACTCGTAGATAGGCAACCAGTTCTTTATTGGGTGTTAGTCCTAGCAAGTGCCAACTTTGTGGATCAGCACCATCAATGTCGGCATAGATACAGAGCTGTTCAATGATGAACACCTGCTGTCGAGCTTTCATGATTTTATAGAGTTCTGAAGTGGAAAGGGCCTCAAAAGGTTTCCAAACCCAGGTGATCATGCCATCGCTCATTTTGCTGGCTACGAATAAGCCAACATGACTTTAAGTTACTTCAGAATTTAACTTTTGAAATTACAAAAGGAAAACGGGCGATCGCACAGTGTCGTCACACCGTGCAAAGCTAGAGACGGGCCGCCAGAAATTGATTGACGTCTTCAGGGGTGGGTTGGGCGGCGATCGCCCCCGGTTTCAACGTCGTCAGCGCTCCAACTGCGCTGGCGTAGCGCAAAATCGCTTTCATCTCAGCCGAGTCTCGCCAAACATCCCACCCTTTCTGGCAAAGCTGGTGCAGAATTCCGGCGAGGAAGGCATCCCCCGCCCCGGTTGTATCTTTGCTGCTGACATCAAAGGCCGGGAGTGAAACGCTGTGCTGTTTCGTAGCGCAGGTGCTGCCGTTGCCCCCATCAGTGAGCAACACGGCCTGAGCGCGAGGAAGTTGCTGACAAATTTCGGTGGCAGAATCGGTCTCAAAAAGCCACAGGGCCTCCTCGCGGGCAAGCTTGAGCAGGTCGGCGGCACTCAAAAAGTCCCGAATTTTGGCGGGGGCCAAGTCTACCTCTGGCCAAAATACCGGTCGCCAGTTCAAGTCAATTACAATTTTGCTCCCCGCCTGCTGGGCCTTGTCTCGCGCCCGCTCCATCGCGCTGGCGATGGTAGGGTAGGCCAGTCCTAACGTCCCCATCACCAGATACTTCACCCCAGCGAAATCGACGGCATCTATCCACTCGGGGGTGAGGTGGGCGTCAGCGAAAGCAGCAGGGTCGGGGGCACTAAAGCCGACGAAGTTGCGATCGCCCGTTTCATCCCGCTGCACCAACACTGTGCGAGTGGGCATATCGGTCACCCGCTGGATCTGGCACGCCACCCCCTGCTCTTGCAACACCTGAATTAGCCAGTCGCCCAGGTCATCTTTGCCCAGGGCGCTAATCAGCCGGGTGTGAGTGCCGAGTTTTGCGATCGCAGCGGCCACATTAGCTGGCGCTCCACCGGGGTAATCAGTGCCTTTGTCTGAGCCACTTCCAGGCATTTCACCAACCTCAAACAGGCGATCGACTAAGCATTCCCCTAAACAAATCACGGGCTCGGTCATGGTTTTCTCCTAAATCGCTCTAAATCCATTTATCCGAGCTAGCCGATCTCGGGTCGATAACAGTTAGCCCTTAATCAAAATCGCTGTGGCGGCGGCTTCATCAGTAATCAACCCGCTGATCAGCCGCCCCTGTAGGGCCGCGAGAATGGCCTCGGCTTTGCGGATGCCGCCAGCGACGCCGATGATCAGGCGCTGGGCTGGCTGCTCTAGGGGCACACCCGCAACGCGGCTGTTGGTACCCGCTTGCAGCAATTTCCCTTGGGAATTGAACGCCCAGCCGGCAATTTCGCCCACAGCCCCCAGCTCAATCAGCTCGGTCAGTTCGGCGTCGTTGATAAAACCATCCTCATGCAGGGGTGCGTTCCAGGCGATGTGGCTAACGCCAACAAAGGTGACCTTGGCCTGCTCCACCAGAGCTTTAACGGTTAAAAACGATCGCTGGGTCTGCAACAGGTCGCGCTCTTCCACGCTGGTAGCCACCGCTGGAGTGGGTACCGGGTAGGTCTGCGACCCCACCCGATCAGACAGGTGCATGACTACCTCGTGGCGACCGGCCAGCCCGTAGTGCGACATGTTGCCCACAATCGAGACAATCTTGTGCTGGGGCTGATCCATTGAGGGAATTTGATCGACCATGGCCCGCAGGGTGCGCCCCGAGCTAAAGGCCAGAATAGAGGGGGTTCTAGCGACTAGATAGGTCTCCAAATAAGTCGCCGCGCAGACACCCAGGCCGTTGTAGAGGTCACCGCCAACGGCAGGGTCGGGGACGACTTCACACATCGACAGATCGAACCGATCCCGCAGCGCTTCGGCCAGGGCAATGCAGTGGCTGAGGGGATGGTCGAGGCGAAATTTGATCAGCTTTTCACTGACGGCTAGGGCTACCAAGCGCTGGGCCGCCTGCCGCGACACGTTGAGCTTGGCGGCAATTTCTTCTTGGGTGTTACCGGCGATGTAGTACAGCCAGGCGGCATGGGCCGCTAGGTCGAGTTTGCGATCGCGCTTCTCTGCAGATATGTCTCCCATCGGTCACCTCACCCACCGCTACTCTCTCAAGCGGGATTTTATTAAACTGAAAGATACACCCTGGGGGAGAGTGAGCATATATCTAAAGTCAGTTTTTTTGCTCAAGTCTATCCTAGCCACCCTACTGCCCACCAGTGATGTCCAAATTGAAACCGGTGATATAGCTGGCCTCGTCGCTCATCAAAAAAGCGACTCCGTTGGCAACTTCTTCTAACCGGCCCAAGCGGCGCAGCGGCACTGAGTTTAGCATCTGCTGTTCAACTACCTTGGGGTCGGCGTCAAAATACTGCGATCCTACCCCCGCCTGTAGTTCCGTCTGCCGAGTCCACATAAAGCCGGGGCCAATCAGCGACGGCGACAGAGCGTTGACGCGAATGCCGTAGGGAGCCAGGTCTTTGGCGGCGGTTTGGGTCATGCCAATCACCGCAAACTTGGAGGCAGCGTAGGCCAGCATGTTAGGCGGCCCATCGACCCCAGCGTGGCTGGCCATATTGACGATCGCCCCACCAGCCTTCCGCAGGTGCTGGGCAGCAGTCTTGAGAATGTGAAACACGCCGACTACGTTGATATCGATCACCTTTTGGAAATCTTCCTCAGGATATTCGTCGGTTTTGGCAAACGCGCCCTGGTAGCCGGCATTGTTGAACACATAGTCGAGGTGGCCCACCTGCTCAACGGCGATCGCAAACATGTCGGTCACCTCTTGGGCATCGGTGACATCGCAGCGCACGGTGTACACAGGATTGCCGTAGTCTTTTAGCCCCTGGGCGATCTCGGTTAGCCTCATCTCGTTAATATCCAGCAACACAATTGTTGCCCCGTTCGCGGCAAATCGGTGGGCGGTGGCTTTGCCGATTTCCCCCGCCCCGCCCGTGATCAAGATGGTTTTACCTTGGAAAGCATAGGTTGCTGTCGCGCTCATAAAGCTGGCCTCACAGTTGGGATTGCAATCAAGAATTGTTGCGAATACAACTGAGCGCCTCATCTTTGGGAAGCGACATCAGTATGATTCCATTATTGGGCTTTTGCCCATAACTAGGGCATAAATTCAACTTAGTTTATTTTTTAGAAAACCGAGGAGCCGTGCGATGCGCTTATTTCGCCGCGCCCGAATGCGTGCCAGAGGGCTGGTGGCATTCCTCATTGGCCTGCTGCTAGTGCAGATGGTCAATGCCTGTTCAGCAGGCCCCCGAGCCGGGGACCGCACTCGCCTCACCATCGCCACCGTCAACAACGGCGACATGGTGGTGATGCAAGACCTGTCGAGCCAGTTTGAAGCCGACAACCCCGACATCGAGCTGCGCTGGGTGGTGCTAGAGGAAAACATTCTGCGCCAGCGCACCACCACCGATGTGGCCAGCCAGGGCGGTCAGTTCGATGTTTTAACGATCGGGTCCTACGAAACGCCGATCTGGGCCAGGCGGGGCTGGCTGCGATCGCTCGACGGGCTCCCCGCTGAGTACGATGTCGATGACCTAATCGACCCGATTCGCACCGGGCTTTCCTACGAAGACACCCTCTATGCGGTGCCCTTCTACGGCGAAAGTTCGATGCTCTACTACCGCACCGACCTGTTTGACGAGGCGGGCATTACGGTGCCCGCCAACCCCACCTATGCCCAGGTGGGCGAATGGGCCAGCCAGGTGCACGACCCGACCAACGGTGTCTACGGCATCTGCCTGCGGGGCAAACCCGGCTGGGGCGAAAATATGGCGTTTCTCACCACCCTGGTCAACACCTTTGGCGGCCGCTGGTTCGATATGGACTGGCAGCCCACCATCGACAGCCCCGAGTGGCAAAACGCCGTCAATTTTTACGTAGACGTGCTGAGCCAGTACGGGCCGCCCGGAGCCAGCTCCAACGGCTTCAACGAAAACCTGGCCCTGTTCTCGACCGGCAAGTGCGGCATGTGGATCGATGCCACCGTCGCCGCTGGGTTGCTCTCGAACTCCGACCAGTCGCAGGTAGCCGATCGCCTCGGCTTTGCCCGCGCCCCAGTCGAGTCTTACCCCAATGGCTCTAACTGGCTGTGGTCCTGGGCGTTAGCGATTCCAGCCACCTCACAGTCGCCTGAAGCCGCCGAGCGCTTCGTCGCCTGGGCCACCTCGAAGGAGTACGTGCAGCTAGTGGCAGATGAGTATGGCTGGGTCGCTGTGCCACCGGGCACCCGCAAGTCCACCTACGAAAACCCCAACTACCAAAAAGCTGCCCCCTTTGCCGAAACCGTGCTGACCTCCATCCAGTCAGCCGACATCACCAACCCGTCCCCCCTGCCGACCCCCTACAAAGGCGTGCAGTACGTGGATATTCCTGAGTTTCAAGCAATCGGCACCCAAGTCGGCCAGCGGATGGCCTCCGCCCTAGCGGACCAAGTTTCGGTCGATCAGGCGATCGCGCAATCGCAAACCGTCGCCGAACGGTTTATGCGACACACAGGCTACATCGAGTAGGCGGGTAGGTGGGTGGATGGGTAGGCGGGTGGATGGGTGATGGGTTTCCTGTGTACCTAATACCTGAACCCCAAAAATCTGACACCTGACACCTAATACCCAACACCAATACCCCCACTCATCCACCCTCCCACTCTCCCACTCATCCACCCGCCTACTCATCCACCCTCCCACTCATCCACCCTTCTTCCTACAATGACTTCCTCAGTAGCAACAAGACCTCAACAACCGCCGCCTGCGCGGGCGCGATCGCACCGCTCGATTCCCGCTCGGCTGCTGGTCGCGCCATCGGTGATTTTGCTGGTGCTCTGGATGGTGGTGCCGCTGGCAATGGCCATCTGGTTTGCCTTCCAGCGCTACAACCTGTTGATTCCCGACAATCGCGAGTTTGTCGGCTTTGCCAACTTTGCCTACATTCTCACCGACCCCACCCTGTGGATTTCCATCGGCATCACAATGATTCTGGTGGTATCGGTGCTGGCGATTACGATTGGCCTTGGCACCGTGCTGGCGGTGCTGTTTAACCAGGAGTTTCCCGGTCGGGGCGTAGCGCGGGTGCTGGCGATTTCGCCGTTTTTTGTCATGCCCACGGTCAGCGCCCTGATCTGGAAAAACATGCTGATGCACCCGGTCAACGGGCTGTTTGCTCAGATTACCCGAGGGCTGGGCCTGGGGGCGATCGACTGGTTCGCCGACTTCCCGCTGCTGGCGATCATCATCATTGTGGCCTGGCAGTGGCTACCCTTTTCCCTGCTGATTTTGCTGACGGCAATTCAATCCCTGGATACCGATCAGATGGAAGCGGCCCGCATGGATGGCGCGAGCGCGATGCAGCTGTTCCGTTTTGTGGTGCTGCCCCACTTGAATCGGGCGATCGCCGTGGTTGCCATGATCGAGACGATTTTCTTTCTCACCATCTTTGCCGAAATCTTCGTCACCACCGGGGGCGGCCCTGGCCTCGCCACCACCAACCTGGCCTACTACATCTACCTCAAAGCGCTACTGGAATTCGACGTCGGTGGGGCCTCGGCGGGCGGCTTAATTGCCGTTGTGCTGGCCAACATCGTGGCAATTTTCCTAATGCGCAGTGTTGCTCGTAATTTGGACACCTGATATGGCAACTAAGCAATCCCACCGCTGGTGGATTCCCCTGCTGGGCTGGCTAGTGGCCTGCCTGCTGTTCTTCCCAATTTTCTGGATGTTTATCACCAGCTTTAAAACCGAGGTGGCGGCGGTCGCCACACCGCCCCAGCTGTTCTTTCGGCCCACCCTAGAGAACTATGTAGCGGTGCAGACCCGGGCCTCTTACTTCAACTTCGCTTGGAACAGCGTGGTGATTTCCCTGGGGGCGACGATTCTATCGCTGCTGCTGGCGATTCCGGCGGCCTACGCCATGTCGTTTTTCCCCACCAAGCGCACCAAGAGCACGCTGCTGTGGATGCTCTCGACTAAAATGCTGCCCGCCGTGGGCGTGCTGGTGCCAATTTATATCCTGGCGCGAGAAACGGGGCTGCTGGACACCCGCATCGGTCTGGTCATCATTTACACGTTGATCAATTTGCCGATTGTGGTGTGGATGATCTACAGCTTTTTCAAAGAAGTGCCAAAGGAAATTTTGGAAGCCGATCGCATGGATGGCGCTTCCACCTATCAGGAACTGGTGCATGTGCTAATGCCCCTAGCCCTGCCGGGAATTTTTTCTACCGCTCTGCTCTCGATTATTTTGTCGTGGAATGAAGCCTTTTGGAGCCTCAATTTGACCACCTTTGATGCGGCTCCACTGACGGCGTTTATTGCGTCATTTTCCAGCCCCCAGGGTTTGTTTTGGGCCAAGCTGTCGGCGGCTTCTAGCATGGCGATCGCCCCCATTCTGATCTTCGGTTGGGTTAGCCAGCGGCAGCTGGTGCGAGGTCTCACCTTTGGGGCCGTTAAGTAGATGACCTGTCGTAGGGTGGGCACCGCCCACCAGCTTTAATCGGTGATATTTCACCCTATAAAACTGTCCTTTTCTCCCATTAATAAGGTGAGCCACCCATGTCAACTGTCACATTACGAGACATCCATAAAACCTATATCGATAACGAAATCATCAAAGGCGTCGATCTCGATATTCACGATCGCGAATTTGTCGTCTTTGTCGGCCCCTCCGGCTGCGGCAAATCGACCCTACTGCGCATGATTGCCGGGTTAGAAGACATTACCTCGGGCGACCTGCTGGTCGATGGCGAGCGCATGAACGATGTGCCGCCCGACCAGCGGGGGCTGGCGATGGTGTTTCAAACCTACGCCCTCTACCCCCACATGACCGTGGCCGAGAATATGGCCTTTAGCCTGCGCCTGGCCGGGGTTTCTAAAGAGCGGCGCCTGGAGCGGGCGCGGGATGTGGCCCGGATTTTGCAGCTCGAGCCGCTGCTCGATCGCAAGCCGGGCAAGCTCTCCGGCGGGCAGCGCCAGCGGGTCGCGATCGGCCGCGCCCTGGTGCGCAACCCCAAGGTGTTTTTGTTTGATGAACCGCTGTCGAACCTGGATGCCTCTCTGCGGGTGCAGATGCGCATCGAGCTGTCGGGGCTGCACGAAAGCCTGCAATCCACCATGATCTACGTCACCCACGACCAGATCGAAGCTATGACTTTGGCTGACAAGATTGTGGTGCTCCAGGGCGGCGTGGTCGAGCAAGTCGGTTCGCCCCTAGAGCTGTACCACCATCCCCGCAACCTGTTTGTAGCCGGGTTCATCGGCTCGCCCAAGATGAACTTTCTCTCGGTACAGACCACCGGGGTGCAAGACTCTGGCACTACCGTGCGCCTGCCGGGCGATGCCACTATCACCATCCCGGTGCAGCCGAGAACTCTGATGGCGGGCGATCGCGCCACCCTAGGCATTCGCCCCGAGCACCTGCGGATCGATGCCACCAACCCGACGCTGATGGGCGAAGTCTTGGTGGTCGAGCGCCTAGGCGGCGAAACCTACCTCTACGTCAAGGTCGCTGGCGGCGAAACCTTTATCGTGCAAACCGACGGCAACAGTCGGGCCAAGGTGCGCGATCGCGTCCCCGTCACCATCGAGGGCAGCGTCTGCCACCTGTTCGACGGCGAGGGCCAAGCGATTCCCAAAGCCGAGCGCCATCCCCTCAGCCTCACCCGCCATCCCGAAGTCCCGCTACACACCGAAGCCACGCTAGAGCAGACCTATGAACAGCCAACCCACCTCCACGAAGTCCCTCGTCAAGCTGAATGAGCGATCGCTCTCACAGTTGAGCGATCGGGTGCGCCTGCCTCGGTACGATCGCACCACCGTCACCCCCGGCATTGTCCACATCGGCGTCGGCGGCTTCCACCGGGCCCACCAGGCGCTCTATATGGATAACTACCTGGAGCAAAACCCCGGCAGCGACTGGGCCATCTGCGGCGTCGGTCTGCTGGAATTTGACCAGAAAATGCGCGATGCCCTGGATTCCCAGGATTGTTTGTATACCCTAGTGGAGCGATCGCTTGCCGGTGACGACGCCCGCGTCATTGGCTCGATTACCCAATACCTGTTCGCCCCCGAAAATCGCGAGGTCGTGATTGCCACCCTGGCCGACCCCCAGTGCCGCATCGTCACCCTGACCATCACCGAAGGCGGCTACTATGTCGTAGAAGGCACCGGCGAGTTCGATGCCAACCACCCCACGATTCAGCACGACCTGCAAAAACCTGACCAGCCCTTGGGGGCCTACGGCTTTCTCACGGCAGCGCTAAATCGGCGGCGGCAGCGGGGCATCGCGCCCTTTACGGTGCTCTCCTGCGACAACATTCAGGGCAATGGCGACATGGTGGGCAGAATGCTGACCGCCTTCGCCCAGCTGCAAAACCCCGACCTGGGCGGCTGGATTCGGGAGAATGTTGCCTTCCCTAACTGCATGGTCGATCGCATCACTCCTGCCACTGCCCCGGGCGACCTGCAAATGGTGGCCGACCAGTTCGACATTGACGATGCCTGGCCCGTGGTAGCCGAGCCCTTTCTCCAGTGGGTGGTCGAAGATCGCTTTAGTGCCGGACGTCCTGACTGGGAAAGCGTCGGCGTGCAGATGACCGACGACGTGCACCCCTACGAGATGATGAAGATTCGGCTGCTCAACACCAGCCACCAGCTGATCGGCTATCTCGGCTCTCTCAAGGGTTACGCCTACGTTCACGAATCGATGGCCGACCCCCAGATTCACCAGGCGGTCGAGCGTTTGATGGATGAAGTCATCCCCACCCTGCACCCCGTTCCCGGTATCGACGTCAGCCAATACAAACAGACCTTGGTAGAACGGTTCTCGAATCCAAAAATTCGCGACCAGCTGCCTCGGCTCTGCCTCAATAGCTCAGCCAAGATTCCCAAATGGGCCCTTGGCTCTCTGCGCGACAAGCTGGGCCAGAATGGCGCGATCGACTACCTAAGTCTCACTATCGCCGCCTGGTTCCGCTACCTCAACGGCAAAGACGATCAGGGCCATACCATGCCGATCGATGACCCCATGGCAGATACGCTGATGGAACGGGCGCGATCGGGCGGCACTGACCCCATGCCGCTGCTGAATCTGACGGAGATCTTTGGCGATCTGCCCCAGTCGTCACGATTCGTCAAGGCGGTAACCCAGTACCTGCACCAGCTCCATGAACTGGGTACCCAAGCCACCCTGGCAAAGCTGCTTGAGACTGTTCCAGCTAAATGAAGTCAAAACCTGCTGGTAGGGGCATTGCAGTGCAATGCCCCTACGTCGAACTTGTCCCAATCTAATGGGCGTTTGCAATACGACTGACGAACCTGGCCTAGTCTCGCTCCAACACCTCTACCTGGCGGAGCCCGGCCAAGTTCTCCTGCCCGGTGCAGAATAACACTGTCCTAATCTCGGCCATTAGCACCTCTGCGAGAGCCGCCACAGCCTCCTCTGACTCACTCGCCGCCTGCAAAAACGGCATCGCCAGCCCCGCCAAATCGGCTCCCAGGGCCAGGGTTTTTGCCACATCCAGCCCGTGGCGCAGCCCCCCCGAGGCAATCAACGGCAGTGCCGGGGCCACTCGTCGCGCTTGGATAATACAGTCTGCCGTGGACAAACCCCATTCCCCAAAGGTCTGCCCCAGCCGCCGCTGGTGGGCATCGCTCGCTCGCTCGCTCTCCACTCTGGCCCAGGATGTGCCCCCAGCTCCGGCCACATCCACAGCCGCGACCCCGGCTTCCATCAGCCGCTGCACCATGGGTGCCGAAATGCCGTTACCGACCTCCTTAGCAATCACCGGCACCGGCAACACCGCGCAGAGCTGCTCAAGCTTGGCCAGCAGGCCCTTAAAGTTGGTATCCCCCCCCGTCTGCACCGCCTCTTGCAATGGGTTGAGGTGCAAAATCAGCGCGTCGGCCGCCAGCTTTTCTACTACGCGGCGGCACTGGTCGAGACCGTAGCCGTAGTTGAGCTGCACCGCCCCCAAATTCGCTAGCAGCAGAATGTCTGGAGCCTCTGACCTGACCGCAAACGTTTCCATCACGTCAGGATTTTCGACCCCGACCCGTTGGGAGCCTACCCCCATCGCCAACCCATAGCGCTGAGCCACCGCCGCCAGCCGCCGGTTGATCTGATGCGCCTCCTCGGTGCCCCCAGTCATTGACGAAATCAGCAGCGGTGCCTCCAGCCGATGCCCCAAAAACACCGTGCTCAGGTCGATATCTTGATAGTCGATCTCTGGCAGGCAGCAGTGGGTAAACCGATAGCGCTCTAGCCCAGTGGTCACCTGGGCACACTGTACCGGCCCCTCTAAGCAAATGCGCAGGTGGTCGGCCTTGCGGGCCTGGGTCTCATGGGCGACAGGCAGTAGAGTCACAAGGGTTTCGCAAAATCAACGCTCCCTATCCTAGGAAAAATCGGGGCGCTTTTGGCGCGATCGCACACCAGACGTAACACCCCCATTCCTTATGCCCGCTTCAAAAGCTCCACCCCATCTCGCCCGTCCGTATCCTGCAAAAACACCTTCACCGACTCATCCTTCGCCGTCGGCAGAGTTTTACCCACAAAGTCAGGGCGCACGGGCAGCTCTCGATGGCCCCGGTCAATCAGCACCGCCAGGCGAATGGCGCTGGGCCGACCGTAGTCGATGACCGCATTGAGAGCAGCGCGAATGGTGCGCCCACTAAAAATGACATCGTCCACCAGCACCACCACGCGATCGCTGATGTCGAACGGGATCTCGGTGCGGGCCGGGGTGCGCGTGCTGATTTTATCCAGGTCATCGCGGTAGAGAGTGATGTCGATCGCGCCCACCGGCAGCTCTACCCCTTCTAACCGCTGAATCTGTTGGGCCAGCAAATGAGCCAGGGGCACGCCTCGGGTATAAATGCCCAGCAGCACTAGACGGCTCAGGTCGCCGCCCCGCTCCACCACTTCCGACGCCAGTCGATTCAGCGTGCGGCGCATTTCCTCCGCCGACAAAATCTTGACCACATTGCTGCTTGTATTCATGCCCCGACCTCCTGGCAGCTGTAAAGTCCCACTATACCTGACCTACAGGGGTAGCTCGTGAAACCCATTCGTGGCGTGTAGCCGGAGGAAAGCTGTAATAATTCAAAGTTCAAAATTGAAAATTCAAACCTCTGGCAGGCCTTTAAAGCGTTGGCTCGTTTTGCCTAGTACAGCAGGGCAGAAGTAAACCTGCCGCGCAGGAAGATTGAAACGCTTACACCCTGAGGATTTTCCATTTTTAACTTTGCATTTTGAACTCCGCGTAGCAGCACTAGCCCCGATTTTTGATCGTCATCACCTGCACAATCTGCTGGGCCAGGGGGCTGGGAATCTCTAAAATTCGGTACAGGTCTTCTAAAAACGCCTGCTCCTGCGGGGTAACAGTGCGGTCAGACAGGACCAGATCGGTGGCGACCGCAAAGGCCGTCTCCCGCAACTCTTGAGGCAAAACGGCCTTGGCCCGGTCGACCATTACCCCCGGCCCCTCAGTTTTGAGGCGCGTCAGCAACAGATCGAATAGATGGTGCACGGCGTCTTTGGAGTAGCTGCTAAACAACGCCATGCGCGACAGCAGCATCGTCATATCCTGACCCTCCTGGTCAGCCAGATAGCCGTCGGCGGCGATCGCCACTAGCGCAATGCTGGCCAGCGCCTCTGCGGTGCCCATGGATGACTCGGTCATGGCGATTTTTCCTGGTATCCTTGGCACAAAGCCCTGTATGCCCCTATTTTTGCCCTAAAGTCGACGCGACGCAATCCCGTTGTGAGGAGTCTTTACCTGAGGCGTCTTTACGGCTGAACCCCCTATACCTCTCCGTGACATCCGCCAAAATACGTAACTTTGTGATCAAACTCACCGTTAGCCGTGATAAATCCGCTAGGTTTTCAGGAACCTTCCAGAGATACTGAAATTGACTCAACTTTAGCCGAGTCATCTACAGGGAACACACAACCAACCGACAAGCCCGCAAGGGACTGTCGGTTTTTTTTGGCCATTCCCTACTTGCCCGACGCCCGCTGATAAAACCGCTGCATATCCTCAAACCAGAGCTGTCGCGACTCCTCCCAGGTGTAGAACATGTGTCCCCCCTGAAAATGCCGCAGGGTGAGGTTTGGCTGTAGCTCCGGGTTGAGGTTCATCAGATCCCTCAGGTGCTCTGACGAGAAGTAGGGCGTCACCAAATCGTAGATACCGTGGGTAATGTAGACCTGGAGGTAGGGGTTGAGGGCCATGCCCACCCTCAAGTCATCTACCGAGCCCACAAAGCCCTGGCGATACTCGCTTTCGGGCAAAAACTCCCAGGCTTTAAACACCTCAAAGCTGAGCAGGTTGTAGGTCAGAGTGGTATTCACGCCCAAAGTCGAGCGCAGGTGGCTGTTGATGGCTCCGGTAAACAGGCGATCGATGCCCTCTAGGGTGGGGTCGGTGCCTTCATGCATCAGGCGATCGGGAAAGGGGTCGATCGCAGTGACTGAGCCATCATAGAGACCCAAAATGCGCTGCTGATGGCGCAGCAGCTCGCGGGCAAACACCACAATGTCGATGCGGCCCCGGTGGCGCTGCACCACCTCCAACGGCAGACCAATCAGATGGGCCAGCTGACCAAAAACTCGCTGCTGGTCTTCGCCAGAGGCAGTGCTGCCCAAGGCCAACAGCGGAATCAGGAACTTGCGGGCAAAATCGGCAGCCTTGGCCCCGTGGGCAGCCGGGCTATCGGTGGTATCGACCTGCCCATGATGGACTGCCGTGGCCGCCATCGAAGGAATCACCGTAGCCCAGCCGCTGAGGTTGTAATCGTTGCCCTCCAGCAGCAAAAACTCCATTACTGGCGAAATCAGAATGGCCCCGCACAGGCCGACGCCATAGTCTTGCTGAAGCTTGCGGCAAAGCTTTGCTACCCGAAAGCCGCCGTAGCTCTCCCCAGCAATGAAGACCGGCGACAGCCAGCGGTGGTGAGCTGAGAGATAGCCCTGAATAAACTCGCCCAGGGCATTGAGATCGCGATCGACCGTCCAGAATTTTTTGGCCTTTTCGTCGGGTTTGTCTTCCCCTTTGTCGGCGGGCTTATCGTCAGATTTCTCGGCCTTGTCGCCGTCTTGGGGCAAAACGCGGCTAAAGCCTGTGCCCACGGGGTCAATAAAAACTAAGTCGGTGAAGCTCAGCCAGCTTTCGCCGTTGTCGACCACCTCCACCGGCGGGCGCGGCAAGCTGCCGTCAGAGTTAAACACCACCCGTCGCGGTCCTAATGCCCCCACGTGCAGGTAGGCTGATGCCGCCCCTGGGCCTCCGTTAAACACAAAGGTAATGGGCCGCTGGGCTGGGTTTTGGTCAGCAATGGTGTAGGCCACGTGAAACAGCTCGGCCACGGGCTTGTCATGTTCGTAGAGGGTTTGCCACTGGGCTGAGGCGGTGTAGGCCTGGTTACCCAGCATGTGCTCGGTGGTGTTGCCCTGACGTTGGGTGTGATCTGGCATGAAGATGCGGGGTTGAAGACTCTACCTGTTATAGCGCGGTCGGTCACCTTCAGAATCGCGCATCCCCACTCGCACAGAAGCAGACACATGAGTCGCTAACGATTAAATTGGATTAAGCCAAATCTGTCTTAGGAGTTGAGACCCGATGAGATGGCTCCTGCCTAACATTATCAGCGCCTTTGATAACGTCTACAGCGGCTGGATTTTATGGAACTTGTTTTTGGCGGCGATTCCGCTGCTGCTGAGCTTTAGTTTGTTTCGCCGTCAGAGCCTGTCCAACCGATGGTTTTTGGCGGCCTGCGTACTGGTGGGGACAATTGGCGTGCTAGGGCTGGGGCCTCGCATCCCTCGTGCTGTGCAAGGGCTCTACAACCTGCTCCAAGACAACTCCAGTCCGCTCTCTTGGTTTGAGCTGCTGTGGCTACTGGCGGTTACGGCCTTTGCCGGTCTCCTCAGTCTGAAAATTTTTAAGACCAAGCAAGATCCCCAGGGCTGGCTGTGGTGGGTGGGGCTGGTGGTGTTCTTGATCTTTCTACCCAATGCTCCTTATGTCCTCACCGATATTATTCATTTGATTCGAGGCACCAGCTCGGGACAGATTCGCATCTTGGTTGTGGCTCTGGTGTTCATTCCCCTTCACTCAGCCGCCATTTTGCTGGGGTTCGAAGCCTACGTCGTCTCGATTCTCAACCTGGCTGCCTACCTCAAGCAGCACGGGGCCAAAGCGATGATCTTGCCCCTCGAGCTAACAATTCACGCGCTCAGCGCGGTGGGCATCTATCTGGGCCGATTTCTGCGCTTTAACAGCTGGGACCTGGTCACTGACCCCACTGGCGTCATCGCCTATACCCTCGATGCCCTGACCTCAAAGCAACCAGCGGCCGTTATCTTCGTCACATTTGTTATTTTGGCCAGCCTTTACTGGGTGATGAAACAAATCACCCTGGGGCTTAAGCTGCGCATTCGCTACGCCCGCCAGGGCATAGATGCGCTCGATTAAACCGCTCGGTACGGTCATCGCAGTAGAAGCGGGTACATTAGCCCTAACGTTACTCGTGCCAACCATGTCTTTTAAGGCCAGCGTGCTGCACTTTCAAACTCTAGTAACCTCCTTTCACCCGGTCATAGTAATCGACACGGTAGAAGAAGAACGGGTACAGGGGTTGATTAGCGCCGCCTGCACTGACATGCAGATGGCCGTATTCGAGTGGAGCGTTGCCCAGGGGCTGATGCGATCGCCCGATAGCCCTAACCATCGTTGGCAAAATGAGTATGCCCCCCCCAGCGCTAAGCGCGGTCAGGCGCTGCCCAAAACCACCGACCCCCTCGACATGCTGCGCCACATTCAAGAGATCAGCTTCAAGGCCGTCTTTTGGCTCAAAGACTTTGCTGAACACCTCAAAGATCCGGTAGTTGTCCGTCAGTTTCGAGAAGTATCCCAACAGTTTTCTTCCAACAGCTCAACGCTAGTTCTCAGCGGCAGCGGCGCTGATCTACCGCCCACCATTGCGCAGAATGCTGTCTATTTAGATATCAAGCTGCCCGAACCCGAAGAACTCTATAAAGCTATTTCCGAGACGGTGAAGACCCTCCAAGGTCAAGTCGCAATTAATCTAAATCCGGATGATGTTCGCGCCTTGGTGTCAGCTCTCCAGGGCATGACCCTACACCAAGCTCGAAAAGTTGTATCCTATGCGGCTCGGCATGACAGAAAACTCGACGTCAGTGATGTGAGGTGGGTACTAGAGCGCAAGGCCCGAGTCATTCATGAAGAGGGTCTACTCGACTACTTCCCGCCCGAAACTAACCTGGCCGAGCTAGGTGGGTTTGAGGGGCTCAAGCGCTGGCTAGCCTACGCCAAAGTGGGCTTTACACCCCAGGCTCGTCAATATAACCTGCCCGCTCCCAAAGGCATTTTGATCGTAGGCATTCAAGGCTGTGGTAAGTCGCTGGCCGCCAAAACCATCGCCCGGCAGTGGAGTCTGCCCCTGCTCAAGCTCGATGCCGGCCGCCTCTACGATAAGTACATTGGCGAATCCGACAAAAACTTCCGCCGCGCCGTCACCATGGCCGAAAGCATGGCCCCCTGCATCCTGTGGATCGACGAGATCGAAAAGAGCATGGGTCAAAGCAGCAGCGAATCCGATGGCGGGCTTAGCCGTCGCCTGTTCGGCTACTTCCTCACCTGGCTGCAAGAAAAATCCCAGGAAATCTTTGTCGTAGCCACCGCCAATGACCTTTCAGCTATTCCGCCAGAACTGCTGCGCAAAGGCCGCTTTGACGAAATTTTCTTTGTCGACCTGCCCGAGGCCGACGAGCGCCACACTATCCTGCACATTCACCTAGGGCGACGGCAGCATGGTACCGAAAACTTTGATCTCAACGAATTGGTAATTGCCACCGACGGCTTCAGCGGGGCCGAAATTGAACAAGCCATCATCACCGCCCACTACCGAGCCCTCTACGAAAATCGCCCCGCCGACACCACCCTGCTGCTCGAAGAGATCAAACGCACAGTGCCCCTCTCTATTACCCGTCGAGAGGACATCCAGCGGCTACGAACCACAGCTCGGGAAAGGTTTGTATCGGCACGATAGCTATGTCTATGCCCTATTTAGGTTCACGGTCGTTGGCAGATTACCGATCGGCCATGCATGTCCTGCAAAACCAAATCTCAAAACTTGACAGCACTAACTTAACGCGTAAAAATTCACCGAAGCTTGGTAGTTTAAGCGTCTAAATAATCAAGCGCCATTTGAAGAGACGCACAGTCAATCTTGAAGGAATTTGGCGACGGTCGAACAACCCCATTGGACAATTTAGGAAAGTCTATGGTTCTTAAAAACTCTTGGGTGACCTGACCACGAACACCACACCACTGCCCATTCAGCCCGCTGATATGGCGGCGATGAGCCCAACGACTTGACCACCCCGGAGAATAAAGTTCGACTACTTTAACCCCACTACCGGGCAGCTCAGGGTTTTGCAGCCCCAAACGATTAAAAGCCATATGGCTAAGGGCCGCACCATGGACGGCTACCACGACTTTAACATCACGGGTAATCGACCATTTTTGGGCACAGGTTAAGTCTTCGAAGTAATAAGTTTTGAAGCCTTTTTTTTCGAGAAACTGGACTACTTCATCGTTGTTGATTAGACAGCGGTTCCCTCTGCGAGGGATAAAAATTTTCTCTACCCCCAAAGGCTCATAGCCCGAAAACTCGGCCTCGTTAAACAAAGCTGCATGGCGGTTGTAAAGCTTTGAATCGATCTCAGCCACTAGTTTTTGATTTATGATCGGGAAGAACTGAGGTGCTTCCATGCCAGTTGCTGCATCAGGGCGAGCGACTGACATAGAGATCACTTCGCCATAGACGCTATCATCGGTGTAAATTACTGGGATACCCAACGTTTCAAAGACTTCGCGAGCCAGGTTCGGTGCTCGTTCTCTAAGAATGACGTGAACATCTACGTCTTGGCCCAAACGCTTACTCAGCATTTGCTTTGCCAGCAAAGCCGGAGCCGCCAAGTTTTCAATGATGTGCCCTATATTAGTATCTAGCTCTTGCCGACCATCAAACAAAAATTTTTCTGGATAGTCTAATATCTGAGTTCCCTTTACAGCTGTGCAAAGCTGTTTATAGAGTTTAGAGCGTATAGAACCCGGTTTTCTAGGGCCTGTTTGGCCAGATTTGACGTCTATTTTTACCTGTAAAGGATTTAAACAGTCCTCAGGCAGAAATATTCTTTCAATTGCAGGGCGCAACGTATCTCCTAGCGCCGTGGGGTGAGAAAAAATCATTGAAGCAGGAATTTGTATCTCAGGCAGAACTTCAACAAATGACAACCCCATACCTGGCTCTCTTTCTTATAAAATTCACAGACTTAAAAAGGACGGCTTTCGCTCTTTAGAGCACACAACTAATAGACATAAAATTTTTCACGTCGATTTCACAATTGTCGGAGCTATATATTCTAAAGCTTTAATAAAATGGCCTATAACCTTATTCGTATCTTGACAGTTTAGACTTTGCTTAGAGGCCTTTTATGTGCGCTCACCCAGGCTTTTAACAAGAAATATGAGTGCTGCACTAAAGCTGTGCCAAGTTTACAACTCAAGTCTGTTAATCGCAACGATTGCCTTTGCTTTCATTAGTTGATGGGTGCTCTAGTTGCTTGACTTCTTTCTTGACTAACATCCGGCAACAAAATAGGTAAGGCTTCCAGACATCACAGTCAAGGTGAGGGATTTTAGGACTTAAAGTGAGCTAAAAAAACAGAACTTAATCAGGGCTCTGTGAAGTAGGCACGCCAAATCAATTTTTACCGGCGATCGCCCCCATATTACTGTCTACAAACCTTAGCTATATGGTTCCTTCACCATTGAGCAGCGAACGTTAAGGGAATGTTAGCCCCAAGGTTACCCGATCTGATAAGTGTGACAACAGCGGTCTCAGTGGTTGGTGGCGTTGGGCTTTCTTATGAATTCCAGATTGTAGGGTCTTAGCTTACGTCAATATCGACTAGCAAAGTGCTCTGTTGCATACCACATTTTTAATACCTTCCCTAAAAGCTCTGGTGCATAGAACCAGGAAGGCTGCTACCGCCGTAGGTGAGTCCATTAGCGGAGCGACTGGCGCTCGCCTTCCACCTACGATGCCCTATTTCGCCCTGCCAGACTCATCAAAAGGGCCCTTGTCTACTCCGATGCTGTCTACCACTCCCACAATCCGAGAATTGCGGCCAAGGCGATCGCTACGAATGGCGCAGAACCTCTGCTAAGCCTGTAGCGAGGCTCAATACATCTACAGAACTTTGCCAGGTGGCCAGCACCCCATCCCCCGTGGTGACAACCTTGACAAGTGTTTATAAATGTTAAATTGATAAAGCGTTTTCACTAAGCCCCCAGATATGCCCAAATCGGACGCTTCCGCCAAGAAAACCGCTGCCTCTAGCAAAGGCCGAGCGTCCACCAATGGCAACCAGCACACCGGCCTCGCCCATCACCACGCCGCCATTGACGACAACGTCATTCGCATTCGAGGAGCCCGGCAGCACAATTTGAAGAATCTGGACTTGGAGATTCCTCGCAACAAGCTGATTGTGTTTACGGGGGTATCGGGTTCGGGCAAGTCGTCCCTGGCCTTTGACACTATTTTTGCCGAAGGGCAGCGCCGCTATGTGGAGTCCCTCAGCGCTTACGCCCGCCAATTCCTTGGCCAGGTGGATAAGCCTGATGTGGACGCGATCGAGGGGCTAAGTCCGGCCATTTCCATTGACCAAAAATCGACCTCCCACAACCCGCGCTCGACCGTGGGCACGGTTACCGAAATCTACGACTACCTGCGTCTGCTCTATGGGCGAGCGGGCGATCCCCACTGTCCGATCTGCGATCGCAGCATCTCCCCACAATCCATCGACCAGATGATCGATCGGGTCATGGCCCTGCCCGATCGCACCCGCTTCCAGATTCTCGCCCCCGTGGTGCGGGGCAAAAAGGGCACTCACAAAAAGCTGCTCTCTAGCCTGGCCTCCGAGGGGTTTGTACGGGTGCGGGTCAACGGCGAACTGCGCGAGCTGACCGACAATATTGAACTCGACAAAAACTACAGCCACAACATTGAGGTGGTGGTCGATCGCCTGGTGAAGAAGGAGAGCCTGCAAGACCGCCTAGCCGATTCGCTGCGCACCTGCCTGAAGCGATCGGAGGGGATCGCGATGATCGAGATTCTGGCGGAGAAGCCCCAGGAAACCGCCAACCCGGAGCCGGGCAGCAACGTCGTGTCTCTAACCGTTGGCGCAGCCTCTTCAGCGAAGAATCGCCTGCCCCAGGCAGCCGAGGCCGAAGGCAGCTACGGCCAGCCTAAAGAGCTGGTATTCTCCGAAAACTTTGCCTGCCCGGAGCACGGCGCGGTGATGGAGGAGCTGTCGCCCCGGCTATTCTCGTTTAACTCCCCCTACGGGGCCTGTCCCCACTGCCACGGGTTGGGCAGCCTGCGCACGTTTTCAGCAGAGCTGGTGGTACCGGATCCGGCCCTGCCGGTCTATGCGGCGATCGCCCCCTGGTCGGAAAAAGACAACACCTACTACTTCTCGCTGCTCTACAGCGTTGGCCAAGCCTTTGGCTTTGAGATCCAGAGCCGGTGGGATCAGCTCACCCCCGAGCAGCAGCACATCGTGCTCCACGGCAGCGACGAGAAGATTTATATAGAGTCAGACTCCCGGTACCGCGATCGCAAGGGCTATCAGCGGCAGTATGAGGGGGTGCTGCCCATTCTCGACCGGCAGTATAAAGACGCCAGCTCCGAGCTACACAAGCAAAAGCTCGAAAAATACCTGATTGACCAGCCCTGCGAGGTCTGCCACGGCACCCGGCTCAAGCCTGAATCGAACGCGGTGCGGATTGGCCCCCACTCGATTAGCGACCTCACCAACGTCTCCATTCGCGAATGCCTCAGCCGCATTCGCAACCTGGTGGGCGAAGAGGGCGAGGCCCCCAAGCTCTCGGCCCGTCAGCTCCAGATTGGGGCGCTGGTGCTGCGCGAGATTCGCGCCCGCTTGCAATTCATGATGGATGTGGGCTTAGACTACCTGACCCTGCACCGCACCGCCATGACCCTGTCGGGGGGCGAGGCTCAGCGGATTCGCCTGGCCACCCAGATTGGCTCGGGCCTGACGGGAGTGCTCTACGTCCTGGATGAGCCCAGCATTGGCCTGCACCAGCGCGACAACGATCGCCTGCTCAATACCCTGCACCGCCTGCGCGACCTGGGCAACACGCTCATTGTCGTGGAGCACGACGAAGACACGATCAGAGCCGCCGATTATTTAGTCGATATTGGCCCTGGGGCCGGGGTGCACGGCGGGGCGATCGTGGCCGAGGGCGATCTTAAAACCCTGATGACCGCCAAGGATTCCCTCACCGGGGCCTATCTGTCGGGGCGAATGTCGATTCCCACGCCGGCAGAGCGGCGGCCGGGGAATGGGCGATCGCTCACCCTAAAAAATGCCCGCCGCAACAACCTGAAAAACCTGGATGTCGATCTGCCCCTGGGGGCGCTGGTGTGCATCACCGGTGTTTCAGGCTCGGGCAAATCGACCCTGGTGAACGAGCTGCTCTACCCAGCCCTCCAGCACCACTTTGGCAGCAAGGTGCCCTTCCCCAAACACATGGACAAGCTGGACGGGCTCAAGGCGCTAGATAAGGTGATCGTCATCGACCAGTCGCCGATCGGGCGCACGCCTCGCTCCAACCCCGCCACCTATACCGGCGTGTTCGACGTAATCCGCAACCTGTTCACCGAAACCATCGAGGCCAAGGCGCGGGGCTACAAGGCGGGGCAGTTCTCCTTTAACGTCAAGGGGGGGCGCTGCGAGGCCTGCGGCGGCCAGGGGGTGAATGTGATCGAGATGAATTTTCTCCCCGATGTCTATGTGCAGTGCGAGGTCTGCAAGGGAGCGCGCTACAACCGCGACACCCTGCAAGTTACCTACAAGGGCAAGAACATCTCCGACGTGCTGAATATGACCGCCGAAGAGGCTCTGGGGTTTTTCGAGAATATTCCCCAGGCGGCGGCGCGGCTGCAAACCATGGTGGATGTGGGTCTAGGCTACATTCGCTTGGGGCAGACGGCCCCCACCCTCTCTGGTGGGGAGGCCCAGCGGATGAAGCTGGCCTCGGAGCTGGCTCGACGCTCGACGGGCAAAACCCTATATCTGATTGACGAACCCACAACTGGCCTGTCATTCTACGACGTGCACAAGCTGCTGGATGTGGTGCAGCGCTTGGTAGATAAGGGCAACTCGGTGCTAATGATCGAGCACAACCTGGACGTGATTCGCTGCTCTGACTGGATTGTGGACCTGGGGCCAGAAGGGGGCGATCGCGGCGGCGAGCTGATTGCGGTGGGCACCCCCGAGGTGGTGGCTAAGGTGGCTGGTTCCTACACGGGCAACTACCTGGCCAAGGTGCTAGAGCAGCATTCCGCTGTGGATAAAGCGGCATCGGCTGGATAACGCACTCATCATGGCTCTTGGTGTACTCGAATCCGCCCTTTTTGGACAATCCACAGTTTTCCGACGATCTCTTCGCGTTCTAGACCGCCAATTAACGTTTTTATAGCATCCAGCAGATCCTTTGGCTCTGGACGGGATGGCAGCCTCAGCACAGCAATGCCACAGTAATGTGACGGTCTGAACTGGAGGGGGTTGCTGAAGTCTAGGTCGAGGGTTACCAAACAGCGCCCTTCCTGACGGCAGACCTCAATCAAGTTTTCGTCTGGCGTAGAGGTTAAGCCTTGCTCTACCACCGTTGCTGTATCGTGACCGGCCTGTTTGAGCAAATCCAGACCGCGTTGGCCAAGGTTCTCGTCTAGCTTCAGCCTCACGCACTGGCCTCCAGGGGAATATCGATCCAGCGTTCCCGGCTCATTTCTGCGCCGTAGGCCAGGCAAGCGTAAATGTCGGCTTCTTCTAAGCTCGGGTAGTCTTCCAGTAGCTCAGCTATGGTCATGCCGCTGGCTAAGAAGTCTAGTATCAGCGAAACCCAAATGCGATGCCCTCGAATGCAGGGCTTACCAAAACAAATATTGGGGTTAACGGTAATCCGAGAGAGTAGCTCTTCGCGAGTCATGATAAGAAGCCTGGGTGGTTATTCCAAATTATCTTGCTCTGGCTATGGATTTACCAGTACCAGCAGTGCCGAACTATCTAATGAGCAAGGGTGAGGGAAGTTAACCTTCTCTCACCCTTGCTGCTGGGCTAAATTTTAGGGAATAGTGGCTGAGCAGAGTTGTTCGCTTTGCGTCTCCCAAAGGGAGAAAGCCACCGTTTTGGCGTTACGCCGCCAGCTTGGGTTTGCGGGTGGGGCGCTTGCGATCGCTCTTGCGAATGCCGCCGGCCATTTCGTATTCGTTGCTGTCTTTGCCATATTTGGTGGCAACCCCCAGCAAAATACGCTCCGAAAAGTCGCGGACAACCTGCTCAGCGTCTTGAACGGCGTTGGCAGCCTGGTCGAGCAGAGAGAGGGATTCGTTGTAGTCGTGGAGCTTTTGGCGCAGGTCTTCGATCGCTCGGGTGTAGGCGGTGGTGGTGATGCCGTTGCCCAGGTCAAGGTCTCTTTCAATTGACTGGGCACCCGCGTTCCGTTTTTCGGCCAGGGTGAGGTATTTGGAGGTGCGTTTTTGGCGCGGCATAGGTTAGATGACCCTATTAAAATTACTCTTTGACTGTAGCGATCGCCGTGAGCCAGCGAGATTAGGGTTTTCGCGGATTTGGGTTGGATAGTCTGTGTTGTTTTGGCCTCAGTTGAGCGGGGTTGTGTAAAGGGAATGACTTTTTGCCGATAGGGCAGACGCAAAGGCTGGCGGCAAGGGCGTTTTGATGGGTCGGTGGCAGTACGGAGGGTGTCACCCCTGAGGGCGATCGCTGCCGCTTGAGAGGAGGCTTTGGGTGTAGTGGTGCCGAGTAACGGGAGGCCGGCATAGAGTAACAGCAGGTCGGAACAAAGAAACGAAAGGCTGCTGCAAAGGAACAAGGGGCCGTTGCAGAGTGACGGGAGGCCGGTAGAGAGAAACAAGAGGCCGGTACAGAGTAGCGGCAGGCTGTTACAGAGTAGCGACAGGCCGGCACAAAGAAACAAGGGGCCGTTGCAGAGTAATGAAAGGCTGGTGCAAAGGAACCAGAGGCCGTTGCAAAGGAACAGCTGGAGGTTTGGGAGCACGCTGTTGGTTTTGTGAGGCACGCCTCGACGCGCTAGCGATGGGACGATGAGCCGACTACTCTGGGCAAATGCCTAGGACTTCGCGCTGGTCGGGGTTGGCGGTGAAGTAGCTCTCTAGCTGGTTGCACCCACGGGCCAGCAGGTCGTCTAGGCCGTTGTCTAGCCGCCAAATGCGGTGGGTGGTGTCGTCTAAAGAGGTGATGAGGTACTGACCATCGTCGCTGATGCGATCGAAGTCTCTGTAAAAGTTAGGGGTCATGCGGCCGGTAAACTCTGCCAACAGCTCACCTGATAGGCTCCAGAGGGTAGTGGTGCCATACTCAGAGTCGATATAAAAGGCTTTGCCATCGGGAGTAAAGCCCCGGAACTCGCCCTCATAGCTCGCCTGCTCCTCTCCAGCGAGGCTCCACACCCGGATCTTGCCATCGCTCTCGGAAAAGGTCACCAGCCCTTGCCCATCGGGAGTAAAGTCCCGGAACTCGCCCTCATAGCTCGCCTGCTCCTCTCCAGCGAGGCTCCACACCCAGCTCTGGCCATCGCTCTCGGAAACGGTCACCAGCCCTTGCCCATCGGGAGTAAAGTCCCGGAAATAGCCCTCATAGCTCGCCTGCTCCTCCCCCGCTAAGCTCCACACCCGGCTTTTGCCATCGCTCTCGGAAACGGTCACCAGCCCTTGCCCATCGGGAGTAAAGTCCCGGAGCTTGCCCTCATAGCTCGCCTGCTCCTCTCCAGCAAGGCTCCACACCCGCTTTTGCCATCGCTCTCGGAAAAGGTCACCAGCCCTTGCCCATCGGGAGTAAAGCCCCGGAACTCGCCCTCATAGCTCGCCTGCTCCTCTCCAGCGAGGCTCCACACCCAGCTCTGGCCATCGCTCTCGGAAACGGTCACTAGCCCTTGCCCACCGGGAGTAAAGTCCCCGAAATTGCCCTCATAGCTCGCCTGCTCCTCCCCAGCAAGACTCCACACCCGGATCTTGCCATCGTCGGAAACGGTCACCAGCCCTTGCCCATCGGGAGTAAAGTCCCGGAAATAGCCCTCATAGCTCGCCTGCTCCTCTCCAGCGAGGCTCCACATCCGGCTCTGGCCATCGACGGAAAAGGTCACCAGCCCTTGCCCATCGGGAGTAAAGTCCCCGAAATAGCCCTCATAGCTCGCCTGCTCCTCTCCAGCGAGGCTCCACACCCAGCTCTGGCCATCGTCGGAAGAGGTCACCAGCCCTTGCCCATCGGGAGTAAAGTCCCGGAACTCGCCCTCATAGCTCGCCTGCTCCTCTCCAGCGAGGCTCCACACCCGGATCTTGCCATCGCTCTCGGAAACGGTCACCAGCCCTTGCCCATCGGGAGTAAAGTCCCGGAAATAGCCCTCATAGCTCGCCTGCTCCTCCCCAGCAAGACTCCACACTCGGCTCTTGTCGTTGTCATAGGAATAAATCACCAGCCCTTGCCCATTGGGGGTAAGGCCCTGTAAATAGCCCTCATAGCTCGCCTGCTCGGTCAGGGTGTTGGTGGTCACCCGCAGGGCTAAAAGAGGGCTATAGGCGGGGTAATTGACCAGCGTGACTAGGTTGCTTTGAGCATTGGCCGACAGATTGGCTCTTAGTTTGTAGCCTATCTGCAAAGCTTCAATTAACCCTGCTGCCTGCCTAAAGCGAGTATCCCCCAGTCGCAGTAGGGCATTGCCCCGCTGCTCAAGCTGGGTGCCCTCGCGGGCAATTTGCTGCTGCCGCGTTGCTGCCTCTGTCTTTGCCGCCGCTGCTTGGGCCTCCCGGGCTGCCGAGGCTCTAAGCTGCTCGGCGGCTGTCGCCGCTTGCTGGGCGGCGGCGGCCTGCTGTTGGGCCGCCTCCTGCTGCTCCACCGCCACACCTTCAGCATTTTTTGCAGCCTTTACCGCCGCCGCCGCCACTTTGGCCTGTTCCAGAGCTTCTTTTGCCGCTCGATCCGCCTGACGCTGCCGTTCTACGGCCTTTTTAGCGGCCTGGTCAGCATTTTGTCTGGCTAAATCGGCATCCGCCTGTGCTTGACGGGCACCCTTTGCATCTTGCTGTGCCTGCTCAGCCTTGGCGATTTCTGCCTGCGCAACACGCAGGGCCGATACAGCACTTGGAACAGCAATCAACACCCCCACCAAAGACGCCGCCAACAACCCTGAGCTAAACAACAGCCGCCGCCGCGCCTTTTGGTTGGCCACTGCCAGCTCTGCCTTCTCGGCCTCTGCCAACCGCCGCTGGCGCTTTTCGTCTTCTAGCTCCGCCATCAGCGCCTCTAACTGGGGCTGCTGGTGAATAAACGCCGCCAAATAGTCATGCACCAGCTGGTAACGATCTTCCGGTGCTTCAGGCACATGCACCACCAACCCCGACTCCGTCAGCACTTGCAGCACCAGCCCAAAGGGGGCCACATCCGCCGCCGCCTGGGCCGTCAAAGCCTGCAACTCATTGGCCAACTCAGACCTGGTCTTGCGCGGGCGCGTGCCCTTATCATCCGTCAACAGATACAGCACCAGATTCGCCAACTGCTGGTGGGCCACCGGGCCACAGTCTCGCACCACATCATTCAGATACTGCTTCACCAGGGCCGCTTTAATGCTGACTTCAGTATGGGGCCAGCCCTGGTAAGTGCCCAAAGTCGCAATCCCCTCCGCCTGGAGTTGAGACCCCACAATTTGCAGCTCAATGGGGCGCACTTCCCCCGTCTCTGCTGCCAGGTCGGCCACCACCCGCTTCACCAGGTCGGGGGCCGGGGCATAGGGCGTGGGCTGGGTCAGGTCGTCAATCACCCCCCTCGCATCGTCAGGGCTAAAGTTGCCCAGGTAATAGATCCACTTCTTATCGAGAATGTTGTTATCAATAATCGCTAGGTCCGTCAGGCGATTGCACTCCAGCAGGTAGTGGGTATAGTCTTCGCGCAGCGACAGCACTACCTTAATAAACGGCATCGCCAAACAGTCGCCCAAAAACCTGTAAAAGCGCAAACGATCCGCTGGCTGATCGCAGGCAAAAAAGAACTCCTCAAACTGGTCAAAAATAAGGACGATGACCCGATTAACCTGAGTCTGCTGGCGCAATAGATCCAACAACCGGGTCTCTAGGTCAGCGGCCTTCTCCTCCGCAGAGTTGGCTAGAGCAGCTGGCCTTGGCATAGCGCCTAGCACCTCTTCGATCCAGTTGCCATAGCTCCGCAACCGCACCGGCACCACCTGCCGCCCGCCAAACCGCTGCTGCTCTAGAGTCGGCACTAGCCCCGCCTCAATCAGCGAGCTTTTGCCCACCCCCGATGGCCCATAGACAACCGTAAGCACAAATTCATCCTGCTCTAGCCGGGTGACCAACCGGCTCACATCCTGCCTGCGGCCCGAGGCCATAATCAAGTCGGGGCCGTGGTCGCCCGTGGGCAGCGCCGGGTTAGTAATCTGCTGCTTGGGCTGTAGCCGCCCCGCTCCCACAAACGCTCGAAAGTTAAACCGGCTCTCGATCGCCTCTTTCTCTCGCCGGGTCTCAAAGGCTTGCAGGTAGTGGCCCTGCTCAAAATAGCCCCGGCGCAGATACTCCAGCGTTTGGCTATAGAGCCGTGGGTCATACTCCGGCTGGGTAATGGTTGGCACCTGCTCCAGCGTTTGCACCGCCGCATCCACCTGCCCCTGCCCCATCTGGGCCTTGCCCAGCGAAAACACATACCAACTGCGATGAAAGCTATTCACCCAAGCGTAGAAATCGCGATCCGCCACCGAGGCTACGGCATCGCTGTCGGCAAACGGCTGAATTAACGCCAGGGCAGCTTCGGCGTGGCGCTGGGCAGCCTCATAGTTCTCATGGGCCAGGTCAACTTCTGCCAAAAACCCCTCGGCACGGGCTTGGCGAACCGGGTTAGGCTGGGTCTGGTGCAGAGCCAGCGCCCTGGTGGCAACGGTCTCCAGAGCTTCCCACGCACTGAGGCGGTGCAGGGCTTCGGCCCAGTAGTTTATGTAGCGAGCTGCTAGCTCTGGCCGCTGGGCCTGGTTAAAGGTTTGTACCGCCTGCTCAAAATAGCGGCACGCCTGCTGGCAAGCCGGTTCAAACTCGCGGCGGTGGCGCAACTACTCGGTGCGCCACCACAGCCCCAGGTAAAACTGCCCATGGCCCACATTTTCTTGCCACTGGGCGATCGCACCAGCGCTAGGGTTTTGGTCAATCAAGGCTTGCCACTGGGCCAGGCTGCGATCGTAGTGCTCGCGGGCCTCGGGGGTGTTGTTGTCGGCAATGCGGCCCTGCACAAAGGCCAACCCCGCCAACTGCTCTGGGGTAAGGACAATACCCTGTGCCGTCAGCACCTCCAGGCTGGCCTCTAGCTCGCGGCAGCGGGCCGAGCCGGGGGTGAGGCCCAGCTCCTGATTGCTGAGAAAGCGGTTCTCCCGCGAGTCCACCACCTGCCGCCCCACGTCGGCAATCAGTTGATCTAAAAAGGCGAGAAAAAACTCGGGCGGCGTGGCAAAGGTAACCGAGTTGGCCCAGGTGTAAAAATCTGGGGCCGTGCGAATCAGCTGCTTGAGGCCATCATCGGTGAGCCACAGCACCAGCGGAAACGGAAACTGGCGAAACTCTTCGCGAATTTGGTTGGTGGCAGTGAGCAACTGCTGCAGATCGTGCACCCCGTCCAGCCCGTAGACCATTAGGGCATCGGGGAACGGGCTACCAATCTGGCTGCGAATGGTGGTGAAGAGAGTTGTGGTGCTTGGCTCAAGGGTGATTTCGGCAAAGGAAACACTGCACTGCTGTCGCAGCTGTTGCACCAACCCCTGCCGCTGCTGGGTCGAGTTGCACACCGCCAAAACCAGCTCAAACTCACCCTGCGAAAACCGCAGCAGACGACAAAGCTCCTCCAGCGCTTGCTGGTTGTGGCGATCGATCTCAGAGGGCGAAACGTCAGGCATCGGGCGTGAGTTCCTTAGCGGCCAGTAGCGCGGGGTTGAGGTCAAACCAGGTTTGCCCAGCATCCCGATATTCAAACACAAACAAGCTGCGCAGCAGGGCTTGATATTCACCCTCGCCCCGCACCGCCTTGGTGCGATGCACCTCCCGCAGCAGGCCCCACTCTTCGACCTCGATCGCCTTAGTCAGATCGCTCAGCCGCAGGCTAATCACCTGGCCGAGCAGAGCCTGGGTGAGGGGTGGGTCAGCCTTCTTGAGGCAATCGTTGACCAGCACCAGCAAATTTCGCACGTGGCCACCGCTAGCCAAACACAGGCGATCGAGGGTTTCAGTCGAGTCAAAAATTTGCTCCAGCTGATCCAGACGCTGGTCATCAGGCACCTCCGGAAAGGCGCGGGCCAAAATCATCTGGCGCAGAGCCTCTAGCCCCGGTTCACAGGCGCTGCCGTCGCGGTTTTGGGTGCGCACCATGGGCAGCACCTGGGGGCTAGCCCCAAACCGATTGGTCAGGTTCTCTTTTTCGTTAGAGAACGACAGCACCAGGGGAATGGTGTAAATCACATGGCAGCGCAACTGCTTGAGCTGGTCGCCCCGGTCAACAAATAGGTACTCGGGCTGGCGGCGATCCTGTACACGGGGCTTGTTGTCGATGCGATCGAGGTTGTCCACAATCACCACTAGCCCGGCTTTGCCCTGGTCGATCAGCTGGCGATTGGCTGCGTCAATTAGCTCGCCATTGATAATATCGAGAATGGTCTTGATGCGCGGCTCCAGGTGCTGGCGCAGCAGGGCGCGCACGTCTTTGCTATCTTTGGCCTTGGTAGTAATTTCGCCAATGCCTAGCGACAGCGAATAGGTGCCATCCGCAGCGCTGATACCCAAGTCGCCACCGACTTTGATACCACCAATTTCAGGCCCTTTAACCTTTAGCCCTGTGACCTCAGAGTTGAGCAGATCGGCAGTGCTCTTGATCAGCTGTTGAAAGCGGCTCGGGGTCAAACGCAGCTTGGCATCCTCTAAGCTTTTGCTGACCTGTTTGGCGATCGCCAGCAAAATATCGCTGATGTCCACATCCCCCATGTCTAAATCGTCGGTCGACTCAAAGTAGACCACATGGTAGCCCGCTGCCTCTAGATCGCCCTGTAGACGAGAAAACTCAGTCGATTTGCCGCAGCCAATATGGCCTGTAAACAACTGGCAGGTAGGCTCTTCTCCCGACAGGGTAATAGTGCGCTTCAACTCTTGCACCAGATCGCTACCCCGCACCGCCGAGAAGTCAATGTAGTACTGCTTGTCAGCGGGGGAGGTGAGGTTTAGAGTTTTGCTAGGGTTACAGGCCCGAAAAAACCGCCCTGAATCAAATGCCATAGGTTTGCCGGTGCCCGATCGCTATACGCTAACTGCCCAAACTATGGCGTATTTTCTCAAAATGAGCGATAGAAGTCGCTGAAAATTTAACGGATGCGGGGAACACGGCTTTTTTGTTAGCGTGAACCACTAAAAAAGGGTAGGGGCGATCGCAGCAGTTAACTAACGCATTGGGCACATCAGTACTTGCCTATACTGGCAGTACTGGCTAAGAGATTAGAGCAGCACTGGCCAAGGGATAAATCGGCATCAGCCCCCTAGAAAACAGGTGAAGCAACAGGTGCCATTGCATACTTACCTGCGTAAACGACTATGGAACCGCGAGATCTCCTCAAGGATTGGGTTGATACATTCAACCGCCACGCTGTGGATGGCCTAGTAGCCCCCTACAGCGACGATGCCATTAACCATCAAGTGGCCGATGCGCCCGTTATTGGTCACCACGCCATTCGAGCCATGTTTGCGGCGGCTTTTGCCCAGGCCGACATGGTCTGCATCGTTGAGCAAATTTTTCAGGATGGAGAGTGGGCCATTCTCGAATGGCGCGATCCTTTGGGGCTGCGAGGCTGCGGCTTTTTCCACATTGTGAACGGCAAAATTGTCTTTCAGCGCGGTTATTGGGACAAGCTGACGTTTTTGCGTCTCAACGGATTGCCCCTGCCAGATGCACCCTACTCGGGGGGTTAAAGGCACCACTCGTGCATAAAGAATTCAATGGGGATTCCCAAAACGAGAGGGCAGGGGCGATCGCCCCTGCCCTCTATGATTTCCTCAGATACTCTCCTGGAAATTCAACCCCTATTACCTAAAACCCAGCATCCGATTCGGTCCAGGTAGCGCAGGGCTCGACGCTGCAGCTCGCCATCACCAGCTCAATCAAGAAGTTGCCTTCGTAGGGAGCAACAACCCCAGGAACAGCGTCCACCAGCGTATCTGAGGCCACCAGCTCTCCCGACTGAGCATCGTAGAGAAACATATCGAGATCGCTACAGTCATCGTCGCAACTGGCAAACACGGCCTCATCCGCCAACAGGTAACCTTCATAGGTAATGGTTTCGCCAGTGCTCAGCCAGTCTGAGCGAGACTGAGCCTGGGCAATCGTTGCTGTTATCGCGATCGCGATCGCCCCCAGGGCCACCGTTGCTGTCATCTTCACTCCAAACTTAGCCATGATTTAGTGCTCCAAGGTTAGTAAAAGTGAGGCCAACGCCCGGCCTGCGACCAGCGATTGACCTTACCCCTAGATTGCCTCTAGGGGTATCTAATACCACACCAAGTTTTGCCAGCTCTACGGAGACTTTAACCAATAATTAAGGAACGTCTGTTCGAGCCGAGGTAAGCGCCGATTGGGTCACTGCATCAAACCAAAAAGCCTGACGGTAGGCAAGTTTAACGTTGCCAAATTCCGTCAAGGCAGCTGCACCAGTACCCAGTCACGCACCTGCCTCAATTGAACGGCGGTTGCAGGTAATTCAGTCAGATCGACCGCTGCCACCCAGGCATAGCTGCCGGTCGGTAGGGTTTGCCAATTGTCAGTCGCGCTGCCCGGTTGGGGCGTGTAAAAGGTCAGCAGCACCATGTCTTCCTCGGCGGGGCTGACGGTTTTGAAAATTGCATGGACGGGGTTGTTGACCACAATCTCCTGTAGGGGTGGCGTGGTCAGCGCCAGCTTAATGTCGGGGTTATAGTTGCCCCACAAGCCAGTGGCATAGAGCAATGCGATCGCCCCCCACGGCCCCAGCAGCCAACCCCCCTGCCACAGAGCGGTGGTCTCAGTCCGCTGGTGTCGGGAGTAGCGCCAGTAAACGGCCAGCGGCACTAGCCACCCCAAACCCGCCGCGATCGCCAGCAGTCCATAGCGCCACAGCCCTGCCACGGGGAACCGCTGGGGTTGCAGTAGGACGACGCCCCCCGCAATGACCAGCACAGCCCCAATGCTGGCTAGAAGAATGGTTAACCCTGCTACCAGACGAGGACGCTGATGCGATCGGTAAAGGGTTCCCAGAGTAGTCAGGGTCAACGCCGCCAGCAGGGCGACGAGGGGCAGCAGCTGGAGCGGGTAGTACCAGGTGCGGGTTTTAAATAGGGCCAGCAGGGTAAACAGCACCAGCGGATACCCTAGCCACAGCGCTTTGCGTGGATAGGGTGACTGCCATCCGAGCCATACCCCCGGCACCGCCAGCAACGGCCAGGGAAAGGCATTGAGGGGAATGTTCCAAAAATAGTAGAGTGGGCCGACGTTGTGAAAGTCTTCCTGGGCCAGGTTGGTCAACAGGCCAAAGGTGCGTTCGAGGGGCAACGAGCCATAGCGCTGCACGCTGAGGGCTAGCCAGGCGATCGCAGGCACCATTCCCACCACCAAGCCCAGGTAGAGGCCTGGATTCAGCAGATGGCGGTGGCGGCGATGCTCTAGCACCAGGTATGGCCCTAGGGCCATCACCACCGGAATCACCATAATGCTTTTGAGCATAAAGCCCAGGCCCACGGTGCTGCCTGCCAGCATTCCCCAGCCCCACCGTCGTTGGGGCTGCGTTTCCGACTGAAGTAAGGCCCAGATTCCGAGCAATTCCAGCGCGGTCAACGGCACATCTTGAGTAGCCAGCCGCGAGGCCTGCATCCAGATCGGGGTGGCAGCGAGAATTGCCGCGCCCCACAGAGCAATTTGGGGCGTCAAACACCGCAGGCCGATCCCGTAGGTCAGCATCACCGCTCCCCAACTGGCGATCGCCCCTGGCAGCCGCGCCGACCATTCACTCACCCCAAACAGCTGGTAGGAGGCCGCAATTAGCCACTGAATGCCCATCATGCGATCGTGCACCGGGGCACCCCACCACTGCTGGGTAACCCAGTCGCCAGTTTCCACAATCCACCGAGCCTGCTGGGCATACAGGCCCTCGTCGTGGGGCATCAGGCTTTGCAGCGGACTGCGCAATAGCAGCAACAGGCCTACCCACAGACTCAGCACCAGGTAGGGCGCGAGGGAAGATTTGCCAAGGCTAAACCGCCGGGTGGTCAGGCTGGAGGACAAGGGCATGGAGAGTTTCGACCTAGGGCTCAGTCAATTTCATCACCCTACTATAGACGGAGGCTTTGGGAGAGCCAGGTTCTGCCGGTAGCCAGCCGCTTTCTTGCGAGAATGACCGCCTATGATAGTGCCTAGACCCAAGCTCAAGGGAGAGGCAAGCGAAAGCATGGCGGCGGGAAGCATCGATCGACACAACCAAGAAATTCTCAAAAATGCCGACGCCTGGCACCAAAAGCCAGCTCTGCGGGCAATCTACAAAACGTTTCACCAAGCTATTGCCAACTACCTAGCCCCGCTGCCCCAGCCCACCGTCGAGCTGGGTTCTGGAGTCGCCGATATTCAGCGCGTGATCCCCGGCTGTCTTCGCACCGATATTTTCCCCAACCCCTGGATTGATCAAGTTGAGAATGCCTATGCCCTCTCCTTTGCCTCCGGCAGCCTGTCAAACCTGGTGCTCTTTGATGTGTTTCACCACCTGCGCTATCCCGGCACCGCCCTCCAGGAGTTCGATCGCGTGCTGGCCTCTGGTGGTCGAGTGATTTTGTTTGAGCCCTGTGTCAGCCTGCTGGGCTTGATGGTCTACGGAGCCCTCCACCCCGAACCCCTAGCCCTAGACCAGCCGATTCAGTGGCACGCGCCCCCCGCGTGGGACCCAGCCCAAATTGATTACTATGCCGCCCAGGGCAACGCCAGCCGCCTTTTTCTCAAAGCCAACATCCCCCAAGATTTGAACGGATTTCGAGTCGTCACTACGCAGCGCTACGCCGCCATCTCCTACGTCGCCTCCGGCGGCTACTCAAAACCCCAGCTCTACCCCACCTCGTGGCTGCCGCTGATGACAGCGATCGATCGCCTCTGCAACCACCTCCCCCAAATCTTCGCCACCCGCCTACTCGTGGTTTTAGAAAAAGTCACCTAACCCACCTGCCCACTCATCCACCCATCCACCCACCCACTCCCCCTACGTCCGCACAATAAACGGATTGTCAATCCTCGATGCCCGCAGCTGTAGCACCAGCGCCTGATACACCGCCGCACAGACATCGGCGCGGCTGGCCACCCGGTTAGGGTTGAGCTGAGCAATGTCGGGCACGTTAACCACTAGACCGAGTTGCGTGGCCTTGGCGATCGCATTCACCGCGTAGTCGGGAATGGTGGCGCGATCGCGGTAGCGCTCCAGCAGCCTCAGATTGCCGGGCTGGTTGGGCAGCAGGGCTAACCCCGACACCAGCGCCACCCACACCTGGGCCCGCAGCAGTGAATTGTCTGGCCCAAAAGTTTGATCGGGGAACCCCGAGAGAAAGCCTCCCCGATAAGCAGTTTGAATAGCACTGGCCGCCCAGTGGCCCGAGGGCACATCGCGAAACAGCTGGGCCGGTCGGCGGGGAGCCGGGGCAAAGGCGCGGCTCATCAACGCGGCGAACTGGGCCCGACTCATGGGCTGAGCGGGGTTAAAGCGGCCGGCCTGATCCCCCTGCACCAGGCCGAGGTTTAATAGGCCCTGAATAAAGTCCAGCGCCCAGTGGGTTTGAATATCGGGAAATGATCCTTGAGCCATGGCAGCGGGGGGGGTAGCGACGGTAGTTAACGGTGGAGCCTTGCCCTGGGCCACCAACCCTTGGTAGATCAGCACGGCGACCTCGGCGCGGGTCATAGTTTCTAGGGGCCGCAGCAGTTCTGGATCGGGATGGTTGACCACTAGGCCAGCTCGGGTGGCGCTGGCCAGAGAATCGATCGTATAGCTGGGAATTTGGGCGCGATCGCGGTACACCCCCAGCCCGCTAGCCGGCGCCGAGGGCAGCTTCAGCCCGTTGGCCACCGCTACTATCGCCTGCACCCGCACCATGCCCTGGTTAGGGCGAAAGGTTTGATCGGGGTAGCCGCCCAAAAAGCCCTTGCGCTGGGCCTGGTCGATAGCGCTGGCGGCCCAGTGGGTCGGCGGCACGTCCACAAAGGTGATGGCTCCCCGCACCGGGTCGAAGTTGCTGTAGCTGGCGGCCACCATCGCCGCAAACTGGCCCCGGTTGATGGTTTCCTGGGGGCGATAGGTGCCGTTGCCGTAGCCCTTCACCAGACCGCGATCGGCCAGAGCCTCGATGTAGGGAGTGGCCCAGTGGCTTCCCAGGTCAGTAAAGCGGCTGAGCATCGGGACAGCTGGAGGCAAGGGCCTGTCCAACGGCGTGGGGGTCGCAGGTGCAGGGGAAACGGTCGGGCGATCGAGCAGCACTGGGGGCACGGCGGCAGGATCAGGCCATTGGCTTGCTACCAGATTTACCATCCCCACCAGCCCCGTAGGGATCACGTCGTTGCCCACCAGCGTCAGCCCCGGTTGGGTGTCGTTGCGCAAATCGCTCTGGCGGTTGTAGCGCAGAATGTTGCCCGCTGGGTCGTCGGGCTGGCCCAGGTCGGGGCGACCGGTGTCTTGCACCACCAGTCCGGTGGTTTGGTTTTGCACCAGCCGATTTTGCCGCAGCACCGGGCTAGCGGCCCCGGCGATCTGCACCCCCACCTGGTTGTTTGAGCACTGGCAGCCGCGAATCAGCGGCGCCGCGTTTTGCCCCAGATAAATGCCGGTACCGCAGCGCTCTAGGGTACAGTCCTGCGCCTCGCCCCGGGCCTGGTCGACAAAGCTGAGGCCGCGATCGCCGCAGTCAGTCACCCCTGTTTTGGCCACTAAGGGGCGGCTCGACCCCGCTACCTGAAGCCCTACCTTGCACTGGCTGAGGCGACAGGCGCGCACCAGGGGCGCGCCTGAGTCAATTAGAATGCCGATGCCCTGAGGGTTTTGCACCGTCACCCCCCGCAACTGTCCCTGGCCCTGAATAATTAACCCCACCGAGGTTGCCCCTGGTCCTGGCCCACCGCCTGCGATCGCAATCCCCTGGCCCTGGGTCGATTCCTGACCCGCAACCATCACGCCGTCTGGCACAGTGATGGGAAAGCGTTCGCCCGTAGCAGCACTATAGGTGCCGGGGGCGAGCCTAATCAGCGTGTTGCCCTGGGCAGCACCAAGGGCGATCGTCAGAGTCTTGTAGGGCAGGTGGGGACGGCCCGAGGGCTGATCGATCCCACGGTTCGGATCCACATCGAGGGTTTTAGCAACGGTATCCAACGGGGAGATCTCCTAAGGGCAGCAGGAAATACGGCGGTTGGCCCAGAATGTCGTTATGATTTAGCCAGTTAAAGGATAGGGCGAAAGTTGTGATTGCGGTTGCCGTTAGCCTAAATCTAGTCATTGCGCTGTTTTGCTTCTACGTGGCCTGGCGGGTATGGCAGTTGAGCAAAAGCTTAGGGGCCGTGGCCGACGCGCTGACGGCTTGGGAGCGCAATACCCACAACACCCTTAATCCGATTGTTATTCCTCCCGCTATTTTGCGCGGCCAAGCAGGCACGGCCTACCTTCGGCAGCGCTACAGCTTACTCCAGCTACAGCTTCAACGCCTGCAACAGCTCATGGCCATGGTGGGTCTGCTGCCCCAGGCCAACCGTTGGTTGAGTATGAGCCGCCGGTTCAGTCCCAGGGCCAACGTGGCTTCTGCTAAAAGGCGGTAGGATTGCCTTAGCTCTAGCTAGTCAAGCGATTGGGGCAGAGGTTGGGGTAACGGTTTGGCAACCACAGGATAAACACACTATGAGTGAGAAACAGTCAGGGGGATTTGTTGGCGGAGTACTGCTAGGGGCCGCGATCGGCGCAGTGGCAGGGCTATTGGTGGCCCCCCGCACCGGGCGCGAAACCCGTCGTATTCTCAAAAAATCTGCCGATGCCCTGCCTGAGCTGGTCGAAGACTTGGCCACCAGCGTCAATCTTCAGGCCGATCGCCTGTCGGAAACCGCCCTAGTCAACTGGGATCACACCCTAACTCGGCTGCGGGCGGCGATCGCCGCCGGTCAAGAGGCCAGCCGTCAGGAATATGAGCAGCTTCGCCAGTCCGCGCCCGTGGCCAGCAACGGGTCTACCCAGGAGTAGGAGCACCCATTTTGGTCGACCCGCTGTTTTGGCTAGCTCTATCGTTTTTGCTGGTTGTCATCAGTCTGACGGCGGTGCTAATGGTGGCCATACCGGCCATGCGCGAGCTGGGTCGTGCCGCCCGCAGCGCTGAAAAATTTTTCGATACCTTAGGTCGCGAGCTGCCCCCTACCCTAGAGGCCATTCGTCTCACGGGGCTAGAAATTGTGGAGCTCACCGACGATGTCACTGAGGGCGTGCAGAGCGCTGGGCAGGTGGTGCAGCAGGTCAACCAGAGTATTACCACTGCCCAGACCGGAGCCAAGCGCCTAAACACCGGCACCAAAACCTTTTTTGCCGGAGCCCGCGCTGCTTGGCAAGCCTGGACGAAAGAGCCGTCGCCCCGCCGCCCCGTCAAATCAGCCCAGACGCCCCAACCCGCTATTCAGCCTGGCGATCGCGCCCCCCTCCCCAACCCAGACCACCGATTGATGGAGATTGAGGACAGCCGCAGGGAACACCAGAGCGATGGCGCAGCCTCCCCGGAGGGGAATCGCGCGCTTCCTGACAACCTGAATGCCCCGCTTCCCCAGCTCGAAGAAACTACTCTTCACGCACTTCCCGAGGCTGGACTAGAGGTCACTCCCACTGTCGACTCTCCCGAGCTATTGCCCAGTCGGTCGACCCAGCAAGGCCAACGCCGTCCCAGCGCTGAGCAAGACTAAGGGCTGCTGAACTAGGGGCTGCCAGCTGTTGAAATGACTCAACTAACCAACTGAGCCGTCAGCTTCACCTCAAACACCTGCTCAAAGTAGGCCTTCTTGTAGTCCAGATTCCACAGTTCTGAGGCGCAGTCATCGTTGGGGTTGGCGGCTTCGACCTCTATGGTCAGCAGGTGGGCGTCAGCATCAAAGTCGCAGTGAATGCTTTCAACAGCCCCAATTCCACGGCGATCGAGGGCCACCGCCAAGCGTAGCAGGGCGCTAAGGTGAGTAATCATCTGCCTGTGGTAGCGGGTGGGTAAACTGCGATAGTTCTCGTGCTTTTTTTTAGGGGCGCTCTTGCGGTGGTAGCGGGCGATGTTGGCAATCACCTCCAGCTCGGTTTCGGTATAGCCCAGCAGCTCGCCGTGGCGAATTAGATAGTAGGAATGCTTGTGATGCGACGAGTGGCTAACAAAGTGGCCGCAGTTGTGCAGGATGGCCGCGGCCCAGAGCAATTCTTTTTCTAAATTTCCCCAGGTGTGCAGGCTGCCTCGGGTTTGCTCAAACAAATCCATCGCAAACTCGGCCACCCGCTTTGAGCGGTCAAGATGCACTTTATATTTCTTGGCGGTTTTGAGAATGTTGCGCTGCCGCACCGACTTTTGAAACTGCATCCGGTCTTCGATCAGACCGTGGGTGAGCATCCAATCAACGACAACCCCCTCTCGCAGGGCACGCTCGCAGATGGTAATGCTGTCAGCATTAAGGAGCCCCATGGTTTCGTGCAAAATCACCGCTCCCGCCACGACAATCTCGGCGCGGCGCGGCGACATTTCGGGCAGGGCCAGCCGTTCGGCGTAAGTGGCCTGGCGCAGGGTTTCAACCAGCCGCGAGATTTCGTCGTAGCTCATCTGAAACCCGTTGAGGGGGTTGGGCACTAGGCCCAATCGCTCAGCGGCGATGACTGCGGCTAGGCACTCAATGGTGCCCGAGGTACCCATCAGCTGCATCGGCTCTCCGTCTTGGAGATGGTGCTTAAGCTTGGTGGTATTGGGTTCTATCATGCCCCGTACGTAGGCTCGCAGAGAGCTAAACTCGGCATCTGAAATGGGGTCAGTGGAGACAAACTGGGCCGTGAGTCGCACCGCCCCCACCTTGGTGCTGCTGAGAAAGCGATGGGGTTCGCCGGTGCCCAAAATCAGCTCGGTGGAGCCACCGCCAATGTCGATGATGGCATGGGGCTGGCCATTAAACTCTACGCCCGAGAGCACGCCTAGGTAAATGCGCCGCGCTTCTTCGGTGCCCGAAATCAGGTTGAGGGCCAGGCCAACTTCTGTGTAAACTCGCTCAACAAATTCTTGGCCGTTGCTGGCCTCCCGCACGGCGCTGGTAGCTACCGCCACAATATCTTCGGCCTGGAGGCTGGTGGCGATCGCACAGCAGCGTTTTAGCGCCTTGATCGCCCGCTCCATGGCGGCTTCCGACAGCCCACCCGTAGCTGCATTGAAGTCGCCCAGGCGCACGGTCTCTTTTTCGCGGTCAATGATGCTGAAGGCGGGCAGATCGGGCTGAATTTTGACCACCACCATGTGGATCGAGTTGGTACCCACGTCGATAGCAGCCAAAACGCGATCGCTAGTAATTTCTGGCGGAGCAAAGTCAGAAAAATCGGTGATCGATGCGAACTCGCGGGTAGTGGTGGTGCCTGTCATAGTCGCCCATGCTGCGTTTGTTTCAAATCTTACCTGCCCCGCTGCAACCCATTAAAGCGGGGAAGAAACTTTACTGATACTAAATGGAGGAGGCAGGGAAGGTGAGGAAGATAAGGAGATGAGGAAGATAGGGAACTAGGAGATCCACAGAAACCAACAAACTCTCACCCCTCACCCCCCACTCCCTTATCTTCCTCACCCTCCTTATCTCCCTCACCTTCCCGATCCCCCCGCTAGCGCTGGCGCTAAACTCATGGGGACACACGTGGAGAAACCATGACCGTTGACTACGACGCAGTGATTCTCGGCGGCACGGTGCAGGGGCGTGAGGCTGCTGCACTGGCGGTGCGGGAGGGCGCGCGGGTAGCCCTGGTTGAGCCTCCGGGCGAGGCAGAGCGGCAGGTTCGCCGGCAGATTGTGCTTACCAGCCTAGCTCAGGCTGGAACCTCTCAGAGCAAAACTTGGGAGGCGCTGAAATCTCAGGTCAAAGCGCTAGAGGCGATCGCCTACCCCCACCTGAGTCTCGATAGCCTAGCCACCAGCGGTGTGGATGTAGTGCTGGAACCCGGCCAATTTAGCCCTCGGCCGAATCTGGCGGTGACAACGTTGACGCGGCGACTGCGATCGCGCGGCTACCTCCTTGCCCCCAGTACCGCAGTTACCATCCCCGATATTCCTGGACTAGCCGAGACCCCCTACCTGACCCTTGACACACTACTAGACTTAGCGGTGCTGCCTGAATCGGCGATCGTTCTGGGGCGGAGTGCGGCGGCGATCGCTCTAGCCCAAGCACTGGCTCAACTCGGTTGTCACACGACCCTAGTCACCCGAGGCGACCAGCTGCTCCCCACCGAAGACCCGGATATTTCTGCTTTTATAGAAGCGTTGCTAGAGGCGGCAGGGGTAACTCTCAAGCTCAACACTCGCTTAGACGCGATCCATTACAAAGATAGTTTTGAGGTTTCGCTGGTCGATGGTGGCTTACTCAAGGCTCAAACCCTTGTGCTAGCCACTGCCGCCCACCCTGTCTTGGGGCCGCTCAACCTCAGCAGCATCGGCATTTACCCCCAAATAGTTCACGGCGTCGCCACCGCTTTACCGGTAGACGATCGCCTCGCCACTGCCCATTCCCGAGTGTTTGCCTGCGGCCCGGCCCTGGGCGGCTACTGGGCCGAATCAACTGATCGCCAGGAGGTAGCGATCGCCTTACACAACGCGCTTTACCTTCCCTGGCGCAAGCTGTCCTTTTTGCATCGCTCAGCTCTGCTGCACACTACGCCAGAGTACGCCCGCCTGGGTCTGACCGCGACTCAGGCCCGCCACTGGTACGGCAGCGAAGCAACTGTGGTGCAGGTCGCTTTCGGCCAAATTCTTAAAACCCACTACGGTAGCGACATCACTGGCTTTTGCCGGTGGATAGTACGCGCCGATGGGCAGCTGCTCGGTGCCCAAATTTGTGGCCCCGGAGCCAGCGAACTCATGCACACCGTAGCGCTGGCAGTACACCAGGAAATTCCCATCCAACGCCTTGACCAGGTGCCCACGCTATCCCCTAGCCAGGCAGAGATCATTCCCCTAATGGTGAGTGAGTGGCAGCGGCAGCGCTGGCAGCATGGCACCTGGCGACGCGACTGGGCCGAAAACTGGTTTAACTGGCGGCGGTCGCGGCGACGGCGGTGGTAATGGGAGAGGTGGGGAAGTTAAGGAGGTTGGGGGAGGTGGGGAAGGGTTTAGCGCAAGCTTTCGCAGGCAACACCGTCGTCATCACCATCTAGACGATGGGGGTCACCGGGAGAGGCATTAAGCACAGCCTGAGCTTGTTCCCAGGTGGCGAAGTCGCCACAGTCGCAGTCACTGGAGACACAGGCGGGTAAGTTGGCTGGGGCTGCTGTCGCAGGCGGGTTAACGGGAGCTGGCACAACAGCCGGAGGTGGAGCGGTCGGGGTTGGGGATGCTCCGCCCCGGCGAAAATCCCAGGGCATGGTGGGGTTAGACTGGCTCCAAAAGTTGCGCTCAGCATTGCGGGCGGCGGATTCGGCCTGGCGGTAGTCGTCAGCGGTGACGGCACAGCCAGAAATGTATTGCTCATAGACGACGGCGTAGCCCTCACGCACCAGTTGCAGGCCAATCGATTGGCCGCCGCTGTAGATTTCAGCTACGGTTCTGCCGTAGCGATCGCGCTCAATTGCCCGCACATCCACCGACTGCCCGGTCGAAAGCAACTGCCGCAGCCGCAGCGTTGCCTCGGGGCCAAAGGCTTGACTACTTTCGGGCGCATCTACACAAGCCACACGAATAGTGACTGGGCCATCCTGCCCCTGAACGCGCAGGGTGTCGCCGTCGCCCACAGAAACTACGGTTGCGATAGGCAGGGTTTTAGCGGCAGCTTGGTGCGTGTCTTGAGCAGTGACGGCTGGTAAGGAATTTTGCTCACTGGTTGAAGCCTCGGCATTCTCTGTTTCGCTAAACTGGGCACCAATGGCCCCTACCTCAGGCAAGGCCGAGCACCCAGAGAGCACTAGTAACAGTCCCAAGCTAGACAACCCCTCAATCAGGGTTGTCACAGATCGACTTCGGGTTAGGGGCATTATTGGGGCCGGTTATGCGATCGCTAGTTTCACAAGAAATGTCACCTTGTATCCCAAGGATACCGATCCCAATGATGCAGTTCAGGACAGAAACCTTCCCATTTAGCCGATCAGGAGGCAGCGATCGCTTCTCTAGCCCAAAATTTATCCCATCAACATGACGGTATCCAGCACGTGAATGATGCCGTTGTCGGCCTCAATGTCGGCAGCGAGCACCGTGGCATTTTTCACCTCAAACGCCTCATCATCAAAGGGGCTGTGAATGGGTATGGACGCACCTTCGAGGGAATCCACTGTGCCAAGTTTGATCAATTCATCCTTGGTATATTTGCCCGACACCACGTGAAACTTGAGAATGCGACCCAGTTGGGGCGGATTTTGCACCAGGGTTTGCACCGTGCCGGGAGGCAGTTTAGCAAAGGCAGCATCATTCGGCGCAAAGACCGTAAACGGCCCAGGGCTTTGCAGTGCTTCGACTAACCCCGCTGCCTGAACAGCGGCAACCAGGGTGGAAAAGCCTTCGGTGTTGACAGCGATATCGACGATGGTAGGCATGGGGGTGGATGGGTGAGGGGTGGATGGGTAACAGGGTGACAGGGTGGATGGGTGAGGGGTGGATGGGTGGATAGGTAAGGGGTGGGCGGGTAAAGAGAATGTTGTGCAGAGATAAGTGCTCATCCACTCATCTACCCATCCACTCATCCACGCACCTACCCGCCTACCCGCCTACCGATATTCCTGCCGCTGAACATCGCGCAGCCGGGCCTCGGGGCGTACAAAGCGATCCATTTGAGCCTCGAAGAATTGGCGATTGGCCATCAGGTGGCGAGGGTTTTGGTCATCTAGGGGGTAGAGCAGCGCTGCCCGCAGGGCCTGAATCACCGCTGAGGTGACGTTATACATCGATCGCTGAAAAGTGATCCCCAGCTGAATCAGCATGTCGTCTTCGCCGCGACAGTGCTGCTGGTAATACTCCAAGAGGTAGGGCGGCAGGAAGTGGAGCATGTCCTGCATCAGCAGGGTGGGGGGAATGCCCGCGCTACCTACGGGGAAGACATCGGCGTAGAGAATGCCGTAGTGGAAATCGTTTTGATCCTGGGGCACCTGCCCAGCCTGAGCGTTGTAGGATTTGGTGCCTCGGAAGGGGGCAGTGCGGTAAAACACGGCCTCAACGTAGGGTAAAGCCGCTTCATACAGCCAGGTGAACCCGCAGGATTTGGGGATCAGCTCGAAGCATTCGTCGCCCACATAGACGTGGTGGTAGATAGGCCGACCGGCCACGGCAAAAATGCCGTTAACCAAAAAGTCCATGGCGGCAGGCACGCCTGCAAAGCCGCCCTCGTCGTAGATGTCGCTCATCTCGAAAAAGACCGGGGCCATCACTTCCCAAAACAGGCCCAGGTTGGAATAGTAGGAGAGTTCACGGCACTTTTCGTAGAACATCTCGGGGAAGAGTTTGTGCAGCCCCAGCATGGCAGGGTTGCCCTTAAAGTAGGCACGAATGGCGCGATCGCACGCCGCCTTATATTCCTCTGTATATAAGTAGTCGTTGAACCGCCCGCCCATATCCTGGTGCCAGAGCATCGCCCGCATGCAGGCTTCGGCAAACTCCATGTTGACGCGATCGTGCCACAGGTGGTGGAACAGCTTGGGCAACTTGCGCTTCAGTTCACCCTTTTCCATGAATTCCAGCAGCTCCGGGTGGGCCGTAGCTTCCCCCCGCCAGATTCGCAAATCGGCGGTGTCGCCCGCGTAGTGGTTGGGCAAATCCAGATATTCCTGGGGTAAAAAATATTTGAAGGCCGGTACCGGGTTCAAAAATACCCGCTCGGCAATGTAGAGCAGGTCACGCCAGTAAAAATCCATCGGCACGGCGTAGGCCTTGTAGATGCCGATGATCTGCATCAGGTTTTCCGGCGTGTCGGGCAGCATTGAGCCGCCCGCCTCTAGCCGGTGAATGACGTCGGCGTGGGGATGAGTGGAGGGTGGGATCAGGGTTTGGGGTTGGGTGAGGGTAGGCATAGGGGTGGATGGGTAGAGGGTGGATGGGTAGGAGAGTTATGGATGATGAGGAAGTAGGGTGGGCACTGCCCACTATCCAAACTGCTGTAGGCTAAATTCGTTCAACTGGGGATTTCACGATGGGCAAAAAAGCGCGAATTCGGTCAATTTCGATCTGTTTGCTGCGGCGGGGCGAGGAGATTCTTGTCCACGAAGCATACGACTCGGTGAAAGAGCGGGGCTTTGCGCGCCCTCTGGGGGGCGGCATTGACTTTGGGGAAACCAGTGCTGCCGCGGCAATTCGCGAAATCAAAGAGGAGCTAGGGGCCGACATTGCCGGGGTTGAGCTGCTGGGCATCGTGGAAAACATCTTTGTCTACGAGGGCGAGCCAGGGCACGAAATCGTGTTTGTCTACGATGGGCGGTTTGTGGATGAGTCGCTCTACAAGCAGGAGAGCCTGGATGTAGTGGAGGGCAAACGGCAGTTTAAAGCGGTTTGGCGATCGCCCGCCGACCTCCGCGATGGCCCTCACCGCCTGGTCCCCGAACAGCTCTGGGATTTACTCTGATTTCAACCGATCGCTCGTAAAGGCTGGGTTAGCCTAGGTCATAGCAGAGAAGGGAGGGTAGGGACAGGGAAGGCGATCGCGGCCTCGGGTTGAACCTGATCGGAAATCTGCTGAACGACCTCATCGGCGACAACCCCGGTGCTGAGGATGGGAATGTTAGCCACCATCAGGCTGGCGGTCGGTTCGCCCCATTTCACCAACCAGTTGGGCTGAATGCCGAGGAAGAGAATCAGACTCGCCAGCACGTAAGCAGGCAGCTTTTCAGAAAAGGTGACCTTGGGGAAGTAGGCGATCGCATTGTCCAGACGCCCGAAGCAGGTGCGGTTAAGCAAAATCACGAAGTACACCGCCGTCAGGCCCGTGCCAATTACCCCCAGCAGGGTCTGCACTGGGTAGGTCGCATAGCTACCCTGGAACACCAGAAACTCGGTCACAAACCCCACCAGTCCGGGGATGCCGGCGCTGGCCATGCCCCCCAGCACCAGCAGGGAACTGACCATGGGCAGCCCTCGAACAGGGTTCATCAGCCCGTTCAGCACATCCAGTTCGCGGGTGCCAACTTTGGTTTCGATCACCCCGACCAGGTGAAACAGAATGGCCAGAATAATGCCGTGGGAAACCATTTGGCTGAGGGCTCCGGTCAACGCCAGGTCGGTCATCGCCGCGCCGCCCAGCAGCACGTAACCCATGTGGCCAATCGAGCTGTAGGCCACCATGCGCTTGATGTCTTTTTGGGCGATCGCCGTCACTGCCCCATAGAGCACGCTCACCGCCGCCCACCCCGCCAGATAGGGCGAAAACTGCGCCCAGGCATCAGGGAACAGTCCCAAGCCAAAGCGAAACAGACCGTAGGTGCCCAGCTTGGCCAGCACCCCACCCAGCATCATCGCCACCGGGGTTGAGGCCGACACATAGGTATCGGGCAGCCAGGTGTGAAACGGCACCAGAGGAATTTTGATGCCAAAAGCCACCAGCAGCAGCCCCAGCAGCACTCCCTGCCACACCATCGGCAGGTCATGGCCCATCACCGCGTGATAGGTAAAGTCTTTCGCGCCGCTGAGCCAGACCGTGCCCAAAAATCCCGCCAGCATCAGCGCGCCAGACAGCGCTGTGTAGAGCAAAAATTTGGTGGCCGCGTAGGCTTTCTTCTCGCCGCCCCAGATGGCAATCAGCAGATACAGGGGCACCAGCTCAATTTCGTAGAGCAAGAAGAACAGCATCAGGTTCTGGGCCACAAATGCTCCCGCCACCCCGCTGCTCACCAGCATCATCAGGCTGTAAAAGAGCCGGGGTCTCTCAATGGTTGGATCACTGCTCCAAATGGCGATCCAGGTGATCAGGCTGTTCAGCGCCACCATCAGCAGCGAGAGGCCATCTAGACTGAGCTCGTAGTTGAGCCCCAGGGCCGGCAGCCAGGGCAAAAATTCGTGGAACTGAAAGCCGCCAAAGGCCAGGTCAAACTGGGTGAATAAATAAAGAGTCCACAGCAGGGCGGCACCGGAGGCGCTCAGGGCACCGTAGCGGGCCTGCTGGCTAGGGAGACCGGGCCACAGGGAGATGGCGATCGCGCCGAGGAGGGGGATGAGGAGGAGGGGGGTGAGCATGAGGGTGTCAAAAGGATTTCAGTTTTAAGTTTTGAATTTTGAGTTTTGAATTCAACATTGAGAACTCAAAACTTTCTAAAACAGCGCCGTCAGCGCCTGCCAGTTCATCAAAATCCCGAGCCCAGCAACGCCTAGGGCAATGGTGAGCACGTAGAACTGAAACTGCCCGGTGTTGCCATATTTGAGGGTTTCGCCGCTGAAGAGCGAGGCCAAGCCCACGGCATTGACCAGGCCATCAACCACATAGCGATCGAGCCAGTCGGTCATGCGCGACAGCACATCCACCCCCAAGACAAAGGTGTTGCGGTAGAGCTTGGGGGTGTAGAAATCGTAGGCCAGCAGGTTTTGCAGGGGCTTTTGAATCAGCTTGCTTGGGTCTTCTACCATGCGGTTGACGTAGAGCAGGGTGCCGATCGCCGCACCGAGAATACTCGACCAGGTGAGCAGCAGGGCCATGTCTTGGCTAATCTCAGCCCAAGTGGGCAGCAGGTTGAACTGGGCCATGACCAACGGCAGGTGCAGGGCGAAACCAGCGACAATCGCCAGCGGCAGCACAATGAACCAGATCGGCTCGGGCGATCGAATCGTCATCTGCTGGGTCTTGCCGGCAAAGATCAGACCCAGCAGCCGGGCCAAGCTAAAGGCCATCAGCCAGTTCACCAGCAGCACGATCGCTACCAGCAGACCGCGATCGTTTTGCCAGAGGCCAGACACCAGCGAGAGCATGGCCCAAAACCCACCGAGGGGAGGTAGAGCCACCAAGCTAGCGGCACCCGTAATCATGGCGATCGCGGTAACGGGGCGGCGGCTCCACAGCCCCCCCATTTGGGTCAGGTCTTGGGTAGTGATATTGATAATGATTGAGCCTGCGCCCATGACCAAAGCCGCCATGCCCAAGGCATAGATCAGGGCCAACAATAGGGCAGCACCGGGTTGGTGAGCACCTAGGGCGATAAACATCAGCCCCATGTAGGCGCTGCTGAGGTACGAGAGCACTCGCTTGATGTCGATTTGGGCTGCAGAGATCAGCGTCGCGCCGATCGCCGTCACTGCTCCTACCGCAATGGCAAAGGCCGAGGCCGTCGACGACAGGGCAATCACGGGCTCCATCTCCACCAGCACCCAGATGCCGGTTGTCACTACCACCGAATTGCGCAAAATGGTACTGGGCAGCGGGCCTTCCATCGCCTCATCCAGCCATAGGTGCAGCGGAAACTGGGCGCATTTGCTCATCGGGCCAGCAATCAGACCAATACCAATTAGCGTGATCAACCCAGGATCCACATTTGCGGTTTGGGCCCAGGCCGCCAGTTCACGAAAGTCCCAGGTGTGGGCGAGGGGATAGATGGCCAACACCGCCATCAGCAGTATCAAGTCGCCAACCCGCTTTGTCAAAAACGCGTCGCGCGCCCCAGTCACCACTAGGGATTGGTTGTACCAAAAGCCCACCAGCAGGTAGGTGCCCAGGGTCAAAATCTCCAGCAGCATGTAGGCAAACAACAGCGAGTTGCACAGCACCAGAGCACAGAGACCAGCTTCAAACAGGGCCATCATGGCAAAAAAACGCCCCCAGCCCCAATCCATCTCCAGGTAGCCCACCGCGTAAATCTGGGCCATCAGGTTTAGACCGGCAATCAGCACGCAGGCCCCGAGTGTAATCAGCGACGCCTCCAGGGGAATGGATAAGCTTAGCCCCGCTACATCTAGCCAAGGGGCAAAGAAAAACTGGGGTGACGACTTCCCCCAGAGGGCCAAAAACGCCAGCAGGCTGTGAATCAGGGCAAGGGCCGTCATCCCAATGTTGATGTACCCTGCCGGGCGCGGGCCAGTGCTGCGAATAAAGGCCGGTGACCAGGGAATAGTCAGCAGCGCTCCCATTAAGGGATACAGGGGAATCAGCCAGCTGGTTTGGGCAATAATTGGAGTCATAGACGAAGCATCCTCGGGCAAAAGGACAGCGAAAGCATTACCTGGCAGGGATTGGCGGCGGTTTCAGCTCAGGTATGGGTACCCAAGCGATGATTGACCTTTATCAATCAAATCACTATATGAATAGACTTGAACCTATTTTCAATAGAGTTTAGCCAATGCCTGGCCTAAAAAGAAAGGGGTAAATTGATTAAATGCTATTTGCTTTTCATTCCTTATTGATAAATTTCAATAATGCTTATCTGTTTACCCCTCGCTTCCCTTAGCTTCTCTCAAAAACATCCTGACATCGCGATCGCTCCCCGAAGAGTAAATCAGTAGCGATGAAGCCCCTGACGCCCCCTCAGGCATCGCCACGCCTCAGCGGTTTTAATCATCAGGGGAAACAACGTGGCCGATAATCATTGGTTGACAAGGGCCGAACGCGCTCTGGTTGTAGGGTCTGGCGTGGGTGCCGTAGCGTCGATCGCCGCCCAAAACATTGCTCTGGCCTCGGCACCGCTCACGGTGCTAGCGGCGGTTGGGTTACTCAACCGCACCCGCGTTGAGCAGCAGCTCGAAGAAGCCCAGGAAAAGCTCGCCCGCCAGCACCGCCAAACCGGGCACCGCCTCACCAACCTGACCAAACAGGTGACGGCCATGCCTTCGCCCGAGGCGCTGACCAACTTTCAACGAGCGGTGATGGATCGCAACAACCATTCCTTCATCCGCTTTGCTAAGCAAATCAACGGCCTCAAAGCCCACGTTGACCAGCGGCTTGAGGCGCTGCCCGTCCCCGACCTGGCCGACATCAATCAGCAGATTGTCCAGCTCCAGGAGCAGTCAGCTGCGGCCCAAGTGAGCTTCGAAAACCTCAACACCTACATGCAGCGGCTGGTCACCGCGCCTCGGGTAGAGGCCGCCGAAAACAAGCTCTCCCAGGTGAAAACCGACCTGATGCAGACGCGGGTGAGCCTCGAGAACTTGCGTTCAGAAACCCGCATTCTGGTCACCAACCTGCAAGACGCCCTGGGGCAAATCGATCGCCGCTGGCAGGAGTTTCCCCAGACCAGTGCCCCTGGCCAGTACCGATCTGAAATGGGGGAGGTGGTCAAGGCCATGGCTGCCCTAGTGCCCCAGTCAGAATTTAGCCGGCTAGTAGACCATGTCAAAGACTTGACTCGCCAGCAAACCCGCCTAGAGCAGGCCCTCACCAAAATTCCGGTGGGTACGGTAAATGGGTTTCCGGCGGCACCGCCCAGCACCGCCGAGCTAGAGCGACTGACCGCTGAGGTGCAGCAGTTGCAGCAGCAGGTCAGCCGCCAGGAAACCGCTGGCCACACCCAAGAACAGGTGCAGCAGGTAGTGTCGCAGTACTTAGGGCAGGTGAAGGCTCAGGTGGCCCAACTGGAAGGGGTGACGCGATCGCTCTCCGAACGGCAGCAGCAGTTCACTAGCCAGCTGGTCACCGCCCCCGACGACACCGCAAATCGCAAAGCCCTGATGCAGCTAGCACGGCGGGTGCATCAGACCGAAACCGAGCTCAAAACCTCGCGCCAAGAGCCCCCAGAGCTGGCCAAGCCACTGCCCTTGCCCCAGCCCGACTGGATCATTGACCTCCCCGTCGCCAACGCCATCGAGCCCCAGGCCATGGCCAGCCGTCACGCCCTAGAGGCTGCCCTAAGAACCGCCACGCGGCGGGTGCTGCTGGTGTGGCCCTGGGCGAGCTACGTCACCATCGACGACAGCTTGCTAGAGCAGTTTCGCCAGCTGCTCGATCGGGGCGGCCAGCTCGAAATTGGCTGGTGCCACCGGGGCGATCAGCACGATGGCCGCCTGGCCTGGCGCATCAGCCAACGCTGGGGCACCGAGTCGAGCCAGCTCCAGTTGCTCAAGGCCTCCCTCAATCAGCTCTTGCCCCTAAGAGAAAACTACCCCGATCGCTTCAAGTTCAGAATTATGGGCACTGCCGAGAGCTATCTGGTTTGCGACAGCGGTAGCAGCACCCCGGCTGAAATGGGGCATACCTACGCCATTGTCAGCCTCAAGGCGCTGCCCACCCAGAGCGCCGCCATCCCCGATCTAGACGCCAAGCTACGCACCGCCGAACCCGCTGTCATCCATGCCCTCATGCAGCGCTTCCACAACCCGGCGATTCCTCCTGGGGACACCGTGGCCTTCTTTAACCGGGGCACCACCCGCCACGACCTGCGCGATCAGCCCGGAGCGATTAGCGACTACAGCCAGGTGATTAACCTCCAGCCCGACCACGCCATTGCCCTTAACAACCGGGGGGTGGCCCAGCTCGAACTCAACCAAGTCGAGGCCGCTGAAGCCGATCTGAGCGAGGCGATTCTGCAAAACGGCAAACTGTTTGCTCCCCACTGCAACCGGGGCTGGCTGCGCCTAGAGCAGCGTCGCTACGCAGCGGCGATCGCCGACTTTACCCAGGCCGTGACCCTCAAACCCCACCTGCCCATGGCCTACGTGTACCGAGGCAGCGCCCTGCACAAGCTGGGCGACTTCAAAGGCGCGGTGCGCGACTACAGCGACGCCATTGCCTGCGGCGACCCGATTGCGCTGCCCTACTGCTACCGCAGCGCTGCCTACCAGAGTCAGGGCGATCAGGCCAGAGCGATCGCCGATCTGGAGCGAGCCAGCGCCTATTTAGAAGCTCAGGGCGATCGCCAGGGTCTATCTTCGGTGCAGCGTACCCTGAGCCGGTTGCAGAGTATGACGGCGTAGGGGAATGAGGGAGATAAGGGGGGTGAGGAAGGTAGGAAAGGTGGGGAGGCAACAGTTTCTTGTCTTTATCTGATCTCCCTCATCCTCCCCATCTCCTCTTTACCCATCCACCCATCCACCCCCTACCCCCTACCCTCCTACTCCCTCTGCTACCGGACTCTCCTCACCAGCCGGCCTCAGCGCTAGATACAAACAAGCGCCTACCAGGGGCAGTGCCAACACCGCCGCTATGACCCAGGGCTGACTTATGCCCCGGCGAGCCATATCATCGCGCAGCAGCACCGGAAACAACAGCCACAGGGCAACAAAGTCCAGCGACATAACGTGGATAAAGCGGCTGGTCTGCCACTGCTGCCAAAAATCGGGCCAGTCTCCTTTAAGTAATGCAAAGGCGGCTAGGGCGATCACCCCCGCTGCTAGGGCCGCCCCCAGCCAGCGAGACTCGACCAGTCGCAACAGCGCACGTTTGGGGCCGCTAAAGCTGGGGTTAGGCTGGCGCAGGGCCAAGTAGGGCAGCAGCGCAAAAGCGCCCACCGCAAACGACACCACCACAAAGGGCCAGGCCCGCTGCTTTTGTCCGTGGCCGTCTACCAAAGCCACCGCGGCATAGACCATTGGCCAAATTCCCATGGCGTTAAACAGGGCTATGACGGTAGGGTTAATGCCCTCCCACGCGCCTGTGGAAAGTTTTAAGATCAGATCAGCGGTGTCGGGGCGATTAGGGGGAGCAAGTATAAACGCATACAAAATAAACCCAAGCCAAACGCCCCAAAAAATCAATCGATTCATGCTTTGTCAAGTGCTAAGTTTCTCACTAAATTATCAAACAAAAGCAACGAAGTCTGTCAGCCTAGAAGAAAGCAAATAAGCTGTACTCAAGCCGCACAGCCCTCATGCGTGGCGTTTGTCAAAAAATAATTAAACATATTTTGAACTGTAAATTTATGTTCCTGAGTCTTAGTTAAAGAAGCGTTAACCTTACTCATAAATCTCATTTTTAAGGTCGCTTTTCATACCCCCTTCACAGCCTGTATGCCCCAATTTTGGGAACCTGCCGTGCCCTTAGTCGCCCCCCGTGAGTCTGGCGCTTCCCCGACTCACCATAGAAGCATTATGCACATTAAGTATTTCCTCGAGCTTTATGAAGCTGGCTACCGCGACTTCACCGGCATTAGTCTAGCCGGTGGTGACTTTAGCCACCACATTTTGGTGGACGTTGACCTCAGCCGCGCCAACCTCAAAGGTGCCAACCTCAGCCGTTCCTTTCTCACCCAGGCCAACCTCGACCACGCCACCCTCAACTGGGCGAACCTGAGCTTTGCCAAAATGAGCGAAACTCACCTGAACCAGGCAGACCTCACCAAAGCCAATCTGCGTGGATCCTTCTTAGTGCGGGCTGACCTACGCAAGGCTAAACTCAGCGGCTGCGACCTGTGCCATGCTAACTTGCGCAACGCCGACTTGCGGGAGGCCAACCTCTGTGGCGCTAACTTGACCGGGGCCAATTTGCGCGGCGCGAATCTGAGCGGGGCCAACCTATCCTGGGCGCATCTCACCGGAGCTCGACTCAGTGGGGCCGACCTAGAGCGCACCTGCATGGATGCCATCAACCTGGAAGGAGCTTGGCTCAACGGCGTAGACCTGCACGGCATGAATTTGGCTGGGGCGAACCTCAAAGAGGCCAAACTCAACGGGGCGAACCTCGACCACGCCAACCTCAGCTCGGCCAATCTCACCCACACCACCATGCGCGGGGTGAGCCTAGTGGGGGCCGACCTCAGCGGCTCTGACCTGACCGGGGCCGTGTTATGGAACGGCATGCTTGACGGCGTAGATCTATCGCGGGCTGACCTCACCCGCGCCCACTTGGGGGAGGCGTCTCTTAAGGCAGCGGTGGTGGTGGGCACTGAGTTCACCGAGTCGGTGCTGCCGGCAGAAGCTCGCGCCTACCTCTACGAAACGGTGCAGGGGGAAACCCGTTGGACCCACCGTCCGGCGCGGGAAACCCTGAACCAGTCGCAGTTTGTCGATCGCATTCCCCAGCAGTAATGTCGCCCCCATCGTTAGGAATCGTTCTGGTCACTGCTGGCTCTGAGGCCGAGGCCGAGAGCCTAGCCCTCCATTTGGTGGAAGCCCGTCTAGCCGCCTGCGTCAGCGTGTTGCCGGTGCGTTCTGTCTACCGTTGGCAGGGCAAAATCTATACCGAACCCGAGTGGCAGCTGATCATCAAAGCCGACCTTAGCCAGTTTGATGCGCTCACCCAGGCCATTACCCAGCACCACAGCTATGAGGTGCCCGAGATTATTGCTCTACCGATTGTGGCGGGTCTACCCGATTATCTAACTTGGCTTCAGGCCCAGGTGCAGCCGTCTTGAGGGCAAAAAAAGGGACCGACCAACGGTCAGCCCTTCAGCTACTCAAGGAGATTTGTAACCACAGTCAAGCCGATCTAGCGCCGGTAGGCCAAAGCCACCTCACTCTCAATCTCAGCTGGCTCAAATACCAAAACCGTCTCAGTCTCGGTGGTTGGGCTCAGGTCAACTTCAGCCTCCAGGGCTGCCGCTTGGGCTTGCCAGCGCTGGCGCATTAGTAGAGTGCCGCCGGATAGCAGAGCGGCGATCGCCCCCAAGCCACCCAGAGCTACGCCCAGAGCGTTACTGTCAGGCGAGGCCGCCCAAGAGCCGCCAAGGCGATCGCCCAACGTCAAAATTCCAGAATCACCCAAGTTAGACAAGGCACAGCCAGAATACGCAATTCCAGGACCAGCAGTAGCCAGAAGACCGGCCGCTACCACAGAAGCCACCAGGGCAGAACGAGACAGGAGTTTCATGCCGGATAGAAAGAACGCCACAACGTAACGTCATTGTTGCGGCACTTGCACAATTCCACAGCTGCAAGGGCTACAGAATTTCAGAAAAATTACGGAAGGCGGTGGGGGAGATGGGGAAGAACGCACTGAAGGATTAGGGCTGACATCGATTACGGCTCTCCCGTCACCTTCACCTACAGACCAACCGTAAGCTGGGGCTGAGCAGCCGAAATTCTGCACCTGGGGTGGATACTAGCTGCTATGAGGTCAGGAATTCCTAGTTTTTGGGCCTCACACCTAAAGAAAACCTTTGGGAGCATGGCCATCTGGAAAAAGTTGTTTAGGCTGTTGACAGTTTTGAGGGCAGCGGCATTCCGTTAACGTCCCACTACCCGCCCACCCTACAGTTTTCCGTAGAAACCCGTTTTAGACCCCCGACCGAACCGTTACCGAGAGTATTGATATGGCACAGAGTTTTGGTGTAATTGGGCTTGCCGTTATGGGCGAGAACCTGGCGCTTAACGTCGAGAGTAAGGGCTTCCCGGTGGCCGTGTACAACCGCACAGCGGCGGTGACCGAGAAGTTTATGGCTACCCGCGCCCAGGGTAAGAATGTGGTGGCGGCCTACAGCCTTGAAGAATTTGTACAGTCATTGGAGCGGCCTCGTCGCATTTTGGTAATGGTAAAGGCTGGTGCTCCGGTGGATGCGGTAATCGACCAGTTGCGTCCCCTACTGGATGACGGCGATATGATTATGGACGGCGGCAACTCCCTCTACGAAGACACCGAGCGCCGCACGAAGGATCTGGAATCCACGGGGCTGCGATTCATCGGTATGGGGGTCAGCGGTGGTGAAGAGGGGGCGCTGCTTGGCCCCAGCCTGATGCCCGGCGGCACCCGCGCGGCCTACGACTCGATCGAGCCCATCGTTAAAAAAATTGCGGCTCAGGTAGATGACGGCCCCTGTGTTACCTACATTGGCCCTCGCGGCGCAGGCCACTACGTCAAAATGGTGCACAACGGCATTGAGTACGGCGATATGCAGCTGATTGCCGAAGCCTATGACCTGATGAAGAGCGTGCTGGGACTTAACCACAACCAGCTCTTCGACGTATTTGCGGAATGGAATCTCACTGACGAGCTGAATTCCTTTTTGATCGAAATCACTGCCGACATCTTTACCAACATTGATGCCGAAACCGGCGAGCCCCTGGCCGAACTGATTCTGGATGCAGCGGGACAAAAGGGCACGGGCCGCTGGACGGTGATGAGCGCTCTGGAGCTGGGCGTGGGGATTCCCACCATTACCGCTGCGGTCAACGCACGCATTATGTCGTCGATTAAAGAAGAGCGAGTGGCGGCGTCGAAGGAGCTAAGCGGCCCCACGGCTAGTTTTGACGGCGATGTCAAAACCATGGTGAACAAGATCCGCGATGCGTTGTACTGCTCGAAGATTTGCTCCTACGCCCAGGGTATGGCGCTGATTGGCGCGGCCTCTAGGGCCTATGAGTACGATGTCAACCTGGGTGAAACGGCTCGGATTTGGAAGGGGGGTTGCATTATTCGGGCGCGCTTTTTGAACAAGATCAAGCATGCCTATGACGAAAACCCCAGCTTGCCTAACCTGCTGCTGGCCCCTGAGTTTAAGCAGACGATTCTCGATCGCCAGACGGCTTGGCGGGAAGTGATCGCAATGGCGGCGACGTTTGGCATTCCGGTGCCGGCGTTTAGTGCGTCGCTGGATTATTTTGACAGCTACCGGCGCGATCGCCTGCCGCAGAATCTGACTCAGGCGCAGCGCGACTACTTTGGGGCGCATACTTACCTGCGGGTTGATAAAGAGGGCACGTTCCACACCGAGTGGACGAAGGCTCCGGCCCGCGTCTAGGACGTTTCCTTGGTCTAGAGACCTCACTCACGCTTTTGCCGTCGATTCCTTTAGAGTTGGCGGCATTTTTTGCTTGGTAGGGGCAAATGGTTATTCGCCCGATGAAATGTCCGTGGCTCAATCAAAGTAAACCGTTGTCGCCCATTAATCGCTCTATTGATAGCTTTGACCACTGCAGCGCACAATTGTGGGTAAAAGCCAGATCCGCCGCTGGGGCCATTTCGCAGGCCCCAGACCCCCGTCGAGAAGGACGTTCCGTCGTCCTTCACCTCACGGAAAGGAGTTATTTAGCATGGGTTTAAACCTCTGTGTTGCCAACTGGCTTTTAGGCAACTCCGATGAGCCTAAGCAAGGCTTTCTCGTAGGGTGGGCATTGCCCACCATTTCAATCGCCGCTGCCTCGGTATAGTGAAGGCATCCCCTAGCTAAGAGTGTTATGGCTGGTCTCCCGCCGGGTTTGCTGATTCGCACTGCTAAGCAGATTTGGACAACACTGTGGCAGACCATGATGGGTCAGATGGCTCCTAGCAGCAAAGGTGGCGACTACCAGCGGCCCGAAAGTGAGTTTCGGCAGTGGATTCAACCAGATGGCCCTTATCCACCCGCCGCAGGCCGCTATCAATTGATTGTGGGGATGGGCTGTCCGTGGGCGCACCGGACTTTAGTGACACGGGCTTTGAAGGGATTGGAAGAGGCTATTTCAGTTCTCCCCGTTATCCCCTCGCCTGACGAAGGTTACTGGGTGTTTGAAACTCCCTTTCGCGGCTGTCGCACGCTACCAGAACTCTACCGTCAGGCTCAGCCAGGTTACAAAGGGCGCGCCACAGTGCCAGTGCTGTGGGATACGCAGACAGCGAGTATTGTGAATAACGAAAGCGCCGAGATCATTGTGATTCTGAATGAAGCCTTTAACGAATGGGCAACTCGGTCAGAGGTCGACCTCTATCCAAGCTCCCTAAAAGCCGATATTGACCAGTGGAACGATCGCACCTACCAGGCCGTTAACAATGGCGTCTACCGCAGCGGCTTTGCTCAAACCCAGGCCGCTTACGATCGCGCCGTCACCGAGCTATTTGATGCGCTGGATGCGATCGACCAAACCCTGGGCGCTCGCCCCTATCTCTGCGGCGACAGGGTGACCCTGGCTGATGTGCGGCTGTTTACGACGCTGTTTCGCTTCGATGTGGTCTACTACAGCCTGTTTAAGTGCAACCGTCGCCGCATTCAAGACTATGCCCACCTTGGTCCCTATCTGCGGCGTCTATACCAACTGCCCGGTGTAGCCGAAACCTGCGACATTGAGGCGGTCAAGCGCGACTATTACGGCAACCTGTTTCCGCTAAATCCGGGCGGTATTATTCCCTCTGGACCAGATCTGGAGTATCTCAAAGCTCCGACGACAGTGCTGGTTAATGGGTAGCGATCGCCAACTACCAATAGAAGAGATTGCATTTGTGTGATCTAAAGGCAAATAGCCGTTCTAGCACTGCCCACCGCTTTTAAGAAAACTCTTGGGGAAGTCCTTATTGGGAGATAAACCCAGTGGCCAACAGGGGTAGCAAAATCAGCCCGGTCAAAATCACCATTAGGGTTGGAACATCGATTTTAAGCACGTTTTTCTCAGACGCTGAGGGATTGCGCTTAGAAACGTTGGGATCAGCCATAGCGGTTACACCACTCCAGTTAAAGTACCTGAGTCTAGCTCTAGGGTATCGCCTACGCCATCGCCCGTATGGTAGGCCGATATCAGCACCTCGCTGGTTTTACCCCAGGCAATTTGGCCCCAGTGGCTCAGGGCGATCGCCCCAAAATCCCGCCTATGGTTTGTCGCTTCCGCAAAGGTTTTTTCAAACGCCGCCGCAATCTCCATACCATCGGTCACCCGCACGACAATGCGGGCTGCCAGGCATTCGTCGAGAATGTCTTCGCCAATGCCAGTACAGCTTACCGCCGCAAACGCGTTGGCATAGGTACCGGCCGGGGTAGCTGAGTCGCTCACTCGCCCCAGCCGCTCCAGCCCCTTACCCCCAGTGGAGGTGCCCACGGCTAAGTTTCCCGACCCGTCGAGCACAATCACCCCAATCGTACCCCGCCGACTTTCGGAGTCGGCAGGCACATCCACGGTCTCGGCCACCACCCCAGCCATAGCGCTTTGAAAGTTGTTAGCCCGCTCCCTCATCCATTCTTGTAGGCGTAGATCGGTCACCGGGTCAAAGGGCACCAGGCCCATCTCGCGGGCCAGTTCGGCCGCGCCATAGTCGGAGACGACGCGATCGGGGGCGGGCTGCAGGTAGGCGGCCAGATCAATGGGATGCCGCACCCGCGACACATTGATAACGCCGCTAAACCGTTGAGCCTCGCCATCCATTAAGCCCGCACTCATGCGCACCTGGCCGTCGGATTGCAGCACCGAGCCATAGCCAGCATTGAAGTGGGGCGAGTCTTCCATCAGCTGGCAGCCCAGCACAACACAGTCGCGAGCACTGGCCCCCGACTCAGCCTTGCCATACACCTCGTTGACAATACTGTGCAAATCCTCCCGCAGGGTCAGCAGTCTTTCCTTATGGCCCACTGAGCTACCGGCTCCTCCGTGGATGATTACCTTAGGTAAAGCCTGAGTCATAGCAGCTGTCCTTAAAATGCTTTCCTATCTTAAGGGGTTGATTATTAGATAACTGTAGCGACGGCGATCGCACCGCTAGCTCAATTTGCTAGGGTTTACCGGAGCAAAATACCCCATCCAAAATTTCAATGAAGGAATAAATAGAGGGCTAAGCTGACGAGAATGTCTTTGGTATTTAAGTTGGAAGCTCGACTAGCGACGACGACGGCAGCGATCGCTGCAATACTTCACCTCATCCCAGCAGTCGGCCCACTTTTTGCGCCAGGTAAACGGGCGCTGACACACCGGACAAACCTTAGTGGGTAGGTCGGCCTTAGCGCGCTGCTTCGGCACAGCTATCCCTCCTCATTCCACGCTGGGTGCGCCAGCAGAGCCGCCATCATGCGCACGCCGCGCAGCTGGTTCGACAGAGGCAAATGGCCATCGGGGGCGCTCAAATCCCAAATAAAGCCGCCGGGGTAGCGTGTCCAGATGTTGTCGTCCTTCCAGGCAATGCGGGGCCAGAACTTATCCCAGTTTTGGCCTAGGCTGAGCCAGAGACGGCGCTGCACCGAGAAGCCAAACTTACCCTCAGAGTAGATTAGCCATAGCCGGTCAATGGTAAGCAAATCAACCACTGGAAACTGCTCAACCTCAGTGAAGTAGACCCACTTGCGCTTCACTGCCGTCGGCCCTGCCAGCTCACACAGCTTGGCCAACGTCAGCCGATCGGCCTCTTCAAACTCCTGTTGAACCAAAAGCTCTTGCAGTGCCCCATAGTCGACGCCTTGCTCCGTTGGGGTTTCCAGCCGCCCCTGGGGCCAGTGCTGAGCCAACAACCCGCGCAATGTCTCCTGCTCGGTGGCGTAGAGCACCTGAAAAATCTTGCCGTCTAAAATCGTGGGTGGTTCATCCTGACGCTCTACTAGGGCCGTGGTCAAAACCTCAATACCCTCCTGCCCCAGGGCCAGCAGCTCGTGCACCGCCGAGAGCTGCTTCTTAAGCGAATCACCCTGCAGCTGAGCGCGCAAATTCACTAATGTGTCGCTGTCCGAAACCATAGATACCGCACAAGATAGCCCATTCCAATCATAGGGCGTGTTGGGTAGCCAGGTGAAGTGGGGGAGTGGGGAGTGGATGGGTGGATGAGACCCGGCTGCAAACCCTGAACTACACCCAGCTGTCCCAACCTTTTGGGAAACTAGGCAAAAAACACTTGCTCATCGCTCTTCTCACCCCTTACCCATCCACCCTCCTACCCATCCATACCCTCATCCCCTCTCCAACTGCTCCGGCATCCGATACCCGTGCTCAAAGGCAAAGCGCACGATCTGCGATCGGTTCTCGAGATTGAGCTTGGCCAGCATATTGCTGAGATGGGTTTGCACCGTGCGGGGGCTGAGAAAGAGGTGTTCGCCGATCTGCTTGTTGGTGAAGCCTTGGACGACCTCCCAAAACACCCGCTCTTCGGCCGGGGTGAGGGGTAGGGGAGTGGGCTGGAGGGTAGACTGTTCAAGCATGCGCTTTAGGGCACTGTGGAGACGCTGCGATCGCGCGATCGCTCCCTTTACCTTGGCAATTAGCTCCTGCGCCGAGAAGGGCTTAACTAAATAGTCATCGGCTCCCAGCATGTGGCCCTGCACCCGGTTAGTTAGCTCTCCCAGGCTAGAGAGAAAGATAAACGGCACCATTTCTCCGGCAGGGCTAGAACGCAGATGGTGGCAAAACTCAAACCCGTTCATACCCGGCATCATCACGTCTGACACCACCACGTCCGCAGGTTGGTTGCACAACAAATCTAGCGCCTCTTGACCTGAGGTCGCGCTGATTACCTCAAACCCCTGAGCTTCTAAGCGCCGGGTCAGCGTCATTTGCAGTATGGGATCATCGTCAACAATCAAAACCGTATTCATACATTCAAGATCTCAACGGCAAGTCAGACTAGGGCTGAGGGCAAAGGCTAAAGCACAGCGGCAGCAATCTGTAGCGTCACCGCCACCGTTGACCACAACGGCTGCGGCAAACAATCGCTATCTCGTTGTCTAGAGAGGCTTGGGGGCTTGCGGCTCTCTAGACGTTCACACCCAGATTTAAATCGTGGCTAAACGAGCAAAAATGTGGGTTAAAGCGCATTAGACTATGGGATGTTTTGTCGTTTGCGGGCAATTTGCGATGTACGAACGGATCACTCCCCCGACAGTAGGCGAACGCATCACCTTTAAAGATGGCGAACCCGTCGTGCCAGACACGCCTATCATTCCCTACATCCGTGGCGATGGAACGGGGGTAGACATTTGGCCCGCCGCCCAGCGGGTGTTTGATGCAGCGGTCGCCGCAGCCTACGGCGGCAAGCGCGAGATTGTCTGGTTTCGGGTCTACGCCGGCGACGAAGCCTGTGAGCAGTACGGCACCTACCAATATCTGCCCGACGATACCCTCAAAGCGATTGAAGAATTTGGTGTGGCGATCAAGGGCCCTCTCACCACCCCAGTCGGCGGTGGCATTCGCTCTCTCAACGTAGCCCTGCGACAGATCAACGACCTCTACGCCTGCGTACGCCCCTGTAAGTACTACGCCGGCACCCCCTCCCCCCACCGCAGCCCCGAAAAGCTCGACGTCATTATCTATAGAGAGAACACCGAAGACATCTACCTCGGCATCGAGTGGAAGCAGGGCGACCCAATCGGCGACCAGCTGATCAAATACATCAACACCGAGCTGATCCCCGCTACTCCAGAGCACGGCAAAAAACAGATTCCCCTCGACTCGGGCATCGGCATCAAGCCGATCAGCAAAACCGGTAGCCAGCGACTGGTACGCCGAGCCATGAAGCACGCCCTGCGGCTGCCCAAAGATAAGCAGCAGGTCACCCTGGTGCACAAGGGCAACATTATGAAATACACCGAAGGGGCCTTCCGCGACTGGGGTTATGAGCTAGCCACCTCAGAATTCCGTGCCGACTGCGTTACCGAGCGCGAGTCCTGGATTTTGGGCAATAAAGAGGCCAACCCCGACCTCTCGACCGAAGACAACGCCCGCCAAATCGAGCCAGGGTACGACGCCCTTACCCCCGAAAAAAAAGCTGCTATCCATGCCGAAGTCGAGAGCATTCTCGCCGCCATTTGGGAGACCCACGGCAACGGCCAGTGGAAAGATAAGATCATGGTGAACGATCGCATCGCCGACAGCATCTTCCAGCAGATTCAAACCCGGCCCGACGAATACTCTATTCTCGCCACCATGAACTTGAACGGCGACTATCTCTCGGATGCGGCGGCGGCGATCGTTGGCGGATTGGGTATGGGGCCAGGGGCCAATATTGGTGACACCTGCGCCATCTTTGAAGCTACCCACGGCACCGCCCCCAAGCACGCTGGTTTAGACCGCATCAACCCCGGCTCCGTTATTCTCTCTGGCGTCATGATGCTGGAGTATATGGGCTGGCAAGAAGCGGCGGACCTGATTAAGCAGGGCATGGGGGCAGCGATCGCCTCCCGCGAGGTCACCTACGACCTGGCCCGCCTGATGGGGCCACCGGTCGACCCACCGCTTAAATGCTCGGAGTTTGCCGAGGCGATCGTCAAGCACTTTGACGACTAGCTGAGGGATTTGAGGGGGCATAGGGTGTAGGGTCTAAGGCACGGCCTCCCGCCCGAAACCCTACGCCCCACTTTTTTGTGATACCCTAGAAAAGTTGTCAAAAAACCACACATTCGAATTTTCGGGTCTTCCCTTTGGGAAGCACGTTCGAATGGAGGATTAACCCGAAAGGAGTCAAAACCAAATGCCCGTTATTACTCTCCCTGAGCTACTAGAATCTGGGGTTCACTTCGGCCACCAAACCCGCCGTTGGAATCCCAAGATGGACCAGTACATCTTCACCTCCCGCAACGGCGTTCACATCATTGACCTGGTGCAGACTGCCCAACTGATGGAAGAAGCCTACAGATTTGTCCGCACTGCGGCGGAGCAGGGGCAAAAGTTCCTGTTCATTGGCACCAAGCGCCAGGCGGCTGGCATTGTGGCCCAAGAATCTGCCCGTTGTGGCTCCCACTACGTCAACCAGCGCTGGCTCGGCGGCATGCTGACCAACTGGGAGACCATCAAGTCTCGCGCCAACCGCCTCAAAGAGCTTGAGCGCATGGAAGAATTGGGAGCGATCGACCTGCGGCCCAAGAAAGAAGCTGCCGTACTGCGCCGCGAGCTAGAGAAGCTGCAAAAGTATCTGGGTGGTATCAAAACCATGCGCAAGGTGCCTGATGTCGCCATCATTGTCGACATCAAGCGCGAATACAACGCGGTGTCGGAATGCCACAAGCTGGGCATTCCCATCATCTCGCTGCTAGATACCAACTGCGATCCCGACTTGGTGGATGTGCCCATCCCCGGCAACGATGACGCCATTCGCTCCATCAAGCTGATTCTCGGCAAGCTAGCCGACGCTATCTACGAAGGCTCCAACGGTGCCAAGGCTCGTGGTGCCGATGATGACTACGAAGACTATGACGGTGGCGAAGACGACGAGTACGGTTATGACGCTCCCGCTGCCGATAGCGACGACTAGAACTTAGTCCAATCCCCTTTCCCACTGGAGAGGAATTCGGGAGTCTAAGTTCCATGGGCAAAGGCAGAAAATTCTGCCTTTGCCCAACAGCTGCCTTAGTTAAGATGGCCCTTGGGGTTTAAGCTGAACTAGGGCGTTTCCCCTTAAGTTTGTGTTGAGTTTGACGATAGCGCGTTAGGACGGTAGATCACCATGGCAGAAATTTCTGCAAAGCTCGTTAAAGACCTGCGCGACAAGACTGGCGCGGGCATGATGGATTGCAAAAAGGCCCTCAAAGAAAACGATGGCAACATCGAGAAATCAATCGAATGGCTGCGACAGAAGGGCATTGCTTCGGCCTCTAAGAAAGAGGGTCGCATAGCGGCTGAGGGAATTATTGGCAGCTACATTCACACAGGCGATCGCGTCGGCGTGCTGGTAGAAGTCAACTGTGAGACAGATTTTGTAGCCCGCCGAGACGAATTTAAGAGTCTGGTGCGCGACGTTGCTATGCAAATCGTGGCATGCCCCAACGTGGAGTACGTGCGAGTCAGCGACATTCCTGCTGAAATCTCCGAGAAAGAAAAATCCATTGAAATGGGTCGCGACGACATCGCCAACAAGCCTGAGGCCATGCGCGAGAAAATTGTGGAAGGCCGCATTCAAAAGCGCCTGAAAGAACTATCTTTGATGGATCAGCCCTTCATCAAAGATCAGAACATCTCTGTGGAAGAGCTGATCAAGCAGGTGGTTTCTAAGCTGGGTGAAAACATTCAGGTGCGGCGCTTTTCTCGGTTTGTGCTGGGTGAAGGCATTGAGAAAGAAGAGACTAACTTCGCCGAGGAAGTCGCGGCTCAAGCTGGCCTCAACAAGAAAGAGCCCGTAGCCGAGGCCGAGCCGAAAGCTGAAGCTGAGTCGAAATCTGAAGCCGAGCCGAAGAAAGAAAAGGGTAAGAAGAAAAAGTAAGGCTAGGTTAGCCTACTCGGACCTGGGGTTAGCGGCTAAGGCCGCGATGGTTTTAACCCGACCCTTGGCTACTACAACAGCGGGGGCGCGATACTGGCGCCCCCGCTTTCAATATTTCCCTATAATCAGGTATGGCGAGGGGAAGGCGGTATGGTAAGGCCAGTTGAAAGCATTCGTAAAGATCTAAATGGGTTAGAGGGTGCCACCGCCACCCTGGCCCAAGAGTTTAGTCAAATTTATGCCACCTATCTGACGGTGCTGGGGCAGACTGTGCGGCGCCAGGTCGTTATGGCTACTTACCATCTTTGTACACAGGTCTACCCCGAAGAGTTTTTGGCGCTACCGGTGAGCGATCGCGGCCGCCTGCAGCAGGGCATGCAAACCCTGGGTCAAAAGGCCCAAGGCTGGCTACAACAGCTCATGGAGCCCGACTCATCTCCGGCTGAGCCTAGCCTTGACCCTGACGACCTCAATCGCCTAGAAACTGCTCTAGTGGCCCTTACCCAGCCCTCAGCAGACTCCACAGACTCCTCCATCGATGAGGTTTTGGAACAGGAGGAACAAGCAGAGGCTGACGAGGCCAATACTGAGGCGATCGAGGAGCCTGTAGAAGTAGCTTTTGTAGAAGCAGAAGCGGCAGTAGAGGGGGAAATCGCCAAAGATTCTGATGAGAATCCGGCGCCAGAGTCTGCTGAAGCCCCATCACCGTCTTCAGAAAACGAGTCTTCCTCCGATGGTGACGCTTCGGCTCTTGACCCCAAGCAGCTCATCCAATCTGTGCTGATGGCGGCTATTTCCAGCGATATGGAAGATGTATTTCGCGATCGCCCGTTTACCGGCGACCCGATGACCCCTACCCTAGTCGCCAAGCACCACCTAATTTTGGAGCAGAGAATCCGCGACGTACTTCAGCGCGTCTCCAGAAAAGCTAACCGACTGTTGCGCAAGGCCCAGGTTATTCCTGACCTGCCCGAGTCGATATTAGAGGTCGCCTCCGACGCAGACATGGCAGTTCCTAAAGGGCGTGCCGTCCCCAACGTACTCAACGTGCTGGTGGCCATGGCTGGAGACGTAGCCGCAGAGTTTGACCGTCAGCAAACCGAACGCGACGAGGACGACACTGATGCCTCAGACGACGAGGAAGAGGCCCTAGAGAGCACCATGACCCATTTGGCCGCCGTTCAGCTGCGTCTAGCCGATCTAGAGTTAGGGGATGTGCAGACTGCTCTGTGGCGCAGCAAACTACGGACTGCTGTGGGCCAACTGCGCAAGCTGGGTAAACAGTACCAGCGGGCCGAGCGTGAGCTAGCGATCGCCCAGGCTGAACAAGCCTGGCGAGCAGTCTGGTACGACGACTCATCCCGGTAGGGCGCTGGGGCAAGCATCCATGACAGAAGCACAGACCTCCCTACCCGACTGGGTGCGGCTCCAGCGAGCCCTCTCAGTCGAGGCCGAAACCGGCTTCAACAATCTGGTGGGCAAACAGCAGAGCTTCAACGAATTTCTGCGCGATAGCCTGCAACAAGCTCCAGCCGTTCTCCCTGGCGATCAGCAACAATCTTGGCAGAGCCTCGCCCAAAAGTACGATGGCTATATCGACCTCAGCTTTTCCCAACGCCAGCACCTAGTCGCTGAAACCCGCCGCTTTCTCCACGGTACCCAACGCCTGCTGGAAAAATTCGCCGAAACCAAATCCCTCCGTACTCGTGAAGGCAGCGCCACAGACGACCAGAAGTCAACTGCGACTAAGACAGCCAAAACGTCTAAAGCGTCCAAAGCCACCCCAAAAACCACTCAGCTAGCCGAGGCCTCTGGCACCGGCAGCTTTCACTTTAGCCTCGAGCAGCCCGTTACTTACCTGAAGGGTATCGGCCCTAAAAATAGCGAGCGCTTGGCCAAGCTAGGCCTGTTCACTGTGCAGGATGTGCTCTACTACTACCCTCGCGATCACATCAACTACGCTCAGCAGGTCAAAATTCGCGATTTAGAACCAGGTGAAACCGTCACCATCGTTGGCACCGTCAAGCGGGTCAACTGCTTCACTAGCCCGCGCAACAAGAAGCTCACCATTTTTGAGCTTCAGCTCTCCGACGGCAGCGGCACCCTCAAGCTCAACCGCTTCTACCCCGGCAATCGCTACGCTACCCCCAGCTGGCAGCAGCAGCAAAAGCGCCAGTATCCCCAGGGGGCGATCGTTGCCGCCTCTGGCCTGGTCAAAGACAGCAAATTTGGGGTAACGCTAGAAGATCCCCACTTGGAGGTGTTGGATAGCTTGAGCGATCGCATCGAATCCCTCACCATTGGCCGCTTGGTGCCGGTATATTCCCTCACCGAGGGCGTCCCGGCAGATCTAGTGCGTAAAGCTGTCGCCGCTTCCCTACCGGCGGTGCCCGAACTTCAGGATCCCCTGCCGGTGGATCTGCGGCAGCGGTATGAACTGGTAAAGGTAGAAGATGCGATCGCCCAAATCCATTTTCCCGACGACGAAGAAAAACTTGCCCAAGCCCGTCGCCGCCTGGTATTCGATGAATTTCTCTACCTTCAGCTGGGTCTCCTGCGTCGCCGTCAGCAGCAGCAGGCCCAGCAAACCGCGATCGCCCTCGCCCCCACCGGGAAGCTCATCGACCAGTTCTACGGCGTAATTCCCTTCAGCCTGACCGGTGCCCAACAGCGGGTGGTCAACGACATTCTTGCTGACCTGCAAAAACCCGTCCCTATGAATCGCCTAGTGCAGGGAGACGTCGGCTCTGGCAAAACCGTCGTGGCCGTAATTGCCACCCTCGCTGCAATTCAGTCAGGCTATCAGGCAGCCATCATGGCACCCACCGAGGTGCTAGCCGAACAGCACTACCGCAAACTGGTGGAATGGTTTAACCAGCTTCACCTGCCGGTCGAACTGCTCACGGGCTCCACCCGCGCCGCCAAACGCCGCAAAATGCTTGGCGAACTCGCTACTGGCGAACTGCCCATTTTGGTGGGCACCCACGCCCTGATCGAAGACCCGGTGCAGTTCCGTGACCTCGGTTTAGTGGTGATCGACGAACAGCATCGTTTCGGCGTCCAGCAGCGGGCTAGGCTGACCCAGAAAGGCGCCAATCCCCACGTGCTTACCCTCACCGCTACCCCCATTCCCCGTACGCTCACGCTGACTATGCATGGCGATTTGGATGTGAGCCAAATTGATGAATTGCCGCCAGGGCGCAAAGCGATTCAAACAACCCTGCTGACCAACAAAGAACGCCCCCACGCCTACGATCTCATCAAACGTGAAATTGCCCAGGGTCGTCAGGTCTATGTCGTGCTGCCCCTAGTCGAAGAGTCCGAAAAGCTCGATCTCAAGTCCGCCGTCGAGGAGCACCAGCGGCTAGCAGAGGTTATCTTTCCAGAATTCACCGTCAGTCTACTCCACGGCCGTATGTCTTCCGCTGAGAAAGATGCCGCCATTACTGCTTTCCGTAACCAGGAGTCGCACATTTTGGTGTCGACAACGGTCGTGGAAGTTGGGGTAGATGTGCCCAACGCCTCGGTCATGCTGATTGAGCATGCCGAACGATTTGGCCTTTCTCAGCTCCACCAGCTGCGGGGTCGGGTCGGTCGAGGGGCCGCCCAGTCGTTTTGCCTCTTGCTCAGCGGCAGCCGCAGCGAAACCGCCATTCAACGCCTCAAAGTGCTAGAGCAATCCCAGGACGGCTTCTTTATCGCTGAGATGGACCTGCGCTTTCGCGGTCCTGGGGAAGTGCTAGGTACCCGCCAGTCTGGCTTACCCGACTTTGCCCTAGCCAGTTTGATCGAGGACCAGGACGTGCTGACGGTGGCCCGCGAAGCAGCAGAAGCTATGCTGAAAGAAGATCCCACCCTGTGCCGCTGGCCCAAACTCGCCAAAGAACTTCAGCGTCGCTACGAAAAGCTGATGGGCGGCGCCATTATGACATAGCCCATGAGTCCAGAATTCAAGGTTCTCTCTTTCTTTTACTACAGCCTCTAGCATGGCTTCAGCAAACGCCGGGTTCTCGCTGAAGTCTTAGTCCCCCAAAACTTCCAACACCACCTTGGGCTGAAGTTTTGTCTTAAACCACACCACCTGGGCCGGGACATTGGCAATATCCACCCCAGCATTCTCCAAGTTAAGTCGTTCTGAAACCGCCAAAATCAGGTTATTGCGTCCCGACTTGCACACCTGGGCAAATTTCTTCCGCAGGTATTCAGGCCGCCAGTAGCCGACAATTTCCAGCAAGTACTCGCGCCCGTCAGGGTGCACTAGACGAAAGTCGGGGATCATCACGCTTCCAGGCAGGGGGACCAGATCCACCTCCCGCTCCAGTCGCCAGGGTGTTTTGGCGGGCCAACGGCTGACGAACGACTCTTCAATCATGCTGTCGTAGGTTTTACCTGGAGGATAGTGAGTAACTAGGCCACAGTCGCTGTCGAGGGTAAACTGGCGAGGTTTTACCTGCTGAGTGAAGTTGTCCTTCATTTGCAGGGTTGCCGTCAGCCGCCACTTACTAACGTGGAGAATAGCGGGAATCAGCTTGGCAATATCGACCCCATAACGCGTGCTGGGCTTAAACAGGCTGGCAGGGCCGTCGATGGTGATCGTAAACCCCTGATCGGCGTCGCCCTCGATATAGGTCATCAGGCGAAACAGTTTCAGATAGCGAAACATGAGCTTATACTCGCCAGGGTCATTGCGGTACAAGTGCATCACTAGGTCGCTGGCCTTGTAAAACACTCCCTGGGTCTGCGACAGGTTGTAGCGATGAAGCAGTGCATCGGGGGTGGGAGCGTCATACTCGATCAAAATGTGGTTGTCCTGGCGATCGGCGTAGAGCCCCTGGCGCAGGTCAGCTACCGAGACTTCGCGATCTAGCTCTTCAGCAAGCTGCTGGCCCAAGGCTGTCAAATGAGCCTCGGCAGCCATGGGAGACGGAATTGATTGTGCGGACAGTGCAAACACCCGCCGCCGCAGTTCAATGGGCTCTAGCGGACTCACCACATCAAACGTGGCGAAGCTGTTGCGCAGAATGTGAGCCAGCCCGCGCTTGATGCGGTAGTTGGTGTCTTCGCCCTCTAGCGCTTGTAGCTGGCGGTTGAGGTCACCCTGGGTACGGCCCACCTGTTGCTGAAAGAGCTGGATGAGATCGGCAGCGATCGCCCGATTCGCCCCATCCAGCGCCAGCCGCTTGGGCTGTAGCCCCTCCCCCTGAAACCGATAAATTAATAGCTCGCTCGGTAACGTTGACCTCACCTCCTGGGAGAATTCAAATGGGCGGCAGAGGCCCCTAGATTGGCCCTAAGATTGAATCACAGCGCAGGGCTAGCCCCACATCCACGAATCTTAGCGAATATCACCATGCTTAACTTCCAGCCACTGGGCTTTATTCAGCAGGCCCTCGCTACAGACCTAGGGGTCATGGCCTACTACACCCCCGGCGGCTGGCCTTGGCAAGCAGACAGCGATGCGACCCGTCCGCCCCTCGTTTTTCTACACAGCTTAGGGGGCGGCTCCTCAGCCTTCGAATGGTCTAAGGTCTATGCCGCCTTTGGCGCTACCCACCGGGTAATTGCTCCAGATCTCATCGGCTGGGGTCAGTCAACCCATCCACCCCGCACCTACTCGACCGAAGACTACTTCTACATGCTCACCCACCTGCTGGAGTCGGTGGCCGAACCCCCAGCCTTAGTAGCCGCCACCTCACTTGCAGCTGGCGTCGTGATTCGTCTGGCAGGACTGCGGCCCGATTTGTTCAAAGGCCTGTTTTTGGTGTCACCCTCGGGCAACAGTGACTTTGGCCGCGACTACAAAGCCAGCCTACCCGCCCTGCTGGCCAGTACACCTGGCGTAGATCGGGTGCTGTATCAGGTAGGGGCAGCTAACGAACTAGCGGTGCGATCGTTCCTCTCTACCTTTCTCTTTGCCGACTCTCGTCGCATCACCCCAGAGACGGTGCAGGCCTACCTCACTTGCACCCAGCAGCCCAACGCCGAGTACTCTGCCCTGGCCTCCCTCAATGGAGCAGTCAGCTTCGATCTATCGCGCTATATTCACCAGCTTCAAACTCCCACCACCTTTGTGCTGGGGTCAGGGTCGCGGTTCACAGCACCAGCCACGGTCAAACGGCTGGCGAGTCTCAATCCCAAAGCGGTGCAGCAGGTGATCGAGCTCCCCGACTCCGGGGTACTTCCCCATATCGAGCATCCGGCCGTAGTCGTTGGCTTGCTCAAGCAGTTCCTAGCCCAACACGCTGCCTAAGAACTACCTACGCTCCCATTTATGCTTTCTTTGCCGGAGAGGCTAAGCAAATGACAAGCCTAAGCATCACTCATTCAACCGCCTACTACTTAATTTCGCGCCAGCCACTTCTGACCGTTAAGCCGTCTCAGAGTGAACAGAACCAGCAAATCTAGGGTGATTTTACGCTCGTCACCCATGAACTGCTCAATGGTGCTGGGCTGCGATCCCCTATCAGCGAAGTAGAACAGCTTGGGGCTAGAGATATTGTCTTTAGTAAAGGCAATGTTAAACTGGCGATCGCCCTTTCGCCACTGTCCCTTCACGTGCCAGTACTGCTCATCATCACTGACCCCAAACACCTCTAAGGGCCGCTGGTCGAGGGTGAGCTGAATATCGTCAAGGCCCTTATCCTTCAGCGCCGATTCTAGTGTTGGAATAAAGTGCTGCTCAATGAATTCAGTAAAGGGCTTGTCTTCCAGTGCCGGGGGCTTTTCTTTCTTAGGAGCGGCTTTAGGAGCAGCTTTGGGTTCAGCTCCAGCTTCTGCTTTAGGGGCAGCCTTAGGCGCAGCATCTGCTGCTTGAGTGTCCGCTTGGGGAGCGGAAGTATCCTCAGCGGGGACAGAGTCTACTGGGGGAGTCTTTTCGTCAGCCATACAAAGGAAACCTACAACAGCAATCCGGGCAAACTCAACGGGTTGAGCCACTCACCCAGTTGTTCTTTCTCATACTAGAGGAAAGGCCTCCAAAACGCATGCCCTGCTGACTCAAAAACGGTATCTATCCTCAAGACAGATACCGTTTTTGAGTGATCGACCAACTTTAGCTATTAGCCCTGGGGTGCCAAGTGCAGCATCTCTTTACGAATAGTCGCCACATCGGAGGGGGCACCATTGCCGTGACGAATACCGATAGCCTCTAGGTCGCTCTCCACCATCAGGTGCACCAGTTCCTCAAAGGTGACACTAGGCTCCCAGCCTAAAGCCTGGCGGGCTTTGGTCGAGTCGCCGATCAGCAGTTCCACTTCGGCAGGCCGCAGGTAGCGGGGGTCAAACTCCACGTAACCATGCCAATCGAGGTTGACATGGTTAAAGGCAATATCCAAAAATTCGCTGATGGCGTGGGTTTCGTTAGTGGCTACCACATAGTCATCGGGCTGATCTTGCTGCAGCATCAACCACATAGCCACTACGTAGTCTTTGGCATAGCCCCAGTCGCGCTTGGCGTCGAGATTGCCCAGATACAGTTTTTTCTGCTGACCGGCCACAATGCGGGCTACCGCTCGGGTAATTTTGCGCGTCACAAAGGTTTCGCCACGCCGAGGCGACTCATGGTTAAACAGAATGCCGTTACAGGCAAACAGGTCATACGACTCTCGGTAATTAATTGTTTGCCAATGGGCAAAGACCTTAGCACAGGCGTAGGGGCTACGAGGGTAGAATGGCGTCGTTTCCGTTTGGGGAATTTCCTGCACCTTGCCAAACATTTCAGAGGAGCCAGCCTGGTAGAAGCGCACTTCTAACCCTGTGCGTTGCTGGTAGTCGCGAATGGCTTCGAGAATCCGCAGCGTACCCATACCCACACAATCTACGGTGTATTCGGGCGAATCAAAGCTCACCCGCACGTGGGATTGAGCACCCAGGTTGAAAACCTCCTGGGGCTGCACCTGTTCAAGAATGCGCCGCAGCATGGTGCCATCGGTCAAATCGCCGTAGTGCAAAAATAGACGCGCTTCGGCACTGTGAGGATCAACGTAAACGTGATCGATGCGATCAGTATTGAATGTAGAGGTGCGGCGAATAATGCCGTGAACCTCGTAGCCTTTATCTAAAAGTAATTCTGCTAAATAAGATCCATCCTGACCGGTAATACCAGTAATCAGGGCGCGTTTAGGTTGGCTCATAGGGTATAAATCTGTACGGCAATGCTTGGCTGACCAAGCTTAATACAATCAGTGCGTTACTTAAATACAATCAAGTGAGTTCACCTAAGAATACTCAAATTACCGCTTAAACGGGTAGATTATTGGTCGTCAGGTACCCCCGAGCTAGATAGGGCACATCAATTACCACGCCGTTAGCCGTACCGACGCTGACTGTTAAGCCGGCTCCACCAGCTTTGGTGCGAATATAGCCTAAACCCCTTAAACCACTGGAAGTTTCAACTACGCTGGTGAGCAGACCCGCTTTTTCGTCCCCAACAAAAATGATTTCCCCTGGATCAACGGTACCGTTAAGCTGAAGGCCCCAGAGCTGCTGCTTAACCCCCTGATAGGTGTTTAGTCGAGCAATTGTCTCTTGACCGATATAGCATCCCTTTTCAAAGGAAATCGCGTCCCATAGCCCCGCTTCGAGAGGATTGTGCTCGTCGGTGAGCTCGTGCCCTGGTGCAGGACGCCCCTGCTGCACCCTCAGCTGCTGCCAAAGCGATTCTCCTGCGGGGATGGTGCCAGCATCCGTAAGCTGTTGCCACACGGATGCTGCGCCTTCCACCGGCATTAGGAGGGTGTACCCGTCCAGAGCCAGACCATTGCCTGCTGCTAAGCGCAAAGCAACACCGCCGAGATCAACGCTCCGGTGGTGAGCTGTAGGCAAATCAGGCTCTATCTCAATACCCAAATCCTCGAGTACAGCAGCGCTGCCAGAACCAACGAGAGAAAAAACGGCTATATCTGTGGTTAAGTTAGCCAGTGATACCTGATCGGCCGGAAAAATGTAGCGATCCATCCAGTCCATCAAGCGCTGATCTTGACCAGGGGAGGTGAGAATCAGCAGAGCCTCATCGGTTACGTAGACGGTGGTCAGGTCAATGGTTCTAGCGGTAGAGGTAACAAATACTGTGTCGCAGCCTTCGCTGGGCTGGCGCTGGGTAAATGTATTGGTGGTCTGATTGTGGATGAACCGCAGGCGATCGCCCCCAGACATCTGAAGCACGCCCCAATGGCTGCGATCGAACAGCACGGCTCCAGCTTTAACTGTTTCTAAGTCAGCAGCATTGCTAAACGTAGTGGGAATCCCTTCTGACGACAAAATCGCGCCCTGGCTTTGCTGTAAATCGTGAAGTGCTTGCATTGTGGGAGCCGTGTCTCGTTTGGGTTTTGCCTGCTGATGGCATTGCTTATTTTAACCTGAGTTCGACAGCTAAAAAGCAGCTTGTGGCAAGGCTTTAAGCTCAAAATCTGGAATACCCAACGAGGGCTTATCGGGATGGTAGGCGTAGGCAATCAGGCCCGAGACCAGATTGACGAGG
>JAESFY010000073.1_pt1 | contig 84044 bp, 78 predicted proteins | sample 9266201 | NCBI WGS metagenome assembly JAESFY01 (sample SAMN14515071, study PRJNA621656) | algae metagenome | isolation source: Nodosilinea sp. WJT8-NPBG4 and co-occurring heterotrophs from soil, lower... | place: USA: Pinto Basin, Colorado Desert, California | collected 2006-05-27 | reverse complement strand
CCAGGCAGCCAATCCTTGATTCGTTCCCATTGGTCATCGCGTAGGGCATAGCGGCGGGTTGGCATCAGTATCAGAAAGCTGAAACTCAACTTCTCCCACCTTACCTAATTGATGACACGCCCTAGAAAATCATCCACGGGCGATCAGCTCAATACCCCGTAATCAGGAACAGAGTTGCTGGCGGAAAGACTCAAAGCCCCTCTTCCAACATTGGGAGAGGGGTTTGGGGTGAGGGCATCAAGGCTGAGAGAAGCCTTTTCGATCTACTGAGGCTTACTCAATCAGCAGGGTTTTAGTCAGGATGGCCATCCATGTTTGGTCGCCGCTGGGTGATTCGGTCTCGCCCGTTCTGGCGGGCACGGGGATGGGGTCGCTCCAGTCGTTGGGGTGGGCGTAGGATTTTGATAGGGCGATCGATTCCGGCGAGGCTGCCGTAATACATGGTTGGCTTGCAGTGCGGGGATTGTTCTGTTGTCATCCAATCCACGTCACAATGAAAAACATGCAATCAACCGCGCTTTCGCTCATCGTCATTCGCGCAACTGACATTGAAGCATTATTAGCGTTTTATCACGCACTTGGCATTACGCTTGTCCAAGAGAAACATGGTTCCAGCCCAGTTCATTACTCATGTGATTTCGGCGGTTTGGTTTTGGAATTGTATCCAAGCAAAGCCAATTCGTCTCAGGAATCGAATACTCACACAATAATGTTGGGATTTAATGTTGCGTCCCTCGACAGTACTTTGGCGGAGTTGCTTAAATTAGGAGTAAAGCCAAAGTCAACGCCAAAAGAATCAGCTTGGGGGTATTGGGTAAACGTCGTAGACCCAAGCGGGCGCACAGTGCAAATCAACGAAGTTGCGGCGTAGCCAACTGCAAGCTAACAAGACGCTGCACATAGTCGATTACAGCTCCGTGCGTTCCTCTCTTCGCCTCCAGCAGCGAGTGAGCTTAGTCGTTAGCCTGATGAGTGATCGGTGAAATGAAATCGCAATAACCTCAAAAGTACCCTCAAGGGTAATACCACCGCTGAGTTGCATGTTCCATAGTGGATATAGAAACAAACCAACGAAGAGCTTCAAACTCGTTGGATGCCGAGAAAGCTACATACTGAAAACTCACAGCATTCGGTTGTTCTGTAATATCGAGCAGGTTGGTAAGGGCTGCTCAATATTACAACAAATCCCTTGCCAAAATCAGGAGAAATACCATGGCATCTCTATTTATCAAATCGCTGACCTGCAACGAAACCGAAGACACCTTCGGCTCGGATGAATGCCTTTTGGAAGTGTTTACCAACGCTGGCCGCAAAACCTACCGAGAGAATATGAACAACGGAGAGGTCTTCGAGATTAACGACGAACTCCCGTTCACTGTCCGAGCTAAGGTTAAATTATGGGATTTAGACTTAGGGCGCTGGCCCGACTACAACGATCATCTCGGTACTGTTGTAATTCGTGATACCCCGGTGGAAAACTCCAGCGCTAGTTTCACGCTTGACGGTGCCGACTACGTCTTTACATATGACGTGAGACCTTAATACTAGGGTGCGGTTTAACCAGGGTGCATGTCACTTTGAAAGGTTCATAACTGGAGTATTAACGTAAAAGATAGCTGAAAGCTCACAAATAGAGCGTTTCAGCTTATGAGTAAAATACTCTCTTGTAAAGGTGGCATGCTCCCGGTTAACCGTTGCAATGCAGTAGATAAGCAGAAGATCTCAGAGCTGAGTTCTGAATTACTTGTCGATTCTGATCACAACCACAAGGAGAATAAGTTTATGATTCGCACCAAGCGCATTGAAGCAGGAGATTGGAGAACCGTTGAAAGCTTTTGGAATGCCAATGGAAAGGCCTTTTTCAAACTTCCTGTCGGTGCTTCAATTAAAGTTCGTTATGGCGTAGGTTTCTTAGGATTCGACAGCCAAAAACAAACTCTTAACGGCTCAGACTATAAACAGTTATCAGTTGGGACTGGCTCAGTCGCACGCGCCAGAATGCAAATCAAAGTGTCTCAAACCACAGATGTTACCTATGACGTCTATGGTGGTGGCGTTGCTGTTACAACCCCAGAGATCTCTTTTTAATCCCCCTTAAAAGTTTGAAGCCATAAGTTTCTCGGAGCAGGAGTATATAGATCTCAGCGAATTGCCGGAAAGCAAAGTAATTCTCTCTGGCTTAAACAACGTTAACAGCGATCGCGATTAGTAGTGCACCGATTGTGTTGCTAATCGCGATCGCTGTACAGCACTAACTCTACAACATAGGCAGCAGTAAACCAGGCCAATACCCCATTTCATTCCATTATCAAATAGTCACGAGGCTGCGAAGCCTTTACAGGCTACTTTGGTTGGCTTCGATGACGTTGAAGCAAATTTGAGGATATCAGGATTCGGTCTGGAGCGATGCTGTTTCTGTGCATCATACCGTTCGTTGATCTCAACCTGTCTGCGCACTACTCCCTAGGCCCGCTGCCCACACATCAGGCGTTGTTCCGCCGTCACCTGACTGTACATAGTCTCTAGGGCAGAAATATTGTCCTTCAGCGTATAGCGCTGGAGCACCCGCTCGCGAGCCTTGTGCCCCAACAGCTGAGTAATTTCGGGATGGTCGCGCAAGATCGGCAAAATGGTTTGCAGCTGAGTTGACACCCGCTGGGTATCGAGCACAATGCCTGCCCCCTCCGCCAGCACTTCGCCATCAGCCCCGGCATCTGTGGCGATACAGGCAGCACCACAGGCCATTGCCTCGAGCAGCGACAGCGACAGTCCCTCCACCAGAGAGGGCAAAATGAACCCATCCGCCGCTCGCAGGATGTCGATGCGGCGCTGTTCGTTGGCCAGGTAGCCCAGCCAGATAATGTCGTTCTCGTCGCCGTAGTATCGCTTCAGCGAAGCCTCTAGGGGGCCGCTGCCAACGATCGCCAGCTTGCAGTTTGGCCCCATGTCGGCCTGGCGCCAGCCCCGCAGCAGAGCCTCCACATTCTTCTCTAGGGAGACGCGGCCCTGGTAGACAAATAGCTGGCGGGCGTAGAGATCGGTCTTCACCGCTGATGGCCCTGGCGAGTAGCGGCGGGTATCGACCCCATTGGGAATCACAACCAGCGTAGAGTCGGGCACCCCAAGCTTGGTCAGCAGATCGCGCTGCAGGTCTGAGAACACAATGACGCGATCGTAGTTGGCCAAGCAGGGAGCATAGAGCTGGTAGGTGAGGTGCTGGGTGCCCGAGGTCAGACTGCGCACCCGGCGATCAAAGGCGGGGTGAAAGGTGGCCACTAGGGGAATATTTAGCTCAGCACAGATCTCCGGCAGTCGAAAATCGAGCGGCGATAGGGTCAGCGACGCATGCACCAGGTCGGGCCGGATGCGCTCTAGCGTCTCTGCCAGCAGCTTGCCTGACTTCAGCGAAGGAATGGTGAGGATCTGCGACTTGAACAGAAAGGGCAGCGGCACTTCCTGCGATCGCTCCGCATAACTTCCCCGGCTGTGGCCATCCTGAGACTGGGCAAAATGGAGAAATGTCACCCGATGACCGCGTTCAAGCAACGCGTTGGTGACCTCTCGGCCATAGGTGACGTTGCCGCAAAAGGGCGATTTTTTGCCAAGCCACGCGATGTGCATGCTGTTCAGCGTTATCCGTTAACAACCTAAACTAGCGCCAGCAGAATGCCGCCGCGATTCGCGGAGCGTTCAGGAACTGACTCGGAGTGAGTATCCATTCCGGAATCGCCCAGCCCGTAGCCTCGGCCCACAGATCCTTTGGTAAAAAAATGAAACCTAGCCCGGGGCCTGGGTCTTTCTCATTGCCGTATCGGCAATATACCAGGTTACTACTCCCCCTAGTCCTACCAGGGCTCCCATGCCGACAAAAACATTAGCCAAACCCAGGTGTGCCTCTATCACACTGGCCAGGGCCAGCGGCAGACTCAGGGCAATGTTGACCATGTTGTTCTGTAGCCCAAACACTTTGCCGCGCATGGCTTCCGGCGTTTTTTCTTGGATCAGGGTCTGCATCGGTATACCGACAAAGGCACCACACAGCCCCAGAGTGGCAATAATCGCCATAGACGCCCACAGCTGCTGAGTCGTCCAGGCCAGGGAAATGAGGCACACCCCCATCCCTATGGCACCCCACAGGCTCAGGTAACGCCTCGGAAAGCGCGGCCCAAAATTCCCTACCAGCACGGCGCCTAGGCCCAGGCCCAGGCCACCCGCCGCCAGCAAAAAGCCAAACTGCGACGCCTTAAGAGCGGGAATCATCTCCGCCAAGCGCACCGCCAGCACCGCCAGAGCCGCAAACACCGACGACAGCAGCACCAGCTGAATGATCGCCACCCGCACCTGCACCTGCTCCCCTAGGTAGCGCCATCCGTCTCTGATATCAGCCCAAAATTGAGATATGTCTTCGTGGGCAGCGGATAAACTCTCTTTCCCCGGATCCATCGTCATTAGGCACAGCCCGGCCACCACGTAGCTGAGGCCGACCAAGATAGCCGGGCCGTTATTGGCTATGCCGAGGGCCGACATCAGGCGATCGGCTAGGGCTAGCAGCGGTTCTCCCACCGCAAACCCAACGATCACCGAAGCCATCATAGTGGTGGTGTAGAGCGAGTTGGCCGAGAGTAAATCTCCCTCGGCCACAATGAGAGGAATAATCGACTGCTCTGCCGGGGCAAAAAACTGGGTCAGGGTAGAGATCAAAAACGTTACGACCAGCAGCAGCAAAAAGGCAACGGGCAGCCCTAGCACCGGCCCCCAGCCCGCCGTTAGCCAAATCCCTATGGGCAGCGCAATTACCAGGCCGCCGCGCAGCAGATTAGACCACACCAGCACCGGACGCTTGCGCCAACGGTCTACAAACACCCCCGCCAGCGCCCCAAACAGCACCGCCGGCACGGTAAAGGAAATCATCACCGCTGATACCCAGCCGCTGATGGTCTGCCCGGGGGTCTCATATCGAGCGGCGATGATGGCAATCATCAGCACCAGATAGACTTTATCGGCCAGCTGCGAAAAGAGCTGTCCAGTCCACAAAATCAAAAAGTTGCGGTTTCGGAAAATGGCCCGAAACCCATTCTCACGCTCTGAGTCAGCGGTCTCAGATACAGGAGCAGCAGGCAAAGTGGCGGATTGGGCTTTGGAGTCTGCCCCAGCGCCCGAGTCAGTGCCATGGCCAGACCCTCGATCCTCTGCTTTGGGCAAATGGTTTGCCTCGTTAGCCTCTGTATTAGCTTCAAACTCACGGAGCATGGGGTAACCAACGAACCTGGGCACTGGGCGGCGCAATATCCAGCAGTTTAAAGGGTAGCTAAACAGACATCAACCAAAGCCGCCGACCGAATGGGACGTTCAAAGTAGTTCTCAGTATATTCTCGCAGAAGCCGCTCGACTCGTGCCCACAGCTGCTGGGTTTTTCCGGATTGGGGGTTTTGGTTCTCTAGCCCCATGGGTAGGGTAGATAAAATCTCCGGTTTGGTGAGCTGCTGGAGCAGGGCCACATCGGTGGCGGTGAGCAGCAGGGGACGCTTGGATGGTTGACCGTAGCGGCCTTGCCCTTCGCCGAGCTGAGTAGCTCCGTCCGCCTGTACCAGCCCCCCCGATTCAGAACTAAATTCTACTCGCCAGGCGGGGTCGAGTAGATTGGGCACAATCTCATCCCGGCTGAGAGTGCATCGGTGCACCTCTGGAGCCACCCCCGCCAGGGCCAGCAGGTGATATAACCCGTGGCACAGGGCCGCCAGCACCGCCCCCGATGATGCCGTTTCAAGCCGTTCTAGATGTTCCACAAAGACATGAAACAGATCGCTTTGAGGAGAGTCGCTGAGGGCCATTAGCAGCACGACCTCCGCTAGATACTGGCTGGCTGTGAGCCGGGACAGGTGCCGGCTCAGCCCAGGAAAGGTGCGGACGGTTTCGGCCTGAATGAGCTTGTCGAGACGCTTGCCCTTCACCACCAAACATTCGTTGATGACGAATAGGCCGCTGCGGCCGCCCAGCCGCGACTGGTGCTTGCGCGACCCCGGTGCCACCGCCCGCACCAGCCCAATCTCGGGAGTGAGGATGGTGAGCAGGCGATCGGTTTCCCCTAGGGGCATGGCTTTGAGGTTGATGCCAGTGGCTTTGTAGGTTTGGCTCATAGGGCGGTGCAGGGCTAGAGCCTTAGCATAACGCTCTAGCCAAGAAAGGCTCGGCCCTACGCAGGTTGGGTAACGTAGAGGGCGATCGCACCCAGAGCCAGTCCAAAACTCAGCGGTTGAGGTGCTGAGCAAGTCTTGCCCTGGCTGCTGGTTATCTCTGCTGAGCGATCGCACCAAGCTAGAGCATTCTGCCGAAACAGACCTCTGGGCCAAAGGTTGCTTTCGCCAACGCGACGAACACGGCAACGCAGTTTTGAAAGACAACCAGGACTGACCATGGCCTGGGACGTCAGCCGCCTCTAACCACGAAATACGTTGACAGTAATAGGCCAGTTCAGCACATTGCCTTAAACTGTAGGGGCAGATCAAAAGCATTAGTCATCATGATTTTTCCTGGGGCTCCGGTTACCGTGATCAATGTCAACGATACCTACTACGGTTTTCAGGGTCTGGTGCAGCGCATTACCGACGGCAAGGTAGCGGTGCTGTTTGAAGGCGGCAACTGGGATAAGCTGATCACCTTCGAGATGTCTGAGCTAGAGCCGGTGAGCTCTGGCAAGCGGCGCTAGGTATCGCTATGCGCTTACCTCTGCCTCAAACAACGGCCCCAGCGCGGCAGCCCAATCACATCGCCGAGGTGATTGAAACCGCCACCACCGAATTTTTGGCCCAGTGCCTAGAGCCTGAGGCCTTAGCGTTTTCGGCCATGCCCCCTTTTGGCAGCTGGGTCATCGCCCTGGATGAGGAATCGGGCAATACAGTCTACGGTGTGGTGTACCACGCCACCACCAGCCCGATCGATTCGGTACACCGAGCGCGGGCGCTGGGGCTGTCGCTCGAAGATCTGCGCCAGCAGCAGCCGCAGATCTTTGCCATGCTCAAGACCGAGTTTAAGGCGGCGATCGTGGGCTTTCGCGCCCCCGACCTGGCCGGGCGACCCCAGGGGCCGATCTTTCAACACCTGCCGCCCCGGCCGCCCCAGGTGCACCAGGGCGTGTATGCCTGCTCTCCTGAGGTGGTCATTGAGTTCACCGAGCAGCTCGATTTTTTGAGAACCCTACTGGCCATGGGTAGCGCCCCAGTAGACAGCCTGGTGGCAGCCGTGTTGCGCCAAGGCTACCAGCTCCGCAAGCTCGATCGCGCGTGGCTAGTGCAGGCTGGCCGCACCCTCAGCATCTTTTTGAAAGACGACTACGATCGCCTGCGGATTATCCTGGGTCAGATCTACGCCTAGGGTTTCAGGTATAAGGTCTATGGTTACAGGCAAGGAAGCTGCTGTTCCCTTAAACCCTAAACCCGCTCCCCTAAACCTTTGTTATTAACTATGCAAACCTTTGACTGGATTGTGGTCGGCAACGGTCTGGTGGGGGCGGCGGTCAGCTACGAACTGGCCCAGCAGGGGTTGTCTGTCCTGCTTATCGATCGCGCCCTAGAGCCCGGCAATGCTACCCGCTACAGCTATGGCGGCATCCCCTACTGGTCGGGCAGCACGGCCCTTACCCAGCAGCTGTGTCAGGAAGGCATTGCCAAGCATCGTCAGCTCAGCGAAGAACTAGAGGCCGACACCCAGTTTCGTGAGCTGGATCTAGTGCTGACCCTAGCGGCAGAGGGGGATCCTGATACCGCCGCCAAAGCCTATGCCAACTGCGCAACGCCGCCGCACTTTGTGTCGGCCGCCGAGGCCCAGGAGTTGGAACCGCTGCTGAACCCCAATGCGATCGCCGGAGCTTTCACCGTGCGCCACGGTCATGTCTCCCCAGTGGCCCTGGTCAGCGCCTACAACCAGGCCTTTCAGAGCTTGGGCGGTACCCGCATGATTGCGGCTGTGGTGGATGTGGTGCGGATCAAAGATCGCGTCACCGGCGTTTTAACCACCGAGCAGGCTTGCCCTGCCAAGAACGTTCTGGTGGCGGCAGGGGCCTTTAGCCGAGCGCTGCTGCACCAGGCCCAGGTGAAAATTCCGCTCTACTATACCCACGCTGAGCTGATTGAAACGCCGCCGCTCGATCTCCGGTTGCGATCGCTGATTATGCCCGCCCAGACCGAGCGCTTTGCCCTGGAAGCTAAAGCCAGTCAGCCCAACATTGATGGGCAATGGGATGAGCCGGGCCATGAAGTCACCCCTGCCATTCTCGACAGCGGGGCAATTCAGTTTTTAGATGGCCATGTCTGCCTAGGCCAGATCAGCCGCACGCTGACGGATCTGGATGCAGAGCTGGATGAAGCAGAGAGCGATCGCACCCTGCGGGCCGCTATGGCTGCTCAAATTCCTGCCCTGGCCGATGTGCCGGGTACCTGGCGGCGCTGTCGAGTCAGCTTTAGCCGTGACGGTTTACCGCTGGTGGGAGCTGTCCCTGGGGTTGAGGGGCTACACGTTATGGCCGGGTTTAGCGCGCCTTTTGTATATCTGCCGCCGGTCGCCCAGCGCTTTGCTCAAACAGTGGTGGGTGAAGCGGATAGCGCGATCGCCGCCATGGCCCTCGATCGCTTTTCTAAAGCACCTTAAAGGCTGGGGAACTCGCCCATAAACTTCACTTCGGTTTGCAGACGCACAGCCCAGCGGGCTTCTACCTCATCTTGCACATGGCGAATCAGGTGTTGAATATCCGTGGCGGTGGCACCGCCTAAATTCACAATAAAGTTGGCGTGGCGCTCAGACACCTGGGCGTTGCCGACGCGGTAGCCCTTTAGCCCAGTTTTTTCAATCAGCGTCCCCGCCGTGTGGGGGTAGGGGTTGCGAAACACGCTGCCGCAGTTGGGCATGTCGTAGGGTTGGGTCGCCCGCCGCTGGTTGAGCCCCGCCAGAGTGTCGGCCATCACCACCTTGGGGTCGTGCCCCGGCTCCAGCTGAAAGGTGGCATCCAGCACCACCCGCTGCCCACCCTGGAGGATTGAGGTGCGGTACTGAAATGCCAAATCAGCGGGCGTCAAAGTCACAATGCCAATCTCTGGGTCGAGCACGGTGGCTGAAACCAGCACATCTGCCGCGCAGCCGCCGTGGGCACCGGCATTCATCACCACCGCGCCGCCCACCGTGCCGGGAATGCCTACAGCCCATTCGAGGCCGCGACAGCCGCGCTTGGCGGCCTTCCAGGCTAGGGTGGGCAGCGGCTCACCCGCTGCTACGGTGACGCGACCTGTTTCGCTAAACTCAGTGCCGCGCCAGCGACGGGTGCAGAGCACCAGGCCAGGGATGCCGCGATCGCTGATCAGCAGATTCGACCCTGCCCCCAGCGGGGTGATCTTGAGGTTGGCCGCGCTCGCCCAGTCTAAAGCCTGCTCCAGTTCGCTTTGGTGATGGGGCATCGCCAGCCACTCCGCCGGGCCACCTACACGAAACGTGGTCAGCTGCTGTAGCGACACCTGTGGTTTTAGGCAGACAAAATTAGGAGCGACTCTAAGGGTTTGGTTCATGGTCCCAGCTCTCAACAGTCGTTCCCCAGGCTAGCCAACTCCGTCGCGATCGCCGGTGCCTAACAGGCCTCCTGCAGCGAGGGCACCTCGGCCTCCGCGTAGTAGGCCATCACCTGAGGAATAATCTGGTTGAGGTTTCCCGCCCCCATAAACATCACCAGATCGCCGGGCCGCAGGCTGTGGGCCAGGGCTGCCTGAATGTCGTCTAGGGTGTGGCCATACAAGACCCTTGGGTGAGCATGGCTCACGGCATCAGCTAACTGACGACCCGAAACCCCAAAGGTATTTTTCTCGCCTGCGCTGTAGATATCGGCCATGATCACCTGGTCGGCATCGACAAAGGCATCGGTAAAGTCGTTCAGCAGCGCTGCCGTACGGCTAAATCGGTGGGGCTGAAACACCGCCACCACGCGGCGGTTATCCTGACGGCTGTCGATTGGCAGAGTCTGATCGACTTTAATGCGAGCCGCCGCCAGGGTGGCGCGGATTTCGCTGGGGTGGTGGGCATAGTCGTCAAAAAACTGAATGCCGTTGTAGCTACCCCGGTGCTCAAATCGACGGCGAGCGCCGCAAAAATTTTCTAGCCCCTCGGCAATTGCATCAAAAGCAATGCCCAGGTGCCGCCCGACGGCTACAGCAGCTAAGGCGTTACTGAGGTTATGGCAGCCCAACACCCGCAGACGGAGGCGACCCAAGGGCTGACCCAGCTCCCAAACCAGGGCTGAAGTGCCCTCTGCCCCAAACTGCAAGTCGGTAACGTGATACGTCGCGCCGTTATCGGGGCTGAGGCTATAGGTGACATCGGGCTTGAGGCTGGTGCGTACCACCTCACAGTCGGCGCTAGCGACCAACAGACCGCACTGGCGCTGGAAGGTTTGAAAAATCTGCACCACATCTTCCAGGTCGCGGTAGTGGTCGGTGTGGTCTAGCTCAATGTTGGTAACGACGCCAATGCTGGCCGATAGCTTCGCCAGGGTGCCATCTGACTCATCTGCTTCCGCAACCAGGTAAGGACTTTGGCCGAGACGGGCATTGCCGCCCCAGCTCGACACCTCACCGCCCACCACAATGGTGGGATCGAGGTTGGCATTCAGCAACAGGTGACCAATCATGCTGCTGGTGGTGGTTTTGCCGTGGGTGCCAGCAACGGCAATGCTGCTGTACTCACGAATCAGTGCGGCGAGCAGGTCAGAGCGGTGCAGAATGGGGCAGCCCAGTTCTAAAGCCGCTTGGTATTCTGGGTTACGCGTGTCGATCGCGGTGGAACAAACCACTTGGGGAGTAGCGTCTGGAGCTATCACCGGCACAGCCACCTTAGACCCCACTGAGCCAGATCCGGTTCGACTCGGTGCGGTAGCGAGGACCGGCTGGTTGGTGGTGAGAAAATAGCTTAGGTTAGCGGCTTCTTGCTGCCAAAAAATATGGGCACCAGCCTCTTGCAGGCGACGGGTGATGTGGGTTAAGCGTAAATCGGATCCCGATACGGGCAGGTTGCGTTTGGTCAAGATGTAGGCCAGTGCCGACATGCCAATACCCCCTATCCCAATGAAATGAAAGGGTCTGCCGGTAAAATCTACGGAAATCGGCATCGTTACACTCCTTACAACACCACACCACACCAAGTGTCAGGCGTAATCATAGCAAGAATTGCCGAATTGGCCTAAACATCGGTATTAGCCTTGGCTGGCGGCCGTTCCAGCGGTTTTTTGGTTTTGATCCCTGAGGGGGATGTGCCGCGAACAACGCTTTAACTGGGCCCAGGATGCCCCCTGTTCAGAGGTCTACTAACCCTCGATAGGGAGGGAGGGCTAGGCAAAGGCGGGTTTACACCCACACTCTTCTTCTATTAATAAAAGGCCTATCAGGATGGCATACCGATTTTCTATGCGAAACGAATGGTTCAAGTAGAAATACTTATGCGATCGCCTAAGACTGATCCTCACAGGTGGACAGGGACACGGCGATCGCCCCATCCATTCCATAGAGGCTTCAAGGTCTATCTTGAATTTTGAATAGATTCAGTTCAATGGCTGACCCCTATAAAGTGGATCATGCTTTGCGATATTATGGTGTCGTCTAAGAATAGATACCTAGTTCCGACTACAACAGAGGGTTAAACGCAGTGGTTAGAGTAGCAATTAATGGTTTTGGCCGCATTGGCCGTAATTTTCTGCGCTGCTGGTTGACGCGCGAGAACAGCCAGCTTGAGGTGGTCGCTATTAACGATACGTCTGATCCTAAGACTAACGCCCACCTGCTGAAGTATGACTCGATGCTGGGTCGGCTAGACGCCGATGTCAGCGCTGGCGAAGACACGCTGATTGTCAACGGTAAGACCATTAAGTGCTACTCGGATCGCAACCCCAACAACCTGCCCTGGGCAGCCTGGGATATTGATCTAATCATTGAGTCGACTGGGGTTTTCGTCAGCGAAGAGGGCGCCTCTCGCCACATCGAAGCGGGCGCTAAAAAAGTGCTGATCACCGCGCCGGGTAAAGGCGGCGGCATTGGCACCTACGTCATGGGCGTCAACCACCAAGAGTACACCCATGATCGCCACAACGTGGTCAGCAACGCCAGCTGCACCACCAACTGTCTGGCCCCCGTGGTCAAGGTGCTGAACGACAACTTCGGCATCATCAAAGGCACCATGACCACTACCCACAGCTACACTGGCGACCAGCGTCTGCTCGATGCTAGCCACCGTGACCTGCGTCGGGCTCGTGCTGCTGCGTTGAACATTGTGCCCACCACCACCGGGGCAGCTCAGGCTGTAGCTCTGGTGATTCCTGAAATGGCGGGCAAGCTGAACGGGATCGCCCTGCGCGTGCCCACCCCCAACGTGTCGGTGGTCGACCTGGTGGTTCAGGTTGAGAAGCCTGCGATCGCTGACCAGATCAACCAGGCGCTGAAGTCCGCGGCCGAAGGCCCCATGAAAGGCATTCTGGCTTACAGCGATCTGCCTCTAGTCTCCATCGACTACCGCAAGACCGACGAGTCTTCGATCGTTGACTCTAGCCTGACCATGGTGATGGGCGGCGACATGGTGAAAGTGGTGGCCTGGTACGACAACGAGTGGGGCTATAGCCAGCGCGTAGTTGACCTAGCTGAGATGGTGGCTGCCAACTGGAAATAGGCGAAACGACGGCCTGGAGTAGCCGGCCGTCGCCAAATAATTTCAGTCAGTAGTTAGTAAAAGGGGGACGCAGGTTTGCGTCCCCCTTTTTTCTAGAGAGGAGATTTTAAGCGTGATGGACTACACCGAGGTCATCTCGGGATGCAGCACCGCCACCCGCGCTTCGCTAAGGGCGACATAGCTGCGCTTGAGGTCATCGAGTAGAACGGCTGCTCCCTTAGTGTCGCCCAGAGAGCAGGCGATCGATAGGTGGTGCTGAAGGTGCACGATCGCCCGATTGTGATCGCCCATGGCAATGCTGGCCAGGGTGAGCTGGGTGAGAATGCGGCGGTTGGTGTGGTTGTCGGTGGCTCCCGCGCCGCTTTCGCTGATGGTCAAAAACCGCTCGTAGCAGTCGATCGCCTGGGGATACTCCCGCAGGGTGAGGTAGGTGTTGCCCAGGTTTTGCAAAATCTGCAGCGTGGTGCTGCGGTCGCCCAGGCTGGTAGCCATCATCAGGCTGGCTTCGTAGAGGGTCGCAGCCTGACGGGTGAGCCCCTTGGCCCGGTAGATCATGGCCAGGTTGTTGAGCGATCGCATTTCGCCAGGGCGATCGCCAGTTTTCTTCGCTAGGGTAAGGCTTTGGCCCATATACTCCAGCGCCCGCTGCAGGTTGCCCAGGTGGCGGTAGCAGTTGCCCAGGTGACCCAGGGTCTGCTGCATGATCGCATCGTCGTCCAGTTCGCGAGCAATACGCAAACACTGCCGCCCATAGTCTGCCGCCCACAGGTAGTCGGCTACCCGGTAATACAAGCTGGCCAGAGTCAGCAACACCTTGGCCTGGCGCTCTTTGTCGCCCAGGTTGCGGTAGCTCTGAAGCGCCTGCTGCAACAGCGATAGGGCCGGAGTGTATTGCCCCTGCCGCAGATGGGCGAGCCCCTGCTTGAGCCACTGCGAAGCTTCCGCCGCCTGGCACTGTTGGTAGCCTTCAGCGATGCGCTCGGCTTGGGCTAGCAGAGATGGATCTCGGGGCACGCTCACCGTAGTCTCGTCGACGAGAATGTAGGTGGGGCGGATGGGAGGCATAGAGGAAGTCATAGGCCGAAGCCGCACTGCTGCGGTAGCGTTTAACGAAGTGTTTTCACGGTGGGAGAGTCGGGTAGATCGCGTTGTCTTAATCGTAGGTTTATACATCCTGAGTTGACACCGTGCTTTTACGACATCTTTCCTAGGGAAGACCTCACCTCCTGCGCAAATCAACTGATCTAAGCTGGGTTTGTGGGAGCAGACGTATCGTTTTCTAACCGCCCTTAGTCAATAGCTGGCTGGGTCATCCCAAGCTTTGATGAAGCGTTGTTGTGCGGCCTGTAATTTTACGGACTGCCTGCCAATGCCTCCCAGGTGGGTGAAGACGGCTGCCACTGATTACACTGGAGAAGCCTTAATTTGTGTAACGTCGCCCGTGCCCTCCCTTCCCCTTCAGGATGAAACTCTGCTGTTTGAGCCCGCCACTCCCCAAGAGGACGCGCTGGCAGTGGTGTTTGCCTTCCCCAACGAATACAGCGTGGGCATTACCAGCTTGGGCTATCAGGTGGTGTGGGCTACTCTCGCCCGACGGACTGATGTTCAGGTGAGCCGGCTGTTTACCGATGGCCATGAGCCGCTGCCTGCGGCGATAGACGTGCTGGGTTTCTCGCTGTCTTGGGAGCTGGACTACGCCAACCTGCTGATGCTGCTAGAGCAGCTCGATATTCCACTATTTGCGAGCGATCGCACCGCTGATCACCCCCTAATTTTTGGCGGCGGCCCGGTGCTCACGGCCAACCCCGAACCCTTTGCCGACTTTTTTGATGTGATTTTGCTGGGGGATGGCGAAACTCTATTAGATGACTTTTTTGATGCCCTGGTTGAGCTCAAGGTTGCTTCCCGCGCCGAAACCCTGCGGCGCTTGGCTACAGTGCCGGGAGTCTACGTGCCGTCGCTCTACACCGTCAGCTATAATGGCCCCACCGGCGGTGTACGAGCGATTCATCCGGTCGATGTCGATATCCCCGCTGCGGTGCAAAAGCAAACCTACCGAGGCAATGTGCTGTCGGCATCAACCGTAGTGACTCCCCACGCCGCCTGGGAAAACATTTTTATGGTGGAGGTGGTGCGCAGCTGCCCAGAGATGTGCCGCTTTTGCCTGGCCAGCTACCTGACGCTGCCCTTTCGCCCTGCCAGTCTAGAAGCATCTCTGATACCTGCCATTGAGCGGGGGCTCGCCGTCACCAGCCGGCTGGGATTGCTGGGGGCTTCAGTGACTCAGCACCCAGAGTTTGACACACTGCTCGACTATTTAAATCGACCTCAGTTTGACGATGTGCGGGTGAGTATTTCCTCCGTGCGGACCAACACCGTCACCCCCAAGCTGGCTGAGACCCTGACCCGCCACGACAGCCGCTCGATTACCATTGCGATCGAGAGTGGGTCAGAGCGGGTGCGCCAGATCATCAACAAAAAGCTCGAAACCGATGATATCGAGTGCGCCGCCGTCAACGCCAAAGCCGGCGGTCTCAGCGCCATGAAGCTCTACGGTATGGCGGGCATCCCGGGTGAAACCATGAACGACCTGGAGCAAACCGTCGCCCTGATGCTGCGGCTCAAGAAAGCTGCCCCAGGCCTGCGGCTGACCTTCGGGTGCAGCACCTTTGTGCCTAAAGCCCACACCCCTTTCCAGTGGTGCGGAGTCAACCGCGAGGCCGAAAAGCGGCTCAAGTATCTGCAAAAGCACCTGCGCTCTAAGGGCATCGATTTTCGGCCCGAGAGCTACAACTGGTCTGTCATTCAAGCGTTGATCTCGCGAGGCGATCGCCGCCTCGGCCCCCTGCTCGAACGGGTGCGCCACTATGGCGATAGCTTAGGCAGCTACCGTCGCGCCTTCAACGATTTCCAGGGCCAAATTCCGCCGCTAGAATACTATGTCCACGCAGACTGGGATCTCGATCAACCCCTGCCCTGGGATCACCTGCTGGGACCCTTGCCCAAGGCCACTCTGCAAAAGCACTTCGACTCGGCTGGGGTAGGAGCGATCGCAGTCTAAGGCAACTTCTGAAAAACTGTTTCCCTAATGGTGGGCAGTGCCCCACCCTACGGTGGCTACTTCGCTCTACCCATCCACCCGCCCACTCATCTACCCGCCCACTCATCTACTCTCTACCGGCAGCCCAAACTATCCCTAGTCGCCACCCCAGTGGTCTCATTCACCCCGTCGGCGTGCTTGCACATCTGCGCGGTCTGAAAGCGATCGACAATCGCCCCGGAGAAATCGGCTCCGGTAATATTGGCATCGCCAAAGCTGCTGCTGGTGAGCAGAGCGTCGATAAAGATGGCATTGGAGAGGTCAGCCCCATCAAAAATGACGCGATCGGCAAAGGTGCCCGTCAGGTTAGCCCCAGTTAAATTAGCCCGCAAAAATGACGCCTTAGTGAGAATGGTTTTACTCAGGTCAGCTTTCGCAAAGTTGGCCTCCCGCATTTCTGCCGCCGCAAAAGAGGTGCCCGCAAGCTTCTTACCCGAGAAGTCGCGGAAGCTGAGATCGGTGAGGGTGTAATCAACCGTGTTGTCTTGGGCCTGGGCGGTGGGGGCAACGCCGAGCCAGCCGGCAATCATAACGATTAGGGCACAGACGACAGCAAAAGCTTGGGGGAGGGGAAGGAACATATCCGAGGCAACCGTAGGGTGGGCAAAGGACGCTAGCTCGCACCCACCGGATCTGAGATCTAGGGCGTGATGGGCACGCTGCGCTTTGCTCATCCTACAAAAGTTTTGAAGCAAAGTTTTGGGACCGTGCCGCAGGGGAGTTAGGACCTCAGAGCATAGAATCCAGGGCAGTTTGTAAGTGCTCGGGCAGGCGGCGCAGTATGCGGCGGGTTTTGAAGTCTACCGGAGCTAGCGTGACGGTGCCCTCGATGCAGGTTTCCTGAGTAGCGGCGTTTTGAATGTCGTAGTGCCAGAGGATGCGGACTCCCTTAGTCGGTTCAAGGCGGGCTTTGACTAGGGCGGTGTCGCCGAGGGCGAGCGATCGCCGATACTTTAACCCCAAATCGACTACAGGCAAATCCACCCCGGCCTTGACCCAGTCGGCAAAGGTGAGCCCGCAGCCGCTGAGGTAGTTCACCCGAGCTTCCTCCATCCAGGCAATGTAGGTGCCGTGCCAGACAACGCCCGAATAGTCGGTGTGGTGAGGTTGCACAACGACCCGGTGCTCATACCAGTGGGACTGTTCCATTTAGGGCCGCCAAGCAGCGGGCAGACTCTACTACAAATTATGAATCGCGCCAAAATAGGCTCAAACCCGATGCCTATGATGATTGAGAACACCTTAGCTCAGTTTTATACCCCGTTGAGCCGGTGGTTTGAGACGGGTGGGAGAAAGCCTCACCCCAAAATTTCTAAGGGGCTTTGGCTTTGGATGACGTTCCCATCGTTCTCAACCCTTAAGCGCAACCACACGAGGACACCATGATCGAAAAAATTCTTTTGGCCAACTCTGGCACTGGCAACACTGAAGCCATGATGAAAGCACTAATGGAGATTCCCTTAGTGCAGCGAGCTTCAGTGACGGTGCTCCACGTAGTGCCATCCCAGGTGTCTGCCGAGGCCATGGCCTCGAAGTGGGAGGCCGGCGGCCGCACCCTGGCCACCGCTATCACCAACCTCAACCTCGACCCCAGCCGAGTTAACGCCGTGCTGCGGGAGGGCGACCCCAAAGACGTGGTCATTCAGGTGGCTGATGAGGTCAATGCCGATCTGATCATCATGGGCTCGCGCGGGTTGCAGGGGCTTAAAGCAATTCTTGAAAATTCAGTCAGTCAATATGTGTTTCAGCTGTCGTCGCGGCCCATGCTGCTGGTGAAAGACGACCTCTACAGCATTCGCCCCATGAAGCGGGTCATGGTCGCCATGGATAAATCTGACTCAGCGCGCGAAGGGCTAAATATTGCCATCTCGCTGCTGCGCGATGTTAAGGGCGGTGAGCTTACCCTGGTGCACACAGTCTCTAGCCTCAAAACCAAGCCCTTCGATGTGGTCAGCACCGACCCCAACCAAGACCCGATTTTGACAGCGGCGGCAGCTGAAGCGAAAAAGTACGGTATTGCCTACAAGCTATCGGCCCCCGAGGGCAAGCCGGGTCGCCGCATCTGCCAACTAGCCGAAGAGCGCAACGTAGATTTGATCATTCTGGGCTCTCCCGATCGCCGTCCCACTATCGCTAAGGGCCTGCCCGACCTAGACAAAGTGCTGGGCGAATCGTTGACCGATTTCGTGCGGGTATATGCCCCCTGCCCGGTGCTACTAACCCGAATGGCGGCTAAATAACGCCTAACCGTTGCGTCCTTTCCCAGAGCAGTAGGGGCGCAACGGTAATTTCCCTGATCAATTCTGAGAAGGGCTTGAGAGGGGCATGGCGTTGGGTAACTGCCTGTAAAAATTCGTAATGCAAACGATCGTCAAATAGGTCTAAGTTAAACAAACGTGCCTTTGTCATGGCATGTTGCGGCTTTGATAATCAGAAGCCGATATGTCTGGCCAAGCATTGTCTAACCGAAATTCTGTTTAAACCTCACCTTTTAATTCACCCTAGAGCGAGATAGTCAGCATGAGCAGTAACCTATCCACCGAGCTGCGCGAAGGCACCAAGAAAGCCCACACCATGGCCGAAAATATGGGCTTTGTGCGTTGCTTTTTGCGGGGTGTGGTTGAGAAGAACTCTTACCGCAAGCTGGTGGCCAACTTCTACTACGCCTATGCGGCGATGGAAGAGGAGCTAGAGCGTCACAAAGATCATCCAGTCGTCTCTAAGATTTACTTCCCTGAGCTACACCGCAAAGCATCTCTAGAGTCTGACCTGGCCTACTACTACGGCCCTAATTGGGCGAATGAAATTTCGATGACCCCCGGTGGCAAGCGCTACGTCGATCGCATCCGCGAGGTGGGCAACAACGCGCCTGAACTGTTGGTGAGCCATTCCTACACTCGCTATATTGGCGATCTATCGGGTGGGCAAATTCTCAAGGGCATTGCTCAACGGGCGATGAATCTCTCTGAGGGCGAGGGTACGGCGTTTTACGAGTTCCCCGAAATTTCGGATGAGAAGGCGTTTAAGGCCAAGTATCGCGAGTCGATGGATGCGGCCCCGGTGGGTGATGCTATGGTTACCCGCATCGTCGAAGAGGCCAATGATGCCTTTGGCGTCAATATGCAGATGTTCCAGGAGTTGGAAGGCAATTTGATTAAGGCGATCGGTCAGATGCTGTTTAATACGCTGACCAGCCGTCGTCGTCGGGGCAGCACTGAGTTGGCTACCGCCGAATAGGCTATTTAGTAAGCCAGCCAGGTAGCTCTGGTTTTCGATTACTTTATTGAGGAAGTGACTTGCCGTCACTTCCTCAATTTTTTGGGGCGTAGGGTGCATCCGCGCAGCGATGCACCGCTTGAGCAACATGCTATTGAAGCAACATACTTTTGGCAGCAGCGTTGAGTTATGGGTATAAGGCCAGATTTACCGCTGGGGGCGTTTCGATTGCCCCCAGACCCCGTCGACCAGGGCCGCGCCGCCGCCCTGGACCCAACGGAAAGGACCGATCTGCCATTGGTTTAAACCTCTGTGTTGCCAACTGACTAATTTGCGGCTCTGGTCAGTACTGTAGGGTGGGCAATGCCCACCGTTTGAGAAGACACTTGCAAGACAACCAGATAGCCGGGTTGGGGGAATAACTGAGGTTGAAGATGAAGGTGGCAGCGACGTTCTTACGAAATCTTGGCTCTGGCTGGAGTTGGCGCCAGGCTGGTCTAGTTGTCCTCAGCGGAATTTTGATGGCTTTGGCGCTGCCGCCGTGGAGTCTTTGGCCACTGGCTTGGGTAGGGCTAGTGCCGCTATGGTGGGTGGTGTTAGCGACGCCCTCGGTGGGATTGGCGGCTACCTACGGTCTGCTGTGGGGGCTGGTGTATTACGGCATTTCGCTGGCGTGGATTACGCACCTGCACCCGTTGATGTGGATGGGGGTGCCGTGGGGAAGTAGCGTTGCGATCGCCCTCTCCTCCTGGCTCTTTATCGTTTTCTGGGGTTCTGTCTGCATTGCTGTATGGGGTGGGGCGATCGCCTGGGCTGCCCATCGCTGGCCCAAGCGCTCATTTTGGCTGGTGCTCGCCGGTACTGCCCTATGGTGCTTCCTCGAAGCGCTACGCAACCACAGCCCCCTCGACTGGTCGCCCCTCAGCCTCACCCAAAGCCCCAATAACCTGTGGATTTTGCACCTAACCCGCCTGTCGGGGTCGGGCGCCATCACCGCCATTCTGGTCGCCACCAACGGCCTCCTCGCCCTTGCCTTTTCCCCAGTCCCCAAGCTACTGGGCAGCCCTCCCTCACCTTCCCTATCTTCCCCATCCCCCCATCTTCCCCATCCACCTATCCACTCATCCACCCGTCGCTCCCTCGCCCTCACGGCGATCGCGCTGGTACTACTAGGGCATACCCTCGGTGCCATCCTCTACGCCCGCACCGAGGCCCTTTCCGCCAGCCAGACCCTCAGCCTAGGCCTGATTCAGGGCAATGTGCCCACCCGCGAAAAGCTGACGCCCCAGGGAGTTAACCAAGCGTTAGAGGGCTACACCAATGGCTACCAATCTTTGGTGGCCCAGGGAGTGGATGCGGTGGTGACGCCGGAAGGGGCGCTGCCACAATTGTGGAATCCGAATGCGCCCCAAATTGCGGCTATCATCCGCACGGTGGAGCAAGCCGGAGTGCCCCTGTGGTTGGGTACCTTTGCGCCGGTGCTGGGGGAAGGGCGATCGCAGTACACCCAGAGCCTGCTCGAACTGCGCCCCGACGGCCAAACCTACGGTCGCTACGACAAGGTGCAGCTAGTGCCCCTAGGAGAATACGTGCCCTTTGAGGCGGTGCTGGGTCGCCTGATCAGTCGCCTGTCGCCGTTGGATAGCTACCTCGTGCCAGGGGCATCTGACCAGCGGTTTGAGACTAGCGTTGGCCAGGGTATTGTTGGCGTGTGCTACGAGTCGGCCTACAGCCGTCTGTTTCGCCAGCAAGTAAAAAGCGGCGGCGAGTTCATGGTCACCGCCTCTAACAACGACCCCTACCCGGTGTGGATGATGATGCAGCACCACGGGTTTGACGTGCTGCGGGCGGTAGAGAGCGATCGCTGGGCGCTGCGCGTGACCAACACGGGCCTCTCTGGCCTGGTCGATAACCACGGTCGCACCCTCTGGCTGGGAGAGCCACACACCTATCTCACCCACCGTGCCACCCTCGATCGCCGCCAGGGCCTCACCCCCTATATTCGCTGGGGCGACTGGCTGACACCGCTGTTGTTGGGTTTGACCCTAGTGCTGGGATGGCGAGGTAATCGGTGATGAATGGCCCTAGAGGGCGATCGTCGCTACTCAGAGCATATGCTCGACAATAGGAGTTCGACCGGGGTTTGAATCTCAGGTAGCTCTGCTGCGCTGATCCCATCAACCAAAGTACGCCGCAGCATGGGGTTGTCGCGGTGGGTAAAGCCTCCCTCGCTGTCGGGGTGAAACACCACTATGGTCAAGGGACTGTCGGCAGTGCAGAAGCGATGCAGTTGGCCCGCTGAAATCCAGAAAATATCGCCGGCGACAACTCTGGCCGTAGTTTCTGGGGTTTCAACCACACCAGCCCCGGCGACAACCAGACCTAGGCGATCGCTGGGATGGGTATGCAGCGTTTGCTCAACCCCACTCGGGAAGTACATGGCGTTTAGGCAAGGGTCGCCCATAATCACTGGAGGAATCAGCAAGCTGCTGGTGCCGCCATCGATATAGGCCAATCGCCCCGCTGGCTCCAGGGGGCCACCGAGGCTAAACATGCCCCGGTAGGTTGGGCAGGTGATGACTAAGCCAGTGGCACCTTGCCCCTTAAGCTGACCTGTTCCAGGTAGACAAAAATACATGCCCTCGGCCAGTTCAAAGGTCTGGGTGGTTTTGCCCTGACCCTCTTCCCCCTGCCGTTCCAAGGTCGGTGACCCGGTGTAAACGAATCCGAAGTGCGTACCGGGGCCAGCTAGTGACACGCCGTCCTGCCAAGTACTTACGCTGCCTAGATAGCCTTCAGAACCCAGGTGTTTGACCGCAGGTGTGGCAACAGAATAGAGAGTGAAGGTCATTGCAAATACAGTGGTGAGTTGGCACAGGGTTCGATGTTTCAGCCCCTCGCTTAGGCCTCACCTCTATGCTAAGGCAAAGGCAAAAAAAGAGATGCTTGAAGCGATTGACGCTGCCTGGGAGAGAGCATACAGCCATTGCTCTGGAGACATTGAACCAGGAGCAGCGTTGTCGTGTAGTACTGTTTGAGCTGAGATTTTTCTGAAGGAGTGAAATGCCAGTCTTGGCCAATGTGGTGGCGATTCTTAGCAACTTTGCGGGCCTGATCGGCCACCTGTTGCACGGTCTCATCGTCGGCGGTGTGGCCTTTAAGCCGCTGCTTTAGAGTTTTGAGGGTTTGACGGGCTGGATTGTCTAAACCTCCCGAATCTAGGGCAATTTGAATGGCAATCGACATGACGGCATTAGCCGAACTGGCATTAGTGATTTTGGCCTCGCGATCGGCCTGAGCATCGTAGGCTTGGGCAACAGCAATAGCCTCGGCTAGGCCCATACCCTCCATCATGCGCGTAAGAAAGCTGGCGCAGACCAACAGGTTAACGGTTTTGTCGAGGGCCAGGGCTACGGCACGGTTTTCGTCGATATCGAAATCAATATCGAAGCAGAAGGCACGGGCAGCAGCGGGGTTAAAAGGGGCAAATTCGGGGGCGGTGGCGCGATCGCTCACCTCCTGCAAAAACTGCTGTAGCCGGGGCGAATCGGCCAGAAGTTGATCGATGGTCTGCTTCAGCGGCAGCAGCAGCAGCGAGGCATCCCGCAGCATTTCTGTGGTGAGTAAAATCACTTCTCGCCAGCGTTTGTCGGTGCCGTGCCTGGTCAGATCTTGAAGAGCCTGTTCCAGCGCAAGGCTATTTATAGCGATCTCGCGGGCCACAAAGAACTCATGGAACGTGAGGTGAGAAAAGGAGTAAATACCCTTTGCCCGCTCGATCAATAGGCCATGCTGAGCCTCAATCGATCGCAGAATAACTTCGCTATCAATTTGTAGCGCCTCAGGAGCGGCATCGGCCTCAGATAAGTTGCAAATATAGTCGGCAATATGTCGTTCGGCAATATTTTTTTTGAAGAACAGATCTTTCCCTTTAAACGTAATTAACGCCAGATAACTCAGCAAATCTTCTTTGCGTAGATGAGATAAGTTCTTGTAAACCTGATCACGCTGAATACCGCGTTTCGCATCCCACTTTTTTAGCAGAGCATCAATGCCCTCCTTGTAGAGCTCGGAACGACTGCCAGGGAAGCCACCCGACTCTTCAAAGGCCAGGCAAATCAATGTCAGTAGTAGGGGACTTGTAGCTAGTTGCTTGATGCGAGGATGTTGGTCGAGCTGCCTGAGAAACTGAGCTGACTTGACTACTTTCTGATTAAACCATTTAGACGCAAACGCTTCAATTTGATCCTGATCAAAATCGGCGACTTCAACCTCGTTAAATTTTTCGAACACATAATCCCAGGCCGCAATTCGGCAGGTTATGATAAATTGGTTTTGCCAAAAATGCTCTGAGAAAGTCCTGATTTCTTTGATAACATGCTGGTGATCTTCTCCTCTAACTTCATCCAATCCGTCAAGCAACAGTAACACCTTGCCAGCAGCAAAAAGTTGCTGAAAACTATCAACTAAGTCTAAATTAGCAGTTTCCATAGAATGGTAATAATCGGCTATATAGCTTAACAGGCTAGGTTCATCCTCTGCTTCAGCAAAATCTTTAAGTGTGATAAAGATAGGCACGCAGTCTGGTTCAAACTTTCCTTCATTACACTGGATAGCTAGGTATTTCAGAAAAGTAGTTTTGCCTGCCCCAGGCTTGCCCAGGATGATTAATTTTCTATAGGTCTTAACAGCGTCTAAGGCAGGCAGGCGTTCTTCGGTAATCGCCCCTAAACCGAGACGCTCAAAATCACCATCGCAACTGCGCAGCAACTCTTCTACACGCCGGTAGCGGCGACCGGAAATTTGTTCCAGGATATTGACGCTGGCATAAATATCGTTAACCGCCACGGGATGCGACATGTCGAGCACCCGCATAGTGCCACAGAGCTCACGAATGCTGGGGTAGACCTGCCGTCGCAGGGTTTGCACCAGGGCATCGAGGCTGGATTGGGTAACGGCAGGGTGGGGTGGTGGTGCTGGATTGGGGGCAATGGCGATGGGATTAGCTAAGCCTGCGATCGCCTGCCAGTCTAGATTAAGGCAATCGCAAATCTGCATAAAAATTGCCTGAGAAATTGCTTCCCCCTTGAAGAAATTGGTAATTGGCTGACGACTACAGCCCACCTGCTCAGCCAGACGCGCCTGAGTTAAGCCCATGCGGGTGAGAGTCTGACCGGCCATCTCAACCCCTTGGGACGTAGCCCTGAGGGAGGGCTTTGCCATCACAAAATCCCTAATCTACGACGCCTCTATTCTACTTAACCCAGGCAAAACTCAGGCATTACCCTGACAAAGGCTTAGCCCTAAAGCCTATTTTAGGATTTAATCAAACTTTACTTTACTTTTACTCACCATTTAAGTAGGATTTACCTCATCAGTTCCGCAGCCCTCATAGGCAGAACCTCCGGTAAAACCTGATCAACTGTGATCAGCCTCGGAGGGTACTGCTCGTCTAGTTGAGTTGCGTATTAGTAGTCAACTCTTGTCTGCCGTTGCTAGTTCTGCGGTGCCCGCCATGCACAATCCACCTGCCGACCCACAAGGGCGATCGCCCACTCCGTGGCGTAGGTCATTTGAACCAGTTGTTAGACGGCTTAGGTTATGGGCTAGGAAAGACTTGCAAGGTTACTGGTTGGCATCCAGCTTTTTATAAAAAATAAATTTCACACATAGTTGAGTTTCTTCAAGAGATAGACCACTAGAAGCAGCTTTTCTCAGAGGTAGGGTTTATGGATAACCGATTAATGAAGATAAACTCTCGACAGATAGAGTTATGCAAACGAAGTCACGTATTTTCGTTGAACCAGCCAAATACTCAATGCGCGAATCACTTCAGGTTTAATTCTCAACGACTTTGCCGAATTGCAGCTGTAGTTACTGCAACTTTGGTGGCTGTTCTGACTTTAATTACTCATGTTAGTGCATCAAGTGTTCCATTCTACTGGAATTTCATTCAGGTAGAAATGGATGTTCAACCTAATGGTGATATGTGGGTGACAGAAACACAGAATTATGTCTTCACAGCCAATTATACGAACGAACGCTATCGCTGCATTCCTTTGGGCATGGTGGACGACATTACGGATGTCACAGCGACAGAAAATGGGCAACAAGTCGCTGCAACGACAGGAACTCAAGATGATCAACTGTGGATTCGCTGGCAGCATTCTCTGAACCCGCCTGAATCCCGTGTGTTTGTGCTTAAGTATCGGGTTATCGGCGGGCTACACGTTAACGGTGACAAAACTCAGGTTTATTGGAAAGCCATTTTTGCCGATCGCGAAGCCCCTGTCCTATCTAGCGCTGTTACTGTTCGCTTACCCGATGTTCTGTCAGGTCAAGTCCTCGGCTACAGTACCTATGGAGTTCCCGCTACTAGCCGAACGATTGATGGAACAACATTTGAATTCGTTGCAAATCAGACATTGCAACCTGGAGATGAACTTGAAGTACAGGTTGTCTTTCCTTCATCAATTTTGCATCTGCCTCAACCACAATGGCAGCAGGTCGGGTCTGATGAATTTGACGAATTTCAATTTTTTTTAGATGCCTTCCCCGTCTTAATAGGCCTACTAAGCCCCATCTTCCTTGTGAAGATGATTATCGATCGTCGTTGTCCACGTTGTGGAAAGTTTACGCTCGAAACTCTATCTAAAGTCTTGATTTATCCAACATCTCGCTCTAATGGCACTAGGCGAGTCATTCAACACTGCAACAATCGTAATTGTTTTTACCATCGCGAGTTTGAAAAAACTATTTTCTATAGTGATGACGGCGGCGGCGGCGGTTGAAAGCCATCTAACAATTGCGGTGCAGCAGATTGAAGGAAGCCTTTGGTGCTGAGTTCAAGATTATCTGCAACCGCTGACCGCAACCGATGTCCGTCCTGCCTTCAACTTAATCACCAACCCAATAACCTGGGCATCAGTGTCTTGGCAAACTTAGGGATACTTTTGCTGCCGCTAATTCCTGGCGGTTGTTGGGCATTAATACTCTACTTTCCCAATTGGTTTGGCGATCGCCTAAGAGCCACCAACTCTCAACGCTCAGCAGCTAATGCTTATCGTACCTGCCTCAACGCTCTAGCTTCAGGCCAATCGTTTGCAGGCCTCAAAATTCGTTATTTGGGACTTCCCGCCATGGCTATCTATTCCCGACAGTATAGGTATCGTCTCCCCCATACACTGATTTTATTGGTAGCAATAGCCTTAGGCAGTTTTGGGATAGTGCTGTGGCTAGGATTGCGCTGGGTTATGGTCGCTGGCGTTTTGATTATTAGCATGGCGGCGATCGCAGTCTGGCAGCGACAACTCAATCGGCACACGCAAAGGCTTTCGACGACTAATGCAGCTAATCTCCTGCAAAAAGACGTTTTTCTAAGCCACCTAAATCATGTAGAACACCAATATTCAGATATTCCTCACTCATTCTGGGTATTGGCTCGGCAACGAGCAGAAGCTATCCAAGCCATTACGGACCAAATTGCCAAAAAAGAATCGGCCTTTGTCCGTGATTTGCTAGAGACCCTACACACCGTATTGGATTTAGTCGAACAGTTAGCCCAGGCTCTGAGGGCCATTCGGGAGGTTAAAACCTACCGCTATCAACAGCTCGCTCAGCAGCAGTTATATAGCAGCCACAAGCGACTTGAGCTAACCCACACCCAACTGCAAGAGCTGCGCGACCGGATGATTTTAGATACCTTTCAGCAGCCGTTGTTGACATCGTCGGCTGAAATTTCAACCTGGCTACAGACCTTGATCGCAGAGAACAAAAACGGCATTTTAGGAGAGTGAGAGCAATGAAACCACGACGCTTCAAATTTTGGCTAGGGGTGGGACTATGCCTGAGTGGGCTATGGGGGTTTAGCGCTATGGGGCTGCTTTCGGGTAGATCAATTAACTCGTTTGAATCTGCCGATCGCTACCTGCACCAGAGACTGTTGCCTAAAGTCCAGGTCGAGTCTCAGCTCGTCTCGGATACATCTGCCTACAACGCGGTCATTCCCGCCTTGGCCGACGCGGTGCCCGACCCCAACACCTATCCGCTGCACGGGGCGCAGCCCACCAGCAATGCCGAGGTAGTCTACATCGAGATCTACAGCTCTGCCGAAAAGGCCAACGGCAATCGCGCCGATGAGCGCTGGCTGGTGGATGTGGCTGAGGCGTTTAATCAGCGGCGGCAAACGCTTCCCTCCGGGCAGGTGATTCAGGTGGGGGTGCGCAACATTCCATCGGGGCTGGGGGCACAAATAATAGCCGCGAGGAAAGGTAAGCCCGCAGGTTATACCCCAGCCCACGAGCTGTGGCTAGAGTTGCTTAAGGCCGACGGGGTAGTAGTAACTCCGATCGCACCAGCGTTAGTCGCAAATCAGGCGATTTTTGCCCTCCAGCCCCAGGCGTACGACACCCTGGCTAAGGGGGGAGAGGTCACCTTCGATCGCGTGGTTGCGGCCATCTTGGCAGGAGAGTTTGAGGTGGGCTTTTGTAACCCATACATTGCTTCCCCGGCGCTTAATTTTCTGTATACGCTGCTGTGGCGAGCGGCGGGGCATGACCAGACCGGTGCCCCGCTGCGGGTAGAGGATTTGAATAATCCAGCAGTGAACTCAGTGTTTGCCGCCTTTCAGCAGCAGATTGCTTTGACAACCCCCACTTACCTCGATTTAAAGCAAATTTGGCGGCAAGACCCCGATGCCTTTCAGGCCATTATTATGTCGCGCCAGAGCTTTGTGAACTTGAAAAAGGAGCCGGTGTTTGCTCACCTGGTGGAGATTCCCTTTGGGATACCTGAAACCTCACCCTTGGTTGCCTTTGATTGGACAAGCCCAGCCGAACGCGAGGCCCTAAAAGCTTTTGCCGCCTTTGCCACCGCTGCCCCTATGCAGGAACAGGCGGTTCAGCAGGGTCACGTGCAGACCGACTATCTCAAGCAGGGCAACTTTCCACCGCTGCCCTCCGGAGAAGTTCTAAAGGCGGCGCAGGCCTTTTGGAAACAGCGCAAAGACGGAGGTCGCACGGTTTATATGGAGCTGGTGGTGGATACTAGCGGCTCGATGGAGCAAAACAACCGACTCAAGGCCGTGCAGGAGGCGCTGCGGTTCGCCAGCCAGCAGATCAACTCCGGCAACCAAATTGGGCTGGTAACCTTCAGCGATCGCCCCATTCGCCGCATTCATCTGGCCCCCTTTAATGAGCTAGAGCAAAAGCGGCTGTTTACCGCCATCAACCAGCTCCAGCCCGATGGCTCTACGGCCCTTTACGACGGACTGGCGGTGGCCCTAGCCGAGCTGATGAAAATGCAAAAAACAGACCCCGACGGCCAGTTTTATCTGTTGTTGTTGACGGACGGCGATCGCACCGACGGACTCAAATTCAACCAAATTAAGGAGGTGATCCGGCAGAGCGGCGTTCGGGTGTATCCCATCGCCTACGGCGAGGTCAACCATCAAGAACTAGCGGCGATCGCGGCCATCCGAGAAAGCGCCGTCTACGAAGGCACCCCTGAAAAAGTTCAAGTCTTACTCAGAGATCTGTTTCAAACCAATCTGTGATTGGGTCGCTATGAGGCTAAGGGGGCAAACCCAGGGTGCGAGAGTCGAAGTCTTGTAGGCTCCACAGGCCTACGCCGCAGTTGTTCCAAGCCTTGGCAAAGCTAGGTGAATAAACTTTGCTGACTCAAAGGTATATGTACGTTCTTGGCTGTTCCAATAAACAGTTTTTGGTAAGACTATGGAATCACTCATTGGCCACACCCTGCATAACCGCTATCATGTTCAGAAATTACTAAGCCGACAAATTGGGCGCAGAACCTTTCTGGCGACTGATTTAGAGACTCAATCGCCCGTTGTTGTCAAGGTACTGCTGTTTGGCCCCGACTTTACCTGGGACGATCTCAAACTCTTTGAGCGCGAAGCCGAAACTCTGAAAGCTCTTGATCATCCGGCTATTCCTAAGTATCTTGACAGCTTTGATGTCAGCACTGATCTAGGTCAGGGATTTGCCCTGGTGCAGAGCTATATCGATGCGATGTCTCTTGAGGCGGCGGCGCAGGCAGGGCGGCGATTTTCTGAGGCAGAACTAGTAGATATTGCCAAGCAATTGCTAACGATTTTGGTCTATCTCCACGAACATGCTCCGGCAGTTATTCACCGCGATATTAAACCCAGCAATGTCTTACTTTCCGATCGATCCGGGCATCGCGCGGGCGATCTCTATATAATAGACTTTGGCTCAGTTCAAACCGTTGCCGACAAGAAGAATGGCACCATTACGATTGTTGGTAGCTATGGCTATATCCCTCTGGAGCAGTTCACCGGACAAACCATCCCAGCTTCAGACTTATACAGTCTCGGGATGACCCTAGTTTATTTAATTGCGGGAAAGCATCCAGCCGATCTAGGCCAGGTCAACGGCAGAGTTCAGTTTGACAGCAGCGCTCTCAGCAAGCGGTTTGCTCGGTGGCTCGAAAAAATGACCCACCTACAGCTAGACAAACGGTTTGAATCAGCTAGGGCGGCGCTGGCAACGCTCGAATCTGAGGATGGCAGCTATTGTAGCTATCCTAATCTAAGGCCTGAGAAGAGTCAGATTGAGATTTTTCGTGATCGCGATCGCATCGAAATCAAGATTCTACAACCATCGACCTCAGTCCCCTCTTTCGCATATTCGGGTTTTATCACTGTCAGCCTGCTGGGTTTCATCTTTGGGACGATTGGCGGAGTGCTGACTATGGCGGCGAGTCTTCTCTTAGTCATCTATGTCATTCGAAAACTGCCTTTTTATTCAGTTATAACCATTGAACGCAACGGAAAAATTAGCAAGCTCTTAAAAAGCAACCTGATTCAGTGGAATGTTCAATCGTTGGTAGGACGAAAAATCTCTCTTTTGATCTACCGCCCTGGATATACGTTTAGTCGCTACATCAACGAGCATGGGAACACCATTAGGCGCAGCAAGGTAACCATTGAGCCTGAACTGTCTATTGTTGCGGGCTGGGTTGAATACGCGATAGGGAATTCACTCCTCTCCCAGGCTGAACTGTGGTGGCTGGGGCAAGAACTCAGCGACTTTCTAGATCTAGAACTGCAAGTTGTATACTCTACCCCCAAGCTTCCTCCTGAGCAACACGGCGGCGGTGGCGGCTAGCGTTTAAGGACTTATTTCAATAACCCCAGAGCAGAAAACTCTATCCGAAAATATTTGTCAGTTTGAATTGTATGACCCGGCAGTAGATTTTCCGTTTTCTGCTCGATTAGCGTAGGAATATCAGTGGACGGCCATCTAAACCTATCGGGCAATTCAAGAATATAAAAAGGGTCACTGAGTGGGAGTTTCCCCGGCCCGAGGCCTAAAGAAATCGAGCGTGGCTAACACGGCCCCACCGACGATCAGCGCACAGGCTAACCCCACCACCGCTGTGGCCTCGGCCCGGCCAAACGCGATCAGCAACAGCGTCGAGAGCAAAGGAGCTGCGTAGGATAGTGCCCCGAGCACGCGAATATTGCCGCGCTTCACCCCATAATCCCAGGTGAAGAAGGCCAACCCCACCGGCCCTAGCCCTAGGGCAAGAATGGCGATCCACTCCCATCCCACCGGGGTCACCGTCGGTTCAAACAGACCGTGACAGATCCAGGCCAGCAATGCCGTGGCCCCACAAAAGCCCCCCACGGCATTGGTCGGAATCGCCCCAAAATATCTGGAGAGAATTGAGTAGCCCGACCAGGTGAGGGCACAGACTAGGGCCGCTAGGTATCCGGTGGTGTATTGGGCGTCAAAGCTGAAGCCTTGGCCCTTGGTGACCAGTAGACCCGCCCCGAGAAAGCCTGCGATCGCCCCCGCCCCGTGAAACCAGCGCAGCCGCTCGCCGGGCAGCAGCGCCGAAAAAAACACAATCAGCAGCGGCCACAGGTAGGCAATCAAACTCGCCTCCACCGCTGGGGCGTGGCGCAGCGCCATGAAATAGAAAAAGTGGTAGCCAAATAGCCCGACGATGCCCAATGCCCAAACCGGCCAGGGCAGCTGCAGGTGACGCAGCACGTTGCCCCCCGCTCGCAGCCAAGCGGCCAGGCCAATGAAGAATGCGATCGTAAACGCCATTGCCGTCAGCTGAAAGGGCGGCACCGTGCCGGTCAGGTCGGTGAGCAGGGCCAGGGTGGCCCACATGAGCACTGCCGAGAAGCCGATGATGGTCGGCTGTCGCTGGTTCGGTACTGGCTCCACAGGCGCTCCTTTTCCTAGGCCTTAGCTGTGTATTGTAGAGAGGCCGCTGCCCTAAACAGACTCAGTGCAGAATTTATCGATCGCGAGCCCAAGATGGAGCCAAACCAACCCCTGTTGGCTGTTGAAAACCTAAGTCGCCAACTGTCAGAGCGGTGGCTGTGGCGCGGAGTGAGTTTCGAGTTGGTGCCTGGCGATTGCGTGGGTCTGGTGGCCCCTTCTGGCGCGGGCAAAACATTGCTGATGCGCAACCTGGCGCTGCTCGACCCAATTCAACAGGGGGACGTCAGGTTTGAGGGCAAAACCCCGTCTGAGTGGGGGCTACCCACCTACCGCAGCCAGGTGATGATGGTGCCCCAGCGCGCGATCGCCCTCGACGGCACCGTACAAGACAATCTCGCCCAGGTGTTTGACCTCGACATTTATCGCCAGCGCCGCTTTGACCCAACTATCCTTCAGACCTGGCTGCAAAAGCTTGGACGTGGGCCAGACTTTCTGAACTTGCAGGGCACTCGGCTCTCTGGCGGTGAAGCGCAAATTATGGCCCTGCTGCGCGCCTTACAGCTCAATCCCCGGGTGCTCTTGCTGGATGAACCGACAGCATCCCTCGATGCCGCGACCACAGCCCAGGTTGAATCTCTACTGCACGACTGGCTCCAGCATTCCAGCCGCGCCTGCCTACTTACCAGCCACGACACCGAACAAATTCGCCGGGTTACCCATCGCCAGATCAACCTGGGGGAATTTGGTAAGCGGCTGTAGGGTGTAAGGTTCAAGGTATAGGGTTCAGGGTCGCACCTTGCACCCTATACCCCTCTCCCCGGCCTATGGAAACCGATTACATTGCCATTAGTTACGGGCAGCTGGCGCTAGCGGCTCTATTGATTGTGGTGAATGTGGGCCTGTCGGCAACGCTGCGGCTCGGTTTGGGCCAATCGCTGCTGATCGCTGCCCTGCGCATGGTGGTGCAGCTGTTGCTGATTGGCTTTGTGCTGGAGTGGCTATTTACCCAAGACAATGCCCTGATCATTCTGGCGATCGCGCTAGTGATGACGGCGATTGCAGGCATCGCTGCCGTCAACCGTACCCAACGCCGCTTTGCGGGCATTTACTGGCATAGCTTGCTGTCGGTGCTGGCGGCTTCCGCGCTGGTGACGGGGTTTGCCATGGTCGGCATTATTCGGGTACAGCCCTGGTACGACCCGCAGTACTTAATTCCGATGCTGGGCATGGTGTTGGGCAACACCCTCAACGGCATTTCCCTGGGGCTAGACCGCTTTATGGAAGGGCTCATCACCCAGCGCGACCAGGTCGAAACTCTACTGGCCCTAGGGGCTACCCGTTGGGAGGCGGCCCATCCTCAGGTGCGCAACGCTATTCGCGTCGGCATGATCCCCACCATCAACTCGATGATGGTGATGGGCTTGGTCAGCCTGCCGGGCATGATGACTGGCCAAATTTTGGCTGGGGCTAACCCGATCGACGCCGTGCGGTACCAGATTGTGATTATGTTTATGATCGCTGCTGGGGCCGCCTTGGGGATCTTTGGCGTGGTGCTGCTGGCCTATCGCCGCCTGCTCAGCCCCGACCACCAGCTACGGCTCGATTATTTAGAAGAAACTCAGTAGTTAGGCGATCGCCTTAACGGGCTGTCAGTGTCAGAACAAAGCCGATCGCCCCATCAAAACCTGCTCAGCAGCGGCTTCGCCTTCAGGGTCAAAGCTGATTAGACCGTGGGGATCTGTTTGGCTTAGATAGGATCATAGTGAACGTATCTATATAGTTAAAGTCAGCCGCAGTCTCCTGGGGGCAACGGCAAGATACCTGTACGGGGTTACAACACCCCCAAAACCATTACCCATCTGGAGAAGAACCTTTCTATGACCACTCCCCTCTCTGTTTTAGTCACGGGTGCTACCGGGCGCACCGGAGCGATCGCCGTGCAAAAGCTTCAGCAGCGGCCAGAGCAGTTTGTGGCCAAAGGCTTTGCTCGCTCAGAGGCAAAAGTGCAAGAGCTGTTTGGCACAACGGAAGGGTTTTATCTGGGGGATGTAAGCGATCGCGATCGCCTCCAAACCGCGCTGGCCGATTGCGATGCCCTAGTCATTCTCACCAGCGCCATCCCCCAAATGAAAGCTCCACCAGAGCCGGGACAGCGACCAGAGTTCACCTACCCGGAAGGGGGAACGCCCGAACAGGTTGATTACCACGGCCAGATCAACCAAATTGAGGCCGCCAAAGCCGTCGGAGTAAAGCACATTGTCCTAGTCGGTTCCATGGGTGGCACCAATGAGCAACACCCCCTCAACCGCATGGCCAACGGCAACATTTTGATCTGGAAGCGCAAGGCAGAAGCCTACCTTATCGACTCCGGCCTCGACTACACCATCATTCGGGCGGGCGGGCTGCAAGATCAGCCGGGCGGCCAGCGAGAGCTAATCGTCGGCAAAGATGACCAACTGCTGGCCAATCCTCCTGAAGGCATTCCCACCTCCATTCCCCGTGCCGATGTGGCAGAGGTGGTGGTGCAAGCGCTGCTAGCACCTGCCGCCCGCAATAAAGCCTTTGACGTGATCTCTAACCCAGAGGGCATGCCCGGAGCTGTAGTTACCACAGATTTTGACGCTCTCTTTGCCCAAACCACCCCAGGCCTGTAGTAAGGCTCAAGCCGTAAGGTCAGAAACCGCTGTTTCAGCCAGCTTGCGCTCACGTACAAACATAAATAGAGCAAAGCCAAAGGCAAAGGAGATCGCAAACATCAAAGCGATATAAATACCCCACAGCCTGATTTTCAGGCGCCGCCCCTCCGACACAATAAACGTGATCACCAGCAGCAGCGCAATGGTGAGATCTACGGCGATAAAACTAGAGGCCGGGTTAGCCCAGACCTGCTCAATAAAGGTAGACAGGTCAAAATTTAGCAAGTTGGTGGCGGTGAACTCGCCCTTGGTGGCAATGGTGAACTGTACCAGGTAGTAGTTCGTCCAGATGAAGCCGATTAGGGTCAGCGCGGCATAGATAACTTGACGAATGAGAGTTCCGGGCATGGGTAAGACTCGGTAGACTTGGCCTGTTCATTGTCCCAAGTAATAGCTCTAACAGGGCTGCTGGGCGAATTCTACCCACTACTGAAGTCAGGCCGTGGAGTCTTAGTCAGGGGTTATGGCTGCGATCGCTACTCCGACAGGCGGCAGCGGCTAAAGTCAATCTGGGGCCCAGTGGAATACTGCACTAGACTGCGCCCGGCAGCCAGGGCCGCACTGCTAGTGGCATAGGTTTCGCCATCGGTGAGGCTCGACAGCTCAGGCGTTATCACCCAGCAGCAGAAGCCCGTCGAACGCCGATACGTCACGGCCACAAGCCAGTCTGCCAGGGCAATTAGGGTATTGAGTTGTTCAGGTGCCATGACCAACCTCCTCCATAGATTTAGGAGGTTAACTACAGGAAAACCGAGTTCAGAAATAACTAGACGAACTAGATAAGTACCGATTACGATTTAGGTCAATTGTACTATACTGGTTTTCTGAAGACAACTGTTCTGGGGTTCAGGCGTCTTGTCCTAAAGCATTGAGGCGACTATGGCGGCGAAGAAAGGCGGAAGCAAAGAGCAAACCGAGAAGGAAAAAGCCCTCACGCTGGTGCTGGGCCAAATTGAGCGCAACTTTGGCAAAGGCTCCATCATGCGCCTAGGCGATGCTGCCCGCATGAAGGTTGAGACGATTCCCACTGGCGCACTAACCCTCGACCTAGCCCTAGGCGGCGGCCTGCCTAAGGGACGCGTCATCGAAATTTATGGCCCTGAGAGCTCGGGTAAAACCACCGTGGCCCTGCACGTGCTAGCCGAAGTGCAAAAAATGGGTGGCGTTGCAGCCTTTGTAGATGCTGAGCATGCCCTCGACCCGATCTACGCCGCCGCCCTGGGGGTCAACGTCGACGAGCTGCTAGTGTCCCAGCCTGACACGGGTGAAATGGGGCTTGAGGTGGTAGATCAGCTGGTGCGATCGTCCGCCATTGATGTCGTTGTGGTTGACTCCGTAGCCGCCCTGGTCCCCCGAGCTGAGATTGAAGGCGAAATGGGCGATGCCCACGTCGGCCTTCAAGCCCGACTGATGAGCCAAGCCCTGCGGAAGATCACCGGCAGCATCGGCAAGTCGCAGTGTACGGTTATTTTCCTCAACCAGCTGCGCCAAAAAATTGGCATCTCCTACGGCAACCCCGAAGTCACCACCGGGGGCAACGCGCTCAAGTTCTATGCCTCGGTGCGCCTCGATATTCGCCGCATTCAAACCCTGAAGAAAGGCACCGAAGAATACGGGATTCGCGCCAAGGTCAAGGTCGCCAAAAACAAGGTGGCCCCACCCTTCCGCATCGGTGAGTTTGACATTCTCTTTGGCCAGGGCATCTCGACCATGGGCTGCCTGGTTGACCTAGCCGAGCAGCACGGGGTAATTGTGCGCAAGGGGGCCTGGTACAGCTACGAAGGCGACAATATTGGCCAGGGACGTGAGAACACGATTCAGCGCCTGCAAGAGGATGCTGAGTTTGCCGCCAAGGTTGAAGCCCAGGTGAGAGAAAAGCTCGAAATCGGCGGCTCGGTGGCCGATATAGCCGACGTGGAGATCGAGGTCGAGGGCGAAGACGAAACCTACCTGAACGAAGACGAGTAAACCCCGACATCCTAACTAGGAAATACTTCTAAAAGCCCAGATTCTCGACCTTGAGAATCTGGGCTTTTAAGTAAGGCGCAACTTAAACCGACAGCTCTAGATAACAAACAAGAGCCAATCTGAACTACTTCTACGACCCAGAGCAAAACTGGGTGCGGCTCTTAGCCAAGGTGGGGAAACTCTAAGTGAGTGATCTAAGGCTTCTGGATATAGAACTTGACTACCGTGGCTTCCTCGGACGTTCAACGGTCGGGAGGCGCAGTTGCCATCAAGGTGCACGCGAAGTGTCTCAGGATGAGCATCACCCTCTGGCTGCTCCAGATCTTTCAGGCGTAAAATAACTCTATCTTTGACCCTGATGCTGTTTTTGCGGAACCAGCTATGCCTATCTATACCTACGAACCCCCCGTTGCTGAGCTGTTGAGCTATGGCGAGGGTGAAGGCAACACCTCAAAAGACTGGCCCAACTACGTGCAAGAACTGGGGCTAACCGCCGATCATATCCCCGCCCTGATTCAGATGATCCAGGATGAGCAGCTGTGGGAGCTGTTCATGGGCAACTTCGATAAAGAAGACGATTTCACAGACGCAGGGATAGATCCTGAGGAAGCGCTTTGGGCTCCTATCCACGCCTGGAGATCGCTGGGGCAACTGCAAGCCATTGAGGCCATTCAACCCCTCGTCCAGATGTTGCAGCAGCATGACCTGGACTGGTGCTGGGAAGAGCTGCCCCAGGTCTTTGGCCTGATGGGGGCTGGAGCGATCGCCCCCCTAGAGGAACTGCTCTCAAGCAAAATTGACTACAACAACAAAATAACGTTGGTGGAGGGTCTTGGCGCCATTGCCAAGATCTTTCCTGACCTGCGCGATCGCGCTGTAGAGGCCCTCATCCGCCAGCTTAGCCAGTTCAAAAACCACCACCGCTCCGTCAATGGCTCCATCATTGCACAGCTGCTCGATTTCAAGGCGACTGAAGCGGTGTCGGTGATGGAAGTCGCCTACGGAGCGAAAAAAGTCGATGAAATGTTTGTGGGCTCTTGGGCCAGGGTACAGATCGACCTGGGGCTCAAACAGGAGTCAGACTTTACTCCCGAAGAGCTGGCAATTCGTTACACACCCATGCAGGAGCAGATGATGGCCAATATCAGGGCTTCTCTAGATCGCCCTAAGCCCAACCGATTGTCTAACAGGCAAGGCCGTCAAGACTTCGAGAAACCGCCAGAATTTAAGGATATTGTGGCTCAAGCAGGCACCAAAAAGCCGGCTGACAAAGCTGGCTTTGGCGGCGGGCTATCATTCGCCCCCAAAAAGAGCAAGAAAAAGAAGAAGTAGCGTCTTTGTCCTCAGAGCAATGCAGCGAAAATGCTGACGACATCCATAGCAGCTGAGTTTTGCCGCGCATGCCCACCACCTAAAGGAGTCTTCTCAATCCTCATGTAGCCGTTGTCGAAGTAGCCTCGGCCCTCGTCGTAGGGAGCAGTGTCTTTGGCAAAAAACTTTAAGATAAGTAAAGACTCTACCTGTCGCTGGGAGCTTAATCCTTTCGTGCAACTTGCTCATTGTCCAACCGATGGTTGGGCTGAAAATTCTTCGCCAGGCTCCATCGTGCTAGATGCCCGCGATCTCTCCAAGGTGTATGGGCGGGGCAAACAGCGGTTTGAAGCGGTGAAACAGGTTTCCTTAACCCTGCACCAGGGAGAGGTGCTGGCCTTTTTGGGACCCAACGGTGCCGGCAAGACCACCACCATCAAGATGATTGCGGGCCTGGTGCGTCCCACGCAGGGGCGGGTTGCCGTGGTGGGAGAAGACCCCCACCGCCAGCCTCGGGCACTGCGCCACATTGGTGCCGTGCTGGAGGGCAACCGCAATTTGTACTGGCGCTTAACGCCGGAAGAAAATCTGGAATATTTCGGCGTTCTCCGGCAGGTGCCCCGCAAGGTGGCCCATCGCCGGGGGCTAGAACTGCTGGCCCGGTTTGGGCTGGAGGAAAAACGCCATACCCCGGTGCAAAAGCTCTCGCGCGGGATGCAGCAAAAGGTGGCGATCGCCGTTGCCCTGATCCACAATCCCAAGCTGCTGCTGCTGGATGAACCCACCCTGGGGCTGGACGTGGAGGCCAGCGAAATGGTCAAAGCCCTGGTGCGTCAGATTGCCCAGGAGGGCCGAGCCGTTCTGTTGACCACTCACCAACTCGATGTGGCCGAAGAACTCTCTGACCGAGTGGCCATCATTCGCCGGGGACGCATCATTGCCGAGCAGTCTACCGAATCATTACTGAAGGAATTTTCTAGCTCCACCTATCACCTGGAGGTGGAAGGCGATCTGTCGCCCCAACAGATCCACACCGTGACTCAGCTGGGGGCAACGGTGCAGGGAACGCAGATTACCTACGCTGGCACCCCAGAAAATCTCTATGGGCTGCTGGGGGCGCTGAGCCCTGTGCCGCTAGTTTCGGTGCAGCGCGATCGCGCCGACCTCACCCAGGTATTTCTCAAACTGGTCAAAGACCAACCGGATACTTCTCTATGATCGATCTACTGCACGCCGAACTCAAGCGCACCTGGATTCAGTTCATCCGCTACCCCACAGAGGTGATCTCTGGGATCGTCATCATCCTGGCCGTCTTCTATGGTCTGTTTACCAGTGCCCAGTACATCGCCGGACCAGGGTTTGCCTTTGGCGATCGCCTCGATTCCGTGGTCCTCGGCTATGCCATGTGGACCCTGATTATTTCTGTCAACAATGACATTGCTATTAATCTACAGATCGAAGCCGAAACCGGCACTCTGGAGCAGGTTTTTCTCTCCCCCTACGGGGCACCGCGAGTATTTTTGGCCAGAGCCTTTGCCAGCCTGGCCCTGCGGTTGCTCATCCTGATTGTCGTGTTGCTGCTCCTGATGGGGCTCTCTGGCAGTCGCTTGGCATTTCCCCCAATCCTGCTGCTGCCGCTGGCTTCGCTGCTGATGGCCGGTTATGGTCTGGCCTTTTTGCTGGGGGCGGGGGCGCTGGTGTTTAAACGGGTGCAGCAAATTTTGGGAATTTTTCAGTTCCTGCTGCTGTTTCTGCTGGCGGCCCCCCTGGAGGAATCTATGGGCCTGATACAGTATCTGCGTTTCCTGTTGCCCATGCTGCCCAGCACCGGCCTGCTGCGCGATCTGATGGCCCGAAGCCTGGGTCTGGACTGGTTTACCTACGGTCTGGCCTTGCTAAACGGGATCGTCTATTTTGCCCTGGGGCTATTCGTTTTCCGCTGGGCCGAAGCCACCGCTAAGCAGCGGGGTTCGCTGAGCGGGTATTAGGACCCCATCCGTATTCTAAAACCCCGATTCATTCCCTGTACCCCGTAGGGGCATTGCATGCAATGCCCCTACAAAGCGGTTAAGGAGTGACCTGGCGAATGGGGCCGTTATAAAGGATTTGGAAAGTCCGGTCAGAGTTTATCAGCACCTCTGTTTCAAAGGAGAAGGTGGGGTTGCCGTTGATATCTCTATCTTCGGGGCGAAAGCCCTTGAAGGTAAACCGTAGGGAACCATCCTCGTTGACCACCATGGGGGCATTTGCCGTGGGGCCATGCATAGCGGGCTCAGCCATGTAGTACCCCAACCCCCCATTGGCAGTCTCGGCGGCAGCGCGGGCTATGTTTCTGCCTCGCGTTAGGAAGAGTCGGTCTACTTCGCTCTGGGGCTGGGAACTGGTGGGGGCAACGGGGGATTGGGCAGGGGTGCTGGTGTGGGAGATGCCCACCACACTCAGGGTGAGGGCTAAAACTAACCAATATCGCATCGCAGAATCTACTCAAGGAAAGGACGACAGCTCATACGGTTTCCCTAAATTACGACTACATCCCTGGAGCAGGGGCTGAGGTAGGCGACCTCTAGAGAACCCGGTAGAACAGCAGGCAAAACTGCCGCAGCACCCCAACCAACTATAGCGATTCTGGGCGGAGAGCAGGACAGGTGGCGCGAACAACCCTTGGCCCACGGAAATACGTTATTCCCTTGGCATGTATTTCACCAAAGCTTTCATCACCTCGTGGGGTTGAAATTGCAGAGGGCGATCGCTGTTGGGAGCGCTGAGAAAGTCTGTCCACTCAAAGATTTCGGCAAAGCCGAGCTGGTGGAGGGCAACGACAATGGAACTCACAGAGCGTTTGCTGCCGATGACGAGAATTTTGACGGGTTCGCGATCAGGGTGGGAGTAGCTGTGGAGCTTGAGGGTGAGTTCGAGGTGAACTGGCTCAGCAGATTCAGGGTTGAGGATGCGAGCACTGTAGCGAGCGGTGGGGTTGGATGACATAGAAGACTCCATCAGTAGCGTCAAATTGGATGCCAAGATTATAGCGTCAGTTCTGACTGCGTCAACCCTTTAGATGCTAGAGAGAACAGCATCCTCTGGAAAGATGGGGGCATGGGAAAAGCAGGAGCCGCTCTCAAGCAAGTGCTTGAGACTTACAACATCAGCCAGTACAGCCTTGCCGCCGTGCTGGATGTTGAACGCAACAATGTCTATCGATGGGCGAATGAGAAGCGCGATCCATCGGCTGAAACGGTGGTTGAGCTTGTTAGGGCACTAAAATCCATGAATCCCGAAGCGGCTGAGCTTTTTGTCAAGCTTTATCTAGTCAATGAAATTTGACTATTGGATAAATAGGGTAGGCCTCCTAGCCCTGCTACTTTTGCAGACGTTTCACCTGACCTAAATTTGCTGCGCTCCAACCCAAACTACATTCACTGACAAAGACTATTCTTAATTGAATAAACAAATCAAACAAGAATAATCATGATCGAAAATATAAATAACTCAACGCCTGGCTCGGCACCACCCAAAATATCGTTTTCACGTTCCTTGTCAATCACTACTAGTTCTAATCTATGATTATATGGAAAAATAACTTTTGTTTTTTTTACCGAAGACTTTCTAGTTAATGGGTTTCCAGGAGGTAGGTAGCTGATGCGGAAAAAATTTCTTCCTATATGAAGAGTGCAGGAAATAAAATCCATTGCAAATTTCTTCGCATCTTCCAAGGCGATCATTTTAGGCTTTAAAACAATGAAATCGCTATTACCCAGCACTATCGTAGAACCGATACCATCATTAATGGCTTGAGAGGTCTCGATAATTAACCCCTCGGGTAGCTTTCCTAACATCAGATCTCTAAACATAAACATAGAGACTCTTTGAGAAGGAAACTTGTATAGGACAAGCAGCCAAATTTTAAAAAGCCATAGAGACAAAAGGTAGGATTGATGAGAGTCGAAGGTCATTTCATCAGCTATAACTAATTGTTCGTTATGAACCAAGATATTTTTAGCTTCTTCTTCTAGTTGGGACATCCATCCGTTGTTACATGCTTGACAAACTTCTTGGACGGTAAATCCATGAGCAGTAGACTTTTCTGTGCTATCAAGCTTGTTATCATAAAAGCTGCTCTCGGCACATTCAGAAACATTATTTGAACCGCTAGGGGTATCTAGAAAAGCTGAGGAATGGAAAGTAATGTTTTTAACATATTTTCTTAACCATTTAGGGAAAACATGCTCAGAAGACATTTCATCAACTGCGCCACAAAACAAACAGCCTTGATTTTTTTGAACAGGCACTAAGGCTACTTTTTCATCTTCCCGAAGTTCTTTTATTAACTTGATAGAATATTCAAAAGCACCTTTATATCTCTTTGGGAGGCTGATATCTAAGGTTTCCTCATTCGGTATTTCCACGGCATCTGAAAAACAAGAATTATTTCTTCCTGACTTCAGAATTTTTATTTGAGTACCTCCTAACGGATTCAATAATTTCGTGACTTCGTCTAAGGACGAATGCCATTCTTTTGGCACTTTCATTTGGGTCATCGGGATGTCGTAAAGCCAGCCGTTGTACCTGAACTCATTTATGGAGAAGCAATAGTAAATATAGAAGAGAGAAGAACCAGTGCTATTATTGCCGTCATTACAACCATTGTCGTGATGTTCCTGTTTCTCATAAAAGAAAAAGGTTTTGCAAGGAATATCTATTGATTCAAGATTTTCAACAACATCATTCGGATCATATATTTCTTCTACTTGAGCGACAAATTCTGCCTTAAAAGAGAAGTACCCCGTGAAGCTTTTAGAAACTCTTATTTTGCAGCCAAATTCTTTACAGAAATTCTCTAGAATATTTATTGGAGAGTTACTTCTGTGCAAAATGAAGTCGGGAACCCAGTAGGAAAAGGCAAATTGTTCTAGTTGGCCGACTGAACGAATACAAAGAAGAAGGTGTTTTCTATTTTGATCTTTATTTATTTCTTTTATAAAAATTTTCGCTCCTGCTTCTAAGTCCTGTTGCCTATCAAATGCATAGTATGCTGCAAAGACGTCCTTTTCTTCTATGCCAAATTCGTTCTTGAACAAAATAAACATATCGCCGAATACAAATTCTTTCACGAGACTTTTCCTTCAACGAATCGTGTATTTTGCCATTCATGCCAGCCCTAAAGCTGCATACGTCTTGCACTCGAACAGCCTTTTTAGGATATTTCAAGATTTATTTTCGGCAGTGTAATGACTACCCCTTTTCACCAATCAGCGCCCCTTAACTTAAATTGTCAATTATTTGATGAAACTTAGATGATTTCTGTATAAAAAACAATTTCAGGATAAACAAGTCTTTTTCAAGGGTAGGACTTTTCTAATCCTCACATTTTTCTGTGCCAACTCAAGTCCTTCAAGTTTGGTATAAACTTTTCCCGCTTTGGCACCCGACCTGCTGCCCTAAACCCCATAAATCCTCGACTTCTTACCGCAGACTCTTTCATAAATCTATCTCGCGGAATAAAGATTCGGTAGTCATCATCTACTCCAAACCAGCCATGGCCGACGGCTCAGTGGTGGTTTTTGCAGAGGATTAGACCTTGACAAAGAGATCGCGTAGAACTCTGAGAAGGATTGGATGTGTGCACCTTCTACCATGTTCACACCACCAGCAGCACTTTGCAAAACGCGCAGCGCTGGTCATACAGCTTCACCACGTTCTGCCGAAACGCCGGATTGCGAGCAAAAATTTTATTCAGGAGTCGGAATAAAAACAGGGTTGGCGGGATTCGAACCCACGACCTGCCGCTTAGGAGGCGGCCGCTCTATCCTGCTGAGCTACAACCCCAGGTCTTTGGCCATTCTACACTCTGGCCTGGAGGTGGGGCTAAGCCCGAGTAAAGATCGCGCGGTGAACAGGCAAGCCCTGCTCTAGGGTGACGCGCTCGCGATCGGTTCGGGCAGGGAAAGGGCTTTGGGGCAGCCAGTCTTGGCCCTGGCGGAGAAAGTGGGGGTTCTCGGCAATGCGATCGCACATATCCACCGCCACCTCTTCCACATCCGACTGCACCACTAATCGCCCGCCCGACGGCAAAAATTCCGCTATGGTGCTCACCAGCTCGGGTTGCAGCACCCGCCGCTTTTGGTGCCGCTTCTTAAACCACGGGTCGGGGAACTGGATGGACACCTGCTGCAAAGGGTTGCGATCGCCCCAGCTTTCTAGCAGACCCCGCAGGGAAATGTTGACGTTGCAGTACATAAAATGCAGATTGGTCAGCCCCGCCTCTTGCTGCCGCTTTTGGGCCGATTCGACCACGGGCTTGCGAATTTCGAGGCCCAAAAAATTCCACTCGGGCTGAAGCTGGGCCATTTGCAGCAAAAACACGCCCTTGGCGCAGCCAATGTCGATATGCAGCGGTTGCTGAGCGTTAGCAAACACAGTCTCCCAGGCAGGAACTTCCACCGGGGCCTGATATTTTCCGCTCAGGGGGTTAACGTGCTGACGCACCCGAACAACAGCCACGGCATTGACCTCTCGCAAATCACAGCCTTCTATCATGCCACTTTGGTCTGACAAATAGACAGAGTTGAGCGGCGGGAAGGCCCAACCAGAAAGCAGTTAATTCTCGGGATGGTGAGTCGACTTACCTACCGAATCTAGCGGCAAGGGGCTAGGCTGGTAAGGAATTCTGATCAGTAAGTTTGTTGAGCCCCATGGGACAGCGTTTTCGCTTCGCGATCGTCAGCGACCCTCACATCGCCCGACCCGAGACAATTTACAATGGCCCCCACCGTTTCCATTTAGTCGAGGTCAGCATTCCGGGCATTGAGCAAATCTTTGACCACCTCGAAACGCTGGATTTAGATTTTTTGCTGCTGCCGGGCGACCTCACCCAGCACGGTGAATGGGTAAACCACCAGTGGATGATCGATCGCCTCAAGCAGCTGCCCTTTCCGGCCTACGTGGTGCCGGGGAACCATGATGTAATTGCCCGCGATGCCAGCGATCGCGCCATCGGTCTCCACGACTTCCCCCGGCTGTACCAAGACTTTGGCTACACCGACGGCAAAACCCTGCACTACCAGCACGAAATTCTCCCCGGCGTGCGGCTGGTGACGCTCAACTCCAACGCCTTTGAGCCGAACGGCGAGCAGATTCGGGTGGGCTATGTCGATCAGGCGCAGCTCGACTGGCTAGAAGCGACCCTAGCGGAATACGCCGACGACTTAATCCTGGTCATGCTGCACCACAACGTGTTGGAGCACTTACCGGGGCAGTCCAACAGTCCGTTGGGCCAGCGCTATATGGTAAGCAATGCCGAGGCGATCATCCAGCGACTAGAGGCGGCGAAGGTGCGGCTGATGTTCACCGGTCACCTGCACGTGCAGGATATAGCTCGCCGGGGCGACCTGTGCGAGGTGCTGACCGGGTCGCTGGTCAGCTACCCCCATCCCTACCGGATTGTGGAAATTGAGCACGGCGATGGAGAGCTGCGCATGGATGTGCGATCGCGCCGCCTCACCGCCGTTGAGCCCTGGGACGACTTGCAGGCCATGTCGCACCAGTGGATGTGCGATCGCGCTGGGTGGTTTATGACCAAATTCCTCGTCAGCCCACCAGTGGGGCTAGAGCAGGCCCAAGCTGAGGCGATCGCCCCCAAGCTGCGACATTTTTGGGCAGCGGTGGCCGACGGCGATACCCAGCTCGACTTTTCGCACCTGCCGCCCGACGTGCAGCGGCGGCTGGCCCACTTTAACTCAGTCGATAGCGACGGCAACCCCCAGGCGATCGACAACACCGCTACCCTGGTCTGGCCTAGGAAACTACCTTAAGACCTTATCCAGTGGTTTTCTCTAAGACAAAACCGCTTCTGCTCATGAATACCAACTAATCAAATCCGGCTGCCGCGTTGCACATTGAGACGGGGCAGATCCACGGCGCTGGTATAGCTGTGAATGTCTCGGTTTACCTGATTTGGGAACCGAAAGCCTAGTTGATAGCCAGAATTGAGCGCCTCTTTGTGCACAGTATCGTTGTAGAACCCGTAGGGATAAATAATGGCGCTGATTTTGACCCTAAAGGTTTTTTCCATCACAGCTTTACTGTCCTTGAGCTGAAAGGCAATTTCTCCCTGGTTTAAAAGGGCAAACACATCGGGATTGCAGTTGGCCTCTGGCCCTGGCGGCGAAGCTAGAAAAGCACTTTCATCGTCAGTAGGCAACGTCAGGGCACAGTGGCCGCTGCTATGGGAAGCTAGCTCGTGCCCCATCGCCAGTATTTCAGCAATCTGAGCTTGAGTTAACGAGTCACCCCCAGCGACAATGTGGTTACTCACAATCCCCAGCAGCACCGAATAGCCATAGCCTTGTAATAATTTCGCCGCCTCAAATTGTCCTACATAGCCATCATCAAAGGTAAACATAATCCACTTACCTTTAACTGGCTCTTTACCATATAAAAAACCTAAGAGCTTGTGGCTAGTTAGATTTTGATACCCTAAATCTTTTGCCCGCTTTATGTAAGCATCAAACTCGGGATAAGTCATGCCGTTTAGCTTGGCATTGGGACCAAAATCGTGAAACCCCAAAATCAAAATATGGTCAGGGGTCGAGGTTTGATTAAAGATCAGGGTTGTTACTAGACTGGGCGCCGGTTTTGAGGGGGGTAACCGGATTGGACCTGAGGCTATTTGTAAAACTGCGGCTGAGGCCAGGGCTTTTTGACAAGGTCTTGATAGCAGGGCAGATTCTACTGCCATTAAGTTTTTAGCTGCGGAAGGAATTAGCGATTCAGAAACACTGATTGCTGTGCCCAGGCTCAACCCCAAGAATAAGGCAATAGAAAAATGCTGAAGTTTCATGACAGCTACTTTAAATTACTTCAGCCACCTTAAAAGAGCGACGAAACAATGCTTCACTTAGCACAGCACAGCGCTTATCTAGAGGCTAAAAACTGCTCAATTTATAGATTATTTTTCTAGCAGCCGCTAAAAACGTCATTATTTTTTGAGGGTTGGACCCCTTTTGAGAATCCCTAGGGAGGCCATCTAATTTTGACGGTAAGCCTTAACTAGGCAAGCACCGAGTCTAAACAGCCCCTAAAATGGAGAACTGTTCGCTTAGCGTTATCGTTAGAGAAAAGGCCCATGGCCGCTGTCGCACAGCCCACCTCCAACAGTTTTAAGAAGCTCCAAGGATTTTTGCGATCGCGCGTTGGCCAGGCGATCGCCGACTACGGCATGATTGGCGAGGGCGATCGCGTCATGGTCTGCGTTTCGGGCGGCAAAGATTCCCACACGCTGCTCGATATTCTGCGTCACCTGCAGCGCAGCGCCCCGGTTCACTTCGACCTTCTAGCGGTGAATCTCGATCAAAAGCAGCCCGGCTTTCCTGCCGACGTGCTGCCGGAATATTTTGAGGCGATCGGCGTGCCCTACCGCATTGTCGAGCAAGACACCTACAGCACTGTCAAGCGCGTGATCCCGGAAGGTAAGACCATGTGCAGCCTGTGCTCGCGCCTGCGCCGGGGCATTCTTTACCGGGTCGCCGCCGAAGAAGGAGCGACCAAAATTGCCCTCGGCCACCACCGCAACGACATGATCGAGACCCTGTTTCTCAACATGTTCCACGGCGGCAGGCTCAAGGCCATGCCCCCCAAGCTGCTCACCGACGATCGCCGCCACATTGTCATTCGCCCCCTGGCCTACTGCCCCGAGACCGACATTGCCCGCTACGCCCGCTACCGCGAGTTCCCTATCATTCCCTGCACGCTGTGTGGGTCGCAGGCTAATCTACAACGCGCCCAACTAAAGGAAATGCTGCAAACTTGGGAAAAACAGTGGCCGGGCCGCACCGAGACCCTGTTTCGTAGCCTGCAAAACATCGACCCCTCCCAGCTCGCCGACCCGGCCCTGTTTGACTTCGCTGGGCTAGAGTCAGCACAGATTGTTCCGACCGACGATGAAGACGGGGATGCGATTGGCACTGATTTAGAGGCCGAGTTTGACCCAGCCATGGCGCTCTTCGCCGATGGACTGCCGCTACCCATTGGCACTGGGACGGGAGAACGCTGAGACTTTTAGCCTACTTGGGCAGATACTTGCGATCGAGCGCCTGCTCCTGGGTGAACGGACTCTCGATGGGGAAATTCTCCAGGCCAACCCCGGTTTCTGTGGCGGTTAAGTCGCGGGCTTCCTGATAGCAGTCGGCCCAGATCTGCTCAAGATAGGGTCTTAGGCTAGGGCTGACGTCCAGTGCTTCCTGTAGCCGGCGACGGTGCTCTTTGAGGGTAAACCGCCAGCTGTTAGAACGCTGTCCAGGCTGGTAGGTGTACTTGAGCAAATGCATCAGCACCACAATTAGGTTGCTGGTCAAGGCCTGTTTTTCGCTACGCCCCATGTCGTTTAGTTCTTCGAGTAAGTTGGCAATATCTATTTCCGCAAGTCGACCTGCTTTAATCAGCTGGGTCGTAGTGTCAAGCCATAGAGCGTAGTCTTGCTTATAGAGATTGGCTAGCGAACCAGCCAGGGCAGCAGTTTGAGGCGACATGACGACAGCTGTAAATAAACCTGCACTGCCATTGTAAGAGAACAATGCAGAGGTCAGCAGAATAGCGCGCGGCGATCTCTAGGCGCTAAAATATTTAGCCGCCGGGTGGTAAGCCACGATCGCCGTCGTCGACTGTTCGGGATGCAGCTGCTCGCTTTCGTCGATGGTCAGGCCAATCTGCTCAGCCTTGAGCAACTCCAGCTGCACCGGCTGGTCGGCCATGTTAGGACAGGCCGGGTAGCCAAAGCTATAGCGCGACCCCTGGTAGCGCTGCTGAAGCACTTCTCGCAGGGTAGCAGGCTCCAGTTCGCCAAAGCCCAGTTCTTGACGGATGCGGGCGTGGCACCACTCCGCTAGAGCCTCGGCTATCTGCACCGACAGCCCGTAGTAGTAGAGGTAATCAGTGTATCGGTCGTCCTTAAAGAGGCTCTGGGCGAACGCCGTAGCCACTTCGCCCACCGTTACCGCCTGCATGGGAAAGACGTCAAACTCACCCGGTTTCGCCAGCTCTTTCGGCAAAAAGAAGTCAGCAATGCACAGCCGCCGCAGGGATTTTTGGCGGGGGAAGGTGAACATTGCCACAGGCTCCGGGTGGATGGGTGGGTGGGTGGGTGACTCCATCACCTTGGGATCGTAGATGTGCAGGGAATTTCCCTCGGCTAGGCAGGGGAAGTAGCCGTAGACAATGGCCGGATGCAACAGGTTTTCTGCCAGAATACGCGCTTTCCAGGTATCGAGAATGGGGTAGACAGTCTCTTGCAGGAAGGCGTCATACGCTTCGCGCGATTGCTCCTGGGATTTGCGAAATTGCCACTGGCCCACAAACAACGCCTGGCGATCCAGATAGCCAAACACCTCTTCCAGGGAGATGTCGGCTGGCGTGAGCACCCGAGTACCCCAAAAGGGCGGGGTGGGGCGGACGATCGCAGGGTCTACGGCGTCGGAACGAGTGGTGTCGGGAGCCAGTGAGATTTCAGGTTTAAGGTTTAAGGTTTTAGGTGCTGCGGCAGACTCTTCCCCTTGCACCGTAGACCCTACACCTTGGCCCCCCTCAGCCATCTCATCCAAAAACCCGCTCACATCATCCCAGTTACCCGCCGCCTTGGCGGGCATGAGCTTGTCCATAAAGTGCAGGTCAGAGAAGGCGTCTTTGCCGTAGACGACCCTGCCTTTGTAGGTGTTCTGGCAGTCTTCGTGGACAAATTTGGGCGTCAGCGCTGCGCCGCCGAGAATGACAGGGACGGTGATGCCTTCCTGATTGAAGGTCTCCAGGTTGTCTTTCATAAAGGCGGTCGATTTGACCAGCAGGCCGCTCATGGCGATGCAGTCGGCGTGGTGCTCGCGGTAGGCCTGAATTATCGCCTCCACGGACTGCTTGATGCCGAGGTTGACCACCTTGTAGCCGTTGTTCGACAGGATGATATCCACCAGGTTTTTGCCGATGTCGTGCACGTCGCCCTTGACCGTGGCGATGATGAAGGTGCCCTTGCCCGAGCCGTCGCTGTCGGCTTTTTCCATGTAGGGTTCGAGGTAGGCGACGGCGGCTTTCATGGTTTGGGCCGATTGCAGCACAAAGGGCAGCTGCATTTGTCCAGAGCCAAACAGTTCGCCGACTACCTTCATGCCGTCGAGCAAAAAGGTGTTGATGATCTCCAGCGGCGGGTAGGTTTCTAGCGCCTTGGCCAAGGCATCGTCGAGGCCGATGCGCTCGCCGTCGATGATGTGCTGCTTGAGCTGCTCGTCAATGGGCAGATCTTTGGCGATCGCCTCCTTTTTCTTCAGGCTCTTGCCCTCAAACAGGGTAGTGAGCTTGGTCAGCGGGTCGTAGGAAACGATGTCGCCGTCAAACTCGCGGCGATCGTAGATCAGATCGCGGCAGACTTTTTGGTGGTCGGGATCGATTTTGGCCAAAGGCAAAATCTTGGCGGCGCTGACGATCGCCCCATCCAGCCCCATCTGCATGGCCTCGTGGAGAAACACCGAGTTGAGGGTGACGCGGGCCACGGGGCTAAGGCCAAAGGAGACGTTCGACACCCCCAGCATGATGTGGCTACCAGGCAGGTTTTCACGAATCAGCCGAATTGATTCGAGAGTTTCGCGCCCGTTGACCCGGTCTTCTTCAATACCAGTCGAGATCGGCAGAGCCAGGGTGTCGAAGAAAATCTCGTGGGCGGGAAGGCCGTACTCCAGAGCGTCGCGGTAGGCCCGCTGGGCAATTTGGAACTTCTTCTCGGCGCTACGAGCCATGCCGTCTTCGTCGATGGTGCCCACGACGATACCGGCGCCATATTTCTTCGCCAGCTCCAGCACTTTAAAGAAGCGCTCGTCGCCATCTTCGTAGTTGGTGGAGTTGAGAATGCACTTGCCCCCAGCTACCTTTAGGCCCGCCTCCATCTTTTGCCACTCGGTGGAGTCGAGCATCAGCGGCAGGGTGACGTTGGTGACCAGCCGCGACACCAGCTCGTGCATGTCGCGCTCACCGTCGCGGCCCACATAGTCTACGTTCACGTCAAGGACGTGGGCACCCTCTTTAACCTGCGATCGCGCCAGGGCCACCAGTCCATCCCAATCCTCCGCATTCAGCATCTCGCGGCATTTTTTAGACCCGCTGGCGTTGAGCCGTTCACCCACGATCAAAAACGAGTTGTCTTGGTCGTAGGGCTGGGGGCTGTAGATCGAGGCCGCCGAGGGGGTGTAGTTGAGGGCGGGGCGGGGGGAAGGGTAGATGGGTGGGAGGGTGGATGAGTGGGAGGGTGAGGCGGCAGGATCGGCGCCGTTATCCATCGACCCATCCACCCATCCACCCCTTACAGGTCTTTCCTTGGGCCGTAAATCCTTCGCCAGCTCCGCCAGTTGGGCAATGTGCTCGGGCCGGGTGCCGCAGCAGCCGCCGATCACCTGCACGCCGAGGTCTTCGATGAAGTGCATGAGCGACATGCGCAATTCCATCGGGGTGAGGCGGTAGACAGCGTTGCCGCCCACATTCTCGGGTAGGCCCGCGTTGGGGATGCAGGAGATCACGAAGGGCGACTGCTCGGCCAGGTGGCGCACGTGATCTTTCATCAGGTCGGGGCCGGTGGCGCAGTTGAGGCCCAGAATGTCGATGGGGTAGGGTTCGAGGATTGCCAGGGCGGCCGCCATTTCGGTGCCGACGAGCATGGTGCCCTGCTGCTCCATGGTGACGGAGACCATTAGGGGCAGGCGGGTGCCAGTGGCGACAAAGGCTTCTTCAATGCCGTTGAGGGCGGCTTTGATTTGCAGCACGTCCTGGCAGGTTTCAACCAGCATCAGGTCTACACCGCCGTCGATTAGTCCCTTCGCCTGATCGACGTAGGAATCTTTAAGAGTGTCGAAGTCGATATGGCCGAGGGTGGGTAGCTTTGTGCCTGGCCCCATGGAGCCAGCGACGAAGCGGGGTTTTTCTGGAGTGGAATATTCATCGGCCACTTTGCGGGCCAGGACAGCGGCGGTTTTGTTGAGTTCGTAGGCGCGATCGGCCAGGTCATACTCGGCCAGCACGATCGCAGTGCCGCCAAAGGTGTCGGTTTCAATCACGTCGGCCCCAGCTTCGAGGAACCCACGGTGGACGATCTCCACAGCCTTGGGGTTGGTGAACACCAGGTATTCATTGCAGCCTTCATACTCGGGGCCGCCGAAGTCTTCCGCCGTCAGGTTTTGCACCTGGAGGTTGGTACCCATCGCGCCATCGAAGACCATGACGGGGCGATCGGAACTGTGGAGGCGATCGAGAAAGGCGCTAGACATGGGGCGTTAGAAGGGATTGCGACAGAGATCACCTATTATCAACCATTGCCCCCCAAGAACGCATCTGAAACTAGTTTGCTGAGACTACAGAGCAAAGGGCCAGGCCCGTTTTCCTATGCGTTCCAAGTCGGTAAGTGCCCTTAAATTACGGATTGACTGCGCGGATTCCCTAGCGCGGATCGACGGAGGGAGCGCGATCGACCAGGCGAATCTGGTTTTGCCGCTCGACCACCGTGACCAGGGGCAGCGGTTTACGGGCTGGCCCTCGCAGCACCCGTCCCTCAGCATCAAATTTAGAGCCGTGGCAGGGGCAGGCAAAGCGGTTTTGGTCGGCCTGCCAGATCACAGCGCAACCCCGGTGAGGGCAGATGGGACTCAGTCCGTAGGGAGCGATCGCCGGCCCCTCCTGAATGACCAGATAGGTGACGCTGGGCAATCCCTGCGCTGGCTGGGGAATTCCCGGCGTAGTGGTGGGCAAGAAGGAATCGACGGCGATCGCCTCACCCGCTGCATCCAGCGCCTGCACCCCCGGCAAATAGTCGAGGCAGCGAGAATTTTGCGGAAACGTTGAGCACAGTTCTTCAAGGTCTTGGCCCGCCGCTGGTTGGGGCCGGGAGAAAACCATGGCGATTGCCCCTAGACTGCCCCCGGCCATGTACCTGAGCAGACTCCGCCGGCTAGGGTACCTAGGCTGGGACTGAGAATTTGAGGAATGGGCCATATTGTCTAAATCGCCTGTTGAATAGCTGTAAAAATTCTGAGAGCCAATCTATTCACTAGAGTCAGGCTAACGAACAATCCTTTTCTCAGCAAAGGACGGGCAAGCCTGTGCGCGGCCAAAAAACAGCCAGAAGAGTCAGATTAATGTTGTCTGAGCACAGCCGGCCAAATAATTCGGGTTGCACCCCCAGCCGAGAGTTTCTTACTATATGCTTTGTCTGTAGTTACCTGGCATGATTTATCACCACAATGGGCAGACTCTCCACCCACGTTCTTGACACAGCCTTGGGTAAGCCCGCTGCCTCTCTGCGGCTCACAGTCTGGGCCCTTAGCAATGAAGCCGACATTAAAACAGCGCTAAAAACCGTTGAGACCAACAGCGATGGTCGCACCGATGAGCCCCTGCTAGAGGGCGACGAGCTGCACAAAGGCACCTACGAAATCACCTTTGATGTGGCGGCCTATTTTGCCACAACGGGTGCGGCGCTTTCTGAGCCCCCGTTTTTAGACCAAATACCTGTGCGGTTTACGATCGCTGACCCCAGCAGCAATTTTCACGTGCCGCTGCTGGTGTCGCCCTGGTCCTACAGCACCTACCGGGGCAGCTAGGTCTGGAGCGGAGTAGCGGTGAGGGTAGAGGCTACAACAATGCGATCGCGGCCTTCGGCTTTGGCTTGGTAGAGGGCCGCATCGGCAGCCCGCAGCAGATCTTCAGTCTGTAATTGCTGATCGGGCACAGCCGCAGCTACGCCAAAACTCAGGCTGACGTAGGGGCTGACCGGCGATTTTGGGTGGGCGATGGCGCGGGCTTGCAGGGTGCTGCGCAGGCGGTTCAACAGGTGCAGCGCTCCCTCCAGATCGGTTTTCGGCAAAATCAGGGCAAACTCTTCACCACCATAGCGGGCAGCCAGATCGGCCGGTCGCCGAATTACGGCGTCGAGCACGCCGGCGATCGCCCGTAGACACCGATCCCCTGAGATATGGCCGCAGGTGTCGTTGTAGGGCTTAAAGTAATCGACATCGCAGAGCACCACCGCCAGCGGGGTTTGCTCACGGCGGCAGAGCTTCCACTCGTAGGCCAGCTTGTCGTCAAAGGCGCGCCGGTTAGGGATGCCGGTCAGACTATCCTGAACCGCCATCTGCTGGAGGATCTGGTTGTCGGCCGCTAGCTGCTGCTCAAGCAACCGCTCCTGGGCCAGCAGAGCATTGAGCTTAAGCGCCTGCTGTCGGGCGCGCAGCAGCGACTCCACCCGCAGCAGCAGCTCGGTCTGATCGACCGGCATCGTAATCACATCATCTACCTGCTGGCGCTGGGGTGCCGTCATCAAGGGCAGATGAGGACGCTTAATCAGCAGCAAAAAGGGCAAAAACACCGGACTGGCCACCGCTCGCTGCTGGGCAATGTGCTCTCCACAACGTCCCAAAAACGCGGTATCAAAAATGCATAGGTCAAATGCTTGGCCCCACTTCAGCGCTGTCGCTGACAAGTCTTGCAAGCTATAAAACCGACTCAACAGCGCTGACAAAAGCTGGCGATTTTGCTGATGATCTACCCCCAGCAGCACGCGATATTGCCATTGATAATCGGAATCTGGGAGAGGATCAGCGAAGGGCGGTGAAACATCATGGCTCATTTTCGTGGGACTTAATGAATTCAGGAACTCCGCTCAAGATGCCCCGCAGCTGAGTCAGCGGCCGACCCACCTTGAAGCAGCACGCGATATTGCCATTGATAATCGGAATCTGGGAGAGGATCAGCGAAGGGCGGTGAAACATCATGGCTCATTTTCGTGGGACTTAATGAATTCAGGAACTCCGCTCAAGATGCCCCGCAGCTGAGTCAGCGGCCGACCCACCTTGATGCCATAGCGAGAAATTTCAAACTCCCGTAAAGTCTTCTCAAAATCGCTGAGGCGTTTCTTTAAAACGCCAATCGCTCGCCGCATTTGGCCGCGCATTTCTAGATAGCGCAGGAAAATAATGTTGTCGGCCAGGTAGGACACGCCTAGTTCTGTCGCTTTAAAGTCACCGGTAATTGACTCAACTTCGTTGGTGAGAATGGTGGTCACCCCGCGCCCTTTGAGGTACTGACAGAGGCCGTGAATATTGCGAATTAGGTCGTCTTCTTTGAAAGACAGCTTGTAGCCCAGCACGCTGTCGATCATGATCAGTTGGGTGCCCGCCTTTTCAACTTCGAGGCGCACCTGGTGGGCAAATTCGTCGGGGGAGTACAGCAGCGGGTCGACTTTAAAGATCGCCAAGGTGCCCCGATTGACCATCGCCCGTACCGGAATGTTGATGCCCTCACAGCGGTTGAGCAGGGTATCGACCGCCTCCTCAAACAGATAGACGACGGAGCGATCGCCCCGCCCCGCCGCCTCTTTAATAAATTGCAGCCCCAGGGTGGTTTTGCCCACGCCGCTAGGGCCAGAAATGATCGTCACCGTGCCAGTTTCAATGCCGCCGCTGAGCAGCTCGTCAATTTCAGGAATGCCCGCTGGACAGAGGCGCGGCGGAGCGGTGGCTACGCGATCTTCACTGGGCATCAGATGGGGAAAGACCACCAGGCCGCGATCGCAGATTCGCATTGAGTGCAGCCCCTTGCGAAACGTGCCGCCCCGCAGTTTGGACACCTGCACATGGCGACCCTCCTCCTGCATCTGCAGGGTGAGAATGCCGTCGCTGATGAACTGCAAATCCTCGTCGGGGGCCTCCTGGCTGCCCTCAGAGGTAAACAGCACCGTGGCCCCCTGGTGAAGCAAAAAGCGCAAAAACCCCACCACCTGCTGGCGAAATTGATAGGCGTCGGTCGCCAGGTAACGCAGCTGAGTCATCGAGTCGATGAATACCCGCTGGGGCTTGAGCGCGCTGACCTGCTCGACAATCCGCTCCGTCAGCGGGCCCTGCTCAACCTGGGCGGCCGCAAAAATGTCGTAACCCTGGTTTTGCACAAAAAAGTCGGCGTTGGGGCTCAAATCTAAGACATGCACCGCATCGACCGGAAAGCCCGAGGCCGCGCCGTTACGCCGCAGCTGTTCCATCGATTCTCCCAGGCTGATGAAGAGGCGCGGGGTGCCATCGTCTAGGTTGGTGGTGAGAAAGTGCCACCCCAGGGTGGTTTTGCCGCAGCCCGGCCCACCCCTAGCCAAATAGGCCTGCCCCGCTGGAAATCCCCCCTCTAAAACTTCGTCTAGCCCTTCAATTCCTGAGGAAAGTCGGTGATATTCAGACATCTTGGCCAATTTGCTCTCAAAGTTAATGCTAAAGCGCAGCAATCCTCCGCCAGCACCATCAGAGAGCCGCTCGGCTTTTTATCCTGCCACCAAACTGACTCTTTAGCATTGCTGTTAAGAAAAACCGTTAACGTTTGGGCCGCTGAATGATTTTCTCCATAACCCGCTGTTTAGTTTTGGGGTCAATGCCAATCAGCCGCACGTAGTCTTGGGCATAGTCGCCCAGGCAGCGCTCCAGGGCGGCGCTGGCGCTGGCGGCATCTTGGTTGGGCAGGGTAGGGCCGCTCTGCCAGGCGTTGGTTTGAAACCGCCGCTGATCGACATGCTCTATGGCTAGACGATAGCCATTGGAGAGGATGTTGTTGACCTGATCGCGCACCTCGGGTGGGAGGGTGGTAGACGCGGTAGCGGCTTCCCGAAGGGTAGGGTGGGAGGGTGAATGGGTGGGAGGGTGAATGGGTGGGGGAGTAGGGGAGTGGGTGGTCTCGCGGGCCGCGGGCATGGGGCACTGGGGCGAATCACCATTGCCATTGGAGCCAGTCGCGGGCGCATCGCCGGGAGACTCAGCAGCCTCGCCAGGGTTGTAGGCGCGATAAAAGCTGCCATCAGGGGCTGAGGACGCACCACCCGACTGTAAAACGCGGTTGTATTCGTTGGCGAGGCGCATGTCGTCGACCCGGCGCTGCTCACGCACTAGGCGATCGCCCACCTCGATCAGGTGCGAGATGCTAAAGTCGGGCCGGCGGAAGGTAGGCGGCGTAGTGGTGTTGACCACGCTGCGGGAGACATTCTCAAGCCCCACAGAATAGATAAAGTCGCGGATCTGCTCGTTGTAGATCTGGGCGCGCACGGCTCCAAAGAAGTCGATCGCCTGGGTGGGGAAAGTGTCTACCAGCAGCGTGACATCCTGGGACGAGAGGTTGTCGGGCTCAAAGATGCCGCCGACAATGCCGATGCGATCGCTGCGATCGGGCTGCCAATAGAACTTGTCCATACGGCCGTCGCGAATCAGCGGCGCGTAGAGGGTCGAGAGGTCGTTGCCGGTCATAATAATCGGCACCCGCTGAATTTCATTCTCGTCGTAGCTGCCGGGGAGCTGAACATTGGTGGGGTTGTCGGCAATGTTCATCAGGGTGTTGTTCACCAGCTGAGTGTTGACGGTGTACTGGGTGAGGGCGTCGAAGCGGCCCGCCCCAGCGTCGATGTCGTTGATCATCAGCACCGCCATTTTGCCCCGCACCCGCACCAGTTCGGCGGCCTCGCGGTAGCGCAGACGAATCAGCCGAGCCGGGTCGCCTGCGTCAGGGCTCTCTAGCTCGCCACCAGAGATGTGCACCACTTCAATGCCCATGCGCTCATACACCAGCTCGCACTGGAAGGTTTTGCCCTCCCCCTTGCGGCCGTGCACCCCCAGCAGCAGGGGAATTTTGACCTGGGGCAGCTTGAGGTAGTTTTTGGTGATGTGCACCGCCAGCTTTTCGAGAAAGCGGGGGGAGAGATAGTAGGACATGGGGATTAAACGCGGTGAGGTAGCAGGGACAAGTGGCTGACAACGGGCAGGAGCGATCGCCCTCTAGGGCCGGTCTTTGACATCGCTCTACACCTCGCGGCAAATTCAGAAGTATCCGTGTTTACATTATCCCGTAGCCTGGTGCAACGAATGGTTCAAAAGACTGAAGGCTGCAATAAGCGATCGCTATAGATTAGCTTGTCAAGCCAAACCCCTCAGTTCCCATTTGGGAACTGAGGGGTTTGTTAACCGCACTAGGTGACTAGACAGCGCCTATTATCGGGCCGACAGCACCAGGGGTTGGTTGAGGGTCAGGGTGAGATCCTGGCTGGGGTTGATAGCAATCACCTCGACCCGGTCACGGCCAAAGAGCCGGGCCAGGGTGGCTCCGGTGGCGGTGCCAGCTAGAACTTCTAGAGTGCCGACACTTTGGTCGCCAGTGGTGCGGGAGATCGCCGCTGCCGCACCTGAACCCAGCACCGCGCCAGCCAGGGTCTCGCCAAGGGTGGCCCCCCGGCGGATGGTTTCCGTCGTGGTCACGGTCTGCGAAGTGGCGCTAATGGCCAGTCGTTGACCGCTGGGCAGCACCAGTTCCTGGGCCACAAACTGCGAGCCGTTGCCGCTGGGGCGCAGTTCTCCCACCACCTGACTGCCCGCTGGCACCAGAACGCGACCGGTGCTGTCGGTGATCGCCTGGGCCACCGTCAGGGTCAGAGGAGCAGTCTCATCGGGGAGCACGACAATTTTGTCGCTCTCTGCGTAGTTCGTGGTCATGGTTGTGCCCGTCGGTAGGCTATTCTGAGCCGCCACCTGCTGCCCCACAATGTAGGGAGAGTTGACCGTGGCCACCTGATTTTGGCTAGCTAGGGCCTGGTAGATGAAAGCCGCCACATCAGCCCGAGTCGCCGTTTGGTTGGGCCGTAAGACCTGCACGTTGGGGTAGTTCACCACCAACCGCCGTTCTGTAGCCGCGGCCAGGCTGGCCACCGCATACTCAGGAATCGAGGAGGCATCTTGATAGACGCTAACGCTGCCCTGGTTGCTGGCGGTGTAGTTCAATCCATTGGCCAGGGAAACTAGCACCTGGGCCCGAGGGATATTCTGGTCGGGCTGGAAGATGTTGCCAGGGTAACCCGACAAGAAGCCCATCATATCCGCCTCACGAATCGCCTCCGCGGCCCAATAGTTGGCTGGCACATCGACAAAGTTAGTCGCGGTCCGCACGGAGGACTGGTTAAACGCCTGACGAACCATAGCGGCATACTGGGCGCGGGTCACCGGCTCATCGGGACGAAAGGTGCCGTCAGGAAAACCAGCGATCACGCCCCTACCCGCCAAACTAGTAATGAACTCACGCGCCCAGTAGTTGGCGGACACGTCGCTAAACTGAGTTTGGGTTTGGGTTTGGGCCACTACCGGAGCAGCCGTGATCACTGGAGTAAAGGCACCTACGGTCAGCCCAAGGGCTAACATCAGAGCGGTTCCAGACTTTAGACGAAAAGAATTAGACATATTTAAAAAACTCCAAAGATAACTAACATGCGGACACGGCTTAGTAAATTCGCCTTGGCAAATTCGTCTCAGCAGATTCGACTCAAGATGCTTTTGCGCACCTCTCTTCGTGGTAAACAGAGCATTTGCCTGTCATCCTCACTCTGTCTATCTGGCTTTAAGAACTGCTTTTTGCCTTTTAAGAAGTAGGGAAATCAGCCAAAGTAAGTTTCTATATAGCAATAGGATGACTGCATAACCTTGGTGACTCTTGCTTTAAAGGCGAACAGATAATTGTGTCTCGCTTTCCTTAATCTAAAGCTGCTTTTGACAATGTGACGAGTAGACTTTCCGCTATTTCAACTGTCACATTAGAAAGTTCTTTGATTACCGAGCAATTGCCTATGGCCAGATTAAGCCATCAGTAATTGACTCATAGCCCTCCCAAAAAGTTCCGGCTACTTACCGGCTTAAGGTTCAAGGTCTTAGGTTCAAGGCAGGTTGTGAGCCTAAGACCTTGAACCGCCACTAACCTGTCACCTTGGATTAGCAGGCTACTAGTTTTGTGACGCTGTCGGCAGAGCGGCTTTAAACAGCTGGAGCACCTGCTCCCAGGCGTCGCTGGCGGCTTCGGGGTGGTAGCTATAGCGCTGGTCGCAGAAAAAGCCGTGCTCGGCACTGGGGTAGCGAAAGATTTGGTGGGGCACGCTATGGTCTTTTAATGCCGCTTCGATTTGATCGACCTCGTCAGCCGCAATTAAGGGATCTTTTTCGCCGAAGAAACCGTAGAGGGTGCCCTTAATCTCGACGGTGCGGCTGAGGGTGGGTTCACCGCCGCCGGGAGTCATGGTGGCAATACCCGCCCCATAGAAGGATGCCGTGGCTTTAACTTCGGGTAGGGTGGCAGCCAGGTAGGCGACATGGCCACCAAAACAAAAGCCGATGCAGCCGACGCCCTCAGGGATGACATTGGCTTTGCTATAAAGGTAGGCGATCGCCCCTTGCACATCCGCCAACAATTCTTCTGCCTTCGTGCCCTGCTTGTAGCTGCGGCCCAGTTCTAGCTCCTCTTTGGTATAGCCCACCTCAAAGCCAGGGGCCTGGCGGTGGTAAATGTGGGGGGCGATCGCCACGTAGCCCGCCCGCGCCAACCGTTCGGCCACCTCACGAATGTGGCTGTTGACCCCAAACACCTCTTGAATCACGACAATGGCCCCAGACCGGCCCGGGCTAGAGGGCTCGGCCAGGTAGGCCAAAATCTCGGTGTCGCCGCTGGGGATAGAGATGGTCTCGGTACGCACGAGGGACAGCATGGCGAGTTGTGGTTGTCTATACTGATCACTCTCACTCTAACGCTGGCCATAGCGCTGCCCCTATCTCTAAGTAGAGAGGGCTACAATTGTCAAAAATCATTGCGGCAGGCGGGGGTCGCTAACAAAATCCAGCGACTTTTTTAGAATCGTCCTAAATTGTCAGTACGGGCGGTGTATTTAGTTCTCAGTAGCCCTGATGTTGGTCTGACCTGACTGGTTTGATCGCAGAATGGGCATGATGGTTTGTCTGGCAACAGCCTGGAGGTGGTTTGGTGGTGCAGTTTCACATTCAGCCCGATAGCGAGATTCCGGCGTCGACTCAGCTCTACGACCAGATTTGGTTTGCGATTGCATCCCGGCAGTACCCGCCCGGCTATCGGCTGCCCAGCACCCGGCAGCTGGCCATGCAGACAGGGCTGCACCGCAACACCATTAGCAAGGTCTACCGCCAGCTCGAAGACGCTGGCGTGGTTGAGGCCATGCCTGGCTCTGGCATCTACGTACGTGAGCAGAGCAGCACCGAGAGTGCCCGCCCCCAGACCGTGCTGTGGGCTGAGTTCCCCCAGGCTCGCGATGTGGTCGAGACCGGGCTAGACGAGCTACTGCGGCAGGGCTGCTCGCTCAACCAAGCGCGGGAGCTATTTCTGGCGGAGATCGACTGGCGGCTGCGCTGTAGCGCGCGGGTGCTGGTCACCGCCCCTGGGCAAGACATTGGAGCCGGACAGCTGATGGTGCGCGAGCTAGAGAGCGCGCTGCACATTCCGGTACAGCTGGTGCCCCTCGAAGAACTCGACACGATTTTGGCCCAGACCCGCTCGGGCACGGTGGTGACCAGTCGCTACTTCATTAGCGAAGCGGAGGCGATCGCGGCCCCCAAATCGGTGCGGGTCATCCCAGTCGATATTTACGACTATAAAAAAGAGCTGAGCCTGCTGAAGGATTTGCCCAAGGGCACCTGTCTGGGCATGGTGAGCGTCAGCACCGGCATTTTGCGGGCGGCAGAGGTGATTAGCTACAGCCTGCGGGGCGACGAAATTTTGCTGATGTCAGCGCAAACCGATGACCCCTACAAGCTCAATGCCGTGATCCACAGTGCTCAGACCATTGTGGTGTTTGATGAGGCGAGTTTGCCCACGGTCAAAGAGGCGATCGCCGAAGCTCGCGAAGACCTAATTCGCCCGCCCAAGCTGATAGTCTGCGACAACTACATCGGCGAAAAGTCGATCAACCTGCTCAAGCGCGAGCTAGGGCTAGATTGACGGAAATTGGGCAAGGCCGTAGATGTTTTGCCGACAGGCGTTGCCACAGGTCAGCTGCTCTAACTCAGCAACGGGGCTGTTGTGACGTCTTTGCCTGAAAAGGGTGAATGAGTAGAAAGGTTATGCCTATCGCCTAACCAAAACTTTACGTTGCTACCAATCTGCGCTGCCTTTTTAAGATTCACAAAACTTAGTTTAAAAATATTAATTTCTAAAAGCGTCGGGCTAGCAAGGCCGATTTAGCAGACCATCTGCTATGCCGTAGAAACGTGCCGATTCCCCTGATCCCTTAAGCATTAAGAAAAGTACAACTCGGAATATCAGCTTGGCAGACAGGACGACAAGCTCCTGCGCAAAAACACTATTTTCTATCAATAGATAGAGCCTTATATCAGCATTTCGGTAGCAGACTAGAACTTAAGACGTAGCCAAAATAGGCTTAATAAAAAAGACTGGACAAGATAAAGCATTAACTATTGACTCAGCACTGTCTGAGCCGAGGGCCTGTATTTTCAGGGGCATTCATGTCAATGCTCTCCCCTGGCAGTTTTGTAGCAATAGTCATATCGAATTTGGAGTTTGCGAATATGTCTGAACTTAATAGAAAGCAGCCCATTTCTAACGACAAAAAACAAATGTTGGGCAACGTTTTTAACGTTAGAACCCAAAGATTTTGCCGCAGCGTTTTTGCCCTTGGGCTGATGACCATACTGGTAGGTGCCTGTGCCGAAAGCACACCTGAGCAGGAGACCTCCGACGGTTCGACGAACGTGCAGACCGAGGAAGTTGCTGAAAATACCGAAGGCTACATTGGCCAAATCGTCACCGTTAGGAGCGCACCAGTCGAGAAAGTAGGCGATAACTCATTCACCATCAACGATGAGCAGTTCTTTGGCAGTGAGCCCATTCTGGTCATCAATGCTACGGGCGAACCCCTGCTACTGCCGGAGGACGATGTTGAGGTACAGGTGACCGGAGAAGTTCGTAACTTCTTGATTTCAGAGGTCGATCAAGAGTTTGATCTAACCCTTGACCCAAACCTCTATGAAGAGTACGAGGATCAGCCAGTCATCATTGCTCAGTCGATCGCGCTGGCACCAGAGCCCGGTGAAATCTCTGAAAATCCTGAGCAGTACTATGGTGAGACCTTAGCTGTAACCGGCGAAGTGGAAGAGATTCAGAGTGAAGACACGTTCACCCTCCAGGAAGAGCAGCTGTTAGGGGCAGACAACTTGTTGGTTATCTATGCCCAGCCTAAAGCAGGCTCCCCAGAAGCTCAGGCGGCACCACCGCCCACCATTACTGATAATGAGCAGGTTGCAGTTACCGGTGTGCTGCGCCCCTTCGTTGTCAGTGAACTGGAGCGCGACTATGATCTGACCTGGGATGCTGAAGTGCAGCAGCAGCTAGAGGCAGATTATGGCGAAAAGCCGGTTCTGATTGCGACCCAAATCTACCCTTCGGCTATTCCTGAATAGCATCGATACCGTGACGCTGCCATTACCAGCGTCCGTTGGGTTAAGACAAATTCGACGTAGGGGCATTGCACTGCAATGCCCGTACAAAGGATCTCATTGTCAAAGTGTTCTACCTAAATTAGCTGATCCAGCGGCTCTGCCCGCTGGTGTTTACTGGTTCTTTAGTAAACACCAGCGGGCTTTGCAAACTGCTAGGGCGATCGCGTCAGCTCACATTTCAGTTTTGGTGGAGGTAGTGGGGCCTAGCTAAGATTGCAGCCGTACTGTCGTCATTCCTTCGCGCAAAGGCTGCTGTTGCTGAGTCCAGACTTGTTTAACCACAGGGCCAAGGATGGGGGAGAAGGTGCTGAGCCCCTGGCGCAGAATTCCAAGGCGGCGCAGCAGTTCTCCCCGGCTAGCTTCGTGAGCTTGAAGCTTTTGGGCCTGGATGATTTCAGGCTCGCGCTCGGCCTGAATACAGGCTAAAGCGCGATCGAGAGCTGTGGGGTCTGCTGCTGATGCATCGGCGGTTTTGAGTGCCGGGATTAGATGGTTGGCTGCTACGATCGCATCCCGCAAAGCTAAGTTAATGCCTTGGGCGCGCACGGGCGACATCGGGTGGGCGGCATCGCCCAGCAGCAGCAGGCCGGAGCAGTGCCAGCGAGGGCAGCGCCCTACCAGCACCGAGAGCCGCACTGGGGCGGAAATGGTATCTCCTGATGCTCGAAAGTGCTCTACAAATTCGGGGGGCACCAGGGCAGCGAAGGTAGTGGCCCAGTCTTTTTGCTCGGTGGGTTCATCGGGTGCGATCGCCCAGGCCAGGTGCATTTTGCCCTCCTCCGCTCCGTGGAAGAGGCTGAAGACTCGTCCCCTTTTCACCACGGTGCAGAAGCGATTGTCGGCCTCATAACCTAGTGGCGCTGGCAACTTAAACCAAAACACATCGATACTTTTGGGCTGAGTTTCTAGCGTTAGCCCAGCTTTTTGGCGAATCGCGGAGGCGCGACCATCGGCTCCAATCACCAGGTCAGCGGCTATGGTGCGGCCGTCGGCAAGTTGGATGCCGGTGACACGATCCCCGTGTTGGGAGGCTTCGCCAGCGGTCTGCCAGAGCAGATCCTTGACGGCGGTTCCGGCTATCCACTCAAAGTTAGGTTCGCGCTGGGCAGCCTGCACTAAAGCTTCTAGCAGCGGCGGTTGAGAAACTAGGGTGCAGGGGCGGGTTGAACCTAAGGGCTCGTCGGCGCGAAACAGGCGGCGATCGTTGAGCCAAAATTCCCAGGCGCTAAGGGGGCGATGGGGAACTGTCTTCAGCAGTGAATCTAGGCCCATTTGGGTGAGGGCATCGAGGCCGCTGGGCATTAGTCCCTCGCCGCGAGACTGGCGTTGGAAGTCGCGGGCGGCTTCCACTAAAGTCACGGGGATGCCGCGCCGGGCTAGCAGCAGGGCTAGGGTTGCTCCAGTGGGGCCAGCGCCAACGATGACGACTCTAGGCATGAGTGTGCTGTTTATCGGAAACTCCGTTTAGGATAACGCTCGGCGTAGGCTGGGCAATGCCCACCACCGACTTGGGGCGATCGCACAGATGGTAGCGGCGGCACAGTTGGGGATAAAGCCAGATCTGCCGCTGGGGCCATTTCGCTGGCCCTAGGCCCCCTCGACAAGGACGTTCCGTCGTCCTTGACCTCACGGAAAGGATTAGTCGACATCGGTTTAAACCTTTGTTCTGCCAATGCGTATAAGGGAGACACAAACCTTGTCCCATATCACTTGGCTTATAGCGCCATAGCTTGAGGCACTGTAGGGTGGGCACTGCCCACCATTAACTGGGGGCTACCGATCGAGAGAATCGTATTGCTCACCGACCCAGGGCATAGTAGCAAGATCCTCGAAGCTGACCTGACGATCTTTTTCTAGAGCTTCGATACGGCGTTTTTCGGCGTAGATTTGGCGCTGGTACTCGGCGAACTGCTCGGGGGCAGTGGTGCAGTCAGTCTTTTCCCATAGGGCAAGAAAGTGGCGGTAGCGCTTCTCACAAAGGTTCTTTTCCATGCAGGCGGCCGCGGCGCGAACGATCAAGGAGGCACGGATCACGTCGCGTTTGGTTTTTTCGCTGAGGTGCAGTAGGGCTTGCAGAGGTGTGGTGGCCAGGCCAGTATCAGCGAGTTGGTTACGTAATAGGTTGACCAGATCAACTCTGGGATCGTCAGCTTCGGTGAGCAGTCGCTGCATCTGCCGCCACAGGGCCCGGTGGTGAGAGTAGCTAAATTGCAGGTCGCGGTCTTCGAGCACCTGACGAATTTCGTCGCGGTGGGCGGCATCGTGGAGAAAAATACGCAAAAGAGCAGCCTCGGCTTGTTCTAGAGAACTAGCGCTAGGGGTAGTGGCGGGGGCAGATCGGGCGGGCGCTGCATCGGAGGTGGTGCGCCGCTGGCGGCGCACCTGAGTGACCAGGTTTTCAGCGAGTAGGGGCACTAGGCGGCTGTCGCCGTTGCTAAAGATTTCGGCGCAGTAGCGCACGTAGTGGGTGCGGGTGTCGGCGTTAGCGATGTCGCTAAGCAGCTTGACCACCGCCTGGCTGGTCTGCTGAAATTGGTCGGCCTGGCGCAGATCTTTGCCACCAATTAGGTTGTTAATCTGCCAGTCAATCCAAAGGGGAGCGGCCTCAATCAGATCTCGGTAGGCCGCGGCGCTATGGTGCCGCAGAAACTCGTCGGGGTCTTTGCCGTCGGGAATGTTGAGTACCCGCAGTTGCACATCGCCCCGGTAGGCCATGTCTTCGACCTCGCCGATCGCCCGCTGGGCCGCCTTAACTCCGGCAGCATCGGCGTCGAAGTTGAGCAAAATTTGCTTGGATTCGGTGTAGCGCAGCAGCTGGCGCACTTGGGCGGCATTCAGCGCCGTGCCCAGGGCAGCGACTGAGTTTTCTAACCCAGCAGCGTGGAGGGCAATAACGTCAAAGTAGCCTTCAACGACAATGGCGCAGTCGTCTTTGGCGATCGCCGCCCGCGCCAGATCTAGCCCATACAGGGTCTTGCCCTTGTCAAACAGCTCGGTGTCGGGCGAATTGAGATATTTGGGCTTTTCGTCGCCCAGGGCGCGGCCGCCAAAACCAATCACTCGGCTCTGCCCATCGCGAATGGGGATCATCAGGCGATCGCGGAAGCGATCGTAGTAGCCATCCCCCTTCTGCCGGGGCACAATCAGCCCCGCCTTTTCCACTAGCTCGACGGGGTAGTGCTTTTGCTCAACTAGGTAGCCGTAGAGGGTCTGCCAGCCCCCCGGCGCAAAGCCCAGCTGAAACTGTTGAATGGTAGCGTCATTCAGGCCCCGCTCGTATAGGTAGGCCAGGGCCGTGGCTCCGTCGATCTGCTGGAGGGCGTGCTCATAAAATCTAGCCGTCAGCGCCAAAATTTCGTAGAGCTGCTCCCGCAGGGTGAGCTGTCGCTGAAGCTCCTGGCGTTTTGCGGGTTCTAGAGTGGTGACTGGCACCTGGTAGCGTTGGGCTAGATCAAGCACCACGTCAGCAAAGGAGCGCTTGTTCAGCTCCATCAAAAACTTAAAGGCATTGCCCCCCGCCCCGCAGGAAAAGCAGTAGTAAAACTGCTTGCCGGGGCTAACGCTAAAGCTGGGTGACTTGTCTTCGTGGAAGGGGCAGAGGCCAACAAAATCTTTGCCCTGCTTTTTCAGCACCACATGCTGGGAGACCACATCGACAATATCGGCGCGATCACGCACCGCTTCGATAGTGTCGGGGTGGAGGCGAGGGGTATCCATAGTGTTGAGACTGCGCGGTAGCCGGGAGGAATACCACTACATGTTGGGGTGTGGCTTGATTGTAGCCCATGGTGTTCAGAAATCAGCCATCAACCATTTGCTTGGTAGTGCTCATAGGAAAACAGGTCAACCGTAGCTACCCTGTTGGCAAAAAATCGCCGCTGAAGGCGTTTAAGCTTCCCCAACGGCGATTTTAATGTCAATACTGTATGTCCTTTGGTTAGCCCAAGCAGGAGATCAGCCCAGTTTACTCGGCAACTACCCGCAGGTTTACCACGGCAGTCACTTCGGGGTGTAGCTTCACCTCGGCCTGATATTCGCCCAGCTTGTTGATGTCAGGGAGCGAAATATCGCGGCGATCGACTTCTTTGTCCGCCAGCGACTTGATCACGTCGGCCACATCGCCAGAGGTGACGGTACCAAAGATGGCTTCGTTTTCGCCCACAGGCTTTTTAATGGTGAACATGCCGATGGTGGTCAGCGCTGTCTTGGTCGCTTCAGCCTCTTGCTTAATTTCTAGCAGCCGCTGCTTTTGCGCCTCGCGCCGGCGCTCCACCTGCTTCAGCACGCCGGGGGTAGTGCGCACCGCTTTCCCGTTGGGGATAAGATAATTACGTGCATAGCCAGGGGCCACATCTACCAAGTCGCCGTTGTAGCCTAGCTTGCGAACATCTTCTGTGAGAACTACCTGTACCCGTTTTGCCATGATTTTTCTCGTATAGCCCAGTTGACTATACTACCCAAAGGGGTTGTCTCTTGGCAACCCTTCCCTGTCGCCCCACAACCTACCCTGGCCCATGATTAGATTTATGTTTGCCCTGGTACCCGCGGTCTGGGTGATTGCGATCGCCATTATCGCCGTGCAAAACGCCACCCCCGTCTCCATTCAATTGCTGACCCTGCAATCGATCGCCATTCCCTTTGGGGTGCTGCTGGCCTTTTGTGTCGCCGCCGGCATGCTGGCCGCCGCCCTGGTGCTGCTGGTACTGGGAGGAAATCCCCTGCGAGCCCCTCGCCGTCAAAAAAGGTCTGAGCCGTAGCCCAGACCTTTGCGTAGTTGAGTTATCAACCCGTTGTTCGGCTAGTTGCCCGGTGCCGTCGTGACGCTGCCAGCGCGGGCTTCCTTAATTTCGGTGCTTAGCGCTTCCAAGGCCGCCGCATACTGAGGGTCGGCATCGGTGCCAATAGCCTCGCGATTGGTCGAGAGCTCTTCCTGCTGCTCTTCAGTCAGCTCGATTGAAATATCGGGCTCAATGCCAGACTTGTTGATGTCGGTGCCGTCGGGGGTGAGGTATTTGGCCACCGTAATCGCGACCCCCGAACCATCGCCCAGGCTGCGCACCGACTGCACTAGGCCTTTACCAAAGGTGCGCGTGCCCACCAAAATAGCTCGCTCGTTATCCCTCAGGGCTCCTGACAAAATTTCGCTAGCGCTGGCCGAGCCGCCATCAACCAGCACCACGAGGGGTTTATCGGTTAGGGCACGGCTATTGGCTGTTTCTTCGTCAGCCACTCCCTGACGATTGACCGTAGACACAATAATGCCGCTGTCGATCCACATGCGGGCGATGTCAATGCTGGAGTACAGCAGCCCACCGGGGTTTGAGCGCAGGTCGAGCACGTAGCCCGTTACCCCCTGGCCTTCGAGATCTTCAATGGCGGCACCCATTTCTTCAGCGGCGTTGGCGCTGAATTGGTTGAGGCGAATGTAGCCCACCTGACCCTCAGGACCAGCCTGCACGTTGTAGCGCACCGGATGGATTTCGATGCGAGCGCGCACCATAGAGAAATCCAGTTCTTCTTCACCCCGGCGGACGGTGAGGCTGACCTCAGAGCCAACGGTGCCGCGAATTTTGCTGACTGCGTCGTTGAGCTCCATGCCCTCAGTAGATTCGCCATCAATGGCCAAAATCACGTCCTTGGGACGAATGCCCGCATCAAAGGCCGGGGTGTCTTCGATGGGAGCAACGACGACTATTTCTTTGCTTTCTTCATCCTGAGAGATTTGAATCCCGACCCCGGTGAGTTCGCCGGAGGTGTCAATCTGCATGCTGCGAAACTCTTCAGGATCCATGAAGCGGGTGTAGGGATCCTCTAGCTTCTCTAGCATCTCGCGGATGGCCCCATAGGCCTCTTCCTGGTCGGTGTAGTTTCGCCCTAGGTAATCCGTCCGCACCGCATCCCAATCGACCTGGTTAAAGGTGGCATCGACGAAATTGCGGTCAATCAGCTGCCAAACTTGATCAATCAGTTCCTTGGGGCTTTCTTCAAAAAAAGCTTTGCTTTGGGACAGGTGAATCCCAGCGCCGGTTACAGTTACCGCCGCCACAGCAACGGCCGTGGCACCTAGAATCAGTCCGCGCTTTGCAAATGTCATGTGTGATATAGGTTCTAGCAGCAAATTACGCCCAATCTAACACACACAATTGAGAAGCAAGGGGAAGATTTTGTGAGGGATTTTGCCCCCGTTACTAACGGTAACAATAAGTACTTAGAGGAGAAAAACAGGGGAAAACAGAGATTTAATACTATTCTTCAGCAGCAATCAGTCTCGCGGCAGTAGCGGTCATTACCCTAACTACCGTGCCGCTCAGAGTGCCGCGCTATAATCGATCGCGATCATTTACAGGCACTGTCTGTGAAACGCTAACTCGATGAACCGCTGATCCAAGCCCCAGGCGTTGAGACGTTTAAATCCTATGGGCACATCTATCGCCGATCAGGGCACCCACATTTTGCTAGTGGGCACCAACGAGGGCCAAACCCGCCAGATGGAGTTTGACCTCCACGAAGCCGGGTACCACCCCGTAGTGGCCAGCAGTGCCAAGGCAGGGCTGGCCCTAGCGACTGAGAGCCAGCCGGCGCTGATTGTAGTCGATCGCCTGTTGGGGGGCGAGTCGGGGCTGGTGCTCTGCCAAACCCTACGCAACCAAGGCATCAAGTCGCCGATTGTGCTGCTGATGGCCAAAGACAGCCTTGAAGACCGGATAGCCTGCCTCGAGTGCGGCGCTGACGACTACTTTCTCAAACCCTACCGGGCCGACGCTTTTTTAAAGATTGTGCAGCTCTACCTGCAGTCGGCCCCAGGGGAGGTCGAGCACCTGCGCTTTGGCGACCTGACGCTGGATTTAGACAATCGCCAGGCGCTGCGGGGCGATCGCATCATTGAGCTGACGATGAAAGAGTTTGAGCTGCTCAAATACATGATGGAACACCCCCGCGAGGTGCTGCCCCGCGAGCAAATTCTTGAGAATGTCTGGGGCTACGATTTTGTGGGTGAGTCGAACGTAATTGAAGTCTATGTGCGCTACCTGCGCCTCAAAATTGACGGCGAAGACGACAAGCGCCTGATTCAGACAGTGCGGGGCGTAGGGTACGTGCTGCGGGAGAGTTAGGCAGTCGGTAAGTAGATGGGTGCATGGGTGGACGGGTGAGGGGCAACATCCAGCCGGTGAGCGACTAGAATATTACGGCCCTGGTTGGGCACCTACAATTGCTTTTCCTGGTTTCTCCATGTCCTATCGTTTTGCTGGTTTGGCTCCCCAACGGCTTTATCTTTGGCTGAGGCAGGGCATGGCCTTGAGTCTGGTGCTTAGCGCTTTAGTGTTGGGAGCCGGGTGCGGGCCAACCCCCTCTGCGACTGAGCCCCCGTCCACCCGCGACGATACCTCATCAACGCCGACTGCCACCGAAACCCCTATGGCTGACCCTCGCGGCCAACAGCTTGCCGTCACAGCGGTCACGACCCTGGGCGGCGAAGAGATCTTTCTAGAAGTGGCGACTACCCCCCAGCAGCAGGCCCTAGGGCTGATGTATCGCGACGCGCTGCCCAATGATCGCGGCATGCTGTTTCCCATGGGGCGATCGCGCCCGGTGAGTTTTTGGATGAAGAATGTGCCGGTGGCGCTGGACATGGTGTTTGTCCACCAGGGGCAGATCGTGGGGCTCGCGGAGGCTCCTCCCTGCACCGCCGACCCTTGCCCGACTTATGGCCCAGGCAGCCAGCTGGTGGATCAGGTAATTGAGCTGCGGGCCGGGCGCGCCACCGAGCTGGGCCTAGCCGTGGGGGATGAGGTCGTGATCAGGGAACTAGGGCAATAGAGTGGTGGACAACCGGGACGGCTATCCCACAGATTTTTTCTAGAGACTTCCAAGACTCGAATAATCACACTTCTGTGGGATGGGCCTCTGGCCCGTCCGAGTGGTTGGACTTAGGACTATGAACATAGCCATCGCCAGATCGGGTAGGACATTTTGCATAACCTGTTGGGAGGAATTCTGATCACAGCGCATCCTACTGGTATAAAAACAGCCGTTTGGCAGCGCGAGTGAAGGCGACATAGTAGAGCTGATTGCGCTCGATCGCATTGCGGTTGGCAACCATCGATGGCACATCCACAAACACATCTTGAAAGGTTGACCCCTGGCTTTTGTGGATGGTGAGGCTGTAGGCGTAGTCGACGGTGTGAAAGCGCTGCTGCAAATCCCAAAATTCCATCCAGCGCTTTTCTTTGGCGAGAAAGTCGAGTTTGGTTTTGAACTCGGCCTGGCCCGACTCATGCAGCACCTGCAATGTTTTGTAGTCGCCGGTTTCGGTCTCGACTTCGAGCATCCACAGAGGCCACTCACCCTCGCGACCTCGGGCGATGTTGAGCACTTCGCACTCAGCGGAGGTGGGTAGCACGACCGCCTCTTTTTCCAAACAGGGATTAATGGCAATCAGTCGCTCGCCGGGCACAAATCGCTTAGCGTTGGCACCATAGATGGCGGCTCGAATGGTGTGGTTAAGCTGAGCTACCCGGCGGTTGGTATAGGCCAGAGTCCTTACCTGGTCCGGGTTTTTCTGGTAGGCAGGACTGGTAAAGGCGCGAATTAGCAGATCGTGCCAGGCCTTGCGGGGCAGCACAAAGCAGCCTTCGGTGTTGTCGGTATTGGTGTCGTTGACAAACTCGGGCAGGGCATCGCGCTCCAGGTTGCGGCGAATGTCTTCAGCAACCACGCCGATCGCCCCGCCATAGCGCACCACCTCGGTGAGCTGCGATCTGTGAATAATCTGGCGAAAGCAGGCCGACTCGGGCTCGTTGACCGGCGGCAGCTGAGCCGGGTCGCCCACAAACAAAATCTGGGTGCCCCGATACAGGTTCGACACGGCATTCACCAGCAGCTCCCACAGTTCCTGGTTGATCATCGAGCATTCATCGATGATGACTAGGCGATAGCGATCGATCTGGCTGGCTTGCTGGCGATCGATCGCAAACACCTGCTTGCCGTTCTCTTCGTCGATCACTGGGCGTAGGCCCAGCAGCTTGCAGCAGGTCATGGCGTCAATATCGAGCCGCCACTGAGCCGCCATTGCCGCCAATACTTTGGTGGCCTTGTTGCTAAAGGCGCTGAGCACGATGGGGCGATCGTCACCGCGATCGCGCAGCCCGTTCACAAACACCTGAAGCAGCGTGGTTTTGCCCGTGCCCGCGTAGCCGGTCAGCAGATACAGCTTTTCCGTGCCCTGCACAAAGGCATCCAAAGCATCCAAGGCGGCCTCTTGCTCAGTGGTGAGCGCCAGGTCAGCGTTAGCAGATTTGGGTGGAGATACAGACATGAGTAGCGAACAGATGTTCTATCTCAGATTAGCCTGATTCACGGTCTCAGACAGGGGAGACTTTATCCTAGGGCATGCTTTGAATGGCAGTTGCAAGGAGGCTGTCCAACGCCGATTTACCGTTCAATCCGCTTGGTATGAAGCCGCGAAACTGCTTCTGCACCTAAAAACCTAGGAGCCGGCAAGGCGACGGTAGACCTCTTCGCGTTCTTTCTCAGACTCTAGATGGGCTTGCCACACTTCGTCATGAGGGGCCACGTTTGGACCATTTCGCAATCTCTGAACATAGGTCAAAACTTCAGCCAGCGCTTTCACGGGCAGGTCGTTTATCTCTTCTAAAATTTGGTCTCTGAGGGTGGCAGCGGTGCTGGTCATAGCTCTAGCCTCAACCTATAGCGACGCATTGTTATTTTAGTCTGGCCGCGATGGTCAAAGACCGTCCCAGAAAGGCGATCGCACCTTCTCAGCAAACAAACCATAGCCAGGTAAGCCGCTGCCCGCCTCGTGATGCCAGCACGGTTTCCTAAATCACCGCCATGTCAGCCTTGATAGAGAAGATGTGCCCAATGGTTTCTTCAACCGAGCGATCGGGGGTGGAAGCGCCAGAGGTAACGCCGACAGTAATGGGGCCATCGGGCAGCCAGTTTTCGGTCACCGTCAGGTCGCCGTGGAGCGGCTTGTGCTCGATGCGGTTGCCGGGGCCAATGCGGCTAGCGCTGTCGATGTGGTACGAGGGAATGCTGCGCTCGATCGCAATCTCTTGCAGGTGGGTGGTGTTTGACGAGTTGTAGCCGCCGATGACCACCATGAGGTCGAGCTTTTCATCTACCAGCTCAAACATGGCGTCTTGGCGCTCTTGGGTGGCGTCGCAGATGGTGTTGAAGCTGAGGAAGTGGTCGTTGAGGGCCTGGGGGCCAAATTTCTTCAATATAGTGTGCTCGAAGAGTTTGCCGATTTGCTCGGTTTCGCCCTTGAGCATGGTGGTCTGGTTGGCGACCCCGATGCGATCGAGGTCGGTGTCGGGGTCGAACCCAGCGGAGCAGGCATTGCCAAACTTGGCCATGAATTCGGCTTTGTCGCCGCCGTTGAGAATGTAGTTGGCCACATAGTTGGCCTGGTCTAGATTCAGCACCACCAGGTATTTGCCCGCGAAGGAGCTGGTAGCCACAGTTTCTTCGTGGTTGTACTTGCCGTGGATGATGGAGGTGTGGTCTCTTTTCTTATGCTTTTCGACCGTGTTCCACACTTTAGAAACCCAGGGGCAGGTGGTGTCGACGATGGTGCAGCCTTTGTCGTTGAGCAGCTGCATCTCCTGCACGCTGGCTCCAAAGGCGGGCAGAATCACTACGTCGCCCTGGCCCACAACTGAGAAATCTTTGTCACCATCCACGACTTCAATGAACTCCACCGCCATGTCTTTGAGGCGCTGGTTGACGCTGGGGTTGTGGATGATTTCGTTGGTAATCCAGATGCGCTCGGTGGGGAAGTGCTGGCGAGTTTCGTAGGCCATGGCCACAGCCCGCTCAACCCCCCAGCAAAAGCCAAAGGACTGGGCCAGCTTGATGGTGACGTTGCCGCGAGTGAGGGTGTAGCTGCGATCGCGAATTTCTTGAATCAGCCCGCTGTTGTACTCGGTCTGCATTTGCCCGGCGACCGCGTCTCCGTGGCCAAACCCCTGGCGAAAGTACTTATCGGAATGGTTGAGGGAGCGCTTAAAGGCCTTAGTATCCATCGAATCCTCAGCGGGTTGCGGCATGGTTCTAGGATAGCGGGTTGTGGGTGGGGGTTTGAAGTGCGATCGCCCAGCAAATTTCAATCGACGCCCATAACGCCAATCTAATTCATGGCCGACGTCGATAGCAATTCCCCTGGCAAGCTCACTTCTATGGCAGGGGTGGTTACGGTCTGACTGTAATGCCCACCGGGCGACCTTCATTGTCAGAGGCGATAATTAAGTTCTCGTTCAGCACCTCTGGCTCGGCGCTGGGGCAATCGGCCAAATCAATATATAGAGTGTCGGCATCGGGGAAGCAAGCCAGCTTAGTTGAGGTTCTTCTCCCCTAGTTAGCGATGGTAAAAACATAGTATTGCGATCGCCCCTCAGCAATCTCTACAACATTTATAAGGCTATAGGGCGATCGCCGCTGCCGTAGGAGCGATCGTGGAGACTGTTATCTTTTGGCAGAAAAGAGAGTGCTCTCGCTGGTAATAAATGACACCCCTTGGGAACGCTATCACTTACAATGGCAGCCTCCCTGAAACGGATGCAGGTTGCCAGACAAAGCACTGAGTTATCCACAGTTGAGCCGAAACGATGAAAGCAATAGGATACCCTTTCCTCTTGACCGGAATTGGCATGTTGGCAGCCACATTCTTCACATACACAAATACCAACACATTCCTCAAAGATGCCATCAAAACAGAAGGGACGGTGATAGAGCTGATACGGTCCCAATCAGACGATTCAGTGACGTACAAACCGGTTGTAGTTTTTGTTAGTCAAGAAGGCGAGGAAATTGAGTTCACCTCGCTGTCAGGCTCTAACCCGCCAAGTTACTCAAAGGGACAAGCAGTAGAGATTTTTTATCTGCCAGATAGTCCGCAGAAAGCAGAGATTAATGGGTTCTTTTCACTGTGGGGTTTGCCCACTATTTTAGGTACACTAAGCAGCATATTTTCCACAGTTGGCGCTGGTATCCTCGTTGTGCCCATGATAAAAGAACGAGAAGAAAAATATTTGAAACAGCAAGGAAACCCCATTGAGACCAAATTTAAGAGTGTAGAGGTCGATACTACGCTATCGGTTAATGGAAGGCACCCTTTCCGAATTACGACGCAGTGGCAGAATCCATCTACTACAGAGATACACGTATTCGAGAGCAGCAGCGTATGGTACGACCCATCCGAATTCATGACGGGCAACCCAATTACCGTCTTTATCGAGAGAGAAAATCCTAAAAAATACTTCGTTGACCTTTCGTTTCTTCCCAAGTTAGCTGAGTAATACACCATGCTTTGCCAACCTCTCGTTGGTATGATGGCAGCCAGGTTTTAGAACAGCAAGCCTTATCGACCCGATGCATTCAAGCTACAATGCACGAAGCCACCTATGAGCTTCTAGAAGGCGGCACCTTCTACGGCGAGATACCCGCCTGTAAAGGAATCTGGAGCAATGCCATAGCCTTGAAGCTTGCCGCGAAGAACTGCAAGATTCCTTAGAAAAGTGGATTACCCCAGGGTTGCGGTTGTGACGTATCCTCCCCAACCCTCTAGCTCGCTATAGCTAGCAATTCCTACAAGATGTGTAGACAGGGCTCCAGCGTACCCCGGTAGCGATTACAACAAAAGATCCGTTTTCCTGTGAGGATCGTTGCTGTGAAGAAGCTTTTGCCGTCTAATCTTTTATTTGGGGGATGTTTGGTTGGCCTGGCGGCCTGGCTGTGGAGCGTGCCCGCTGCTGTAGCCGACCCCTGCACCGTCAACTGTCGCTCAGGGCAAATTCAGTTTACGCCGGGCGATCGCATCACCGTACAGGTCATCAATGTCGGCAGCCGCCCCCTCAGCCTGGAGCAGCCGCCCCTGCTCGGCCCCCGCCTGCTCTACACCGGCAACACCTTTGAAACCCGGATCAACTGGGCCGGGCAGCCCAAACCATCGTTCTTCTTTTGGTCGCAAGAGCGGTTGCCTGTGCGCGCCCGCCTCGGTCGACCTAGCCCCAATACCCTACGGGTAGAACTCTACAATGCGCCCAGTGAACCGAGCGATCGCAGCATCACCATCGAAGCCGATGGCCGCGTCTCGGTAAAATAGCGGTGCGGGTGTTGAGTTGCATAAGACCTTGGCAACTCAACACCCGACCGATTGACCCAACCACAAAATCGCGCTCAGGCTGGCTCAAAGGCCAGGGCCAGCATAGCCAGAGTGAAGACAGCCGAACCAGTAATGCCGAAGGTTCGTGGCCAGTTATAAACTATCAACTCTTGAATGACCTCAGGCTGCTTGCCGCCTCGCTCAAGCCGAAAATGGCGTGGAATTTCTAGCGCTACCGTAACCCAAAGCCCCAACAGACCGCAGGCGGCATTAGCCAAGGCTAATCCCAAAGGCACCGACTCGGGACGCAGAAAGACGATTGCTATCGGCACAAGAAAGCAGGAAAAACCTGGAATAATGACCGGCAGCGGTATTTGACTGGAACAAAACTTGTGGTAATCGACATATTCTGCTGGACCAACCTTAGCAAAAAGAGGATAGACCACAAGCTGGACGAACCAGATGGTGCCGAGGTTGTAACAGATCAGCACCGTATAGAACAGTAGAAAACCGTGGGGGAAATCCATTGCATTCAGTAAATAACGACAAGATTTGTTGATGCGAAAGGTTGATATTCTGCATCATCAACTACTAAGAAACTTGGATAGATGAGGCGGCATTGAACGAGTATGGACAAGCTGGCCCGTTGCCAGATATTCGAGTTCCTCAGGGGTTGAGCGGCGTCCCAGCACAGCATTGCGGTGGGGCTGCCGACCGAACTTTGCAACTACCTCTCGATGGGCACGGGCCTGGGAAGTTGAGAACACCAGTAAATCACGGTAGTCTGGAGCAGAGTCTTGTACCAGCTCATTAGTCAGCCGGTAGGCTAACTCTCTCTCCAACCCGCCAATACCAGCTTGCCAATTGTCCGTCCCGACTCTAGCTGGGCGTGGGCCTGGCGCAGGTTGGCAGCGTTGATGGGCGAGAGCGTTTGCCCGAGGGTGGTGCGCAGTTTGCCCGCGTCGATTAAGGCGGCGGCTTCATTCAACAGCTTGCCCTGGTCGGCCATGTCGGCGGTTTGGTACATCGAGCGGGTGAACATAAACTCCCAGGCAAAGGTGGCGCTTTTGTTCTTCAGCAGGTTGAGGTCCAGGGGGTCGGTATTGCCGACGATGCCAACGATTTTGCCCTGGGGGCGAATCAGCTCGGCCATCACGCCCCAGTAGGCGTCGGTATCACTGAAGTTGGCAATGAAGTCGACCTCGCGGTGGCCAAGCTGAGTCATTTCTTCGATCAGCGCATCGCTGTAGTCCACGCTGTGGTCAGCGCCTAGCTCTCTCACCCAGGCCTGCGATTGGGGCCGCGATGCGGTGGCAATCACCACCAACCCAGCCAGTTTGGCTAGCTGAATGGCGATCGATCCCACACCTCCGGCCCCGGCAATGATCAGAATCGACTGCCCCCGATGGCCCCCGTCGCGATCGATGCCCAGGCGGGTAAAAAGAGCTTCCCAGGCGGTGAGGGTGGTAAGGGGCAGAGCGGCGGCCTCGGCAAAGGAAAGGGTCTGGGGCATGACACCCACAATACGCTCATCCACCAGCTGAAACTCGGCGTTGGAGCCGGGGCGGGTGATGTCGCCCGCATAGTAGACCGCATCACCGGGTTTGAAGCGAGTCACCGCATCGCCAACGCTCTCAACCACGCCAGCGGCGTCGTAGCCCAGCACCTTGGGGGTGTCTTCAACTTTGTCCTTGGGAGCGCGCACCTTAGTGTCAACCGGGTTTACCGAGACCGCCTCTACTCGCACCAGAATGTCCTGACCCGCGGGGCTAGGCTTGGGCAGACGAGCGTCGAAGAGAGATTCTGGATCGCCAATGGGCAAGTAGTGGGTCAGGGCAACAGCTTTCATGGTGGGTTGAGCGCTCGCCGCGCGCAGATGCAGGTCAAGAGGTCTGTGACTAGTAGGCTGCCAAGCCAATGATGAAGGGGTAGTGGGCGTCAGGGTTCAAAGGTTTAGGGTTTATAACCTGCCTTAAACCGAACACCTTAGACCCTAAACCCTCAACCGCTAGAGCTTTCACAATTAGCTTGGTTCGAGTACTAGGATACGCCTGTTTTCCTAAGGCTAAGGTTTGAAGGCCCTTAGTCATCGGTTGTAGTAGTGATTCGCAAAGCCTCTCCGTTGGCACAGGCGCTTTAGAGCAAAAGTGACTAGACTGAGCTTGAAAGGGCGGAAAGGGGCGATCGCCCTATCTCCTAAGGCTAATTTAACCGAATCTTTTGGAAAATAGGCCCGAAAAGGGGGAACAATAGCCCGGTGCTAATGGTCTCGTAACCAAAAGCGCAGCATTTCTCCCATAGGTTCCCGTGCATTTACCATTTGGCTCGGCTAAACACCAAAACCCACTTCCAGGGTTTAGCGAATAAATTTGCCCCCATTTGTTGCAGGCTGTTGGTTCTACCAAAGATGCCCTGGTAGGACGGCCCATCTCTATAGCACTGCCTCTGACTCGCTCTGGCTGGTTCTGGGGCCATTTTGCTATGGATGACGCCCGCTTCTATTGACCCTCTAATACCCCTGTCTTAACACCCCGCTTTTTTAAGGAATCATTGAGTATGAGCACCGTATTGAGTCTGTCTGCTAAGACCACTGCCTTTGTGGCCTTGGGTTCTGTGGCGTTTGCTGGGTTTGGGCTACCTGCCAACGCCCAAACCGCCGATTTTACTGACGTTGGTTCGGGTTATTGGGCGCGTCCTTTTATTGAAAGCCTCGCCTCTGAGCAAATTATCGCCGGGTTCCCCGACGGCACCTTTCGGCCCGATCAGCCGGTGACCCGAGCCCAGTTTGCCGCCATTGTGCGCAACGCCTTTGACCAACCCCTCGATCGCACCGCTCCTCGCTTTAGTGATGTCTCCAGCAGCTATTGGGCCAGCGCTGCGATCGCAGACGCCTACGGCCAAGGCTTTCTCTCGGGTTACCCTAACGGGGCTTTCCAGCCTGAGCAGCAGATTCCTCGAGTGCAGGCTCTAGTTGCCCTAGCCAACGGCCTCGACTACAGCCCTCGGGGCTCCGTCAACGAAGTTCTGGGCGTTTACCGCGATCGCGGTCAAATTCCTAGCTATGGAGAAGGGCCCGTGGCGGCTGCCACCGAAAACAAGCTGGTGGTCAACTATCCCAACGTAGACACCCTGCAACCCCAGCGCACCGCCACCCGCGCGGACGTAGCAGCCTTTATCTATCAGGCACTCGTGGCCCAGGGCCGCATGCCCGCGCTACAAGCTGGGCAAAGCGCCAACAGCTACATCGTCGGCGCTACCCCTGGGACTGGCACCGGCACCGGCACCGGCACTGGCACTGGTACCGGCACTTCCACCAGCTCGCCCCGCCTAGTACCCAGCGGCACCCCCCTGGCGGTGCGCTACCCCAACAGCACTGCCGATGTGGATATTGTGGTAGCCCCTGGCCAAACCGTTGCCACTAGCCTGCAAGTTACCACGCCAATTCGCAATAGCCAGAACCAGGTGCTAATTCCTGCGGGCAGCACCATCGTGGGCCGCATCGTGCCGGTAGAAATTCGTGGCTCTTCGATTACGGCCGCTAAGTTTGTCGCCGACAACCTCACGGTCAACGGCCGCACCTACAGCGTCAACGCCGAGTCCAGCGCGATCGCTGCCACCAACAGCGTCAGCGGCGGCACCCTGCAAGGGGCGCTAATTACCGGTGCAGCCGAATCGATCTTAGGTAGGATTACCGGCAACAGCGGCTTGGGCAGCGTGGTTGGGGCCGTCATCAACGGCGACAACCAGGTCACTTCTAACAGCGCGGTCGTGGTTATTAGCCCCAGCGATCTCGACCTCACCCTGCGCTCTGACCTGACGGTAGATGCGATCGCCAACTAGGCCGACCAAAAAAGCGGGGTTCGGCGGTGCTATACCACTGAGCTGAGTTTAGGTCCGCAAAGGTTAATGGGGGTATAGGTTCAAGGTCTGAGGTCTCAGGCCTGCCTTGAACCCTATACCCTATACCTTGAACCCGAGACAGTTAGAGCCTGTCGCAATCAGCCTGGCCAAACCCTAGCCCGAAACCTGGTTGCTCACCCAAAGCTGTGAATTGCCAGCCAAATGCAGGGCGGATCGCTGCTGGTGAAACTGACCCGATGGCGTCTGTGGGCTGGTATTAGCACATAGTCTCCTGGCTCCATTGCTAAAGAAGCGCCATCCTCGTAGGTGAGGGTGGCGCTTCCTTGTATTATAACAACCCACTCATCCTGGCTTTGGTCGTACCACTCGTCGGGGGGCGTTGTCTGCCCGGTCGAGAGGATGCGCTCAATCCGCAGATAAGGTGTTTCAAACAGGGCGGTGAACAATTCCGCCGCTGGTATCGGGTCGGGCAGCTGAAACAGATTGCCGGATTCTGGCACGGGGGACATGGCGGACCCGATCTAGCCCTAGCTAACCGAACAGCTGTCTTGGTCGCAGGTGACTTTAGACGCCACTGCACTCTCGGGCACCACGGTGAACCCGCCCACGCTAACGCCCTCCACCCCGTACTGCTCTCGCAGCACTTGGTTAAAGCTGGCAATAATTTCTGGCAGCTGCTGCTCGAGCACAGAGCGCACCTGATCGGCCTCGGGGGGTGGGCTGCCAACGGTTTCTACAGGCATAGGTTCAAACAGGTAAGGTATGGACTCATTGTAGGGTGACCAGAAATACCCAACCTCGTTTGCTTCACGGCTCTACATATAGACGTGAATTTCCTCAGTTTGGCCTCCGCTAAGGTGCTGCGAATCCACCTGCGTCTTACTCGTTGGGCACAAAGCTACAGGAGCCGTTGAAAGTTGTATGTTGGGACGGTTGGTTGCAAAGCACTTCGTCGGGCGATCGCACATAGACCCACTGCCCCTCCAGCCTCAGCGCTACCTGGTTGGTTTCAGCATTAAACGTCAAAGCAGCCTCGCCCGCAGAACTGATATCGGTATAGCCGCGATAGACCGAATGGCACAGCCCCAGCGATCGACAGCTGAGCAGCATCAGATCGCCGTAGTTGTCACCTAGAGGAAAGGCCACATAAACCGTGCGATAGGTAATGCCCCAGAGGGCAATGTCCTGTTTAGCCTGGGGAGCATAGCCTGCTAACAGGGCCGGCAGCAAAGCCACCAGTAATAAGGACATCTGCGACCAGCAGCCAGACCACTTTTGCTACGCCCCGTGGGGCGCTCTGTTGCCAGTTTAGGTAGAAGCTCAGGAGCAGCAGTAGACAGAGGATCAAACCGCCTGCCAACAACAAAACAATTACCGGGAGCAGGGTCAGCAGAGCGATCGCAAAAAGTTTGCTGTAGGCCCAAGCTAACCCATGCACCCCAGGCACAGCCCCCCCGACAAAGGGTAAATACCCCAGCCATCCCAGAGCGGCCAAGATGGCCCAACCCAGCAGTAGAGTTCTCCGTCTGGGGCGACGGATGAAGCGCTGACTCTGGGTGGGGGACGCGGGATTTCTCGCGGGCGGTTTATGGCTAGACATGGAGCAGATGGCTAGAAGCTACCCCAGGGTGGCCTAACTTAGGCTCCGCTGTCATCAGCGGGGGAGAATTGCCCAGCAAAAACCCGCGCCTAAAAGTCCTGTGATATTCTCAGGGGGACAGTGGCGCGATGCCAAACTTGTCCAGTTTTCAGCCTTTTTAACCCTATGACGTTAACTCGACGGTGGTTTAGCCAGGCCTGCCTGGGGGTAGCGACGGCGCTGGTAGCAGTGGCCTGCGGTGGCGGTGGCGACAGTGAGGTGGTTAGCGTCGGCTCGAAAGACTTTACCGAGCAGCTGATCATCGGCGAAATGTACGCCCTGGTGCTCGAAAAAAATGGTTTGACCGTCGAGCGTAAGCTCAACCTGGGGGGCACTCCGGTGGCCCAAGCCGCCATTGAAAGCGGCGAAATCGACCTCTACCCCGAATATACTGGCACCGCGCTGCTCACTGTGCTCAAGCAGCCGGTCAGCAGCGACCAGCAGGCGGTCTTCGACACTGTCAAGCAGGCCTACCAGGAGCAATTTAACCTGGTGTGGCTCGACCCCTCGCCCATGAACAACACCCAGGCCCTGGCTATGACCGAGGAACGGGCCGACGCCTTGGGCATTCGCACGATCTCTGACTTCGCCGCCCAGGCCAGTAACCTAACCCTGATTGGGCCACCGGAGTTTGAGGTGCGCGAAGATGGTCTACCCGGCCTGCAAGCGGCCTACGGCAATTTTTCTGTCAAAGAATACAAAGCCGTCGATGCGGGCCTGCGCTACAAGGGTCTGGTGGATGGCGAGGCCGATGTGGCCGTGGCCTTTGGCACCGATGGCGAAATCAGCGCCTTCAACCTGGTGGTGCTCGAAGATGACAAGGGGCTGTTTCCGCCCTACCAGGTGGCCCCCATTGTCAGCCAGGCCGCGCTGGATGCCAACCCCGCCATCGCTGAGGCCCTCAACCAGGTTTCGCCCCTGCTCAACGATGAGGTCATGCGCCAGCTCAACTACGAGGTCAGCGGCAACCAGCGCGAACCGGCAGAAGTAGCGCGAGAATTTTTGGTCGATGCCGGCCTAGTTGCAGAATAGCCCCTGGCGGAGTATCCCCTAGAGAGAAGCCATGAGCGCTATCCAGTTTGACGATGTTTCACTGCGGTTTGCTGGGGGTGCCCGCCCGGCGGTGAACCGGGTGACTTGCCAGGTCAACTCGGGCGAGATTGTGGTGATTTTGGGGCCGTCGGGCTGCGGCAAAACCACGCTGCTGAAGATGGTCAACCGCCTCTACGAGCCCACCAGCGGCAACATCTTTCTAGATGGGGCAAATATTCGCCAGCTCAAGGCAACCAAGCTGCGGCAGCAGATCGGCTACGTAATTCAGCAGTCGGGTCTGTTTCCCCACATGACGGTGGCCGACAATGTGGCAGTGGTGCCCAGGCTGCTGGGCTGGCCCAAACCCCAGATTCAGGCCCGCATTGACGAGCTGCTGGACTTGGTGAAGCTATCGCCGGGGGAATTTCGCGATCGCTACCCCGCTCAACTTTCTGGCGGGCAGCAGCAGCGGGTGGGCATTGCCCGTGCCCTGGCCGGCAACCCCGCCATCATGCTGATGGATGAGCCCTTTGGAGCGATTGACGCGATCACCCGCACGGCGTTGCAAGACGAAATTTTGCGCCTCCAGGGCCAGCTTAAAAAGACGATTCTGTTTGTCTCCCACGACGTGGAAGAGGCCCTGCGTCTGGCCGATCGCATCTTGATCATGCGCCTGGGCGAAGTGGTGCAGTTTGACACCCCCTTTAACCTGTTGACTCGACCCGCCGATGAGTTTGTGCACACTCTGCTGGGGGCCGACGACATGGTGCGCCAGCTGGGTCTGCTGCGGGTGAGTTCGGCGATGATGGCGCTGCCGCCCAACTACAGCAACGGCCACAACCCTACCCTCTCCCACCTAGATAGCCTTCGGGACGCGCTGTCGCTGATACTCAAGACCGGGGCACCAGCCCTCACCGTGCTAGAAGGAGGCAACCCGGTGGGGCTGCTCACCCTCGACCACATTCGCGAGTCAGCGGTGAACGGGCGATGAGCTACTTGCTGAGCAACTCCGGCGACGTGCTGATCCTGCTGCTGCAACACCTGCGGATGACAGGAATTGCGCTGGGGATTGCGATCGCCCTCGCCGTTCCCCTCGCCCTACTGGTCTCGCGCCTGCGCTGGCTGGCGGTGCCCGTGCTCGGTGGGCTGGGGGTGCTCTACACCATTCCCAGCCTGGCGCTGATTATCTTTTTGGTGCCGCTGTTTGGCCTCAACGCCACGTCGGTCATTGTGGCGATGGTGCTCTACACCCAGGTGATTTTGGTGCGCAACCTGACGGTGGGGCTGGCGGGCATTAACCCAGCGGTGCTGGAGGCGGCGCGAGGTATGGGTATGAGCGTGGCCCAGCGCTGGTGGCGGGTACAGGTGCCATTAGTGCTACCGGTGTTTTTGGCTGGGGTAAGAATTGCGGCGATAGTTGCTATTGCGATCGCCACAATCGGGGCCAAATTCAACGCTGGCGGGCTGGGTAAGCTGCTGTTTGACGGCATCCAAACCAATCGCTATGACAAGATTGTGGCGGGTGCGATCGCGGTGGCAGTTCTAGCGCTGGTGATCAACGGGCTGCTGCTGGCCCTAGAGCACTACGCTCAACCCCAACGACGGTTAAAGCATGGCTAAGATGGCAGTTTGTGCAGCCACTATCCATATAATTCACCCTAGAAGGGCAGTTATACGGAAACTGTCAGCATAATAAGTTGTTAGGCCGCTTGAGTTGGTTGAAAACACCTGAGTTCGACAGCTAAAAAGCAGCTTGTGGCAAGGCTTTAAGCTCAAAATCTGGAATACCCAACGAGGGCTTATCGGGATGGTAGGCGTAGGCAATCAGGCCCGAGACCAGATTGACGAGGAAA